>Ga0335079_10003605_pt1 | contig 17832 bp, 13 predicted proteins | sample Lox_Sample_33_FD_206719 | JGI IMG/M metagenome (GOLD analysis project Ga0335079, IMG submission 206719) | Soil microbial communities from Loxahatchee National Wildlife Refuge, Florida, United States - Lox_Sample_3.3 | ecosystem: Environmental > Terrestrial > Soil > Wetlands | place: USA... | reverse complement strand
CTGGGGAATTGTGTAGCGCCACGCCGGGTTGTCGTCGGTGGAATTGCGATACCAGAACGCGCGCACGAAATGCACGTCGCCGATCAGACCCTGCTGCACGAGTTCTTTGGCCTTCTTGTAAAGCGACGAGCTGCGGTTCTGCGTGCCTACCTGCACGATCTTGCCGGACTTCTTCCACTCGCGCACGATGTCGAAACCCTCTTCGATCGTGTGCGCCAGGGGCTTCTCCAGATAGACGTGCTTGCCGGCGCGGAGAGCGGCGATGGCCATATCATGATGCAAGTGCTCGGGCGTCATGATGAAGACCGCGTCGATGGACTTGTCGGCCAGCAGATCGCGATAGTCGGTGTAGGTAGCCGGAGTGTTGCCCCAGATTGTTTGTACGCGGTCCTTGCCCCGCGTCAGGTAACCTTGGAACGTGTCGCAGATGGCGGTGATGGCGACGGTATCGGGCGCGGCTTTTTTCAGCCAGTCGATGCCGGCGTTGCCGCGCGTCCCCACACCGATCCAGCCGATGTTGATCTTGTCGTTGGCGCCGCGCGCCGTGAGGACCGCCGGACCTGCCAGCACGGCCGCCGCCGCGGTGGTCTTGAGGAAATTGCGGCGATCGAGTTCGTCCGCCATAAATGGATGCTCCGATTTTCTCAATTGACTTCATGATATCAGATCGGCGCATCTGAACCTCGGCGCGGCTCCGTATATCCTTATCGATATGCGTAGAGTCTTTGTGACGGGCGCAACGGGATACATGGGCCGGCGGCTGACGCGCGAACTGGTGCGGCGCGGGCATGTGGTGCGGGCGTTGGTCCGGCCGGGATCCGAGGGCAAGCTGGCAGCGGGGTGCGAGGCGGTGGCGGGCGACGCCCTGAACGCCGCGACATTCCAGGAGCGGGTCGCCCCCGCGGATACGTTCGTGCAGCTTGTAGGGGTGGCGCATCCCAGCCCGGCGAAAGCGGAACAGTTTCGCACGGTGGATCTGGCTTCGGTGCGAGCCTCGGCGGCAGCGGCCGCGGCGGCCGGAGTCGAACACTTCGTGTACGTGAGCGTGGCGCATCCCGCGCCGGCGATGCAAGCCTACATCGCGGTGCGCGCGGAGGGCGAGGCGCTGATCCGGGCGGCGGGACTGCATGCGACCATCCTGCGGCCGTGGTATGTACTGGGGCCGGGACACCGATGGCCGATCGTATTGATTCCGGCATATTGGCTGGCGGAGCGCCTGCCGGCCACGCGCGATACGGCCCGGCGGCTCGGCTTGGTGACGCTGGAGCAAATGGCCGGCGCACTGGTGGATGCGGTGGAACATCCTGCGAAGAGCGTGCGGATCGTGGAAGTGCCCGAGATCCGGCGCGCGCCGGTGGACCTTCCGTTCTGAAATCCGGTAGACTCGGAATACGGATGTCCCAGGCGCTCATCGCCGTTTTCGCTCTGGTGCTGGCCCTTAGCGGCTCCTGGACGGCGCCGGTCCCGCGCGCCGGTCCGGGACGCGATTCGTCCTCCATAGTTTGGATTGCCCGGGACCGATCCGAGCAGGCTTCGATTCGGGAAGCGCCTCGCGTACCGGCCCCGCCGGCGAGGATCGGCAATGCCTCGTACGCTTCGCGAGCGGCCGGCGCCACTCTCCTGTTCGGTCTGTTCCAACGTCCTCCACCGCAGTCCGGCTCCAACATCTCCTGAATTCTTGAATGGCGGATGTGGCGCACGCCTCGGCGTGCCGCCGTAGGCTTCAGCCCGGCCTCAGTCACGCCGGCTTCAGCCTACGGTCGAAATTCGGCGAGCTGAAGCCCGCCGCTGCACGCCAAAGCGTTCGCCACAAAACTTTGGAGGCTCGATGCGTTGGTTTCATTCTGTGCTGCGGCGCGGCGACAGGACCGCCGCGGCTGTCGAGAGGATTCATCAGAAGCGCGCGGCGATATCCCGCTATAGCGACGCCGAACTGCGCGGCGCATACGAGAGCGCCAAGGGTCCCGCCGAGGTCATTGCCGCCGCGGCGGAATCGGCCGCCCGCGTTTTGGGGCAGGAGATGTTCGACGTGCAGTTGCGCGGCGCGTGGGCGCTCGCGAGCGGCAAGATTGCCGAGATGCAAACGGGCGAGGGCAAGACTCTGGCGGCTGTCCCGGCAGCGGCGTGGTACGCGCGCACGCGCCGGGGCGTGCACGTGATGACAGTGAACGACTACCTGGCGCGGCGGGACGCCAACTGGATGGGCGATGTCTACCGGCTTCTGGGGCTTTCCGTAGCCAGCGTGCAGCAGGGCATGCCGGCCGCGGAACGGCGCGCCGCCTACCGGGCGGATGTCACTTACGCTACGGGGACCGAAGCCGGATTCGATTACCTGCGCGACCAGATGGCGCTCAAATTGGACCAGCAGGTCCAGCGTCCGTTCGCGGCGGCTTTGATCGACGAAGCCGACTCGATCCTGATCGACGAAGCGCGCATCCCGCTGATTATCGCGGGCGGGCAGAATCAAGAGGAACACTGGCCTGCCGCCGCCGATTCCGCAGTACGCCAAATGCGCGCCGGCGTCGATTTCACGATCCAGGACAGCAACCGGATCGTTACGTTGACCGACGGCGGGATCGAACGCGCGGAACGGATGCTAGGCTGCGGCAATTTGTACGAGCCATCCAATCTAGCCGCGCTGACCGCCGTGCAGAACGCGCTGCATGCGCACGCGCTGTTGCGCCGCGACATAGACTACATCGTCAAAGACGGGACCGTCAAGTCTGTGGATGAATGGAAGGGACGGGTCGTCAAAGACCGGCGCTGGCCGGCGGGACTGCACACGGCGCTCGAAGTGAAGGAGGGTGTCGCGATCCGGCCGGAGGGCGCGATTCTCGGATCGATCACGCTGCAAAACCTGATCGCGCTTTATCCGGAAGTCTGCGGCATGACCGGCACGGCGGCGTCCCAAGCCGACGAACTGATGCAGATATACGGGCTGGAAGTGGAGGTGATTCCCACCAACCGGCCGATGATTCGAGTCGACCATCCCGACATCCTGCACGAGACGAAGGGCGATAAGGAGCGCGCCGCGATCGAAGAGATTCGACGCGCCCACGCTACGGGGCGGCCCGTCCTGGTGGGCGCCGGAAGCGTCGAGGAATCCGAGCGGTTGAGCGGGATGCTCGGCGATCTTCCGCATGATGTGCTGAACGCCCGCGACGACGAAAAGGAAGCCGCGATCGTGGCTCGGGCGGGCGAGCGCGGCGCGATTACGGTATCGACGAACATGGCGGGCCGCGGCACGGATATACGCTTGGGAGACGGCGTGGCTGGTTTAGGAGGGCTTTACGTGATCGGCCTGAACCGGCACGAGAGCCGCCGCATCGATCACCAGTTGCGGGGGCGCGCCGGGCGCCAGGGCGATCCGGGAGAGTCGCGGTTCTTCGTTTCGCTCGAAGACGACCTGGTGGTGAAATACGGCGGCAACGATCCGGAGGAGACGCAGAAGTTCGCGGAAGGCCAGAATCTCGAGATCCGCCTCTTCCTCCAGAAATACGAATCTGCGATCGAGGGCCAACGGTTGAAGATGCGGGAGCTGCGGCAGTCCATTCTCACGGGCGAGCGGGCGTGCGGTTCCGGCCTGGAACGGACGGTCTGGCTACGGACCATCGACGATCTTTGGTCGGAGCATCTTGCGCAGGTTGCGGAGCTGCGTTCCGGCATCCACTGGGTTTCGCTTGCCGGGAGAAACACGCTGTATGAGTTCCTGACCCGCGTCGATCGGTGGTTTCGGGAATTGGAGGTCAGCCTGGAGGGCGAGGTAGCGCGGCGGTTAGGCGAGGCGGAGTCGGCCGCCTGGGACCCGTCCGAGCGCGGAGCGGTGTGGACCTATCTGACAACGGACCAGCCGTTCGGTTCGTGGACCGAGCGGGTGACACGGGGCCTGCTGCGGAAATACTTTCCGGACGCCGGGAGCTGAGTCGGGGTTCGGAAGAGGGCTCGCTCAGGGCCGCGGCTCCCTCGGCCGCGGGCTTCCGCGCCGGTCATTTTACCGCTACGGTGATGCCCGGCTGGCTTGCCGCGGTTCCCACCATAATCACCACCGGTTGTGGGCCGGACGCCAGGCCGGACGGAATGGTCAGATTCACCTGGATCGCGCCGTTGACCAACCCCGGAGCCGGCCCGGCATAATCGACCTTGGCCGATACTCCTCCAATGGTTGCCGTGACCGGTTGGGTAGCCAGATGTCCGGCGCCGGGCGCCAGCGCGCCATCCGTCGCGCCGCCGGCAATCGCGCCGCCGCCAGTGCCGAATACCTGGATCACCCTGCCGGCGGACTCCGGATTGGAGGCCCGGTTGACGGAGGAATCCTGGTTCAGGATGGCGCCCGGCCCAGTGCCGCTGGCGTCGAGGGAAAAGATGGCCGGCACGGACGCGACCACCGGCAGCGGCGCCGGATTCGAGATCACCGCTCCGCTGCCAGGGTTGTATTGATACTGGATCACGGTCTGCTGCTCGCCCGCGACTTCAAACGGCACAACGGCGCTCACCTGGTCGGCCAGCGCGTACACCATGGGCGAAGGCACTCCGTCGAACAGCACTTCGACACCATCGAGATTCGTGGTGAACTTGCCGCTCGAATCCGACTGGTGGGTCACCAGCTTGGCCGGGCCGAAATTGGCGCCGAAGATCGTGACGATCTCTCCCGGCGACACGGCGCCGCCTTGATAGCTGGCGGCGTTCAAAACGTTGGCCGCGTTCAGGGTTGGCGCGGTCGTCTGCATGGCGGTGAGGAGCGCGTAGAATGCCGGCGTAGGCTGGTAGTTCGCATCGAATGGCAGCGCCGCGCCGTAACCGGGGAAGAACGCGGGAATCCACGAGTCCGCGTAGCCGACGCCCCAAACTTGAAAGGCGGTGCAGTTGGGCTGCTGGAGGCACACGGTCATGATGGTCTGGTACATCTGCGCCTGGGCCTGCAAGTCCGGCGCCGACGCGTTGCCGCTGGAATCCACGGGCAGGCGCACATCCATTTCCGTGATGTGTACCTGGATGCCGAGGGCCGCCAGTTGCTGCATGTTCTGTGCCAGGCCGGCGGTGCCGGGATAGCTGCCCAGCTCGAGGTGCATTTCGAAGCCCACGCCATTGATGGGCACGCCGCGAGACACAAAATCCTGAACCATGTTATAGACGGCGGTGAACTTGGGCCCCGGCCCCTCGATGCCGTAGTCGTTGTAAAAGAGGAGCGCATGCGGGTCGGCCGCCCGCGCCCAGTTGAATGCCTGCTCGATATATCCCGTGCCGGTCTGCCCGATGCCGGGCTGATCGTACCAGATGGAATCGCGCAGGCCCGGCACAGCCGATCCGCTGGGATCGTTGAAGGCTTCGTTCACCACATCCCACGCGAATACCTGACCCTGGAAATGCGACACCTCGGTGCTGATGTGGTTTTCGAGCAGGGCGGCCATCTGGGCCGGTGTCGCGCCCGCCGCATAGGTTGGCAGCCACGCCGGGAGTTGCTGATACCAGCAAAGGTTGTGCCCCCGCACGCGCATCCCATTGGCCTGTGCGAAGGCCACCAACTCGTCGCCCGGCTGGAAGTTGAACGTGGTCTGGCCAGGCTGCGTCACATCCCACTTCATGGCGTTGCCCGGTTCGAGCATGCTGTATTGGGTGGAGAGCACGCCGGCGTAGGTGGGATTCTGGAGGAGATCGGGTGGACCGTACTCGTCGGCGGACGCCGCGGCGCCGATGGGAAGGGCTCGCGGGGCTGCGGCTTGGCGAAGGGTGGTCTGCGCGGCCAGGGGCGCGGTGGCGGCGAAGGGAGCCGCGATTGCAGACAGGACGACCGCGGCAATGCGGAGCCGATTTGCGGTTTGCAGAGTCACAAGTTCCGATCCTTGGGCCGGCGAACCGGAGTTCGCCGCGGCACGCCAAAGCGTGCGCGCGTTAGTGCAACACAACCTTGGCCAGCCCCACGTTCCCGGCGCTATCCAGCACGCGAATCACAACCAGGTGCTCGCCGGCAGTGAGCTTGTCGAGCGAAATAACGAACTTCTCGCGCTGGGAGTCGATCACGCCGTCGGCGGCCTCGAGCGGCACCCAGGCGACGGCGTCGAGCGAATACTCACAGCGGCGCAAAGGCGACGCGGCGTCCCCGGCTTCGAATTCGATTTCGGCGGCGGCGCCCGAATGCCGCACCTTGCCGATGGTGACCACCGGCGGGGTGTTGTCGATCAGCACCGGCGAACTGGTCAAGTCGGCGTCGCGCGCGACGGACGGTGGATTGACTTCGCGGTCCGAGGCGCTCACGCGAAAGTAATACTTGCCGTCGGCCAGCACGTCGCTGTCGAAGGTGAAGGCATTGTCGTGCAGGTTGCCCTTGAGCAGCTTCCACTGATGCTCGTCGTCGCCGCGGAAATACAGGTTGTAGACCAGGCGGTCGCCGTCCGGATCCTCAGCCTGCCAGCTCACGGTGATTTGCTGGGCGGCGGCGCGCGAAAGGGTTTGGGTTGGAGTGCCGGGCGCGGTCGAAGCGCTGGCGTCGCCGGTATCTGTAACGGTCACCGTATAGGGCGAGAGCGAAGGCTGCAGGGCCGACTTGGAGGATGAGACCGCCGCCATCTGGAGCGCGACGCTGATGCTCTTCACCACGGGCGGGGAGTTCTGCGGCAAGTAGGCGAGAGTCACGTTATCCAACACGGGCGTAACGCCGCCGGCGCCGGTGAAATCGGCCTTCCACTGGATATAACGCGCGTTGGGGCTGGCGATCGGCGAGGCCGCAGAGTCTTTGAGCGGCCCGGACCAGTCGCTCCAGGTCTTGTCCGGCTTAGCGGAGTTTCCGGAGCGCGTGCGAAAAATCAGCGCCGTCGCAGGCGCCATTTCCGCGCGCCAGCTCAGGCTGCCCCAGCGCGCGGCGGTGCCCGCATCGTGCACCGGCGATTCGTAGCTGCCGGACGCCCCTGGCGCCTCGCCGACGCGATAGATGCGGCCCATATCGCCGGTGGCCACCAGCACGGAACCGGACGAGGGCAGCAGCCGGGTGGCCTCGCCTTCGTTGGTCTGCAGCACCAGCGTGACCTTGCGATCGCGCGACAGGCCATAGACGCGGCCGTTGGTGTCGGTGGAGAAGAGAAGCTGATTGGGCAGCGACAAAATGTCGTAGACGTTCTCCTCCTTCGAACTCCAGAGCGTCTCGACCGTGTTGTCGGGGTTGATTTTGTAGACTGCCGACCGTTCCACGCCGGTGAGATCCACGGCGGGAGTGAATTGCGTGGTCACCTGCGGCGTGGGAGCGGGAGGCGTTTGCTTGGCGGGATCGGCTTGCGTCTTGATCTCGGCGCCGGGCTCCAGGCTCTGGGCTTCCACGGTAATGGACGTGGGCGCGGCCGTCACCGTGACGCCGCTCGATCCGGCTTGCGACGCCTGGGTGGCTGCCTGGGTGCGTTTGGCGAGCGAGCCGCCCAGCGCCGCGGCGTACACGGTTCCATCCGGCTGCGGAAGGATGGCGCGGATCTCCGGAAGACTGGCATCGTACAGCACGAAGGCTTTATCCTTCGCCGACACGCGATAGAGCAAGCCATTCGGCTCGGTGCCCGCCAGCAGCCGCCCTTGCCCATCCAGGGCCAAGCCGGTTACGTGGGCCTGGCCGGTATCGTAGTACAGCTCGCCCTTGCCGGCGGAATCCACGCGGTAGATCTTGCCTTGATCGCCGGTGCCCACATAGAGCGCGCCATCCGGGCCGGCTGCCAGCGACCAGATGTAGCGGGTCTTCGGCGCGAAATATTCCGAAGCGTGGCCGCCTTCGATGCGGTAGACTTTGCCGTCGGGAGACGTTCCGGCGTAAAGCACGCCGCGGGCGTCGGTGGCGATGGCGAAGACCTCAGGCTGTTCGGCGGTCCAAACAAGCGAGCTCTTGCCGGAAGGATCGACCTGGTAGACGCGCCCGCGGTGGCCGGTAGCCACGTACAGCACGCCGTTCGCGCCTTCGGCCACGCTCCACACGACAGGCTGGTCGGAGGAAAACAGCGTGTCGACCTTGGGCGCCAGGGTCATGCGCCCATCGCGGCTGAGCGAGACGCCACGAAACTGCCCGCGGATGAAATCCTGGTAAGTGTTCATCTCCCAGGCCGTGGTGCCGGAGGCGCAGGCGGAGCCGGTGAAGAGGAACAGTGGCGCCAGCAGGAGCATGAGCGGGTGGCGCGGGGACACGGAGACGCGGGGCGACGGAGACGCGCAGATGAGCGGGCGGCGCCACCACTCGGGAATCAGGCCAGCGGCCAGGCTCTTCATTCCTTCACTTCCACCTGAATGGTTTTCGACCCGTTGACCACACTGTCGCCCGCGCCGATTTCCAGTTCCGCCAGCTTGGAATTGCGCGTCTGGGTGATGCTGCCGAGCGCCCCCTGCGAGCCGGCCAGGATCAGGGCTACGGAGGGCGGCGGGTCGGGAAAATCTTCTCCTTCGAGTTGAAAGTCGGGCTCGGGACGCCAGACGCGCACGTAGGCCTTCGTATTCGCGCGCAGATGGTTGACCGTGGAAATCAGTTGCGAAATGGATTTCGGCTGCGCGCCGACGACCTGGCGGAACTCCGTGAGATTGGTGGTCATCCCGTCGGCCACCGTGAAACACAGCGGCCCCGGAGGAATGCCCAGGGGGACTTGGTATTCGATCTTGCGGGCCAGTTCCGTTCCGTTTTCGCCGATCAGCAGGGTAGTCAGCTCGACCTTCTCGCCGGGCCGGACTTCGCGGCGTCCCGCGTAGACGCTATCGATCTGAAACTGTTTCTTCTCGTCGAACGATTCAATGTCGAGCGCGACCTTCTTCACCTGCAGCGCGTCGAATCCGCTTTGCAGCACGTAGGCCAAGGGGATGGCGGTGGAAAGCGATGCCACCATGGCGGAGCCGGTATCGGAGGCATACATGTTGTTCAGCTTGAGCGGCGCGGCGAAACCTTGAAACTCGATCTCGCCGGTAACCCGGAAGCTGGACGCGCCCAGGGTGCGTTCGGTGGCGTCGATGGTCGAAAAGACCGCCATCTGCACCAGCAGGGGCGAAAGGAAGCGGTCGTTGACCATCCGCATTTGATAGCTTTCGCGGCGCTTGCCGGCGCGCGAGACGGAGATGGAAACCGGCGCCATGTCGGCGGCGTGTCCCAGTTCGCCCGCGATCGCGGTGTCCCGATCCTGAAGGATGGCGCCCATCAGCTCTTTCGGCGCGGAGATTTTGAAGGAGGTCGATACGACGGGCAGCAGCGCCAGGACTTCGGAGCGCGTGAAGGGCAGCGCCGTCGAGCCCACGGCCAGGAAACGATGGCCGAAGGCGTAAATCCGGTTGCCGTCGACATACGTGACGGTGCCATCGGCCCCGATGCTCATGTCGCCGGTCATCAACTGGACGCTGATCATCGAACCGGGCTGCAGTGCGGAGGGATCGCCCATGCGCAGATCGGCGGGGCCGCCGGCCGAAAATCCCTGGGCGGGTTCGAGGCCCAGGGCGCGAAGCTGGGGCGCGAATCGATCGAGGGTGGCGCGCGTGAATCCGGCGAAAGAGACGGGCGTGGCGATGTCCAGCAGTTTGTCGCCGCCGGCGGCTAATTCCGGCCGGCGGGGAAAGATGCGCGTGAGATCCCGCGCGGCGAACAGGGACGCGAGCGAAGCCTGGTTACGTGCGATCCGGCTGGGCGGTTGGCCGCCCGCGGCATCCGTCACCCGCACCATCTCTTCGATCGGCCGGATGCCGGTGATGGCCTCCTTGGCGAAAGGAAACGCCAGGGCGACCGCGCCGGCCAGCTTCCCATCGATGTAGACCGGGCTGCCGCTCATCCCCTGCAGCACGCCGGTCTTCTCCAACGGGCCTCCCGAGAGCCGGGCGAGGATCAGGTTCTGCCTGGGGCCGATGTTCTCCAGCACGCCGAGGATTTCCACCTGGAACTCTTCGATGCGGTTGCCGGTGAAGACGGTCTTGCCGATACCGCGCAAACCAGGCTTGACGTCTCTCAGCGGGAACAGCGCGGTCTGGGCATGCAAGGCGGCGGCCAGGCCAAACACCACCGGGATGAAACGCAGCACGACTACCAGTTTACCGTGGAAAGGCAAACAAACAGCAACCGCAGATGCGCGTAGATGAATCGGAGGCCTTCGAAGTAGAGGGACGCTCGACCGCCGTGCCCGGTTCCCCTTCTGGCCCGGCAAGCGCCGGTTTCCCGCGATGAATCCGGATACGAATCCGAAGAAATGAGCGGCGTTGCCGGCGTCTGTCTGTGGTCACTTCTTCTTTTCGACCTCGACCTCGGGGATGCCGAAGTGTCCGCCCAGCTCGCTCAATGCATCGAGGTCGATCGCGCCCACGATGTTCACCAGGGTCAGTTCCCTGGGTGCGGTGGCGATGATGGCCAGCCCGCTGATATCTTTGCCTTCATTCTTAATGTAGACTTCCACGTCCTCGCCGTCCTCGGTGCTGTGCACGCCTACAATACGCTGCCAATCCGGAGGGCGCAGAGGCGCACGAAAGGTATCCACGTCGGCCTGCGAATACTCCCCCGCCTTCTTGAACTCGAAAGTCTTGACGTAGACGCCCTTCAGCCCGGCGACCAGCTTTTTGATCTTGGCTTCATCCTTGTCGTCGTCGGAAAGAAACTTGGCGGCCAGCCGCAGCAGAGCGCCATCCAGAGCGACGTCCACGGATTCGCTCGCGCGGGCGGCTAGTTTGTCGTAGTTCCATTTCACCTGCTGGGCGGGCGCGAGTCCGGCCAACAGGACGAACATGCCGAGAAATGCGGCGGTCCTCATGTGACACTCCGGCGCACCATGTGCAGCGTTTGAACCTTTTTTTGCGCCTTGCGCAGCTTGCCGCCGGCGATGCGAACGGCCAGCAGGACCTGCGAACGCGCACGTTCGCCCTGGTACCGGCGGTACTCGACCGCGCCCACGGCCAGCAGCACCGACGCGGCCAGGGCGGCCACCCAGCGCACCCATGGGCGCGCGGCGCGACGCGCGGGAGCGCCGGAAACCCGCGCCAGCACCCGGTTCGTAAAATCCGGGGATGGCTCCCGGCGCTCGAGCGCGGACCTCAGTTCGTCTTCCAAATTCATACAGCTTTCTCCCCATGGCCGCGGGACAGTTTCACCCGCAACAACGCGAGCGCCCGCTGCAGTTGACTCTTCACCGTGCCTACCGGGATGCCCAGGACCTCGGCGATCTCGGCCGGGTCCAGATCCTCCTGGTAGCGCAGAATTACGATCATGCGCGCCTTTTCCGGCAACGTGGCGACCAGCTTCCGCAGCGTCTCGCCCAACATGGGATCGCCGGCCGCCGTGGCTGCCACGGGCTCCGCCACAGCCTCGAGGCTCACCATCGGCCGGCGCTGCCTGCGGCGCACCACGTCCAGCGCGCGATTGGCGGTGACCTTGCGCAGCCAATACTGCGCATGCTCGGCCGATTCCAGCACCGCCAGGTGCTGGTGCAGCGACAGAAACACTTCCTGCGCCAATTCTTCAGCCAGCGCGCGGTCGCGCAGGAAATGCCACGCCACGCTGAACACCATGGCCTGGTGCTGCCGGACCAGGCCGGCGAATTCCAATCCGCCCGCCGTCGATGGAGCCCGTTCGGGCATTTGCAACACGGTCACTGCTCACTCGTATCGTACACGACGCGGCTGAAGACTTTCGCGCGGGTAAAGCCGCTGTTGACCATCGAGATCGACATGTTCCTCGAATAAAAGAATACCGCCCGGACATGAAATTCGCCGCCGTAGCTGACCGGGAACCAAAGTCCATCACCGAACTTATCGTAGGTCACCGTAAATCCCAGGCCTTTGATATCGGTGCCCAGCAGAATTTTGACCGCCGCCGGAATTTGGCCGGCGAGTTTGGTGATCACGGCCACCGGCTGGCATTCCTCAACGTCGATCCGCGCTTCGCCCTTCCAGTCTGCACCCTCTTGGTGCGGCTTCGGGCGGAAACCGATTCGGTAAACCTGCCGGCCGCGGTAGACTTCCCGGCCTTCGAGCGTATAGGCGTATTTTTCCTGCTCCTTGGCGGTCAGGGGAAACAAGTCGTGGGCGATGCCGTCCTTGGAATCCTTATCGCTGGTCATGTCTTTGACCATGTCCCGGATCAGGTCGCCATCGATATCCAGATCCTTCATTTCCTTGCCCGGCTCGTCGTAGGAAACCAGGCGGCCGTGCCGCTCGACCTTGCCTTCGAAATGGGCGAGTTTCTTCTCGATTCCATCGGGAGTCGGAGTCACCAGGTACTCGTGTTTTTCCTCGCGCGCCAGCTTGCCATTGCCGCGCGTGAAACGCGCCAGGACCTTCTGGTTGTAGACGTAGCCGCGCCGCATCTCCTGGGCGTGGGCTTGGTTCTCCGCGACGCGGGCCATGATCTGGTCGACGGTGGGCTCGCCGGCCAGCGCCGGGAGAATGGAAAGCGAAAGCGCAATGACCAGCCGCAGCCTCATAGAACGTCCACTCCATCAGTAATACGCCGCAGGGGATGGCGGAGAACGCAGTATTTTTAGCGCCAGGGGAAGCGCGTTCGCCGCTTCCAATGGTCATCGCAGAGAGGCGAGCACCGCCTTACCGACCTTGGCCACCACATGCACTTGCGGATCCACCGCCTCCGCGATGTCATACCGGATCGAGGCGCCCAGGACGATGTTGGATTCGTTCGGCGACAGCTTGTAGTCGCGTTCCAGCCAACGCGCCAGTTCGGTTGTGGCGGCCTGCAAGGCATCCGTCAGAGAACCGGCGATGCCGGAAGCCATCAGGTATTCACCATCTTCGAAGCGCGGCCCTTCGGTTTCGTTCATGGCGCCGGTCACTTTGTCGCCGTCGATTTTGAACTCCACGCGAGCCGCGTCAAACTCCTCCCCTAACTCGGATATTCCATTGGCCTGAAATGTCGGCCGCGCAAGCAAGCACAGGCCGGCACACGACTAGAAGTGCTTCCGTCATGGAAGGAAGTACGCCGCGTAGGGCGAGGTTGTTACGGGATACGACGATTCGAGAAGCCGGGCGTTGGCAGGCGAATGCCCCCCACCGCCTTATTTACGGGCGCCGCGCTGCGGGTTCTTCAGGGCCGTCTGGCGCCGTTTTGCCTTGGTGCGCTTGGGCTTGCTGATGGAGAACGTGCCGCTCCCCAGATATTCGGCTTTGTAGGTTTTGTCTTCTGCCAATCGAATCTCCTCGAAGGTGATTTCCTATTCTAGCGCAGTCGGTGCGGTATTCTGGAATGAGTCATGCCGGTTTCCAACCCGGGGCGTGAGGGCGAAGCCCCGTCGCTGGTCCTCCAGGAGCTCTCCGCGCAAAACGATCTATCGGCATCCGCCGGCCTGCCTCCGCCGGGCGAGCTGCGCGGTTTCCGGCAGGGCTTCCGGGCCTTGCGTCACCGCAATTTCCAACTGTTCGTCGCCGGGCAGATCATCTCCCTCGTGGGAACCTGGATGCAGAATGTGGCGCAGGCGTGGCTGGTCTACCGCAAAACGCACTCGGAGCTTCTGCTCGGCACGGCATGGTTCTGCTCGCAGATCCCGGTGTTCGCCTTCGGCGCGCTGGGTGGCTTGGCGGCGGACCGGCACTCGCGGTACCGGCTGGTGGTGCTCACGCAAACACTCTCGATGTGCCAGGCTTTCCTGCTGGCCGCACTGACGCTCAGCGGAAAGGTGGAGCTCTGGCACATTCTTGCGCTGGCGGTGGGGCTCGGGACGATCAATGCGTTCGACATGCCGGCCCGGCAGTCGCTGATCATCGAGATGACCAGCAAGGAAGATCTGCTGAATGCGATTTCGCTGAATTCGGCGATTTTCAATGCCGCACGCGTCGTCGGACCCGCCCTGGCAGGGCTGCTGGTGGCGGCTTTCGGCGAGGGGCTTTGCTTCCTGCTGAACGGCGTCAGTTTTCTGGCGGTGATCGGCTGCCTGCTGGCGATGCGGCTGCCGAAGTTTCTGCGCCAGCCGCAGGATTCTCCATGGCAGCACCTGGTGCAGGGCTTCAAATACGTGCACGGCAACCACGCTGTGCGGACCCTGCTCGGCATGATGGCGGCGATTACCGTCGCGGGGATGCCGGCGCTGGTGCTGATGCCCTTCTTCGCGGAGGATGTTTTCCACCGCGGCTCGCGGGGATTGGGGATTCTGATGGGCGCCATGGGCGTAGGCGCGGTGGCCGGCACGCTGGTATTGGCATGGCGCGAGCGCGTCACCAGCTTGCCCAAGGTGATCTTCTGGAGCGCGCTTTTGTTGGGCGCCAGTTTCTGCGCGTTTGCGCTGTCGAATTCGTATTATTTTTCCCTGGCGATCATGCCGCTGATCGGATTCGGTGTGATGCGCCAGATGGCCTCGGCCAATACGCTGATCCAGACCTTGATTCCCGACGAATTTCGCGGCCGCACCATGGCGTTTTATTCCATGACCGTGGTCGGGCTTGGGCCGTTTGGCAGCCTCGCGGCCGGTGGCCTGGCTCATGCCTTCGGCGCGCGGCTGACCGTGCTGGCGGGCGGGCTCCTCACCCTGGCCGCCGCCGGAGTGTTCCGCTTGAAGCTGCACATTATCCGGGAGGCGCAGTAGCACGATGCCGTTCCGTTTTACCCTTATTGAACGCCTGATGCGGGGAGACCCGCACAGGCCGGCGCTGCCGGGAAAACGCAACGGCGCCCGGCGCGCTAAGGCGACGCATCGCGGCAAGCCGTTTCTGATTGCCGCCGCGGTGGGCGCGGTGCTGGCGGCCGCTGCCGCTGCGCAATCCGGCGTGGAGCCGGATCAATCCCGTGCGATCTTTCAGGAAATCGACGGCTTCCTGCAAAGCCTGAAAGAGATTACGGGCTTCCAGATCCGCCATCGCGTGCCGGCCGAGCTGATCAGCCGGGACCAGGTCAAAGCGTTTCTCCAGAAACGGATGAAAGAAGCTGCCACGCCGGAAGATATTCGGGTGGAAGAACTGACGCTCAAGAAATTCGGGTTGGCGCCGCAGGATTTCGATCTGGCCAAGAACACCGTGGACCTGCTGACCGAGCAGGCGGCGGCGTTCTACGATTTCAATCGAAAAAAGCTGTACATCACGGATTGGACGCCGTCGGCAACCCGGGAGCCGGCCCTGATCCACGAGTTGGGGCATGCGCTGGCGGATCAGAATTTCAATCTGGCGAAGTTCATCAAGCAAGGCCGCAAGAGCGACGACGGCTCGACGGCGCGACTGGCGGTGATGGAAGGGCAGGCATCCTGGCTGATGGCCGAGTACCTGGCGCGCAAGGCGGGACAGTCGCTGGCCACCTCTCCGGCACTGCTCGAGACGATGGCCCACAGCATCGAATCCGGCGCCGGAGAGTTTCCCGTGTTCGAGGGCGAGCCGCTGTACTTGCGGCAGACTCTCGTGTTTCCGTACACCAAGGGCCTGCTGTTTCAAAACGCGGTTTACAAGCGGATGGGTGCGAGCGCATTCGCCGAAGTGTTCCGGCATCCGCCCGTATCGACGCAGCAGATCCTGCACCCGGACACGTACTTCTCGGGGGCCGCGCCCGCCACACCGGCGCTGCCGGAACTGGCCGGCGCGCACGGATACAAGCGCATCGCGGATGGGACGGTGGGGGAGCTCGATCACTCCATCCTGCTCGAACAGTATTGCGGGCGCCAGGAGTCGGCGGACGTTTCGCCGCATTGGCGCGGCGGCGCGTACGCGCTGCTGGAACGCCGCACGCCCGAACGGGTGGTGTTGCTGTACGCCTCGGAGTGGGACGATGCCGCGGCCGCCCGGCGGTATTTCCAGTTGTATCGCAAGGTGCTGGAAAAAAAATGGAAGCACATCGAAATCCAATCGGAGAGCGATGCCAGTCTGTCAGGTGTGGGCGATGATGGTAATTTCCTGCTGCGGTTGACGGGCGCGGCCGTGACCAGCGTGGAAGGCGCGGAGAGTGCGGTTGCGCCGGTGCGCTGACCGCGCGTGGTCCGATGCCGGCGCCTTCGATTTCCTGGCATAGAGCCATTGCCGCTTCCGGCTTAACGCGCTAAGCTCTAGCGAAGTGAAGATCTGTCCCACCTGTTCGGCGAGTTACACCCACGACGTGGGGTTCTGCCCGGTTGACGGCACGGCCTTGCTGTCCGGCTCGCGGCTGGAACCGGGCGCGATCATCCGGAAAAAATACGAGATCCTGAGCGAAATCGGCCGCGGCGGCATGGGCGTGGTGTACCGGGCGCGGCACTTGATCTGGAACGAGGAAAAGGCGCTCAAAGTGCTTGCGCCGGGCGGCGCGGGTACGCAGCAGGGGCTCAAGGGACTCATGGCGGAGGCCCTGGTCATGCGGCAGCTTCAGCATCCGCACATCGTGCGCGTGGAGGACGCCGACTATACCGAAGACGACCAGCCGTTCGTGGTGATGGAGTTTGTGGACGGCCAGACCCTGCGGCAGAAGCTCGGCAGCGGCGGACCGCTGGCTCCCGAGCCGGCTTTGCAAATCGCGGCGCAGACCTGTTCGGCGCTGTCTGTGGCGCACCGCCGGGGCATCGTCCACCGGGATATCAAGCCGCAGAACCTGCTGCTGGCCAGGATGGCGGATGGCAGCGAGACCGTGAAGGTCATCGATTTCGGCATCGCGAAAGTGCGCGAAGAAGCCGGGCTCGGCCTGACCGGCATGCTGACCAGTACGACCGGAATCTTCGTGGGCACGCCAGGGTACGCCTCGCCCGAACAGGCGAATGGGATGCGCGGGAGCGATCTGGATGGGCGCACGGATTTGTACTCGCTCGGGCTGGTGCTCTACGAGATGCTGACCGGGCGGCTGCCGTTTTCCGGCGATACGCCGTTCGCTCTGCTGGTGCAACGGCTGCAGGTTCCGCCGACGCCGTTGGATCGAGTCCGGCCGGACCTCGGTTTTACGCCCCAGATTTCAAACCTGGTGATGAAAGCTTTGGCGAAGGAACGCGAGAACCGGTTTCAGTCGGCCGAGGAGATGGAGCGGGCGATACGGGCGGTCCTGGACGAGAAGGAACCACCCACTTTGGCGAGTTTGCCGCCACACGAACCCGTTGGCCGGCCCGGCGCCGCGCCGAAGAAAAGTGCGGCGGCGGTTCTGGACAGGCCGGAATCGTCCCGGAGATGGCGGGCCGGATCCGTCGTTCTGCTCGCGGCTCTTGTATTGGCGGGGCTTGCTTTTTTTGTCTCGCGCTCGTTCACCGGGAAGCCGAATACGGCGATTCCGGGCGCCGCCGCGCCGCAGCCGCAGCCCGTGGAGCGGAAAGAAGACAAACCTCCCGTGGCGTCCGCCGTGGTGGAGAAGCCGAAGAAGCGGAGCGCGCCGGCGCGCCAGAAGACCGCCGCGGACATCCCGCAGAAAAAGCCGGTGGTCGCGAGCGACTCGCCCGCGAGCGTGCCGGCGCGTCAGAAGACGGCCGCGGACATCCCGAAGCAAAAGCCGGTGGTCGCAAGCGAATCGCCCGCGAGCGTGCCGGCGCGTCAGAAGACGGCCGCGGACATCCCGCAGAAAAAGCCGGTGGTCGCAAGCGAATCGCCCGCGAGCGCGCCGCCTTTCCAGTCCCCCAGTTTCGACTGCGGCAAGGCGCACACCAGTGTCGAGCAGTTGATTTGCCGTGACGGCCATTTGGCCTCGCTCGAACGAGAGATGGTTTCGAGCTTCGCCCAGGCTCTAAAGCTCCTGCCGGACGATGCGGCCCGCCACGTTTTCCGGCAGGAGCATCTGGCCTGGTTCAAGACCTACAGCAGGACGTGCCAGAAAAGCGCCAACGATGTCGACCGCGCCGCCTGCATTGAGAGTTTTCTGTCCACGCACACTACCGAATTAAAGAACCGGGCCGCGGCTTTGCCTCGGTAGCGCTACTTGATGACGCATCGGGGAACTCCATCTCCCTATCGCATTCGGTAATCGCTTTGTCCACGTGCTCGATG
>Ga0335079_10003604_pt1 | contig 17835 bp, 16 predicted proteins | sample Lox_Sample_33_FD_206719 | JGI IMG/M metagenome (GOLD analysis project Ga0335079, IMG submission 206719) | Soil microbial communities from Loxahatchee National Wildlife Refuge, Florida, United States - Lox_Sample_3.3 | ecosystem: Environmental > Terrestrial > Soil > Wetlands | place: USA... | reverse complement strand
ACGGTTGATGTCATAACGAGGTCGGCCTCACGACGAGCCGAGTAGACTGTTTCGATGTTCACCCGAACAGCGCTCGGAACGAAGGAGGCCGAATGCGAATTATAGGATGTGATTTGCACGCTCGCCAGCAGACATTGGCGATGCTTGATACGGAAACCGGAGAGGTTGTGAATCGAACGCTGCTGCACGAAGGCAGCCAGGTGCGGGAGTTTTACGTAGCGCTTCCGCGCCCCGTGCTGGTGGGCATCGAAGCCATTGGACCGATGCAGTGGTTTCTGGACCTGCTGGAAGAGTTGGGGATCGAATGCCAGGTCGGGGACGCGACAAAGATCCGTGCCGCGGAACCCCGCAAGCAAAAGCATGATCGACGCGACGCCGAGCTGATCCTGAAGTTGCTGGTGGAAAAACGTTTTCCAGCGATTTGGAGGCCCCGCAAGGAACTACTCGATCTGCGGGCGTTGCTGCTGCACCGCCATCACTGGGTGCGCCTGCGCACGCAGATCCAGAATGCGCTGCAAGCCATCGCCCTGGCCAATGGACTGCGACGAGGCCCCAGCCTGTGGAGCTATGACGGGCAAGCGAAGATTGCTTTCTTGCCGTTGCCGCCACACGCCTCTTATCGACGGAGCGCGTTGCAGGCCATGTACCGCAAGATGCAAGAAGAAATCGAGAATCTGACCGAGCAAATCGCCGAGCAGGCGAGGCAGCGTTGTGGAGCGCGACTGCTCCTGACGCATCCAGGAGTGGGGCCGGTCACGGCGTTGGCCACGGATGTGTTCCTGGGCGATGCGCAGCGCTTCGCCGATGGCAAGGCACTGGCCAGTTATGTGGGCCTGATTCCGCGCGAATATTCTAGCGGCGGGCGACAGCGGCTCGGCGGGTTGACCAAGCAAGGCAGCCCGCTGCTGCGTTTTCTGTGGGGCGAGGCCGGCGCTCACGCGGCGCGCCGCGATCCCGAACTGCAGCGGTTCTATCGCCGCAAACTGGTTCAGAAGGGGCTGGGCAAGGCGCGTGTAGCCGTGGCACGCAAGTTGGGAGTCCGGTTATGGATCATGTTGCGGGATCAGATCGATTATGAAGAGTTCTGTCGTCGTGGACAGAAGCACAGCGGTGATGCCTGTGCGGGGATGCTTGAAACGCGGTTTGGTGCGAATGGTCACCGTCCGGTTGATTAGGCTACCCGCCTCCCTTTCTAGGAAGGGAGTTCGCAGAAGTCATCATGGTCGATAATGACCGAAGAGATGGTTGGTGGGCAGCACCGCAGTGATGAAGCGACACGGAGCTGAGCGCAAAAGGGTGAACACGCAGGAAGGCCAAGGATCGATGCTCGGAAAAAGAACGCAGGGGTGTGCCCGGACCAGGCCAACACACAGGAAAAAATCCCTTGCCATGGCCGCCCTCGTTAGAGATAACCGCGTACTTGCCAAGGCTGCCCATTTTAGGGAAGGAGACGCTCCTCCGCCTTCACCAGCGAACGGCCGCTGCCGATTCATGCAACGCCGGAACCAATTCGGGCACTTCGATCCGGATCACCGTACCCTGCCCGGGCCGGCTCTCAATCTCCAGCCGGAAATCCAGCCCGTACAGCACGCGCAAGCGTTCCCGCACGTTGCTCAATCCAATCCCCTCGACATAAACGTGCGGCATTTTTTCCTCCGAAATTCCCACGCCGTTGTCTTCGATCTCGATCCGCAGCCGCCCATCCGCATGCGCCGTGCGCAACTGGATTTTCCCGCCTTCGATTTTCGGCGCGAGGCCATGCTTCAGGCAATTCTCCACGATCGGCTGCAGTAGCATGCTCGGCACAAACGCTTCCAGCGCTTCGTCGGCAATTTCCTTCACGATTTCCAGATTGTCTTTTCCGAAGCGCGCCACTTCGATGTCCAGGTAATCGTCAATGAACTGCAATTCTTCCCGCAGCGGCACGAACGTCTCATGCTTCCGCAAAAGCCGCCGCATGATGTTGCTCAGCTTCAGAACCACGCCCCGCGCCGTGTCAGGATCGAAGCGGATCAGCGCGGAAACCGTATTCAAAGTGTTGAACAGAAAGTGCGGATTGATCTGCCGCGAAAGCGCATCCATCCTCGCCCGCAAGAGCAATTGCTGGTGCCGCTCCAGGTTCATCTCGATGCGCGTGTTGTTCCAGATCTTCAGCGGCGCCGCAACCGACATCAGCGTGGCGATCACCGCCAGGATCAGCCACCAATTCCACGCCGGATCAATGGCGAAGAGCCAGGCCGGCTTCGTCGCCAGCACCAGAGACACGCGCGCCAGTTCCAATCCTACGCAAACCGTCAGCGGCAGCATTTCCCAGGCAATTTCTCTTCTGCGCACCAGGCGCACAATCGCCTTGGGAATGTTCAGAAACGTGAACGGCCCGAAATTCCAGATCTCTTCCTTGTTGGGAATCGCCTGCCTCATCAATCCGCCGAGCAATCCCGCCGCCGACGCCAGCGGCATCGCCAGCCATTCATGCCCGATCAGCGCGGGAATGGTGACAATCGCTCCGCCGATCGGCCCCACTACGCGCCCGCCGAGCAGGCCCATCAGAAAAGCGCCTTCGAGCGACAAGTCCGCAAAGGCGTACTGGTTGTTCACCAGCCGCAGCGTCACGCCCACGATCAGCGGCGGCGTCATGAACAGCATCAGCTTCAGCTTCTGGTCGGGATCGCGTTCTTCGGTAAAGAGCACGCGGCGGAGCGTGTTCCAGCGCGCCAGCAGCGCGGCAAACGAGGACGCCACGCCTACTTTCAGCAGCAGCGTGAACAGAAAATCCTGGACCGAGAAAATGGTTTGCATCCAGCTTCCCGCGCTCTCTGCGCTTACGCTAGCCAATCCCGCCCGCGATGTAAAGCCGCGATTCCCGCCCGTTTCCGCAATGTGGAAACCGTCCGTAGCGCTGCGGCGTCCATCGGAGACCGCCTCGGATTTGCGGATTTGCCCTGCCTGCTATACTGGAAATTCTTTATGCCACGAAAAAAACGCTTCCGCCGCAACGCTCTACCGAAAATCATCGCGCGCGCTGCTTTGCCCACGCGCTACGGACGCTTTACGATTTACGGCTTCACGGGAAAAAATTCGCGGGAAGAAGCTGTCGCGCTTGTGCGCGGAAATCTTCGCGGAAAAACCGCGCCGCTCGTCCGCGTGCATTCGCAATGCCTCACCGGAGATGTTCTCAACTCGCTGCGCTGCGATTGCCGCGCGCAGCTCGAACTTTCGCTCAAAAAAATCGGCAGGGCCGGCTCCGGAATTCTTCTTTATATGCCGCAGGAAGGCCGCGGCATCGGCCTGATGAACAAATTGCGCGCTTACGAATTGCAGGACCGCGGCATGGATACCGTCGAAGCCAACGAATCTCTGGGCTTTGCCGCCGATGTTCGCGATTACGATTTCCCCGCGCAGATTCTCAAGAAACTCGGCGCCAGAAGAATTCGCCTGCTCTCCAACAATCCGGAAAAAGTGCGCCAGCTCGAAGAATCGGGAATTCGCGTCGTCGAGCGCGTGTCCTGTCAGCCGCGCATCTCCAAAATCTCGCGCTCATACCTCAAAGTGAAAAAATCAAAAATGGGCCATCTTCTTAAAGGGCTGTAATAGTGAGGCTAGCCACCACCAACGAAATGCACAATTTCAAAGCGGTCGCCGGATTGCAACGAAGTTTCCGGCCATGTCGATCGCGGGAGTATCTCCAGATTGCGTTCAATCGCCACGCGGCCGGAATCCATCCCCAGCCGCACCAGAAGATCCGAAACCGTTTCACCCGGTTTGGCTTCGCGCGATTCTCCGTTGACGATGATGGCGAATTCCGCGGGCATATTTTTCCCTGCCCTATTATGCAGCAGGCGTGCGCGGTTTGGCACGCAATTGAAATCGCAGATGCCCGCCCGCCGTTCCCCTCGAGGCTTCAATGAAGATCGCGGGATCCGCGCCCGCTAGCTTGGGCATTTCGAATTCGAGCTGTGCGAATCCATCGGATCCCGAAGCAGCGGACAGTTCGAAGGGTCCGGTGGAACCTTCGACCCGCAAGATCACTTTGGCTCCGGATGTCGCGATCCCGTCCGGCGTGCTCACCAGAACCTTGAGAGATGCGTGTTTGCCCTTAAGCCAGCCGGTGGGATTGGCGAGAAGAAGCATCAAAGGCTTCTCGAAAACTCTCGGTTGGGGTGGCGGCTGCTGTTTTGGATACTCCTGGCCGGGAACAGGCGGCGGCTTAAGATGCAACGCGCCGGAGCGCATCGCATCCAGAACGGCGCGGTGCTGTTCGTCAAGTCGCGCCTTCAAAGAGCCTTCGCGCGCGGGATCGAGTGGCAGCAGATCGAAATAATTGTCCGTGCGCCGATGCAGCACGCGGCCACGGCAGTAGACCGTGGTGTCAATGAGCGCGTTCGAAATGCCGCGATCTTCCGTTTGCACGTGATAGACCGTACCGGCGATGGTAATGTTGGTGTTGTGGCCAAAAAGCATCGTTTGGCCTTTCTTCCCCGGAGGGCCAGATCCGCCCAAGGATTTTTCCGCATTTGACCGAGTGCCAGTGAATCGTTATTATAGCGTTTCGGCTATGAGTAGTTCTGGTCTTCATACATACGCTCCGCTTGTTTTATACCTGCTGATTGCCGCGGTCCTCGCCGGCGCACTAACCGCTGTTTCCGTTCTCGTGGGATGGCGGCGGCCAAACCGGGCAAAGCAGCAACCGTATGAATGCGGCATGGAACCCACCGGGGACGCACGCGAGCCCTTCTCCGTAAAATTTTACCTCGTGGCGATGGTCTTCATTTTGTTCGATGTGGAGGCCATCTTCCTATACCCCTGGGCTTACGTCTTTCGCGATCTGCGGTTCTACGGCTTTATCGAGATGATGATCTACATCGCGATACTGCTGGTCGGGTATTTTTATCTCTGGAAAAAAGGCGCGCTCGACTGGCATAGATAACCGGGCGAGTCAGTTTGGGGAAATGTGACGGAAGGCGTCAGCCAAAACGCTCAAGCTGTAGTCGAACATCTCCGCGCATGGAATGTGAAAGCGGTCGCGGAAGTCATCGAGTATCATGGGGAAACAACCATCGTCGTTCCCCGTGAGCTGCTGCGTTCTGCCGGGGAACGCTGCCGCGATCACCTTGAGTTCAACCTGCTCTCCGACGCGACCTGCGTGGACCACTTCCCCATTGAGCCGCGATTCGAACTGAACTACCATCTTACTTCCCTTCCCAAGAGTGCCAAGATTCGCCTGCGTGTGCGCGTGAACGGCAGCGATCCGGTTGTGGACTCTCTAATTTCCATTTGGCCGGGAGCCGGCTGGATGGAGCGCGAAATCTTCGACTTGATGGGAATTCGCTTCAACGGACATCCGGACCTGCGGAGAATTTTGCTTCCAGACGATTGGGAAGGCCATCCTCTGCGAAAGGATTATCCGACGCAAGGATTCCGAGATGTGCCCGCGTCCGCGAGCTACTTGAAGAAGGCCAGCACATGACCACCGTCGAGACAGCAACCGGCGAAGCCAAAACAATGGTCCTCAACATGGGGCCGCAGCACCCCTCTACGCATGGTGTGTTGCGCGTGCTGCTGGAGCTGGACGGAGAAAACATCGTCAAAGCGGTACCCGACCTGGGCTACCTGCATACCGGAATCGAGAAATCCTGCGAACATCTGACATATTCGCAAGCAATCACGCTGACCGACCGGATGGATTACCTGAATCCACTGGGAAACAACCTCGTGTATTGCCTGGCCGTGGAAAAGCTGCTGGGGCTGGAAGTGCCGAAGCGCGCGCAATACATCCGCGTGATGATGGTGGAATTGCAGCGGATTTCGTCTCACCTAGTTTGGCTCGGCACGCACGCGATTGACCTCGGAGCGATGTCCGTCTTTCTCTATTGCTTCCGCGAGCGTGAAGAAATCCTGAAAATCTTCGAGCGCTTCGCAGGCCAGCGGATGATGACCAGCTATATCCGCATCGGAGGAATTTCGGTCGAGCCTCCGGCGGGCTGGCGGCAGATGGTGAACGGCGTTCTGAAGATGTTGCCGAGCCGCATTGACGAGTACGAAACGCTGCTGACCGAAAACCGCATCTGGATGGCGCGAACCAAGGGCGTGGGCTACATCAAGCCGCAAGAAGCCGTGGCCATGAGCATGACCGGCCCGACGCTGCGCGCCGCCGGGATTCCGTACGACAACCGCAGAGTTTTTCCCTACTCGAGCTATGAAGAATTCGAATTCGATGTGCCCACGCGCACGGATTCGGATTGTTTTGGGCGGTACATGGTCCGCGTGGCGGAGATGCGGGAGAGCCTGAAGATCATCAAGCAGGCGATGGGAAAGATCACGGATCAAGGGCCGATCAAGGCGGAAGCGCCGGGAATCGTGCCCCCTCAGCGCGAAAAGATGAAGACGGAGATGGAAGCGCTCATCTACCACTTCAAAATTTTCACGGAAGGATTTTCGCCTCCGCCGGGCGACGCGTACGTAACGGTGGAATCGCCGCGCGGCGAGCTGGGATGTTACGTCGCCAGCGACGGTTCGCCGCGCCCGCTGCGCGTGCATTTCCGGTCGCCCTCGTTCATCAACCTGCAGGCGTTGCCGAATATTATTCAGGGGCAGTTGATCGCGGACGTGGTGGCTTGCATCGGGACCATTGATATTGTGCTCGGGGACGTGGACCGGTAGAGGACATGGAACTTTCAGAAAAATTGGCGGCGAAGTTCGAAAAGCTGCAGAACGCGTATCCGGCGAAGCGCAGCGCGCTGATCCCCATGATGATGTATGCGCAGGACGAGTACGGCTATATCAGCGACGAAATGATCGCGGAAATCGCCAAGCGCCTGGATCTGAATCTGGTGCAAGTCGAGGAGACGCTGGCGTATTACTCGATGCTGCGGCGCAAGCCCATGGGCAAATATCATGTGCAGGTGTGCACGAACGTGGCGTGCATGCTGCGCGGCGGGTACGAACTTCTGGAGCAGGCCAAGAACCGGTTGGAAATCGGGCACAAAGAGACTACCGAGGACGGGATTTTTTCGCTGGAAGAGGTGGAATGCATCGGAGCCTGCACGGGCGCCCCGGCCATGCAAATCAATTATGATTTTTATGAAGAAGTCACGCCGCTGAAATTCGACCGCATCATCGAACAACTGGACAAGGGGAAATATCCGGAACCGGTTCCGGTGATTACCGGGGCGCTCCATGAACGCGATCCGCAGGAAACGCCCCTGATCAGCAAGCGATGGGGCATCAAGGATTCGCGCAAGCTCGAAACGTACAAGAATAACGACGGCTATCAGGCGCTCGAAAAGGCGCTGAGGGAGATGACGCCGGAGACGATCATCGAGGAAGTGAAGAAATCGAATTTGCGCGGGCGGGGAGGGGCAGGCTTTCCGGCGGGAATGAAATGGGGATTCGTCCCCAAGGATTCGCCGAAGGCGCGCTACGTCATCTGCAACGCCGACGAATCGGAGCCGGGAACGTGCAAGGACCGGCCGCTGATGGAGATGGACCCGCACCAGATGATCGAGGGAATCATCATTGCGGGCCGCGCGATTGGCGCGCACCAGGGATTCATTTATATCCGCGGAGAATACCGCTACGTGTTGGACATAGTGGAAGCGGCCATCGAGGAAGCCTACGCCGCGGGATACCTGGGGAAGAACATTCTGGGCAGCGGTTTCGATTTCGATTTGCTCATCCATACCGGCGCGGGAGCGTACGAGTGCGGCGAAGAATCGGCGCTGATGGAATCGCTCGAAGGCAAGCGCGGCTATCCCCGAATCAAGCCTCCCTTCCCTGCCGTCGTGGGCCTCTATGGATGCCCGACGGTCATCAACAACGTGGAAACCTTGAGCGCGGTGCCGGCAATTATCCGCGAAGGCGGAGAAGCGTACGCGAATCGCGGAACGCCGAGGAACGGTGGTACGCGGCTCTTGTGCGTGGCCGGCCACGTGAACAAGCCGGGGATTTATGAAATTCCCCTCGGCATGAACATGAAAAAGTTCATTTACGAAATGGCCGGAGGAATTCCGGACGGAAAGAAATTGAAGGCGGTGATTCCGGGAGGAAGTTCGTGCCCGCTGCTGACGGCGGACGAGATTGATATTCCGATGGACTACGATTCAGTGGCCAAAGCGGGCTCCATGCTGGGTTCCGGCGGCATGGTGGTCATGGACGAAGATACCTGCATGGTGGATATGGCGCGGCGAATCATGCAATTTTATGCGCACGAATCCTGCGGGTGGTGCATTCCGTGCCGCGAGGGAACATCCTGGTTGAAGAAGATGCTGGAGCGGTTCCACGCGGGGCTGGGGCGGCCGGAAGACATTGATCTGATGGGCGAACTGGCGAAAAACATGCTCGGGCGAACTTTCTGCCCGCTCGGAGACGCGGCCGCGCTGCCTACGATCAGCATCGTGCAAAAGTGGCGCAATGAATTTGAAGATCATTTGAGCGGGCGCTGCGCCTACAAATCCACGGAAGCGCTGCTGGGCGCGCGATAGGAATTCATGGCGGAACAAAAACAAGTCAAGCTGAAGATCAACGACCGCGAACTGCAAGTGCCGGCGGGAACTCTGGTGATCGAAGCGGCCAAGCAAATCGCCACGGAAGTGCCGTCGTTTTGCTACTATCCCGGGCTTTCCCTGCAGGCAGCCTGCCGGATGTGCCTGGTGGAAGTGGAAAAAATGCCCAAGCTGCAGACGGCCTGCACCCTGGTGGCGACCGATGGCATGGTCGTTAAGACAGACACCCCGCAGGTGCACCAGGCGCGCAAGGGCATGCTGGAATTTTTGCTGACGAACCATCCGCTGGATTGTCCAGTGTGTGACAAGGGCGGCGAGTGCGAACTGCAGGACATGGTGTTCCGCTACGGAGCGGATACCAGCCGTTTCGTCGAGGAAAAGATTCATCGGCCCGAAGAAAAATGGTCGGAACTCGTCTATTACGATGCGCCGCGCTGCATTTTGTGCTTCCGGTGCGTGCGCGTCTGCGACGAAGGAATGGACGTGAAGGCGCTCGGCGTGGGAATGCGCGGCGCGAATTCGATCATCATTCCGAACGGCGAAGACCATCTCGAGTGCGAGGAATGCGGGATGTGCATTGATATTTGCCCGGTGGGCGCGCTGACCAGCGGAACGTACCGCTACAAGACGCGGCCCTGGGAAATGGAATACGTTTCGACCATTTGCACGCACTGTTCGAACGGATGCAAAACCACGCTCAGCGTGCGCAACCACGAGATCATCCGCGCGAACAACCGCGATATGAGCGGCATCAACGGCGAATTCCTGTGCATCAAGGGGCGGTTTGGATTCGACTTCACGAAACATCCGGAGCGCATCAAGCAGCCCATGGTCCGCAAGGGCGAGCAACTTTATCCGGTTTCATGGGAAGAAGCGGCGCAGGCGGCGGCCAGCAAACTGAAAACAGTGCACGATGCGAACGGAGCTGACGCCATCGGGTTCATCGGTTCGAACCGCACGAGCAACGAAGAGAATTATTTGTTCCAGCGGCTGGCACGGAATGTTTTTGGAACCAACAACGTGGATCATCACCGCACCGCGGATTACACGGGATTGGTGGCGGCGCTCGGCGATCAAGCGAAAGATTCGATGCTCACGATGGAGCAGTTGTACAAAGCCAGGGCCGTACTGCTCATCGGCAACGATCCGACCAATCAGAATCCGCTCGTGGCGTGGCAGATTCGCGCGGGAGTGCGGCATCACGGGCTGAAACTGTTCGTCATCAATTCGCGCGAGATCAAGCTGAAGCGAAAGGCGAGCCTGTTCGTAAAGGTTCCCGACGGGCAGGAAGCCGCGGCAGTGCGCTGGCTGGCGCATGGCGAAGGGCACGTGGGGCCTGGGCTCGTCGAGCAACTGGTCACGCTGAAAGCGGAACTCGAAGCCGAATCGGGGGTGGCAATCGTGTTCGGCGCGGAATTGAGCGGCGCGGCGATTGCGCAGGTTGTGGCATTCGGATCGAAATTGCCGGGAAAAACGCGCTACATGGCGCTGGGCGATTACGCGAATTCGCGCGGCGCGGCGGATCTGGGCGTTATGCCGGACCGTTTCCCGGGATATGCAAATGTGGATGACGCCACGACGCGGGAAAAGTGGGAAAAAATCTGGGGATGCGGGCCGCTGCCGCCGAAAGCGGGATTGACCACGCCGCAGATGGTGGAAGCAGCGCAATCGGGAAAATTGAAAGCACTTTATGTAATGGGCGCGAATCCGCTGGCGCATTTCGGCACGCTGGGATATGGCCGCGGCAAGCTGGATGTGCTGATCGTGCAGGAAATGTTCATGACTGAGACTGCGAAGCAGGCGGACGTGGTTTTCCCCGCAACCTCCGGTTACGAGAAGGAAGGAACGTTCACGAACACCGCGGGCGAAATCCAGTTGATCCACAAAGCCGCGGAAGTGATGGGGCCGCGAAGCGATTTCGATTTGCTGCGGATTCTTTCGCACCAACTGGAAAAACGAGGTCTGGGCAAAGCGTTCCACTACAAAAATCCCGCCGCGGTATTCGAGGAGATTCGCAAGGCCGTGCCCGGATATGACGTGCAGCATGTGGGATTGCTGACCGGCGGCGCGGAATCCGTTCAAGTCGAAGTGAAACGAAACGGCCACGCACCGTATGATGTCCCCGTGGGCCTCATCCGGCCGGCGCAAGACACGCTGTTCACGAGCGGGACTCTGGGGCGGTACTGCATGGCTGTGGAATCCGTGCCGGAGGCTCAAGCGAAGCCGTGAGCGGATTCCTGACACAGAATGCCTTCTGGATCCTGACGATCATCAAGATTGTCCTACTGCTTTTCGTCGTTTTGACCGTGAACGCGTATCTCACCTGGTTTGAACGCAAGATGGTGGCGCACATCCAGTCGAGATGGGGGCCGCACCGCGTCGGGCCGCATGGGTTGCTGCAGCCGCTGGCGGATGGTGCGAAATTTCTTTTGAAGGAAGATCCGACGCCGGCCGGAGTGGACAAGTTCGTCTATTACCTCGCGCCGTTGCTGGCTTTGGCTTTGGCTCTGACCGCGCTGGCCGTGATTCCCTTTGGCCCCGATCCGCTTCCCTTCCGGTTTTTCGGCCAACCGATTTCGCTATGGGTCGCGAATCCGGATATCAGCTTGCTGATTTTGTTCGCGGTCACGGCGCTGAGTGTGTACGGTGTCGCGCTGGCAGGGTGGTCTTCAAACAACAAGTATTCCCTGCTGGGCGGCCTGCGCAGCACGGCGCAGATGGTGAGCTACGAACTGGCGCTGACGATGTCCGTCGTGGGCGTGCTGCTGATGGCCAACACGTTCAGCCTGCCGAAAATTATCGAGGCGCAGGCGCACGGCAAATGGGGCGTGCCGTTCCTCGGGTGGAATTTCTTCGGCATCAGCACAGGAATGATCGCGCCACAAATTGTGGGGTTCCTCTGCTTTTTTATCGCCGCGATTGCGGAAACCAATCGCGCGCCTTTCGATTTGCCGGAGGCGGAATCGGAACTCGTCGCGGGATTTCACACGGAGTATGCGAGCTTCAAGTTCGCCATGTTCTTCATCGCGGAATACACCGCCATGATTACAGTCTCCTGCTTGTGTACGATTCTGTTTTTTGGTGGCTGGTTGTCTCCGTTTCCTGATTCGTGGACTTGGACACAGTATCTGCCCAGCGTGATCTTGCTTCCGCTCGGGCTTTGGGTGATCTGGGACGGCATCAAGTACGAGACGATTTTCGGCAGGCTGGTGCTTCCCGCGGTAGGCGCGGCCATCACCGCGATAGGCGCGGCGTTGATCGCGTTTCCGCACATCAACGAATTCATCCAGCCGACGTTCTGGCTGCTGGCAAAAGTTTTCTTATTCCTGTTTTTCTACGTCTGGGCGCGAGGCACGCTTCCGCGGCTGCGCTATGACCAGCTGATGAACGTGGGCTGGAAGCTGCTGCTGCCGGTGTCCATCGCGAATGTGATCGTGACTTCGGCACTCGTGCTGTGGGGTGGCCACTGATGAGCGCCCCGCTGATCATCTTTTTTGTTTTGGCCGCAGTCGCGGTGCTTGGCGCGATGAGTTTGATCATCCAGAAGCATCCGATTCATAGCGCGCTTTCGCTGATCGTGGTGATGGTGGCGCTGGCAGGTTTGTACTTGCTCATGGGCGCAGAATTCGTGGCCGCGGTGCAGATCATCGTCTACGGCGGCGCGATTATGGTGCTGTTCGTGTTCGTGATCATGCTTTTGAACGCCGAGGCGGAAGAGCGCACGGATTTTTCGAAGCTGGCGAAGTTTGCGGGATTGCCGCTGACGCTGGCGCTGCTGGGAGTTCTGGCTGCGGTAATGGTGCGCGCGGGACCAGGCGTTGCCAACGCCGCGCATCCTGGTGCCCTGGCTGATACACGAAGCCTTTCGACCATGCTGTTCACGAATTTTGTGTATCCGTTCGAACTGACTTCCTTCCTGATTCTGGTGGCGATTCTTGGCGCGATGGTTCTGGCGCAACGGGAGCAAAAATAAGATGGTTCCCACGAGCTACTTCCTGATCCTCAGTGCCATTCTCTTCGGATTGGGCGTAGTGGCGTTCGTCTTTCGCCGGAACATCATCACGATGTTCATGTCCATTGAGCTAATGCTGAACGCTGTGAACCTGGCGTTCGTGGCCTTCAGCCAGGCGCTGAACAAGCTGGATGGACAGGTTTTCGTTTTGTTTGTGATTGTGGTGGCGGCTGCGGAAGCGGCCGTGGGTCTGGGGATCATTATCCTGATTGCGAGAAACCGGCGGTCCTTGAACGTGGAGCGCGTGGACTTGCTCAAACTCTAATGCCGATACTCGAACACCTGTGGATCATTCCGCTGCTGCCGTTGCTGGGGTGCGCGATCAACGGCCTATTTGGCGAAAAGTGGCCGAACAAAGCGGTGAATTGGGTGGCACTTGGCACGACGGGACTTTCCTTCGCGTGCGCGCTCGAAGCGGTGCGCGAATTTGTGTTCATAAACAACGAGGTGCTGTTCCGCAAGGAATTCTTCGATTGGATCGTGGCCGGCAAATTCCGCGCGGGCTTCGATTTACAAATGGACCAGTTGACCGTGGTCATGGTCCTCGTGGTGACCGGCGTCGGATTTTTGATTCACATCTATTCAACCGGCTACATGGCGCACGAGGGCGGCTATTACAGGTTCTTTTCGTACATGAACCTGTTCATGTTCTTCATGTTGATCCTGGTCATGGCCGCGAATTACGTGCTGCTGTTCGTGGGCTGGGAAGGCGTGGGCCTCTGCAGCTACTTGCTGATCGGATTTTATTTCCTGCGAAAATCGGCTTCCGACGCCGGCAAAAAAGCGTTTATCGTCAACCGCATTGGCGACTTTGGCTTCATGCTCGGAATGTTCCTGCTCTTCCGCACCTTTGGAACGCTGGACTTCGTGCAGGTTTTCACGAAGGCCGGGCCGATGCCGCACGAAGCGATGGGGCAAGTCGGCACGCTAACCGCGGCATGTTTGTTGCTCTTCATGGGCGCCTGCGGAAAATCTGCGCAATTGCCATTGTATGTCTGGCTGCCGGACGCGATGGAGGGCCCAACACCGGTCAGCGCGCTGATCCACGCAGCCACGATGGTGACGGCAGGCGTCTACGTCGTCGCTCGCTCGCACGTACTGTTCACGCACGCGCCGACAGCGATGTTTGTCGTCGCGGTGATCGGCTGCGCCACGGCTTTCTTTGCGGCAACCATCGGTCTCGTGCAGACGGACATCAAGCGCGTGCTCGCCTACTCGACTGTGAGCCAGCTCGGTTACATGTTCCTGGGCTGCGGCGTGGGCGCGTTTTCCGCAGGAATTTTCCACTTGATGACCCACGCATTCTTCAAGGCGCTGCTCTTCCTCGCGGCAGGCTCCGTGATTCACGCCATGGGCGGCGAGCAGGACATGCGGCACATGGGCGGCCTCGCGGGAAAAATCAAAATCACGTATTTGACGATGCTCTCGGCCACGCTCGCCATTTCCGGCGCTCCAATGTTCGCAGGATTTTTCTCGAAGGACGCGATTCTCTTCCATGGCTATCTCAGCCCCGAGCACGGCGGCGTTCTCTATGGCGTGGGACTCTTCACGGCGCTGCTCACCGCGTTCTACATGTTCCGCCTGGTGTTCCTGACGTTCCATGGAAAGCAGCGCTACGACGAGCATCACGTGCATGTCCACGAATCGCCGTGGAGCATGCTCGGCCCGCTCGTGATTCTCGGCGTTCTCTCCCTCATCGGCGGATGGTTCGCGCTGCCGGAATTCTGGGGCGGCACGGATTCGTTCGCGAACTTCCTCGCTCCCGCGTTGGGCAGCCCTGAAGCGGGTAGCGGAATCTCCGAGCCCGTCGCGCATTCCCTGCAAATGACGCTCGCGGGAGTCGCCGTCTTCACCGCGTTGCTGGGCTTCCTGGTGGCCTTCTGGCTGTACATTCGCCAGCCCGGCAAGCCCGCGGAACTGGCAAAGTCGCTCAAGGGCGCGTACACCACGCTGCTCAACAAGTATTACGTGGACGAACTCTACGCCGCGGTGATCGTGAAGCCCCTCGTTTGGCTTTCAACGTATGCGCTTTGGAAGTTTGTGGATGTCGGGGTGATTGACGGCACGGTGAACAGCGTGGCCGATGGCGCGCGTTCCATCGGCGATACCGTGCGGCATGCGCAGTCCGGCAACACGCGCAGCTACGCGGTCTGGGTCGTAGTCGGCGCGCTGATCATTCTGGCGATTATTTTCTGGCCGGTGATTCGCCCGGCGATGGGTATGGTGCCGCGATGATTCCCAGCGCCCATCTGCTCACCGTTCTGATCTTCTTCCCCGCCGTGGGTTCGCTCGCGTTGCTATTGCTTCGCGCGGAGGATCACGAGTGGATTCGCCGCCTGGCATTGACAGTGGCCACCGCGGAATTCTTCTTGTCCTTGCTGCTTTTGCCCGGCGTGCCGCTAGGCTCTTCCGGTTATCGCCTCGAAGAGTTCATTCCGTGGATCAAGGTGGCGATCACCGGCGGCGTGCCGCACTACATCAATTACCACCTTGGGGTGGACGGGCTCAGCATGTTCCTTGTGCTGCTCACGACTCTGCTCACCCCCATTTCCATGCTGGCGTCGTGGCACAGCATCGGCAAGCGCGTAAAGGAATTTTTCGTAATGCTGCTGATGCTGGAAGTGGGCATCATCGGCGTTTTCCTTTCTCTCGATCTCTTCCTCTTCTTCCTCTTCTGGGAAGTAATGCTGATTCCCATGGCCTTCCTCATCGGCATCTGGGGCCACGAGCGGCGGATTTACGCCGCCGTAAAATTCGTGCTGTACACCATGGCCGGCTCGATCCTCATGCTCGTGGGCATCCTGTGGCTTTACAACGTAACGGGAACTTTCGATCTTCCCGCAATCCAGCAAACGCTGCAGAACAATCCGCAAATCCTTGGCGGGTACCGCAACGAGCTGCTGCTTTTTCTCGCGTTTTTCATCGCCTTTGCCATCAAAGTTCCTCTCTTCCCCCTGCACACCTGGCTGCCGGATGCGCACGTGGAAGCGCCCACGGCCGGTTCCGTGATTCTGGCGGGCGTGTTGCTGAAGATGGGCACGTACGGCATGTTGCGATTCTGCCTTCCGCTTTTTCCGGAGGCGTCGCACCGTTGCGCGTGGTGGGTGGCGATTCTTGCGATCATCGGGATTGTCTACGGCGCTCTTGTGGCCCTCGTGCAGCCGAATCTGAAGAAACTCGTGGCGTATTCCTCGATCAGCCACCTGGGATTCGTGGTGCTGGGAATTTTCACATTCAACACCATCGCCATGCAGGGCGCTGTCTTCCAAATGCTCGCCCACGGCATCTCCACCGGCGCGCTCTTTCTCCTGGTCGGAATGCTCTATGACCGGCGGCACACCTTCGAGATTGACCAATACGGTGGCCTTGCAACGCCCCTGCCGAAACTTTCGGCGCTGTTTCTGTTCGTCGCACTCTCTTCTCTGGGCTTGCCTATGCTCAACGGTTTCGTAGGCGAATACCTGATCCTGCTCGGAACGTACCAGGTGAAATGGACCTGGGCCGCGTGGGCGGCAACGGGCGTGATCCTTTCCGCGTGCTATTTGCTCTGGGCCTATCAGCGCGTGTTCTTCGGTGCCGTGACGCTGGATAAAAATCGCTCGCTGCCGGATGCCAGTTCGCGCGAAAGGTTCATTCTGGTCAGCTTGTGCATGGTCATCCTGTGGATGGGCATCGGATCTTCGTTCATCACCAGACGGACAGCCACCGCCGTGGAAACCGTGCGGCAGCAGATGGACCGCCCGAATTGGCAGGAAGGCGCTGCGCCGGCCCCGCCCCCGCCGTCGCGTTATCAACTTTCCGTCGAAAGGCTCGGGACTCGTTAAATGATTTCTTTCCCCCATCCCGATGATTTCTTGCGCGTTCTGCCGGAGCTCCTCTGGTGCGGCTTTGGCATGCTCATCATGCTTCTCCAGCCGTTTGTGAAGAGCCGGCACTTCATCATGTTTCTGGCGCTGCTCGGCGGAATTCTGGGCGGGGTCGGCACGATGGTCGCAGGGATGAACAGCGGGCCGGCATTCTATGGACTGATTCAGATGGACACGTTCAGTTTCTTCTTCCATCTGCTGATCAGCGGAATCGTATGCCTCGTGGTGCTGTCCGCCGATTCCTATCTCGAAGGAGAACATCTGGATGCGGCGGAATTTTATGCCCTCGTGCTCTTCGCGACCGCCGGAATGGGCGTGCTCTCCGGCGCGCAGGAACTGCTCACGGCCTTCATCGGGCTGGAGATGAGTTCGATCTCGAGCTATGTGCTCGCGGGCTACCGGCGCGATGCGCTGAAATCGAGCGAAGCTTCCGTGAAGTATTTCCTGTTGGGATCGTTCGCCACGGCGTTTTTTCTTTACGGGATCGCTCTGGTCTATGGAGCTACGGGAACCACGCAGTTGAACCTGATGTCCGGGGCCGATCCCGGAAAAGTGCTGTTGAAGCTTGGACTCGCGCTGATTTTGATCGGACTGGGATTCAAGGTTGCGGCAGCGCCGTTCCAGGTGTGGACACCCGACGTTTACGAGGGCGCGCCCACGCCCGTGACCGCGCTGTTCTCCGCCGGCCCCAAGGCGGCCACGTTTGCGCTGTTGCTGAGAATATTCGCCACCGTTCCGGCGGCGACGCATTTCTGGTTCTGGTCGTTTTGGGTGCTCGCCGTGCTGACCATGTTTGCCGGAAATCTCGGCGCGCTGGTGCAAACCAACGTGAAGCGCCTGCTGGCGTACAGTTCGATCGCGCACGCGGGCTACGTTCTTGTCGCGTTCGCTGCGGTGACGACGCTTGCCGACCGCGGAACGGACCTCGGCGCCATTCCGGCTTACGCGGCGGTGCTCTTTTATCTGTTGAGCTATGCGCTGGTGAAAGTCGGCGCGTTCACCATCGTTTCGCAACTCGGCGGCAAGGGAGAAAAGCTGACCACGCTCGAAGACTACGCCGGTCTTTCGCAGCGGCAGCCGTATGCGGCGGCGGCGCTGAGCCTGTTTTTGCTGTCTCTTCTCGGCTTGCCGGTTACGGCGGGCTTTTTTGGAAAATTCTACGTTTTTAAGGCGGCGATCAATTCGAATCTCATCTGGCTCGCCGTGCTCATGGCCATCAACAGCATCATCGGCGCGTACTACTATTTGAAGGTTATCGTGATGATGTACATGCGCGAACCCTCCGGAGAAGCTTCCACGCTTGCGCCAGTTCCCTTCCCACTGACCGTAAACATCGTGCTGCTTGTTTCGGTTATTGGAACGATCTATTTCGGCCTATTCCCCGGGCAGACTCTCAATTTCCTCCTGCACCGCGCGCTCATCGCTACTGCGCACTAAACCCGCCGAAAAACTTCCG
>Ga0335079_10003602_pt1 | contig 17842 bp, 21 predicted proteins | sample Lox_Sample_33_FD_206719 | JGI IMG/M metagenome (GOLD analysis project Ga0335079, IMG submission 206719) | Soil microbial communities from Loxahatchee National Wildlife Refuge, Florida, United States - Lox_Sample_3.3 | ecosystem: Environmental > Terrestrial > Soil > Wetlands | place: USA... | reverse complement strand
ATGCCCGCCAACTGGACGGCGAGATCGAGCCTGGTTTGGTAAGCTCGCTGCGCTGCCGACTCTTCCTTACGGGCCTCCAACTCCCGCCTTTCGGCTTCAGTCATCGCCACGGGCGCATGCCCGTCGCCGGTCAGTTCCGCCATCCGTGCCGACCGCGCCGCGCGTCGACGCAGCTCCTCGCGTTGCGTCTGAACCCCAATATCAGCAATCCGTTCCTGCGCCGCGAAGCCCTCTTCCCACTCTTTCATCTGCTCCTTGGAAGGCATCATCATCGCGAGCATCTTCTTGGCCCGTTCGGCGCGTTGCTTTTCGTCGTACTTCTCGAACTCCTCCCACGCTTTCTTGTAGAGGACCGATGCCTGCTGGTCCGCCGCCTTGCGGATCGCGGCAATCTCCGACTCCGAAGCCTTGACCTTCTCGGCCTGCCTTAGAAGCTGGTCGCGCTGATAGTAAATCTTGCCGATTGCGTCGAGTTCAGCTACGTCGCCCTTCTTCTCGAACTCGGCCGCCTGGCGGCGAAAGTCCTTGAGCTGCTCCGCGCCCTTTGCGACCGCATCCAGTGCCGCCTTGCGGCGCGCCTCAGTAGCTTCCGCAGCCCGGAGTTGCTGACCCAGATCCACGGCCTGAGCCTTCGTCAACGGCTTGTCCGGTTCGAGCAGTTGTTTCTGGAGCCGCTCGACGTCCTTCTTGGCGTCGGCATATGCCTTCTCCATGCCGTCATGCGTACCGAAGAACCGGGCGCGAATACGATCCGTCTCTTCCTTGCCCTCGTGTAGGTCTTTCCGCTTGGTAGCTGCCTCGGCATCCTCCAGCATTTTCTGCAATTGCTGGATCTGGCCCTGAATGTCGCTCGCACGCTTCGCCCGCGCTTCCTCATCTTGGGTTGGCGCGATCGCCTGCAGGATGCCGAAATCACCGGTCAACCGTTGCTGCTCTCCCCGCAGATCCTCGATGCGCTTCAATGTGGCATCGCGGTTCTTCATAATCTCCGGCGCCCGCCGTTCCAGATCCTCGACCTGCCGGCGATGCTCGCTCCGGGACACTTTGGTCACGCCACCCAACGCCCGGATCTGCTCGGCATCTTGCAGCGCCTGGATTTCCTCGCGGTGCTGCCGTTCGTCGTCTCCGGCCGTGCTGATGTTGTTGAGGAACCAGTCGACGCCCTTCCCGACCCAGGTCACGGTGACGACCAGCCCTTCTTTGAACTTGCGGATCAGGGAGTCCCACTTGGTTTCGAGCACCGTTACTTCACGCTGGTATTCGGAGAAGCGGCGGATGTCCTCCTCGGTCGGCCCGAAGCCCTGTTCGTGGGCAACGCGCAGGTTCTCGTTGAGTTCCGTCATGAACGGGATCGCCTCGACGCCGACCTTTTTAAAGAGGTCCATGGCGGCGGCGTCCCGCTGGAATCCTTCCGGAAGCTTGTTCAAACCCTCGGAGATCTCGGTCAGAATCTCGGAGGTCGGTTTCATCTCTCCGGTGGCGGTGTGAAAATCGATGCCCATCGCGCGCAACGTTGCCCGCGCTTTTTCGCCTTCATTGGAGTTGTCGTTCGCCGCCTGGGAAAGCCCGCGCATGAGGCGCTCGACAATAGAAATGTCCTGTCCGACCGCGCGCGCCGCGAAGCCGAACTGCCCGACTTCCTTCGCCGTCAAACCGGTGCGCAATTCAGCGTCTTTCACGCGCGTGCCGTATTCGCCCAGACTCTTCGCCGCCTCGAATGCCGCGGTGCCCAGGCCAATCAGTGCTGTCGCGCCCGCCGCCACGCCGATGCCAAACGGTCCGAGCGAAGAAAGGAGGGAACCCACCGCGCCTCGGGCTCCCTGGAGCGGATTCTCGATGGATTGGGTGACACGCTCGCCGAACCCTTTGATGGCTTCGGACTGCTTCCGAAGGGCTTCTTCGGTTTCCTTGGCCGCCTTGACCGCGAGAGCTTCGCGCGCGGCCTTCTCTTCCGCGGCGATCATCTTTTCATAGGACCGGGTGATCGCATCGATGGCCTGCGGCTCCCGACTATAACGCTGCAGCAGTTGATCCCGCTGTGTGATCAGGCGGTCCACGCCGCTCTTCCCGTACGTCTCGGCCTGCTTTTCGAGGGAGGCGATGAGCCGCTGAACGCTCGATCGCGTCTGATCAGAAATCCGGATGACCTTGGCGTGGGAGGCTTCCGACTTCTTCTCGAAGCTGTCGAGCGCGGTGTTGGCCCTGCCGACCGATTCGAGTACCGGAGTCTCCTCGGCTTCGAGGATTACGCGTTCGGCTTGATCTGCCATTTCACGCTGCCTTGAGCATCACGATGGGACGGGCCTGGAACGCGGCGAGAACCGCCTGGCGGTCGCGCGGCGAGACGCCCCACTGCGCCTCACGCCGATTGTTGAAAGCGGCGATCTGTGAAGCCGTCATTCGCCGGCCAGGGAGTGTTTCGTCGAGAAACCCGATGGCCGCGCGATTCTCGTTTGCGGTAAGAACCTTGAGGCATCGTAGCGTGTGCCCGCTCCAGGTCCAATCACGGACAGGCCGCAAACCACGCGCCGACTTGTAGTCGGGATAACCTCGCCGGCCTGCCAGTCCGGGCTTCAGCGGCGCGGCCGCCTGGTCGTAGATGTTCCGCCCGCTCTGAATGCGCGCCCGGATGGAATCCGCCAGCACCTGCGCGAAGCCCTGCATCTCGGTCGCGGTGTATGGCGAGTAGACGAAGCGGGCGCTTTTGAGGACGGTTTGGAACCGGGCCATGATTAACCCGCACAGATCGAAGTCTGAGAAAATTAAACTAATCGAATATGAAAGGGCGAATGAAATTGCCGACGCTCGCAAGAGCGGGGGACAAGCTTGAGCGAGACCACTGGGGCCACATGAAGCTCTTGGTTCCCCACTATGAGACGTTCTGGCAACTGTACGTTTTTCCGTTGCGATCGAGCAACTCGATATGGTTCAGAAACGGGGTCGATGCCCAGCTTGAGGACATTGCGATCGCGAGCTATTCCACGTACGCTTCGTTAGCCCGCGCCCGCCAGAAGATCTACTCCCGACACGAAGAATTCCGTTTTCTCGAAGAACTTTACGCAGCAGTGCAGCGAGGTGCCGAAATTGGCGTTAAGCTTTTGAACCAGTTCGCCGCCTATTACACCGCGCTAAAACGCCGTCCGTCTTCGGTTTCCTCTGCACGCCTCGAGCAGTTAATCGACGGTCGCCTAAGACAGTACCGGAACCTGCTACACGATGCGATCCTGGCGATGCCAAAGGATGATCATCGGAGACGACTGATTCCAAAGCCGGAACATATAGATGACTATCGGCGCTGGACCTCTGTAATGTACGGGTTCACGCGTTCACACTTCGTTGTAGCTGCAGAACAGCTAAGAAATGATTTCCGCGCGACGTGTTCGCTTTTGGAGGAAGGATGGAAGCGGATGTCCGAGGCTTCAGACGACCTCAAGAACTTGCTGGAATTTCAGGAGGCTTTATCCAAAGGTTCAGATGGCCCTGCACTCCTGTACACGCCGCCTACCTCGGGTGCCTTCTTCCTCGGTGCCAGCAGCGCTGCGCCCCAGCCCACATCAGCCGCATTCATATTGCCGAAGCACTGAAGGGTAGATCTCGGGACTAAAACATCCATTCCAAGCTTCTTTCTGATCAACCGATGGAGCATGCCGCGAGATCCGGTCGGCCAAGATCTTTGATGTGGACTTCTATGCCCTGAGTGCGCGCGACCCATCCGACGATCGCTTTTGGGCCGGCACCGGCTAGCCGCTTGACGGCACCGTGTTTACCGACCAAGATCAATCGTCTTACGTCCTTCCCGCCGTCTTTGGCTAGAATCGCTTTGAAGATGTCCTTCTCGAACTCCGTGACCACGTTTCGAAGGGAAAGTGCAATCTCAATAGCGGTCTGTTCGGATGGAATGAAAAAATCAAACGAGTACTTTGCTCCAGGAAATGCGCGCTCTTGCTGAACGCAGGCGCTCGGCCATCGTTCACTGGCGGCGCTGTTGAGTTCTGCGAGGAAGGCGTCCGTCGCTCCGTTCCCTTTATCCTTCCCCGGTCCTCTCCTGTCTAAGAACCCGGGCGTTCTACACGCGATGATCTGGGCCAGATCGAGAAGGTCGTCGGATATCATTCCAGCCGTCTATAGTATCAACCGTTGCACTCAACGCATTGATTGCTAACATCCGTGATGGCAAGCATTACCGCAAGCCCGCGTTTCCACCCCTGATCTGCTCCTGCCGCTCGGCCTCGATCAACTCTACAACCCGGAACTCTTCCTCGGTGATATCCGCGAGCGTGATCGTCAGCCCGATGCTCTTCGCGTTGAGAATTCGGAAACACCGGCGCACCAGAGCGCCGTTCGGAGTATCCATTCCCTCTTCGAGCAGGTTCTTCGGGCAGCCCGGCCCATGGCTGACATCGATTGTTTTCCAGTCTGCGCCGCAGGCGGGGCAGCCATCCAATTCGGTCTGCGCCGAATAGCCGCACTTCCGACATCGGAACACACGGTCGGGGCACTCTTCTTCAGGCCCGCACAGGGTGGCCTGGCTCAACACTGACCGGATCAGGAAGCGAACGCCCGGCTCATCCGGCCAGTCGCCGGGCGCGGCTATTCCGAGTCTTCGTCGGCCTCGATTGCCAGTTGCGCGATCACCTCGGACACCGCCGCCGACTTGTGCACGATCGGCACCGCGCCCGCGTAGCCATCGTGCGAGATGTGCAGCTTGTCGTAAAGCGCGCCGCTCGGCTCCAGAAACGCACGCGTCTCGACGGACCGCCGCGCGGCTACAACGCTCGTCGAGCCCCGCTCGTGGTCCTGCATCTCCTTTGCGGTCGGCATCCGTAGCACGTGAACCACGCGCGCTCCGGGGACTTTCATCTCGATCCGGTAGTTGATCCCTTCGCGCTCCACGCTGGCCACGGCGCACCGTTCGATGCGGCCGATCACCATGCCGGCCTCAGCGTCGTCGAACTCGGGACCGTCTTTGTCCGTGCGGATCTTGGCGAACAACTCCGCGTTGATCTTCGGCAGATCCACATCCTCGCTCTGCGATTTCCCGCGTCCGAGAAAATGCCGCACCGTGCGTTGCGCTCGCGCCCACGCGCACCACTCCTCGTCCGAAGGGAACCGCACCTCGCAGCTCTTCTCACCGCCCGACAGGATCGGCACGACAAAGGGCTTCGAGGCGTCGAAGCCTATTTTCTTTTCGGTTTCCATTCCAAACTCCTATTGGCAGATGCCCTGTAGCGGCGTCGTGACCGTCATGGTCACCAGCCCGTTGGTGGGGTCGTAGAGTTGCACGCCCGTGATCTGGAGCGTCACGATCCCGTCCGTGTTTCCGAGTTCGGCGACGTTGAAACCCATCTTCTGAATGAGCATCGTGAACGAGTTGTTGGCGTCGCGGGTCATGGTGAACGTGGCCGTGCCGGTGGTCAGGGCGATCAGGTTCGCGTACTCCGTCGATCCGGACTGGACGCGCACCACGAACTGCACCGCGAAGACGCGGTCGCCCCACTCGAAACGCCCCTGGATCTGGTAGCCGTCCTGCGATCCCGAGCCAGGAAAGAAGCCGGGCCTGAAGTTGTTCTCCCAGGACGCCTCCATGGACACAAACTGTTTTGCGCTGCCGCCGGAAAGGTAGTTGATGCCGTTGAAGGTCAGCGCGCTGATCATGCCGGCATTGAATTCATGCGGCGTGGAAATGGCTGGCAGCGTGATGCCGCTGGGCGAGGTGTACTGGCCAGTGGTAACGCATTCGGCCGCGCACATCGCACTGGCGCGACCAGGGGAGTTTTTGATGGAGAGTTTCCAGCCCTTGACCGCGCAGCCCACCAGCATTTCGTCCAGCACCGCCGAGCCACCGGGCCGGATTTGCTGCACGAACGAAAAGTACGGCAGCTCGAGGCCGGTCGGGTTCGTGGCGCCCAAGGCCGGAACGATGGTGTACGTGTACGGACCGCTGCCGCTCACGGCGACGTTGCCCATGGAGAAGGACATCGCCCAGGCCAGGAACTCCGACGAGGCGTACTTCGAGATCTCGTAGGTCGGCATGTTGTAGTGCGACCTGAAGAGTTGCGTCGGGAACTCATGTCCCTTTCCGATCTCCGCCCTGTCATCCTCGTTCACCGGGACCTTCGCCCACGGCTTGGTGTTCAGATTGGTGTGACGCCAGATGGCGGCGACCAAATTCGCCGTTCCGATGGCGGTCTGTTTACCGAATCCCCAACCGTTCAGCAGTTCATTGATGTTCGCCATGTAACTTTTCCTCCTCTGCCGCGACTACCGGCTTCTGGTTCGCCACAACGGGCGCTGGAACCTGGTGCCACCCGGCGACCATCAGCGGCGTGAGCTTTTCGGCGGTCGCCTCGACTTCCTTCACTTCGCCTTCCGGCGATCGCATGAAAACTGAATCCATAACGTTCTCCTCATTCCCCGCCGGGATTGCCTTGCTCCACGAGCGTTGCCTGCACTTCGAAGTAATCGAGCGTTGCCCCCTCCGCGCTCACCACAACGGTGTTTCGCTGAGCGGACGGCAGGTCCATGTCCATCGGGTAGCAATCGGGATCGATCTGCAAATGCAGAAGCGATTCCCACGATGGGGCGCCCGTTGGCTTGGCGCTCACCAGCAGCCAGAACAGATCGGCGTACGTGGCAGTGGAATCCTGCTCCGGCGCGCGCAGATAGAGCGAGAAGCGATGCGCGAAGTGCAGCGCCCCGCCCGCGAGACGCCGTGGCGTGGTGCCGTTCCAGGCAACCAGGATCGAGCCGGGCGGCATCTGCAGGACGGCCAGACGCAGATTATTGTCGGTCGCCAACCCTTCCATGAACGCGCGGATATCGTCGGCGTCGCCACCGATCGCGGTGACCAAGTCCGGGCAGGACTGAAGCGCGGTCACCCATTCGCCAAGTATTGTTTTCGGATTGATCACGAGCGCTGGAGAAGTGCCAGGTTGAGCATGCCGTAGGCGTCGGGTTGGCGCACCGTGGTTACCACGAATTGCGTGCCCCAGGCAGTCACCCAATCACCTTTTGCCGGGGGATTCGTGAAGTCGGATGGGTCAACGGAGATCTCTTCGAAGCTCGCCGTCGCGCCCGACTCGTCGCGGGGTCTCAGATGGCGGATGGCTGTCACCGTAAACGGATTCCCTTGCGCCGCGGCGGCCCGCACCGGCTGATACACCACCAGCTCGCCGAACGTCTTCAACATGACGCCGTCGACGATGCCTTCGATTGTGGGCCAGTTCGGCATGGTGGTAGCCTCACGTCCAATAGGCGACGATTAGTCCTTCGCCAGCGTTGTTGGCATCGACGTAGTAGTCCGCGGGCACAAGCAAATGCCGGGAGTCTTCCGCCCAGATATCGAACGCATCCGCGACGCCGCCACCGGAACCCGTGGGCCAGAATTCTTTGACCACGCCCGTGCCGTTCGCCTTGTTCATACCGGAGACGCCGAGAAACACACGCCCGGTCTCGCCGATCACTGCGGCGAAGCGCAGCCGCTCTACACGCAGATTCGCGTCGCCGGTAACGGGAACCGGCGTGCCAGGCGTCGGGACGGGGATCTTTCCGAACGATTTCGCTTTCATCGGAATCAGAGCCAGGCCAGAACCTTGAACTTGGCCCCCGTCGTCACCGTCACCTTCACGTTGGTTGCGTCGTGCGTTCCTTCGGCGACCGTGAAGACGTTGGTGCTCCCGCTGTTGTCCGTGCAGGAGACCAGTACGCCCGCAGGCACCGCGCCCAACCCATGTGCGATGTTCTGCGACGCACCAGTGCCTGTCTGGACCGCCGACAAGAACTGTTTCTGCTTCGACGGGTAACTGCCTTTGAAATTGGGCTGCGGACCCGCGCTCTGAAACTCCGGAGCATTAACGGGCGTTTTTTCCACTTTGACTGCCATGTCGTTTCTCCTTTCCCGGCTTGGCCGGTTCCTGTTTGGGAAACCTGGAGAGCGCCCGATCCGCCTCTGCCTGAGTCCCGATCCGGCGCTGCTCGTAGAGCTGCCGTGCGCGCGTCAACTGGACTTTGTTTGTGGCATCGGGAGCGGGATACTCGTCGCCGATGTCGGGGGAAGTGAAGCCCTGCAACGGGCGCAGGACGAAGAGGGGCGGAACGCGGCCTCTGGTCAGACGCGCCCACGATTCACGGCGAAGCATCATAATTACACCGCCGAGATCACGTTGTTGAAGAAGAAGCCGAGATCCGCAGAGACCAGGCGCATATCGAAGGCCGAGTCGATCTCCACGCGATCCGAAGCCAGGTGCTCCATGCGGAACGTCTTGATGCGGACGCCCGCGCCACCCGTCGTTCCAATCAATCCGGTCCAGTTGAACACATACCCAGCGCTGGGGGTCATCAAGCCGGCATTCTTCGGGCGGTAAAACAGCGCCGCGCTCAGGCCACCGATGAAGGAGTTGGATTCGGCCGCACCTTCCGCCGCCGTGTTGTAGACGGCATCGATGACCAGGACATCCTCCAGTTCGAGAATCTCGGCCATGATCTGGCGAGTGGCCACTGCAGGGTTCGGCGCGGTCTGCCCGTACTTAGTGCGGTCGATGAAGTCGGGGTGATCCACGAGCTTATCGAACACCGGGCGGCTGATCACGAAAATGTTGGGCGCGAAACCGCCGCTCGACAGCCGCATCTGGGTCTTCGCGTGGCGAATGTCGGTGATGGGGTTGCCGTTCGGATAGTTCGCGGCGTCCCAATAGACGACGTGCGTAGAGTCCGCGGTCGCCTGGCCGCTGACGTTGTTGGTCCAGATGCCGGTGCCGAAGAACTTCGACACCCACTGGTTCTCGCGCCGGATCAGGGCCTTCTGCGTCAGGAAAATGGTCGCGTCGCGGTCGGGTGCGAGCGGCGAGTCGCTGTTGGAGCGGATCTGGTCATCCACGTCCTTGTGCAGCGACCAGACGTCGCAGTTGTACGTGCCGGTGGAATTCACGTTGTAGCCCGTGCCGGCGGACTCGGTGGACAGCGCGCGCTTCTGCATCTCGTCGCGGTTAAAGTCCGCACGCGCGTAGGTGTAGTAGAGGTCGCTTTTGTTTTCGACCGGGACCGCCGGAAAGGCCTTGTCAGCGACGAATTCCACTCCGGCGGCCTCCTGAAGGTAGGCCACGGAAATGTTCGTCAGCGGCCGATTGACGTGAACGTCTTGTAGTGTTGGCTGAGGCATTTGTTATTTCTCCTTTGAGTTGTTGTGAGCCGCTGACGGCTACATCTTGTAAGGGCCGAGAAGCAGCGCGGGAATGATCACGCCCGCGCCTCCCGAAGCCGCCAGCGCGCGCGCCCGCACGAAGTTACCGCTGGTTGCAGTGATCGCCTGGCCGCTGGCGTTGGCCATGAGCGGGTCGCCGTTGTTGACCGCAGCGCCGGTCACCAGCTTGGTGATGCCGAGGATCGCGACCTCGCCCTCGACTCCCTGCGCGTTGGGCTTGTCCTGGACCACGCCATCGGCGACAGCGCCAGCCCCTGTGAAGTTGATCTGTCCGGACGAATTGACGGTCACGAAGTAGAACTGCGGATTCACAGTTCCGCCGCTCGTGAGGTCCGCCGCCGCCGGAAGGCCTACTGAACGTAATGTCTGTTCGAATGCCATGTCTGTTGGTCTCCTTTCGCGCTATCGCGCCAGGCGAACGCCGGCTCGCTCGAGCGTGGCGATCAGGCCCTTCGCGTTGTGCTGCGCCACGAATGCGCCGTAAACCTCGGGATGCTCTTCGAGCATCTGGGCGTAGGCGCGCTCCTTGGTCAGCTTGGTGGTACCGCTTTCGGCGTAAAGATTCGGAGTCTCTTTGCCGCGATTGTGGCGGGCATAGCCGGTGGCTTGGGCTTCAAGTTCCTGAAGCGAGCCGACCGCGCCCTGGTTGGGGTTGACGTGGGAAGTGATCATGCTCCTCTCGCTTTCGATCACGCGGGCGGCAGTCAGCTCTTCACTGATTTCCGCGACGCTGAAATATTGGCCGCTGGACTTCTTCTTGGTGAGGAATTCCGCGGCCTTGTCGGGACAACCGGCCATCTTGCACAACGCGCCGATGGCTTCGATGTCGCCTTCGGGACGCATTTTGAGCGGCTCGCCGACCACGGCAGAGAGGCCGGCGAGCGGGGCCGCACCTTCCGGCTTCTTGGATTCGTCCTCGATCTTCGCGCCACACGCGTGGCAGAACCTTGCGTCTTCGCGGAGCTTGGTTCCACACGCATGGCAGAACTTCGACTCGTCATCGTCTTTGTTGTCGCCGTCATCCGGCTTAGTGCCTTGAGGGGCGATTGTCAGCGTTTCATCGGGCATACTTGCTGTTACCTCCTTGGGTTTGGATATTGCGGCAATCGCCGCCGTTGAACTCTGAACCGGCTCGCCGAGCAGTTGGCGAAGCGCGTTCATGGCTTGGCCGAACGTTCCGACCTCGTCGGCCAGGAGCGGAACGGTGTTTTCCGCCCAGTACACGCCAGCCTGCGTCGCGATAATCTTTTCGGCGGCGACCTTCCGATTCCGCGCTACCGTTGCTACGAACTGGTCATACTGCCGGTCGATCTCGGACTGGATATCTTTCTGCGCCCGCTCCGAGAGCGGTTCGTGCGGGTTCGCGTCAACCTTCCTGTCGCCTTTGAAGATGTAGGTGTACTTGAATCCCTGCTCGTCGTTAAACTTCGAATCCTCGGTGTGCAGCACGACAACGCCGACCGAGCCAACCGCTCCCATGCGCGTGACGAAGATCTTGTCGGCTGCGCTGGTCAGGGCATAGGCCGCCGAGAATGCGAAGTCGTCGGCGACCGCGTAGATCGGTTTCGCGCCGCGTAGCGAGTAGATGTAATCGGACAGCTCCAGGCATCCGGTGGTCTCGCCGCCAGGTGAGTCAACCTGCAACAGGATCGCGCGCACCGCAGCGTCGTTCACCGCGTCCTGAACGTACCGGCCAATCAGGTCATAGGAACTGCAACCACTGAAAGCCGAAACCCACGACTCCTTCTTCGTCAGGACTCCCTGAATCGGAATGATCGCAATGCCGTCGATCACCTGGTAGTCGCTGTCACCGGCCTCCTCGATATACGCGGCGGCGAATGGTTCCGGGTGCTTCACGTCGGCCACCGGAATGATCCCCAGCCGTGGAGCCAGCGCCTGAACCATCACGTCCAGCTTGGGCGGATGGATCATGAGCGGCGTGTTCACGAACCGCGATGCAAGGCGAGTCAGATTCTTCACGGCTTGACGTCCACCTCTCCCTTTGCGGCATCCGTCTGGATCTCGCTCTCGGTCAGTCCGGCGTTGCGCCCGGTGAGCACCTTACGTCCATCGCTGTCGTAGGACAGCCCAAGTTTGTCGGCACGCTTGTTGTCGGCCGCCTGTTCCGCATCAACGGCACCGGCGTCGCGCCCTTGCGCCGCGACCTCGGCGGAACGCGTGGAGAGGCCGCTGCGGATCGCATCATTGGAAGCCTTGATGTCCTTCTCGGGATCGACCCACGGCCAGCCGGGCGTGACCCACTGCACTTCCTCAAATGGCTCGGGATCTTTGCTGTAGGCGTTCAACAGGTCAACGCCGAACACCAGCGCCAGCATGGCCTCGCGCAACCAGCGCTTGTACACGGGGTGGCAAACCTGGAAAATGAAAACCGAATGCTGGTACTGCTCGCACTTGCGGCGGAACTCCAGCAGGCCCGCGCGGATCGAAGAGTAGTTGATCCCCGACAGGTCGCCGCTGATCTGGTACTCGGCGAGCCCGGCCCCGCTCGCGAAGGCTTGCAGGCAACTCCGGATGAACGATTTGAAATCGCCGCTGTCTTTCGCCTCCGCAAACTGAACCTCTTCGCCGAAGTTCAACACCTGAAACGTGCCGGGTTCGAGCTTGCTGATCTGCGCCCCCGGCTCCGTCTGAGTCGGCCCGTTCTGATACTGGTCCGGCGGGATGATCGGGTTGTCCGGGCTGGCTTGCGTGATAAACCCGGTGATCATCGCTGCCAGTTTCTTGCGGACGATTTCCGCGTCGGTGTATTGCTCCAGTTCGTAGAGCTTCGCGATTACCGACGTGAGCCACGGCTGGCCTCGAAACTGTCCGGCGCGAATCGGTTTGTAGACGTGCAACACGTCGGTGGCAGGCACGCGCTCCACCGAGAGTGCGTCCATCGGGAAGAACATCGTTTCGCCCGGATGCGCCTTCCAGAAGTGGTAAGCTGCGCGTCGCCCATCGGTCTGAAACTCGATGCCGCACCGCACCGAGTTTTTCGGCGGCATCTGCTCGATAGCCGTGCGCCACAACGGTAGCTGCTCGGCCTCGATGAGTTGAAGTTGCAACGGAACCGTGAGTCCTTCCTTCACCGAACGCGGCCGGAACCGCACGAAGCACTCGCCGGCCTCCATGACTTCGCGGGCAATCACCATCTGCTGGCCGTAAAAGTCCGTCTGGCCCGACGCAGGATTCCGCGGGTCGTACTCGACATCGCATTCGCGTGTCCATCGATTCCATTTCCTGGTGATCAGGTCGCGCACCTGTTCGTCCGGATGGTGCGGCACGAGGCGAATGCCGCGGCCAATCGCGTTGGCGACGTAGGAGTCCACGGCCCCCGACGCCCACGCGCTGTTTCGAACCGCATCCCGGTTCCGCGCCTGCAACTCCAGGCCGTGCGAAAACAGCAGCGTGTTCAGACCGAGGAACGGCGGATTCCATCCGATTCCCCGACGCCCACGGCCAGCAGCATCGAATGGGAACGTCCCCATGGCACGGGTGCGCGGCGGTGCGATGGTCATCGCGGCGGCCCTACGGACCAGGTTCATTGCGCTCCACCGAGATCAACATTCCAAGCCAGACAGCCAGCACGCCGCCGATGATTGGACCGAGTGGGCGATATACCATCCAGCAGCCCCACACGACGGAGCCCATGCCGCCGAAGAATAAGATCTTTTCGAGAACGGCGGGCGTTTCCTTCCGGCACGCTGCAACGAACTGGTCGCCCAAACCACGCGTGGCCGTGGCCAGTCGCGCGAGCCGATCCACTACTGCCCCCAACCATTGGTCGTGTAGATCCGCACCTGGCGTACTTGCTGCGGCCCGCTCTGCTGGGCGATGTCATTCAGGATGAGATTCCGGAGCTTGAGGTAGTCGTCGACGGAATCGAATTCGAACTCGCGATCCTGAAACCGGACTCGCCTGGCGCCCTGCTTGCGCGCGGCGTCGAGAGCATCGAGGTCGGACTGAGTGAATGCCATTAGAGATCCATCCTGAAGCGCACGCGGTTCCGAGAGGCTTGCTTACCGTCCGTGCGCGGCGGTTGCTGCGGCTGTTTCACTTCTTTCGCCGGAGGCGCGCCCACGCGACGCTCGAGGTCGGCCCAGTGCTTCTCCTGGAAGCGGTCGATGCCGACCCGTCCAGCCGCCGCGCGCGCGTACACGCGGCAATCGAGCGACTCATTGCGCTCGCGCATCTTCTGCCATTCGTGGCGGCGATAGCCCTTGACGATCTTCGTCACCAGTTGCTCGGCGGTGATCTGCTTGAAGTACTCTTCGCTGTAGCGCGGGAAGTGGCAATATCCCGGAGGGAAACGAACTCCCTTCGCGACGTCCTCATCCGTAGGCCGATCTTGTCGCAGCCACCGGTACAACTCTTCCTTGGCCATGCCGGAGTTGACCGGCCACACCCGAACGCCGCGCTTCAGCTTCGCGCCCGCCGGCCCAACCTCAACAGGAGACGCCGGCCCGATGAGCGCGGGCGTCCGCGAGTCGCCTTTGATCACCAGCACGCGCCCGCCCTGTCGCCGCGCCCACTGGTAGACCTCGATCGTGGCGAAGCCCGAATCGACGGCGAGCTGCAAGATAGGCAGTTCCAGAGCGGATTCGGTAGGGAAGGATTCGTTCAGCAGGCCGGTGAGCTTATCCCAAACCTGCGCCCGTGATGTGTCCCCTTCGAAGACTCGGTAATCGACGGACCACGATTCCTTTCCACGGCCCCAGGCGGTAATTTCGACTTCGATGCGGTCCTTCTGCACGTCCGCACCAGCCGTGAGGAACAATCCGCCGCGCGGCACCGTTCCGACCTTGTAGGGCTCGCGCCGGTCATACAGCTTCTGCCACTCAGGAGCCTCGCCAAGCAGCGTCCACGTTTCGCCAAGCACGGTGTTGACGAAGACCTGAAGCAGCGCCGGATTCTTTTGGGCCTGCTCGAACTGCTTGGCCGCGTCCGCCCAGGCGAACCAGCCAACCGGCGAGTACAGGCTGGAGAGATGGAAGCCAGCGGTCTTGCCGTCACCAATAGCGCTGCGCCGCCACTCGCCGCACGCGAGCATCGACTGCTTGTGGTGGTTGTGGATCTCCTGCCCGCAATGCTCGCAAACGTAAACGACCTTTTCTGTTTCCCCCTTGGGCCAGCGCAACTGCGCGAACTTCAGCGTCTGGAACTCGCGGCAGACTGGGCACGGCACCCAGTACAACCGTTTGTCGCTCTCTTCATACGCTGCCTCGATCCGGGACATGCCCGTGATCTTCGGCGTCGAGCACATGAAGATCTTCCGGCGCGCGAACGTTCTTGTGCGGGCGGTCGCCAGATTGACCGGATCGCCCTCGCCCTCGACATCGCCGGGATACCCGTCCACCTCGTCCAGGAAGAGGTACCGCGCCGCCATCGACCGAAGGCCCACCGCGGAGTTCGCGCCGGTCATCACCAGCACACCGCCAGGGAACTCCTTCGATAGGACCGTGTTCCCCGAGTCGCGCGATCGCGGGTCGCTCACCAGTGCCCGCAGAACTTCCGACTCCTCGATCAGCGGGTCGATGCGTTGCTTCGAGTTGCGCTTGGCCATCTCCACAGTGGGCTGGATCGCCATCATGGGGCCGGGCGCCTGGTGGATCACATAGCCGATCCAGTTGTTGCCGCACTCCGTCCCGCCGATCTGCGCACCTTTCATGAAGACCGTTCGCTCCACGGGCGAGGACGGCGAAAGGCAGTCCATGATCTCGCGCAAGTACGGTGTGCGATCCGTGCGCCATGGGCCTGACTCAGCCGACGCCCGCTGCGATAGCGAGCGGTACTTGTCAGCCCACTGCGAGATCGTCAGCATCGGGTCCGGCCGCGCGCCGGCAGCCGCCGCTGCTGAGTAGATCTCTTCAGCCGTTGGAGTCTGCAAACTCATTCAGCGCCCTGCGGATCTCGTTGGCCAGTACCTCGTAACACTTCGCCGCTTCGGTTTCGGCCGCCACCATCGCAGCCACCCGATCCGGGATGTTCAGCATGTGGTCGCGGAACTGCCGAAACTTGTTGAACGCGGCAACCTGGACCTCGTTCTTGGGGACCAGCGTCGCCACGCGTTCTTCGTACTCGATCTTGGCGAGTCGCGCCTGGTAGTGTTCCCGTACGGCGCGCGCCTTCGCGTACTGCGAAGCGCCGAAGATCGAGACATCATCCTCTTCCTGGCCACGCGTGGCGATTGGTGGCGCGTGCCGCGTTGTATTCTGCTCCCACTCGACATCGGCCTGTTCGGAGTCGATCCGTCCGTCTGGCTGTGTCGAGATGCGCCCCGTTTCAATCGCCTTCTGTACGGCGGATACCGCGACTCCGCGATGGCGCGCGTAGGCCCGTTGGCTCAGGATCGCCACGTGTTCGCCTCACTAGAAAGCGTTCCGTGACCGGTCACTTTTCCCTTGCCTTTCCGGCGCACCGGAGTGATGAATCGTCATGCGCGAAGCAAGCGCAGAAAAGGATGACCAGAAACACCATGACGAACGCAGAAACCAACGACAAAGCCGCCGCCGTTGCGGAACAGGGCGCGAACGTTGCGCCGGAGAAGGCCCCCTCGAAGAAGGGTGCCAGCCAGAAGAAGGGCGCGCCCAAAGCCAAGAAAAGCGCCAAGGCCGCCGCGCCCAAGAAGGAAGCCAAGGCCAGCAAGAAGGCCGCGAAGCCCGAACGCGCTGCCAAGGCCACCGCCCCCCGCGCCGAGAGCAAGGGCGCGAAAATCCTGGACATGATCGCACGCGCGAAGGGCGCGACCCTCGCCGAGATCATGAAGGCCACCGACTGGCAGGCCCACAGCGTGCGCGGATTCATCAGCACCGCCGGCAAGAAGCACAACGTCAAGATCGAGTCCTCGAAGAACGAAGCTGGCGACCGCGTCTACAAAATCAGCAAGTAGCGAACCACCCACCTGCATCACCCAACCGCCGCCGGGTTTAACGATCCGGCGGCGGTTCTACTTTGTGAACTCCCGCCGCCAGCGCGTTGATCCTTTCTGCCACCAACTCTTCACGTAGGTGGCACTCACCAGCGCGAACGTATGTCCCATTGATCCTGGTGATAATGCGGTTCTCCAACTCCGCAATCTCCTTCCGGACTTCCGCCAGCAAAGCCCGGTTCTGGAGGCTCACGTAGGTGGCGATCAGCCCGGACACCAGTCCGACCACGGGCACGAGCACCTGCAGGATGGGATCAATCATCGCCGTCGCGCTCCAGAATTCTCAACTCGGCCGACCAGTCCGCCAGCGCCATGCAAAGGCCTTCGACGTCGGGATGGCCGGCGAGTAGCAACGCTTCGGTAGCCGCGATTTCGGCGCGGCAACGGTCCACTTCACGCTGCCACTGCGCTTCGCGCTCCGGCGACCTCGCGGTAGCTCTTCCCGTCGGACTCAAGCTTCGCTTCTCGTCCCGTGAACGCTTGCCAGCGACGAACAATCACATCGCAATACTTCGGCTCCAACTCGATCAGCCGCGCCTGCCGTCCTGACTTCTCACACGCGATCATGGTCGTTCCCGATCCGCCGAACGGATCGAGGATGGTGTCACGCGTCTTGCTGCTGTTGCGGATCGCGCGCTCCACCAATTCCACAGGCTTCATGGTCGGATGGGCCTGGCTTGATGCCGGCCTCTTGATGAACCAGATATCGCCCTGGTCCCGCGCGCCGCACCAGAAGTGATCCGTGCCCTTGCGCCAGCCGTAGAGAATCGGTTCGTACTGCCGCTGGTAATCCGACCGGCCCAATGTGAAATGGTGCTTCGCCCAGATCACGAACGTGGACCAGTAGCCGCCGGCATCTGTGAATGCCTGGTGGAGCGTGTGCAGCTCCGACGACGACATGCAGATGTAGATGGCGCCCTTCGTTATCGCCAGTACGTTCGCGCAAGCATCGCGCAGGAACTCATAGAACTTGCCGCCCAGGGTGTCGTTGCCGATCTTGAGCTTCTTCGCCGTCTTGCCTTCGTAATCGACGTTGTACGGCGGGTCCGTAAAGACCATGTCGACCAAGCCGCCAGAGAGAACGGCCTGGACCGCATCCATGCTGGTCGCATCGCCGCACAGCAGCCGGTGCTCGCCCATCAGCCAGACGTCTCCGCGCACGGTAACCGCGTGCTCCTCCTCTTCGGGAATCGCATCGTCGTCGGTCAGTCCAACATTGGACTCCTCCGGATCGCGCAGGAGTTCTTCAACCTCCTCGTCGGTGAATCCAACCAGGTCGAGGTCGAAGCCATCTTCCTCGAGCGACTCCAACTCCACGCGCAGCATCTCCTCATCCCATCCGGCGCTGAGTGCCAGTCGGTTGTCGGCGAGCACCAGGGCGCGGCGCTGCGTTGGAGTCAAATGGTCAAGGACGATGACCGGAACCTCGGTCAGCTTCAGCTTCCTGGCAGCCGCCAACCGCGCGTGGCCAGCGATGATCACACCGTCCGCGCCGACTAAGATCGGATTCGTCCAGCCGAACTCGACGATGCTCGCCGCAACCTGCGCCACCTGCTCGTCGGAGTGAGTGCGGGCGTTGCGGGCGTAGGGGATCAGTTTCTCAACTGGCCACTGCTGCACCTGGAGTTCGATCTTCATAAGCTCAGGAAACCTTCCGGCGGCTCCCGTAGAACGGTGCCGGTCCGTTGTGCTGAATGCGCCGGGCATCCCGC
>Ga0335079_10003601_pt1 | contig 17846 bp, 17 predicted proteins | sample Lox_Sample_33_FD_206719 | JGI IMG/M metagenome (GOLD analysis project Ga0335079, IMG submission 206719) | Soil microbial communities from Loxahatchee National Wildlife Refuge, Florida, United States - Lox_Sample_3.3 | ecosystem: Environmental > Terrestrial > Soil > Wetlands | place: USA... | reverse complement strand
GCAGCACCAGTTGAAGTCGGTCGAGAACACCGGATTTTACGCCATCAACCTTGACTCTCCCTTGAATCGTGACACCGCCCCCGAGCGAAAGGGTGAGCGCATCGATATTGTCGCCGGTAACCTCAATCTTCTGGTGCGCCCGCAACTCGTACACATGCGTCCCCTCCTGCCTTTGCTCCGCAAGAATGTAGTAGGTACCTTGGGGAACGTTTCGCAGTCGAAAATTGCCTTTTTCGTCGGTAGTGTCCTCGCGATAAAAGTCAGACAGGCCATCCGCGGCTTCCAGACGGACCATGACCTTGGCGGCGGGTCCAGTTGTGCCAATTACTCGTCCAGCGATTTCGACAGTTTTCACCCGCCGCATTGTGATGTCAGCCTGTACCTCATCGCCAGCTTTGACCGGTACGACTTCTGCCTGCGAAACCTGGTTTGCGCCGGGATAGAACACCGGGGCATACTCGCTTCCCAGTGATTGTTGCGCCCAGAAGCTTTCGTCGACGGGAATGTTACGGGGTGGATCAGAAGAATCCTCAGCCTTAATGTAGTACTCACCAGGCTTGAGGCCAAAGAGACGATACTGGCCGCGATCGTCAGACTCTGCGGCTTTGACAGGTTGCATTTGTATCTTTCGTGGACGAGATACGTCGTCGTCTTCATTCTCATCGTCAGTCGGGCGGCGCAATGCTACAACCTCGGTACCTTCCATGGGTTCGCCGTCTTCATTGCTCACAAGGCCTGTGATCACAGCAGCTGCAATGAGACGAAACAACACGTCAATGGCCTTCTCGCCGGGCTTAAGTGAAAAGAGTGGAGCAGTGTCGTTCACCCCGGCCTTGTAGTGCTGCTCCACGAATCCGCTGCGCGCAGCGAAAAACTGGTATTGGCCGGGCGGAATTCCCTTCAGACTGAAGTGGCCGTCACTGTCGGATGAAGTGCCGAATATCTGATCCGAGCGATTATTCGCAGGAACAAGCGCAACGCGGGCCGACTTCAACGGGGTGCCGTCGGCCGCTGCAACAACTCGTCCCGACACCATGCAAAGTGCGGATCCAGGATGTTGGCTAGACTTGCTGTCAGAAGGAGCCGTATTCTGGGCGAGCAACGCCGCGGCAACAGCGAGCACCGCAGGCATGACGAGAAAATGCCGCATCGGGACCTCTGATGCTTGGGGTAGAGGCGCCAATTATAGCTCGCCCACGACCATGCGACGCCCCAGCGAGCCACTGGTGGAAGGCTCGGAGCAGGATATTCGTCGAACGCAGTCAAAGATGACGGGAGGACAGCGATCGAGGTTTGGTCCTTGCGTAATGGTGTTCTGTATGGGATCCGTCGCCTGCTATCCCGATGGGACGCAAGCGACGGATCCTCACCATTTCCCCGTTACTCAGATAAACGGAAAGCGAGTCAAAAAGGCGACAACCAGAGAAACAATGGAGTTGGTCTTCCTGGCGCACTCGTCGCCCGCCCTTCTTTGTGGAATCAACACACGAACGCTCTATTCCGACCATGAGCCACGAGTCCTGATATCTGTCTATATTTGAATTGGAACCTAGTGGATGAACTTGTAGTCCACGATCGACGCTGCCAGTCCGACCTTACCCTCTTCCAGCTCTGGCGTGTCTTTCGCGCGCATGACGCGGCCCTGGCAGACGACGTTCGAGTTCCTCTGTCCGGAGATTTCCTCCGGCATCTCGAACACCATCTCGATGAGTGCATTCACCGGCAGCCCCTGCGGCCCGATGAACAGCACGCCGCTCTGGCTGATATTCGCAATGATTCCCTCATACCACGAACTGGTCTTGTTGACGCGGTAACGCAAAGGGATATCGAGCCTCAACCGTCGCGCACGCGGCACCCACGACGGACGCTTTTCGCGCGTATGCGCGCGGCGAATGCCCGTCTCGGGCTTGTGCTCCACGCGCTCGGTACGGCGCATGGTGGCCCAGTCATATTTGTATTCCGCGGCGCATAGCAGGCAGACCTGGTAATAGTTCCCGTCTGCTCCGCGGCGCGGCCAGGAGAATTCGTGGGAGCAGCGCCCAAGCATAAGCACATCCATCAGTTTTTGCGGCATGATGTTTACTTCCGGGTCAGACGAAACAGCCTCGGACGCAGGGACATGATCGCGCGAAGCCTGCACTTTGGGTAGGTTACTTTCGTGCACGGCGCCTGCCTGCGGAACCGTTCTCAGGAAAGACTTCAACCACCAGGAACACCCTTCGCTTGGCCAGAGCCCGCGCAGGGTAACCGCCGTAGGCTCAAGGGCTTACTAACCTGTATGATCGCACCATGGACTCGGCGTCTGACGTTTCCACCTTCATCCTCGCCGGTGGCAAGAGCACGCGCATGGGTTCGGACAAAGCTTTTCTTCAGCTTAACGGACGCACCCTGCTCGCTCGCATGCTCGAGGCGGCACGTTCGCTTACCTCTAACGTGCGCATTGTTGGCGATCAATCGAAATACGAGGCATTTGCGTCTGTGGTTGAAGACGTTTTCCCGGGTTGTGGTCCTCTGGGTGGGATCCATGCCGCGTTGCGCTCTTCGACCACGGACCTAAATGTCATCCTCGCGGTCGATACACCATTCGTTTCCCTGGCCCTGCTGCAGTTCCTTGTGAGCCGCGCGCGCAACTCCCCTGGATCGTTGGTGATCGTGGCGCAGGTTAACGGCGGGCTTCAGCCGCTATGTGCCGTGTATCGCCGCCAATTTGCCGATGCTGCGGAAGAGGCGCTGGGCGCCGGGCGTTACAAGATTGACGCTCTGTTCGGTCCGGAGACCACACAGGTGATTGGCGAAGACGAACTGGAATCCGCAGGGTTCTCCGCCAACATGTTCCGCAATCTGAACACACCCGAAGAATTAGTCCGGGCGCAGCAGTAGGAGACCGGATCCCCCCAGAATTGAAACAGCGATTCTTGCCCGAGCGCCAGAATTGCGCCGATGAGCCGGCGTCCCACTGCTACGGGCGCCGGTTCCATCCTCGGAGCTCGTAGTATTTCTCTTTGGGCTCGGCGGTCAGTCCATTGACGCCGTAACGATGTGGAAGCCACCAAAGGTGAACTACCACAAAACCGACCAGCATCAGCCCAATTGGAAACAATCCCCACCAGGGTCCAAATCGCGCGGCGAGGGCAGCCACCAGCCCGAGTACCAGCACGACCTTCGCCACGCGCCGCCACTTTGGTGTCCGTTCTTCGAAGTGGCCGAACACGATATTCCCAATCGCGAAGATGATCGCCGTGATTGCAACCGCTATCCACATAACGACCCAATGTATCGTGCTATTCCCGCTCGCGCCAGCAGGCGCCAATCCGCTATTCCATCAGCGGCAGGATCGCGCCCGCCCAGGCACCCAGAATGACCAGAATCAGTCCCGGAATAATCTGCAACGCAAAGCGCCGCCCGCCACTCATGATGGCTAGCACCATCTTCGTGAAAGTATTAGTGGTCAGGCCGGCAAGGATGGCAACGATACTTGCATGCGCATCCAGTTTGCCGGACGCTGCCAGGGACGCAATCGAGACTGCGGGCGCATGTGAATCCGCGAAGCCGGCGAGTGCGGCGCCCAGAATTGCTCCGGCACTCCCGTATCTCGCATTAAGTGCGGCCGCGAGCAACTGCACAAAAGCAATCATTGCGGCAAAAACCAGAGTTGTCTTGAGACTAAAAGCTCTGCCGACCTGCATGGAGCCGGGAGCTGGTTCGCGGAGGCTTCTGAGCGTAAGCAGGCCACCATAGATCACCGCCATCACACCTGCCCCCACCATCGACATCCTGAGGATTGAGAACGTTTGCCAGTTGGTGGCCACCAGCACCACTCCCAGTTGAATCAGGGAAGCGACCGTCGAAAGCACGGCACCTGCAACGGCAGGTCGCGAGATCTGCGGGTTCTTGCGGGCCTGCTCGCCCATGGAGGCTGTGGTAGCCGCGCTCGATACAAATCCCGACGCAAACCCTACCACCGGTAACCCAAATCGAGCTCCGAGTGACCGAACCGCAATATGACCGGCGGCGCCGATCGACATAATCAGAATCACGATCTTCCAGACCGTCCGAGGATTGATTCCGCTGAACGGGCCAACGTATCGGTCGGGAACCAACGGGAGCACAACCAGGGCTGCAGCCGCGAAGATGAGAGCATCGGCGAGTTCGTCCGCACTTAAGACTTCGCGTATGAAATGGTGAATCCCGGTTCGAGCCATGAGCGCAATCGTTACGGTGACGGCCAGCGCCGAAGCCGTGACCGGGTCCTTCAAGGCGAATCCGCCCAGCAGGACAGCCAGCATCAGCGCCGCCTCGGTGGTGAAGCCAGGATCCTCGTCCCCGGTACGCACATACCCGATGGCACACAAGGCTGCTACCCCAACAAACGTGATGCCCAGCAGCGGCACACCGCCAACTGCCCAACTCACGGCACCCGCCAGGGAAACGATCGTGAACGTCCGGACCCCCGCCGGGGAACGCGATGGCCCTTCCCCTTTCCGTCGTTCCCGCTCTGCACCAATGAGTAGCCCAATACCCAGAGCTGCGGCGAATTTGTACGCGAGCGTGTAGATGTCCGGCGTGCCTGGAATGTTCATCCGCTATATATTGTCGGGCAGATGACTCGGCGTCGCCAGTTACTTAATGCGGAACCTGAATTGGAAATTTAGACGCTACCCCCCTCATCCGCCATTCGTTTGCGTTCCGCCGTCTACCGCTTGCTCCCGTACGTTCGATGACGCTAGTAATCATGAATTGTCGGAAGTTCTCAAGGACAATTGAGAGTCGGAATTTTCGTCCCCTGGGAGTCAGAATTCAATGAGAACGATTCGCCAACTGTGCGCACTCTTCTTGTTTGTGTGGTCGATGGCGCTTGTGTTCCCAGCATCCGCGCAGGAGCCGGATTCCGGCCAAAGCCTGGCCGATGTAGCCCGCAAGCTGCGGAAGGACACCAGCGAGGAAGTCAAAATGACCGATGCCGATGCGAAGCGGCTCTTCAAGTCGGTGGACACGATTTTTGACTTCGCGGCCGAGGACTCCGGGATGGAGAAACACGCCGTCGTCAAGCGCCGCATGGTGAGCAAGTCCGATGTCGAGAAGTACGTCCAGGGCAACCTCGCCAAAGAGGAATATGCCCAGCGCTTCGTGCAGGAAGAGATGAGCATGAAGAAGCTGGGATTCATCCCGCGTGATTTCAATCTGAAGGAATTCCTGACGAAATCGTCGGCCCAGGGCATTGCCGGCTACTACGACCCGGAGAGCAAGACGATCTCGCTGCTGACCTGGGTACCGGCCGATCGCCAGGAACCGATTCTGGCGCACGAGTTGACCCATGCCCTCCAGGATCAAAATTACGACCTCACGAACTGGATGAAGTCCGCGGAAAAAGCAAAAAGCGGTGCAGAGGATGAGAGCGCAGTAGCCCGCAAGGCCGTGGTCGAAGGCCAGGCCATGGTCGTCTATGTCGATTACATACTTAAGCCGGTCGGACGAACCCTGCAGAACACTCCCGACCTTCTCTATTCGATGGAAGACCCGGCGGTTAAGGGAATGATCGACTCTCAGCTCGCCCACGACTCTCCCATGGTCATGCGCGAAGCTGGAGCATTCGCGTACAAGGAAGGTCTGATCTTCGAAGGCGAACTGCTGCACAAAGGCGGCAAGGAGATGGCGTTTGCCGGTGCGTTTGCGCGTCCTCCTCGCAATTCGCATGAGGTGCTGCATCCGGAAACCTACATCAACGGGGAGAAGTTGCCTCCGTTGCGTATCCCAGACATGAAGAGCGTACTGAACGATCAATACGGCGTCTACGACTCCGGCAGCATCGGCGAACTGGATGTGCGAGCTCTGTTGAAGCAGTATGGGGCACGCAAAATCGCCGATGACCTTTCCTCTGAATGGCAAGGCGGATCATATGTCCTCTATCAGAAAAAGGGCGATTCGACGGCACAGACGCCAGTGACCACGGCCGATTTGGCACTGTTGTATATCTCGCGTTGGAAGAGTTCGCATTCGGCGGCTCGCTTCGCGAAATTCTACGCGGGCGCGGTTTCGCAGCGATATCGCACGGCGACGGCGGAGCAAGTTGCGGCCTGCACGGGAGACAATTGCCCTGTTTCTACTTCACAGATCGCGACTGACGAGGGCCCAGTCATCGTCGAACAATGGAACGACAATACTGTGATGGTCTCAGAAAGCTTCGACGTCCCCACCGCAGGCAAGTTGCGCACTGCGATGCGCCGCGGCGCTGGCGCCACCCAGGCAGAAAACCGGCCGCAGGAAGAGATCGGACTACGGTTGCTCGACATTCCAGCGTTTGAAGGCTTGGAGAATAAAATTGCCGATACTGTAGCGACGGAGATCTTGAAGGAACTTTGTCTGCAATCGCAGGCGGCCTCAACACCCTCTCGCTAAATCCAATCCCAAATTGCTGCGCTCGGAGCGATTTTGGGAAGGCACAGCTTTCAGCCGCTGAGGAGGCCGTAATTTCCGGACTGCCGCACTCATGCAGGAAAACGACCACACAGCGCCGCATCCATCGGCTGCCGATAGGATCACCGCCGCGCTCTTAGCTCTCTTGCTTGGGCATCTTTTTGCGCTTGGACCTATTCGGCAAGTGTGGAAAGATCACTGGCTCGTGAAAGATGGACAACGGGGAACCGCTACCCTCATAAAGAACCATTGGAGTGGTCACCGCGTTGTCATCTATGAATACGAGGTGGGTCAGAAGGTCTATCCGGCCAAGACCGCAGAAGGCCGCACCCACATTTCGATCTGGTGATCAAGGGAGAAAAGACGGTGGTTTACTTTTCCTCCTCTCATCCGTGGCTTTCGGCGCTAGACATGCCCCGCCATGTCGGGATCGATGGCTTGCCAGTGGTGCTTCTTGTCTGGTTTTTCGAACTCGGGCTTATTAATACCGTCGTGAATCCGAAAAACCGCTGGGCTTTCGGGTCTCGTAACTATCCGCGTCTCTCTGCGACAACTCAAGGCAGCAACTCAGGAAACACGGACTCCACAACCAAAAACGCAGATGTCACGAGCGGCACCCGACAAGCGGCTCCGCAATTCGGCTATTGGGAATTTCTGAAAGATAAACTGCGACTTGTCAGCTGCGGATTCCTTGTTGTGCTGGCCATGGCTGCAATCGAACTTGGTATCAATGCCATTTTCGGTCGCCCGTAAAGTCTCGCGTTCGCTTGCCTTCCCTGCTCGCTCTCCTTCACTATGGAGCGAATGGGAGCGTGTGAATGCCCAAAGAAATTCTGGTTGCCAAGGGAACCCAATATCTTTCCGTAGTCCCCAAGATGTCGAACCGCCATGGCCTTATCGCTGGCGCCACGGGCACAGGCAAGACCGTCACGTTGCAGACCATGGCCGAGGGGTTCAGCCGCATCGGGGTTCCCGTCTTCATGGCGGACGTCAAAGGAGACCTCGCCGGCATCAGCCAGTCCGGTGGCAATAACCCGAATGTAGTCGAGCGCGCCAAGAAGCTCGGACTCCCGCTCATGCCGCAAGCCATGCCAGTTGTCTTCTGGGACGTATTCGGCCAGCAGGGACATCCCGTACGAGCCACCATCAGCGAAATGGGGCCGCTGTTGCTCGCGCGAATGCTCGGACTGAATGACACCCAGGAAGGCGTTCTGACTCTGGTCTTCAAAATCGCCGACGACCAGGGACTGCTTCTGCTTGATATGAAGGACCTGCGCGCCATCTTGCAGCACGTGGGCGACAACGCCGGCGATTTCCAGACCGAGTACGGACACATCTCGGCGGCGAGCATCGGTGCGATCCAGCGCAACTTGCTTGCCCTCGAACAGCAGGGCGGTGACAGCCTCTTCGGCGAACCGGCACTCGATCTCGCCGATCTGATCCAGACGGACGCGCGCGGCAACGGTGTAGTGAACATCCTTGCCGCGGACAGACTGATGGCCGCGCCGCAGGTTTATGCGACGCTTCTACTCTGGCTCCTCTCGGAACTGTTCGAGCAACTGCCCGAGGTAGGCGACCCTCCGAAGCCGAAACTCGTCTTCTTCTTCGATGAAGCCCATCTGCTCTTTTCCGATTGCCCCAAGCCCCTGCTCGACAAGATCGAACAGGTCGTGCGCCTGGTCCGCTCCAAGGGTGTGGGAATCTATTTCGTGACCCAGAATCCGCTCGATGTCTCAGACGCCGTCCTGGGTCAGCTGGGCAACCGCGCGCAACATACTCTGCGCGCCTTTACGCCACGCGACCAGAAGGCGGTGAAAGCCGCAGCCGACACGTTTCGTCCCAATCCGAAACTGAACACCGCCGAAGTGATCACGCAACTCGCAGTCGGCGAGGCGCTCATTTCCTTTCTCGATGAATCCGGCACACCCGCCCCGGTCGAGCGGGGTTTCGTGGTGCCCCCATCCAGCCGCGTGGGAGCGATTACTCCCCAGGAACGGCAGCAGGTGATTCAGAGTTCGGTGCTGTTTGGTCACTATGAGAAGAGCGTAGACCGCGAATCGGCCTACGAGCGCCTGAAAGGACGTGCTCAAACAGCACCTACCCGCCAGGCGCAACCCGCACCGTCGGGCCCAGTTCCTCAGTACTCTCAGCCTTCGCCGTCGCAGAGCGGCTGGGAAGTCGCCGTCGGCTCTGTCCTTGGCGCACTCGGTCGAAGTGGCCGCCGCCAGGGATTAGCCGAAGCGATGGCCAAGAGTGCCGCGCGAGCTATCGGCAGCCAGGTCGGCCGTCAGATCGTGCGTGGAGTACTGGGAGGAATCCTGGGAGGGAGAAGCCGATACTAGACGGACTTAGCAGACCTGGCGAGTAGCCACTCAATATGCGCCGCCATTCCGGAATCACGTGGCATTAGAGCGCCCGAATCGTACGAATATTTCACGAACGCCGCTTCGTTGGGGCTCTCGCCCGGCTGAACGACCGTCAAAAACCCGCTTCAGGGCGCGAGATGCGCTCAGCGCGGCATCTCTGAATTGAAGCAGAGACGTTCTCCAACCTTTGTTGTGAATGCTTTCCGCTCTTTCATCAACCAGTCGCGCACGGATCCGGGCCAAAGTAACCGTCCTGTCATCAGTCGGCCGGATCGCACTGGCGTGGTTGTCGCGTTCGAATTCGATACCCGGGTCGAAGGTATCTGCTGTGGAGTCACCTTGCTCGTGGACCATCTGGCACACCAATCGCAGTGCCTCGATTTCTTGGCGCAGCCGCTCGATTGCAATTTCTTTTTCTTCCAGCACCTGGTAGAGATATGACACTTTGTTCTCCAGAAAAGACGTTCGATTCTGCCTGGAACCACTCAGAACAGTTTTCAGTCTTAATACCGGGGTCTCAGCCAAACATTGTTCGAGATGCGCCGAGCCCTGACAATACGGTGAATACCGCGTTCCGGTAAGGTGATAAATGTAGAACGGGAAATGGGTCAGCCAGATGCCCATTGGACCATGCATCAACCCTCGGCTCAATCGTCAGCCCTGGGTCGAGATGGTTTTCTTGTTGGTACTTGTGAAATCGCCTGCGGCTCTCGAAAAGTTACTGAGATTAGCCGGTGAAATTTAGCGGAAGCGTGCTAGAAGGAAGGTTCCTTTTCGCCAAACCTATACCTCTTTGAAACAATTGATGTTTCTGAGAGTCGCTCGATTTGTGACTTAACCTGCCAGATTTAGCCGCTCAACAGGTGGTGTGCTATTTGGAGCACTGCCGAAGAATGTTCGCCTTCTGCACTCTCCAGGCTGCCGAGTGTAAGGCCGTTGCCGCTACTCCATGCAAGGCATACCTCAGACCGCTCGGAGTTGGTGCGGCATACCATGAAGTATCAAACCCGTCATAAACACTGTTGTTGGTAAGTTTGATAACTTCCGTTCCATCCGATTTCATGCTGTAGATTTCGAAGAGATAGGCTTGCAAATTGTCCTGGTTCGTCTGAAACAGCAATCGGTCACCAACCAGAACCGGATTGTAGTTCCAAAGCCCCGGCGTGGGTCCGGTGTAGAGTTGCGTCAAATTTGTTCCGTCCGCGTCGATGACGTACATGGACTCCGATGCGGTTGAAGGAGGATCAGAACTGCAGTGGCGGCTAAACATGATTTTTCCGTCGTGGGTGAATGAAGGCATTTCATCCCAACCTCCCAAAGGCATAGTTCCGTTGCAACCGTCATTGCCTGTCAAGGGAACCGGGTTGGAGCCGTCCGCATTCATGATTGCGATCCCATCGAAGTACGAGCCTCCGGCGCTTGCTGGATTCCAGTCCAGTTCTGCCGCGATTTGTGTGCCGTCGGGTGAATAGGTTGCGGACCACACGGCGGCATTGTTCACGGGGGCTGAGAATACAACGTGTTGGTTGGAGCCATCTGCGTTCATCACCCAGATATCCGAACCCTTGATGTACAGGATCAGCTGACCATCCGGAGAGAATTGCGGCCAGAACGACGAGCCGTCCGTGGTCAATTGAGTGACATTGGTCGTATCCACGTTGGCGATGTAGACATCCGTTGATTGCCAATCGGGCGTGATCATGTCGAACGCCGCCTTGGTTCCGTCCGGGGACAACACGATCGAACCCAAGGCCGCTACAACCGGCGTACCAGTGCTGCTATCGGTGATTCCAGCGATGCCAAACTTGCCATCGGCGCCCAACGTTCCCAACATCGGCGTCATGGAGTACGGGACGGCATCGCCGCCCGGAACCTCCTCCATGAACACGAACTTGGCCGTTACCGAGACCATCGTATTCGTCGTCACGCTGGAGTCAGCGAGCGCCGTCGCCACCACGTGGTACATTCCGGTGGGCCAAGGCGCGGTGTACACGCCGCCGGCGTCGGTCGATGCAATAGTTCCGCCGTTTTCCTCCTGCACGGACCAAGCAACTCGAGTGTCGCTCAGATTTTGAATGTTCGCTCTGAATACCTGGGTTTGTCCCACGAGAATGTTAGGGTTCATGGGCAAGATACTGATGCTGGGCTTTTGCGGCTCTCCGCTGATGCCGCCACCACTACTGCCTCCGCAGGCAAGCAGCGTACACGCAATGAGAGTAATTGTAAAAAAGAAGAGAGTCTTGCGCATAGGTCGATCCCGGAGGTGACAATCCCCCGCCTGCATCGCGCAAGGGCTACCCGCCGTGCGTACTGCGTGCAGGCACGTGTTCGCCCTAGGAAAGCGAACCATTCACCTCCACGTATGGCTATCTTTATAGTCTCATTCCAATGCCGTCGTGCAAGAATTGGGTTGCCGGTTGGTAGAGTGTGATTCCTGTCACGAAGTCCCTATCCCGCCGCTGTCGGCATCCATCCCATTCAAGATGTTTGGATCAAACCACAATACCTCATTGCATTCGCGCTTTAGCCTTCTGATTCTCTGGTATCGTCCCTCGCAAACAGGGTTGAACAAATCTGGTAAGGTTGAAATGCTGAGTGAATGCTAATAGCTCGCGACTCATCGCATAATGGCGCCCTACATCCAATTCCGCGAGGTCTCGAAAGCGTTCGGAGATAACCTCGTGCTCGATCGTGTCAGCTTCGACGTCATGCCCGGCGAGACGGTCTGTATTCTCGGGCGCAGCGGCGTGGGTAAATCGGTCTCACTCCATCACATTATGGGATTCCTCAAGGCTGACTCCGGCCGCGTGATCGTTGCAGATGAGGACATCACCGACTACACCGAACAGCAACTCGAGCCTATTCGCAAAAAGGTCACCATGGTCTTTCAGAACGGCGCGCTCTTTGACTCTCTCACGGTCGGAGAGAACGTGGCTTTTCCGTTGCGCGAAACGCAGGATCTCAACGAGGAACAGATTTACCAGATTGTCGACGGCTTGCTGCAGATGGTTGGCGTGCAGCAGATGCGCGACTTGCTGCCCTCGGATCTGTCCACGGGGATGAAACGCTCCGTCGCGGTCGCCCGGGCACTGGCTGCGCGTCCCGAATGTGTACTGTATGACGAGCCAACCACAATGGTAGATCCGTTGATGGCCCAATTGCTCGGCGACCTGATCAAGCGACTGAAAATCCAACTGAACCTGACCAGCATCGTGGTCACGCATGACATGCGCCTGGCGCAAAAGCTCGCTGATCGTCTGGTTTTTCTGCACGAAGCCAAAGTGATCTTTTTCGGAACCTATGCGCAGATGGAAAAAGACCCACACCCGATCATTCAGGAATTTCTCGAACTCGACGAGTTGAAGATCGAAGCCTGAACGCCGCATGGCCGCAAAAACCAACGCCGTCCGGCTCCTTGATCAGATGGAAATTTACTACGAGTTGCGGGAATACGAAGTCGACCCGAACGATCTCGCAGCCGAGACGGTTGCTGCAAAAATCGGCCTCCCGCCCGAACAGGTCTTCAAAACTCTAGTGGCCCGCGGCGAGCGCAACGGAGTATGCCTCGCCGTGATCCCCGGAGATCAGGAACTAAACCTCAAGGCCTTGGCCTCCGCGGCCGGAGAGCGCAAGATCGAACTCGTCCCGGTGAAAGAACTGCAATCCCTGACGGAATACATCCGCGGCGGAGTCACGGCCCTCGCCGCCAAGCGCGAGTTTCCCGTCTATGCGGATGAGATCATCGAGCTGTTCGACACGATTTCGGTTTCGGCCGGGATGCGCGGTCTGCAGATCCTGCTAAAACCCGCTGATTACATGGCAGCGACCAAGGCGAAGTTGGCGACCCTGAGTCAGCCAAAGCAGAAATAATCGCCTGCCTGCCCGCCGGACTCTTGCCCGCACCATTGGTCCTGGCTGGCGATCAGAACCCCTGTTCGACCAGGTCCTCGATCGTCAAAGCACTCTGCGCTGCCTCGCCCTTCATCATCTTCTCGACATACTTCGCGATCAGATCGGCTTCGAGGTTCACCGGATCACCGGGCTTCAGCGAATGCAAGTTCGTCATCTCGACCGTATGCGGAATGATGGCAATCGTGCATCGATTCTTCTCGAGTTTGGCAACAGTCAAACTGATGCCTTCAATAGAAATCGATCCCTTGTAGACGGTGTACTTCTCCACCTCGTCCGGCAGTTCGATATTGAGCCACCAATTTTCCGAATCGGCGATGCGGTCGAAAGAAACCAGCTTGCCGACGCCATCGACGTGTCCCTGCACGATGTGCCCGCCGAAGCGTCCGTCGGCCTTCATGGGCAGTTCGAGGTTCACCAGCGCTCCTTCGTGAATGCGCGAAAAGGAAGTTCGCACCCATGTTTCAGGGGCAAGATCGGCGCAAAACGATCCCGGCTTTATATCAAGCGCTGTAAGGCAAACGCCGCTGACCGCAACGCTGTTGCCGGTGCCAAGCTCTCTCGGTGTGCTCTCCGCCGTGATGGTGATCCGACGATTTTCCTCGCGCTGCTCGATCTTAGTAACGCGTCCAACCTCTTCGACAATTCCAGTAAACATGAATGCCCTCCGCACGAACCCAACATTTTATGCCCACGGGGGCGCCACAGCCTCCAATTTGGCAACGGCTAAGGTCACTCCCCATAGGGGTCCCGCACATACCCCTCCACTGCGAAATCCTCCCCAAACCGGTGCAGGTGCAGGTTCTTTACCTGCGCTGCCTGGCTCATGTGACGGAATCCCGCCCCCGCTGCAAAAGGAACTGACCCGGCACCGGCAAGGATTTTCGGGGCGTAGTAAAGGAAGACTTTATCGACGACATTCGCCGCCAGCGCCGCCCAGTTTACCGTAGCGCCTCCTTCGATCATCAGGCTGGTGATCTCCAGCTCCCCGAGCCTGCGCAGAATCGCCGGCAGATCCGGGCGGCCGTCCATCTCAATGGTCGGGATTTTCTCAATCCGTACACCTAACTTTTCCAGCTCAGCCTTTTTCTTTTCATCCGCCGACGAGCAGAAGACCAGCAAGTCGTTCTTTCGCTCAGCAGCCACGCTCTGCACCAGGCGTGAATTGGATGGTAGCCTCAGCCGTGAATCCAGAATGACCCGCAGCAGCGGACGCCTGCGCGGCTTTCCACTGCGATCCGTTAACAGCGGATTGTCCGAGAGAACGGTCCCGGCCCCCACCATCAGGGCATCATGTTCGTGCCGAAGCTGCTGCACGTGCGCGCGTGCGACGTCGTTCGTCACCCATCCGCCGACCGGCGTCCCGTTTCCGGCGCGCAGAGTTTCCGCCGGAGGTGGAGCGATCTTGCCATCGAGCGTCATGGCCGCCTTCAAGGTCACGAGCGGCGTCCCTTGCCGTATGTAACGCGCAAAGGCTTCATTCAACCGTCGCGCCTTCTCTTCGAGTTCACCGACGTCTACCTGCACTCCGGTTCCACGTAACTTCTCGAACCCCCGTCCGCTGACTTTGGGATTAGGATCGGCCATCGACGCGACTACGCGAGTGATGCCACTCTTGATCAGCGCATCGGTACAGGGAGGCGTGCGCCCTTGATGCCCATGCGGCTCAAGGTTGATGTAGAGGGTTCCTCCCCGCGCTTTCTCTCCAGCCTGTTCCAGCGCGAGAATTTCCGCGTGCTTCACGCCATCGTAGGTGTAGGTTCCGCTGCCAACGACATCACCGCGAGGATCGACAATCACCGCGCCCACGCAGGGATTCGGCGAAGCGAGGCCAATCCCGGCACGGGCGAGTTCGAGCGCACGTTGCAGATGATCGTCAGCAGAGTGCTGAGACATTCAAGGAAGAATCTAACACGCGGATTCGCCACGCCGCCTGTCATCCCAAGCGAGCGGCTGTTCGCGCAGCGGAGGACCTATGCATTTCACCGCCGGGAAGGAAAGCTTCGGAATGAATCGTCTTCAATCTCGGCCACAGCAGCACAGCTGCGCCCCTTGGGCCCGCACAGCACCGGAGCCGTAACGTACGCATAAGGATCTCCAGGCGCCGCGGGCCTCCTCCAGAAGAGGCGCTTAAATAAATCGATCATCGCTTGAAATCGTGGTCGTCTCCGCTCTGTGCCGCCCATAAAGTTCTCCCTCGCGTCCTCTGTGGTTAGGGTTTTGCTGTCCTTATGCAAACAGTGAATCCACAAACTCCTTCGGATCGAACGGCAGCAAATCCCCAGCTTTTTCCCCCACTCCTACATACCGCACCGGCAAACCAAGCTCGCGGCCGATCGCCACGACTACGCCGCCCTTGGCAGTCCCATCCAGCTTGGTAAGGACGATGCCCGTGACGCCCGCCGACTGCGTAAACAGCCGCGCCTGCTGCAATCCATTCTGCCCGGTGGTGGCGTCCATCACCAGCAGTGTCTCGTGTGGTGCTCCAGGGACGATCCGCTGCGCCGTCCGCCTCATCTTCTCCAGTTCGGCCATCAGGCTCGTCTTTGTGTGTAGACGCCCCGCCGTATCGACCACTACGTAATCCGCCTTGCGCGCGACTGCGGCCTGCAACGCATCAAACAACACCGCCGCCGGATCGCCGCCCGCCTTGGTCTTGATGACTTCCGTCCCCGTGCGCTGTCCCCAGATTTCCAGTTGCTCAATCGCTGCGGCGCGGAATGTATCGGCCGCACACAGCAGCACATTTTTCCCCTGGGAGCGAAATACCTGCGCGAGCTTTCCGATGCTGGTAGTCTTGCCCGTCCCGTTGACCCCGACGACGAGAATGACCTCTGGCGTCCCATCTACTTTATTCACCGGCCGCGAATTCGTTGTATTCAGAATTGCCAGCAACTCCTCCTTCAGCAACCGCTTGAGTTCTTCCACATCTTTGATCTGCTTCCGGTCCGCCTTTTCCCGCAGCTTTGCCAAAATTTCCTGTGTGGTTGTAGAACCGAGGTCGGCCCCGATCAGGGTCGCTTCCAGGTCGTCGAGCGTATTGCGGTCAATTTCCTTTCCGAACGAAACCACTTCCTCGATGCGCTCCGCGAGATTTTCCCGCGTACGTGTAACCGCCTGCTTCATGCGGTCGAGAAAACTCGGTTTCTTCTCTTCTTCGAGACTGCCAAATAAGGTCTGAATCATAAAAAGGCCTGAAGGCTGATTATAGGGCACCCCCTGGAACCGCGGTCCGGTTCCCTGACGCGAACCGACAAGCGACCTCGATTCGCACGGTCTTTTCAGAACGAAAGTCGTGAGGAGTTCTTGACGCCTGAAGCTCAACGATACTGCTCAAGATTTCCCTTGACGACTGCTTCGCTCTATACTATTTTGCTCAAGGCCTTGACGAGGATAGCCTGATAACGTCTCAGGAGACACCCCCAGCATGGCGAAACCGATGCAACGCGACCTCTTTCCAGGCGCGCTCGAGATGATGATCCTCCGAACACTGAAACGACAGCCCATGCACGGTTATGCGCTCGTTCAGCAAATCAAGCGAACCTCGAATGACCTTCTTCAGATTGAAGAAGGTTCGCTCTATCCGGCTCTCCAGCGCCTTCTCAAGGAAGGCTTTGTGAAAGCTGAATGGGGTGTCTCTTCCACAAATCGCCGCGTTCGGACCTACAAATTGACAGCGGAGGGCGGGAAGCATCTGGAGCGTGAGGTATCGAGCTTTGAGCGCATGCTGAAGGGGATAACACAAGTTCTGGCGCCAGGTGAATTATGAGTTGGCTGACGCAATTCTTCTCCCGACAGCGGAGCTACGATGATTTATCGGAAGAAATTCAAGCGCATCTCGAGGAAAAAGTTGAGGAACTGGTAGCGGAGGGAATGACCAGTGAAGAAGCAATGCACTTCGCACGGCGCGAGTTTGGGAATGTAGGCCTGATCGAAGAAGACTGCCGTGAAGTTTGGGCATGGCCATCCCTGGAAGATGTTCTGTTCGACATTCGCTATGGACTGCGTGCCCTGCACCACAGCCCCACCTTCACCGTCGTCGCCCTGCTGACCATCGCGATCGGAATCGCGGCGAACGCAGCAGTCTTCAGTGTCGTCAATAGCGTTCTGCTGAAGCCCTTGAACTACCCCAAATCCGAGGAATTGGTGGCGCTGCATCAGGTCGCGCCGGGCGCAGAGGGGCTTGCCGATTTTGAGAGCGGTCTTCTTCTCTCGCCCTCGATGTATGTCACCTACTCCGAGCACAATCAGACGTTCCAATCTTTAGGCGTGTGGATTACTGACACCGCGAATGTCACAGGCCTGGCTGAACCGGAACAGGTGCGTACGGTAGCTGTAAGCGATGGCGTGTTCGAGACGCTGGATGTGCCGCCCGCAGTTGGCCGCTGGCTCTCGCCGCCCGATCAAGTGCCGAACGGTCCAAAGAGGGTGATGTTGAGCTACGGCTATTGGCAAAGACGATTCGGCGGAGACCCGGCAGTAATTGGGCGAAACATCACAGTTGACTCACAGCCAAGAGAAATCGTCGGCGTCATGCCAAGCGGATTTCAATTTGTCAATGCAGACTTCGACCTGGCCGCGCCCCTGTCGTTCGACCGTGGCAAGCTGATCCTTGCCGGATTCGGCTTTCACGGAATCGCTCGGCTCAGGCCCGGCGCCACGATTGCCCAAGCCAACGCCGACCTGACCCGAATGCTGCCCATCTGGATGGACTCCTGGTCGAACGGCCCCGGCAGCAACCCACACATTTATGAACCGTGGAGAATCACCCCCATGATTCGCCCCCTGAAAAAGGAACTGATCGGCAATGTGGGCGAACTTCTGTGGGTGGTAATGGGAACCATTGGCCTGGTGATGCTGATTGCTTGCGCAAATGTGACGAATCTGTTGCTCGTGCGGGCAGAGGCGCGACAGCAGGAATTTGCGATACGCGCGGTGCTCGGAGCGGGTAGGACGCGGATTCTGCGGGGACTTCTCGTAGAAAGTCTGATGCTGGGTCTTATGGGCGGAGTCTTGGGCGTGGGCCTGGCATATGCTGGCGTGCGTCTTCTCCTCGCAATCGGTCCATCCAATCTGCCTCGGCTGAACGAAATCGCGATCGATGCGCAAACGCTGGCATTCACGTTGGTTCTTTCTGCGGGGTCTGGTTTGTTGTTC
>Ga0335079_10003599_pt1 | contig 17856 bp, 13 predicted proteins | sample Lox_Sample_33_FD_206719 | JGI IMG/M metagenome (GOLD analysis project Ga0335079, IMG submission 206719) | Soil microbial communities from Loxahatchee National Wildlife Refuge, Florida, United States - Lox_Sample_3.3 | ecosystem: Environmental > Terrestrial > Soil > Wetlands | place: USA... | reverse complement strand
AGGCCAACGACAAGGTTGGCCTTTTCTCCTACTCATGATGAATGCTTTCACCGAGTTCCCAGCGCTGAAAGCGGCGGATCACGAGGTTCTCGCCGGTCGCAGCAACCGTCTGCAGAAGCAGCTTCTCAACGGTCATGTTTTCATCGCGAATGTACGGCTGGCGCAGCAGCACCACTTCATCCTTGAATTTTTCGAGACGGCCTTCCACGATCTTGGCCGTGACCGCATCGGGCTTGCCTTCCTCTTTGGCGCGGGCGCGGGCGATCTCGGCCTCATGTTCCATTTCAGAGGCCGGGATTTCCTCGGCCTTGATATATTTCGGCGCGGAGGCCGCGATCTGCAGCGCGATTTCGTGCGCCAGGTTGCGGAACGGTTCCGAGCGGGCCACGAAATCGGTTTCGCAGTTGACCTCCACCATCACGCCCACCCGTCCTTCGCCGTGCGAGTACAGTTCCACCATCCCGTTGGAGGCCTCGCGGTCGGCGCGCTTGGCAGCCGTGGCCATGCCTTTTTCGCGCAGAAAATCCACAGCCTTCTCGAAGCTCCCGTTCGCTTCTTGCAGCGCCTTGCGGCAGTCCAATACGCCGGCCCCTGTCGCGCTGCGTAATTCTTTGATCATATCAGCGGTAATTTCCATGTTGACTTTCCTTATTAACTCCCAAGCGGATCATTCCGCTTGCTCCGGTTCAACCGGCTTCTCTTCGATGGTTTTGGGCTCCTGCGGTTTCTCTTCAGGTTTCTCTTCAGGTTTCTCGGCATGAGGCGCCGTATCGTCCGGCTTGCGGGTCGCACTCAACTTGGCCAGCGTGGCCTTGCCGAGCAACGCACCTTCCTCGACCTCCTCATCCGTCTCGAACACCTTCGGTGCCCTGCGCCCCTTGGGCTTTTCTGTTTTCGCTTCGGCAGCAGGAGCGGGCGCGGCCGCCTCTTCGAGAGGCTCCTCCTCCTTGCGCATGGCTTTGCCTTCCAATACGGCGTCCGCTATTTTTGACACCAGCAATTTGATGGCCCGGATTGCATCATCATTGGACGGAATCACATAATCCACGCCGTCAGGGTTGCAATTCGTGTCCACGAGTGCCACGACCGGAATGTCCAGCAGATTGGCTTCATGCACGGCTGCGTCCTCGCGGCCAACATCCACAACAAAAACCAGCTCCGGCAGACGCTTCATCTTGCGTACGCCGGACAATCGGATCAGCAGGCGGTCAATTTCCCGTTGGATGAGCAGACCTTCCTTCTTGGTGAGACGATTGATCTCGCCCGTATCACGCAGCTGCTCGAGGCGTTCCAGTTCCTGGATGCGGGCATACATCGTGGACCAGTTCGTGAGCATGCCGCCCAGCCAGCGTTCCGTCACAAAAGGCATGCCACAGCGCTCTGCCTCTTCCTTCACCGTTTCCTGCGCCTGGCGCTTGGTGCCGACGAACAAAATGGTTCCGCCCGCCGCAACCGTGTCCCGGATCAGGTTATAAGCATGATTCAACAGTTTGACGGTCTGTTGAAGATCAATGATATGAATGCCGTTGCGTTCCGTGAAGATAAACGGCTTCATGCGCGGATCCCACTTGTTCGTGCGATGTCCAAAATGGACGCCGCTCTCCAGCAGGGCTTTCATCGAGATAACAGCCATATTTCTCCTTGAATTTCCGTCCTCCGAACGCGCAAGTCTTAAGGCGTGGAACGGAATGAGTTTAGCGGGAATCGTGACCCGCTCAGGGACGCTTGATGCCCGTCCCGGGCAAGATGTGCTTCTCCAGGAAGCGGCGGGATTATACCATAAAAGATTGCTCAATCCTATTCTATTTGATGTATAATCAATCTTGGACAACTTGTTACGGGTAGGTCTGAACGATGAATCGGGATAATGCGCATGAACAGGATGGCATGATAACCGACTTAATGTTGGAATGGATCTGGCAGCTCAGGGCCTCTTCCATCCTGGAAGAAAGATGTGCAGGCGAGCCTGGTGAGGTTTAAGCGTTAAGGAATGAGACCAGCCATGCTCTGAAGCAGGCCGAAACCGGCGGTCCGGAGTTGTGGAGATCATCGTCGGGCTCGAACATCCAAGGAAATGTAACGAAACATTGAAAGGGTTTCAAGCTACTGCTCTCATGCCTTCCACTACAACAACTCAGCGCACAAAAAGCGATACAACTCCGCAGTGGGTAGTAAACCCTGACGTAGCTTTTGAAACGGTATCCAGGGACCCTTATGAATTATCCTATGCCTGTCTTGTCATTCCGCGGTTCAGCACCCATTACTTGATCGGCGACCTGGCCGATAATCTATATGACTGGATGAAACAAATCTGTGTCTCGTTTGGCTGGAGGTTAGACTACGTATCTGTTCGGCCGGATTACTTGCAGTGGATTCTCCGCGTTCTTCCCTCGACCTCGCCTGCCTACTTCATGAACGTCACCAGGCGGCAAACATCTCAAGAGATCCTGGAAAATTTTCCGCGTTTCAAAAAGGAAAATCGTTCCAGGGACTTCTGGGCACCCGGCTATCTTGTGATCGTAAGCACGAGCCCTCATCCGTCGAAGATGATCAACGACTATATCCGGCTGACGCGCCAACAACAAGGAATTCTCGACAGCCGCGACTGAGGAAAATTATCCGGATTTTATGAGATAATGCTAGAGCGTTAATCCCATCCGCCGGCGTACAATCCTTCACGTGTGGCTCCTTGAACCCGCAAGTCAAAGATTATATACTGAGCGTCAAGGACACTTAATTCATAATGGCAGACGTCACCCTTAGCAGAATAGGCGCACTACTACGAGGCGTGCTCGAGCTACTCTGGAACAAGCCGGAGGGATTGCCTGCCAGTGAAATATTGGCTTTTCTGCCGGAGCTCACCGCTCTCACCGAATACGAGAAGGGCTATTCACCTGCCACAAACGTCCCGCGCTATGAACGAATCGTGCGGCTGGCCACCATCCCGCTCGCAAAGGCTGGATGGCTCGTTAAGAGCAACAAAGGGCGCTGGTATCTCACGGAAGAGGGTCGACAGGCTTGCCGCAAGTTTCCCAATGTACAGGAATTCTATAAAGAGGCCATAAAACTGCTGGATGAGGTCAGACAAAATGTCCCGTCCTACACGATCGTGGCCGAAGAGGCGGAAGAAAAGGCCTGGGAACAGATTCAGAAGTATCTGCAAGAAATCCATCGAACTGAAATTCAAGAACTGATCGCCGATCTTTTGACCGCGATGGGATATCACATCGGCTGGAGTGCCCCGCCCGAAAAGTCCCGCGGACAGATCGATATGGTCGTTTACGTGGATCCCATCGGCGTCAAGGGCCCTCGTATTTTTGTCCAGATCAAGCACAAGGGCCAGGCGATCACGCTGGAGGGTCTGAAGGCCTTTCTTTCCGCACTCGGTGCGGGTGATTATGGGTTGCTTGTCTCAAGCGGTGGCTTTACAGGTGATGTAAAGGATGAGATCCGGGATGAGGCTTTTCAAAAACTCACCCTGTGGGATCTGGAAAACTTCTTTGACTTGTGGATAAGGTTTTATGATCATCTCAGCCAGGAAGCGCGGCGCCGGCTGCCGGTCAAGGCGATCTACTTTCTTTATTTGTCTGGGGAGGTCTAGGCCGTCCATCGTACTCCGCCGGCCGGAAATGCCGGCACGGTTAACCAGAAAGCAGATGAAGTGCTGAAGAACACGAGATCCTTCGACGAGAACATCGGGACTATCTCCAGTGAGCTCGAATTGGCGGTCCGATGGAAAAGGCCCAGCCTGCTGCTGGCCGTATGCAAATCAAAACTGAGCCAGGCGCGCGCGCAGCTTGTACTGGAGCGATTGATGCAGAAGGCCGGGCAGGACATCGTCAGGATCGGCGTAAACGAGAAACAGCCGGATGTGGCACGCTCGATTCTGCAGAACGGAAACGTTGACAGATCAGTTTTCTTCGTGTCGAATCTCGACCAGGGCGGCGGCGAGGACGGGAAAAGTTCATATCGAATTCTGAATATCCACCGCGAGTTGTTCATCGAACGAGAACTCCGCTGCGTGTTCTGGCTCACGCTGAACGAGGCAGCCAACCTGCCAAAGTTCGCTCCGGACTTTTGGGCGTTTCGCCACCGGGTCATTGAGTTTGCCAGTCCGCATGCATCCGCCAAGACCAATCTGCCTGCCGGCGTTCTGACCTGGCACATCCGCGACCGCAGCGATGCCCCGCGCGACCTTAACGAAAAAATTCAAGCCCGGGAGGCATTGCTCCGCCAATTGCCCGACCGAAGCGAATCCATGCTGGCCAAGGCCGAGCTTTGGGGCGAGTTGGCCTACCTGTATTGGAGGCTGGGTGAAAATGACAGGGCCAGGCAGTGCTTGGCAAACGGAATTCCCCTGGCCGAGAAGGGTGAGTTGTCGCAAATCAAGGCCTGGCTCTTGAACGGCCTGGCCATCCTCTCCTATGAGAAGAAAGAATATCGGGAAGGATTCAAAATTTACTCCACAGTCCTCCAAGGAAAAACGCGCGATGGATTCTTGTGGATGAACCTGGCCGTCATCACCAGTGCGCTCGGGAAAAATAGCGAAGCGGCGGCCTACGGCCGCAAGGCTCTCAGTCTAGCTCCCACGGATGCTCAGCTTTGGAATACAATGGGACATCTCTCGATCTGGATGGGAAAACCGGATGAAGCGACCGCTTTTTTCAAAAGGGCAATAGAACTGGCGCCCAAGAACTCCATCTTTCATTTGGCGCTGGCAGCATGCTACCGTTCATTGGGATTGTCGGATGAAACGCGGCAGGAAATCGTCTTAGCCCGCAAGTATTCAGAAAATGAGGAGACCTATTTAAATGTATGCCAGGAAGCGGTGCTTGGGAAATTTGAAACGGCATTCGGTTTACTGAAAGCCGCCCTTCGGAACGGACAGATCACCAGAACGGACGTTGAGCGCGACCCGATCCTGAATGAGGTCCTGGACGGGCTGCTGACCGAGATATGAAGAGCTGCCCCATTTTTATGAGCCACGCCTTCGTCTCCAGAGAGAAGATGGATAAGCTATGGATCCTGAAATTACGATCTTGATCCTCGAATTGGCGCTGGCCTTTGCCATCGCCCTGATCGCCTATCGCAGGTCCAAGGTGCCCGGCGCGATCAGTCTGATGATCTTCTCGGCCTTTCTAGCGCTCTGGTCGTGTTCCTTTCTGGTCTTCGCCCTCTTTTCCAGTTTCCTCCTGGACCGCATCTGTACCGCGGTGATCTATCTCAGCAGTGCCGTCGTCGCTTCTGCACAATTCATTTTTTCACTCTCGTACACCAACCGATCCAATTGGATATCACGTCCGTTGATCGGTTTGCTGAGCATTATGCCGCTCTTGACTCAGGTGCTTTTTTGGGGGGAGCCCTGGCACTCGATATTCTTTGTGAATTCCTATCAGTTTGGATATGACTTGACCTTGACAGGACCGTGGGACAGGATCTGGTCCATTTATATCTATATGCTGGTCTGCGCAGGCACGCTCTTATTGATAGACGACTTTATTCGAAGACCGCGCCCTCTGGCACGATACTGGGTGATCATCCTGGGTTGTTTCGCGCCCTTCCTGGTCCTGTTGACCAGGGTCATGGATCTAAAGACACCCTTTGCCCTGGATTCATCCCTGGCCGCATTCACGATCGCCGGGCTGGGTTTGTCCTATGGGATCCTCAACCACGACCTGATCGCCTCGGTCCCTCTGACGCCCGAAGTCGTGATCAAGCACATGGATGACGGATGGATCGTCTTGGACATGCAGAATGTGATCGTGGATATCAATCCGGCAGCGGAACGGATCATCGGGCTGTCCCGCGAAAAAGCCTATGGACAGCCCATCAGTTCCGTATTAAATGATTTGCCCAATCTGGGGAAAACCTTCGCTGGCGTTCAGGAGCTGGAGATGAAGAGGAGCATCCGGTCCCAGGAAATGTGGCGGTACCTGAACATCCGCATTTCCTCGCTCAACGACCAGCATAACCTTCCTTTCGGTCGCCTGATCGTGTGGCGCGACATCACGGAACAAAGACTGGCGGAAGATGCGCGCCAGCGTGCCCGCACGGAAATGTTTGTCCTGCTGAATGCCATCTCGAGCGCGGCCAGCCACGCGATCAACCTGGACGAATTCCTGTCTGAGACCATTTATCAGATCATCATTCCCTTTCGCAGCCAGGTGGTGGGGATATTCTTGATGGATGAAAGGCAGAAGAGAAATGGCGAGCGCGGCCTCTTTCTGGCATCCCATTTTGGAATCTCTGAGGAGGGCATCCAGGACCTGTCGCATATCGATATCTCCTCGCCTCTGGCCGAGCTGGCGCTAAAGGATCGCCAGGCGGTCCTGGTCGAGGACATACAAAACGATGCCCGCATTCCTGCCTCTCTGCGAAGTCCGGATCTCGATTGCCTGCTTTTTTCGCAGCTTGCCGCGCAGCTGAATGAAGAGACCCGGACGGTCGGCTTCATGTTTTTGGGCAGGCGGGAAAAGCCGGCATTCAGCCAGGATGAGATCGTGCGTCTGACGACGCTCTCTGATCAAATCGCAATTCTGGTCGACAGTGACCGCCGGCGCAAATTGGCGATTGCTTTCTCGGAGCGTCAGCGGATTCTGCGAGATCTGCATGACTCGGTCAGCCAAAAACTATACGGCCTCGTGACATTGACCGAAGCCGCTCAAGCCGCCCTCGAAGCGGGTTCCGAGATCAATCCCTCCCAGATCTTGTCCCGGATCGGGGATAATGCCCGGCAGGCCGTCAAGGAAATGCGGCTCTTCCTTTATCAGATGCAGCCGATCGATGTGGAAAAAGAAGGATTGATCTCGGTTCTGCATCATCGGCTGGCCGCGGTCGAGGGCCGGGCGGATATCAAAGCCAGGCTTCTGACCGATGAAAGCATCTCCCTGTCCAAAGACAAGGAGGTCGCTTTGTATTTCATCGCGCAGGAGGCCCTGAACAATGTGTTGAGGCATGCCCATGCGAGCTCCGTACTGGTCACGGTCAAACAAGGCAAGCGCAATGTTATACTAAGAATCCAGGATGACGGAGTAGGTTTTGAAACCAAGAAAGTCGACCGCGGCGGAATGGGATTGCGCAACATGCATGAAAGAGCGCTTCAGATCAACGGAAAACTCCAGGTGGCTTCGAAGCCCGGGCAGGGAACCAAGATCATCATTACGGTTGGGAGAGACCAACCCGTCAAACAACTTGAACGCAGGCGATAATTAGCTATGGCAAAGATTCGAATTCTGGTCGTGGATGATGAAAGCGTGGTCCGAGAAGGCGTGGTGGCGATCCTCTCGCTTCAGCCGGACATGGAAGTGGTCGGTGAGGCTCATAACGGTGTGGATGCCATAAAACTGGCGCGCAAAGCCAAACCCGATGTCACGCTGCTTGACATGGTCATGCCCGAACAGGATGGCCTGGCAACCATACCCAAGCTCAAGGAAATGCTGCCCGACAGCAAGATCCTGGTCTTGACCAGTTTTGCAGAGAGCGACCGGGTTTACCAAGCGGTGAAATCTGGAGCGCTCGGGTATCTGCTCAAGGACGCCACGCGCGCCCAGCTGCTGCAAGCCATTCGGGACGTCGCGAAGGGCCAGGCCTCGATCCACCCTTCGATTGCCCTCAAAGTGATCCATGAAATTGATCATCCCTCTCAATTACTTTATACGGCCAATCCCTTGACCCCGCGCGAACATGAAACGTTGCGGCTGATAGCCCGAGGATTGAGTAATCAGGAGATCGCGGCGACGTTGGTGGTTCATGAACGAACGGTCGCAAAATACGTGAGCAATATCCTTGAGAAACTCCAGCTTGCCAATCGGACGCAGGCGGCGCTCTACGCGATCCGCGAGGGGTTGACCGAACCCAGAAACAAGGACAAAAAGACAAGTTAAGATCCTCCGTCCCCGGCGATCCATTCTCTGATCAAAGGCTCCTCCCTGTCATCCCTTATGATGGAGGAGCCTTTGATTTCCCCCCGCAGCCCAGATGACTCGCCTCGAAGATGAATATCACATTATTGTCACTAGGGTGCCTCACCCCAGAACATATTTAGGACGCTCTCCATTGATAATATGACCACTCATTTTTGACCATAAAACGGTTCGATCCGCGGCCATAATGAAATGGCAAATCACCACTTTCTTAGGTTTCCAATACAAAGTGAAATCCCTATAATGCAAGCATATAGAAAAAGAGACCCTGTTCTCGGGAGATCACATTGTTTTTGGGCAAGCACTCCTCCACGTTAGATAAATACAACCGTCTGTCCACCCCCGTGCGTTTCAGGGAGGAGTTATCGAGCAGCATTTATATTAGCCAGGGATTTGATCGGAATTTACTGGTTCTGACCAGAGTGGCCTTCCAGGAAATATATCGAAGCGTGGCATCGCTGAACATCGCTGATCCCGTGGCCCGCGTCTTACTTCGGTTGATCCTGGGAACGGCGCATGAAGTGCGCATGGACAATAACGGCTACCTTACCATTCCAGACGAGCTGAAAGAATTTGCCGGTTTACATGGAACTATATGGCTTGTCGGTCAAGGCGATTATTTTGAAATCTGGTCAACCGAACTGTGGGAGAACCAGGAAGCACAGCTGAAGGATGCGGAAACAAATTCAAGCCGGTTTTCCAAGCTTACCGTAGCCACCCGGTGAGCCATGATTCAATCCAAGGATGATGGAAGCAGCCATGTTATCAAAATCGAAACCAACCAACCGCCCAGCAGAGGGCATCAAGAAGATCCGTATTCTTGTTGTCGAAGATCAGAACGTGGTCCGGGAAGGCATTGTCGCCATCCTGTCATTTCAGCCGGACATGGAGGTGGTGGGCGAGGCTCAGGATGGAATTCAGGCGGTGGAACTTGCGCAAAAGACCAGGCCGGATGTGGTCCTGCTGGACATGGTGATGCCGCGTCAGGACGGCTTGACCACGATCCCGCAGCTGAGAACCGTCGTACCTCACGCGCGGATCCTGGTGTTGACCAGCTTTGCTGAAAGCAACCGTGTCTATCAGGCGATCAAAGCCGGAGCCATCGGTTACATGCTCAAGGACACCACGCGGGCGCAGCTTTTGCAGTCCATCCGGGATGTGGCCCTGGGCCAGGCCTCGATCCATCCTTCCATCGCCATGAAAGTGATTCACGAGTTCGATCAGCCGGAGGCCTCTTACAGCTCCGAGACCCTCACCCGCCGCGAATTGGAAGCCCTGCGTCTGATCGCCCGCGGCCTCAGCAATCAGGAGATCGCCGCCGCCCTGGTTGTCAATGAACGAACCATTGCCAAATACGTGAGCAACATCCTCAACAAGCTCCATGTGGCCAACCGTACCCAAGCGGCGCTCTATGCCATTCGGGAGGGCCTGGCCCTGGCAGCCATGGAGTAGAAGGAACCCGGCAAGACTGTGCGTATTTCGTATCTGGTCACAAATGACCGCGAAAATCCTCGAAAGGCGGTCAATATTTGCAATGAGAATATGCATCATTATCTGATTTTGAATTATTTGAGAATTCATATAATTAGTCTCATAAGGAACAGCCTCGGCGGGCTGGATGCCAGACAAAGGATGTTATGAACGGCTTTGACTATATTGTCGCAAACGATTTTGACAGGGCTTGGCTCAACTTTGAATTGGATCTCCCCCTGAAGCCGGACAAGAGTGGGAGGCCCAATCCCTTCTATATCGAGCGGCCTGGAAATCCGATTGACGAGCTGACGGATGCCTTGTTGGCGCCGTTCTATCGGCCTCCGAAATTCTTCTTCTCCGGACACCGAGGCTGCGGCAAATCCACCGAGCTGCTTCACTTACTGGGCAATCCGGAAATTCAAAAGAAATACTGGCCGATCAATTTCAGCATCCGGGAGGAAGCGGATGTCATTGACCTTGACTTTCGAGATGTCCTGCTGGCCATCGGCGGCCGTATGTTCCGGGAATATCGCAGAAAAGGCGGCGACCTGCCCGAACAGCTGCTCAAAGAATTATATGGCTGGCAGGGCAAGATCGAAAAAGAAGTGTCCACGATCCTGGAGGGCCGTGGTTCGGAAGCGGAGCTGGACACCTCCATCAATGCGTTCTTTGTCAATGCCGGATTGAAAATGAAACTGGAACCCGCCACCCGCGTGCAGTTGAGGCAGGTGGTAGAAACCGATATCACCGGATTGATCGCGGTCATCAACCACATTGCCACAAGCATCTATGCCAAAGAGCATCTGATCCCATTGATCCTGATCGACGATATGGATAAGCCAAATCTGGATAAGGCCCGGGCGATCTTTCATGATCGCAGGGAGATCATGATGCAGCCCAACTGCGCGATCGTGTACACGGTCTCGAGCGCCCTGTTCTACAGCAAGGAGTTCGATGCGATCCGCGATCAAGCTTTCTTTTTGCCGAACATCTATTTGCATCCGCCCATGCAGCCGGATGCTCACCATGAGGAAGGGTATCAGACTCTAAGGAAATTCGTCTATATGCGGATGGCGTCCGACCTGATCGAGGCCGCGGCGCTGGAGCAGGCGGTGACGTACAGCGGCGGCGTCTTCCGCGAGCTGGCACGTATCATTCGGACGGCGATCGGCCGGGCCAGGAGAAGGAAAGCCGCCCGGCTGGATTGCACGGATATTGAATGGGCCGCAACGGAAATTCGCAATGAGTACAGACGGATCCTGGATAAGGAAGACATCAAGCTGCTCAGGAAAGTTGGAGAAAACAACCATCTGGAATACAACGATCGGATGCGGCCGCTGCTGCAGCTCCTGGCCCTGCTCGAATATCGGGACGGAGAGAATTGGTGCGATATCCACCCAGTCTTGAGGAAATTATTATATGACTGATGCCAGCGTGAACACGGTCCAGCCGATCGAAACCTTCGAGGATCGCATGGAGATGCTCGCCAGGGAATTGGAGATGGCTGTCAGGTGGCAAAGGCCATGCTTAATGCTGGTTCTCTATGGCTCAGAGTATGCGCGCCGCGATGCCCAGACCGAACTTGAGAAATGTCTGATGGCCATGAAGCAAAGACCCGCTCATATCCGAGTCAAGGATCAGCGGGATACGGTCGATATTTTCAATTTTCTAGGAGAATTCAGCGAGCCTGCACACACGGTTTTCTTTGTGGATGGTCTGCATAACGGAATCAGCAGACAGGGAAATGTGTATGCCCTTTTGAATTCTCAAAGGGATTTCTTCAAGGAGAAGCAAATTCGAGTCGTTTTCTGGCTGACTCAAAGCGAGGCCGTGGAATTTGCGCACAGGGCACCGGATCTCTGGGCACAACGCCACTGCCTGATCGAGCTGGCCGACGCGCCAAAGACAGAGCAGGCTTTGCAGAGGAGTATCGAGTCGATCTGGCTTGAATTCGAAGATTACACGGACGCCATAGACGAAATGGACGTCAAGACCTCTCTTTGCGATTCGCTTTTGAACAATCTCCCGCAGGACGGTGAATCCATTTCAACCCGTGCCAACTGGTTGCTTAATTTTGGAATCCTTTACTGGCGGAAGGGCGACTGCGAAAAGGCGGACCGGTTATTGCGCGAAGCGTTGAAAAGCTCCGCTAAGCTCCAGGATAATCGATTTGAAGCAGAGTGCTTCAATGCGATCGCCCTGATCAAGACCAGCCTCGGCAGCATTCACGAGGCGACCGAGGCCTATAGGCAGGCCATCCAGCTTGCCCCCGACCAATTCTGCGCCTGGAGCAATCTTGGGAATCTCTACCTGAAAGTCTCACGCAACGATGAAGCCATGATCGCCTTTCAAAAGGCCATCGCGCGCAATCCCAAAGATCCGATCGGCTGGAACGGATTGGGAAATGTGTATCTCCGAATGGGATATTCCGAAGACGCGATCACAGCCTACCGGAAAGCCATCTCGTTCATGCCCACCTTCGCCCAACCCTGGAACGGTCTTGGCGATGTTTGCTCCTCCGCCGGCCGCATCGAGGATGCGATCAAGGCCTATCGGAAAGCCCTTGAACTGAACAAGGAATATGTCACGCCATGGCTCCGATTAGGCGCTCTGTTCCTCCGACAGGAACGATATCGCGAGGCGATCAAAGCGTATCAAAACGCGGTAAGCCTGGATCCCAAGAACATTACGATCTGGAATGATCTGGGCGCGATCTACCTGAAACGCGAATTGTATGAGGAAGCCGCCGAGGTATTCTCCAAGGCGATCGAATTAGACGGTCAGGACGGCTGGGCCCATCACAACCTGGCTGTTACCTGCACCCATCAGGAAAAATACAGCGAAGCAGTGTCACTGTTCCTGAAGAGCGTTGACCTCTTTCAAGAAGAAAAAGATAAGGCCGCTTCCTGGAATCAACTTGCAAATGTCTACCGTTTGCTGAACGACTACGACAATGCGATCGCCGCGTATCAAATAGCCGATGCGCTCGATCCCAAGACTCATCCAAGCAGCAAAAACATCGTGGACAAACGGTTGCCGGCGGCACCCTCCAACAAGCAGGCCTCCGAACCGATCGAAGTGGAGAGCGAGCCGGCCCCGCTCCCGGTCGATGCGCAAAAAACGTTGGAGCGCGATCGAAGGCCCAGCCCCGGCGATGAGCTTTCCACACCCAAGCCGGACCAGGGACCAGTCAAGGCACCAGTATGGATCTTTGATCCTGCCAACGAAAAGGAGATTACGGGCCCTTCAACAAATCAGGTGGAAGGGACTCTGAACAAGAACCAGGCACCAGCTGCGCCCGCCCCCATCGGGCCGGAACCACCGGGTGCCAAAGGAGTCAAGATGTCAAATCTCAAATCCACGAACAAAACGGATTCGCAGAATCCCTCTTCAGCCGGGGATCATCCCCTGGAACCAACCAATCCTGAAGAGAACAAAATGGCCGCCGCCGACGGGTGGAATGCCAGGGGAAACGCCCTCTTTAATCGAGGCGAGATCGAGAAGGCCATCCAGGCCTATAACCGGGCGATCCAGCTCAATCCATCGTTCGGATGGCCCTACAGCAATCTGGCCTTGACCTATCTGACCCAGGGCCAGTATGCGGAGGCAATCCTGCTGTACGAGAGGAGCCTGGAACTGCTCAATTCGGATAAAGACAAGGCCGTATCATGGAACGGATTGGGAAACATCTATCGCCGCATTAACGACTATGAAAACGCGGTGGCCGCATATCAAAAAGCCGCCGAATTGGATCCGGACACCGCTGGTATGCGCGAGGGAACCAACAACCTCCAGGGCGATCAAAATACGAACAGCTCCCAGACATGGAATGACCTTGGGGAGGCATTTTTCAAGGCGGGGGCCTACGATAAGGCGACCGAAGCCTTTCATAAGGCGATCGAACTGGGGCCTGAGAACGGCTGGCCCTATGCCAACCTGGCGCGTATTTTGGTATCGAAGAACCAATATGAAGATGCAGTTGCGCTTTATCAGAAAAGCATCGGCCTGTTGAAGAACGACAAAGACAAGGCGGCTGTTTGGAACCGCCTGGGCAACGCCTATCGCAAACTTAATGACTATGACAAGGCGATCCAGGCCTATCAAAAGGCAGTGATCTTGGCTGACGAGGGTGTCAACCTGCTGACCCGGACGCGTTTCAGCCTGCTGAGCAACTGCAATGTCGACTAGCAACTGCAACCATCCATCTGACCACGGAGGTAGAAAAATGAACGACTATGAGTTTTGGAATGAATTAGGCAAGATATTCAATGCGGTTGTTGCCTATCAGGAAAAGGCGGTTGAATTTAACAAACGTTTTATCAATCCTTGGATTCGATTGGGCAACGTGTTTGATAAACAGGACCGGAATCAAGAGGCGATCTGCACCTATAAGAAGGCGCTCGAACTCGACCCGGCCAACGCGCAGAATTGGTATGAGCTTGGCAACCTTTACTTCCGGGCAAAAGATTATGACGAAGCGGTCGAGGCCTATAACAAATCGATCGAATTCGCGCCCGAAGGCGGATGGTCATACAACAACCTCGCTCTCACCATGGTAAGCCAGGGCAAGTATTCGGAAGCCCTGCCCCTCTACCAAAAAGGAGTCGACCTGATCCAGGACGACAAAGACAAGGCGGTTGTGTGGAATCGCATAGGCAATGTGTACCGCAAACTAAATCTGTATGATCTCGCGGTGGAAGCCTTCCAAAAGGCGGATGAATTGGACGCGGAGAATGCCGGCTTCCATGACGAGCTCGACGATGTGCCGGACGGCGCGGCCTCCTCGCCAAGCGACGGCGGTGAAATGCAGGAGCAAGATCAAGATCAGGAAGGAAGCTCCGTGCAAAGCGTCAGTCCGATTCAATTGATCCTTTCAGAGAGTCAACTGGAAGACGCCGCCTCCGCCGAGACGGACGCCCCGCCGGATCCGGCGGCCCCGCCAGAGGCAACGGCCCCGGAGCCTCCAGCACCTGCCGACGCAACGCCAGGTGTCGGGCCAACCGTAGCGGAATCCGCACTGACCCAAAGCGAAAGTACGGAAGATGCGGCAGTGAGCGCGGAGCAGCCCGTGAAGGACGAGGATGCCGAACCAGCTGTCCAGGCGGCAGATCCGACTCCAGCCCAGGCAGATCAGCAGCCAGCGGCTGGCGAGGAACAGGTGACGACAGTGGTCCGTCAGGAAGTTGGCGAAACGTACACGGAGATCCCGACCACGGTCAATGTGACGACAACCGAAACCACCACAGTGGTCGTCACGGCCGAACCGGTTACGAATAGTGAACCGCCTGCACCGGTGGAGGAAATCCCCAGCGCAGATGTTACAACAGCACAGACGCCCGAAGTCGAAACGATTCAGGTGTCGACCTTGAGCATCGAAGAAACGAACGTGGACGTACCGGCTGAGGCTGTGGCCAGTGCCGCCACAACCGAGCCGGAATCCGCGGGCTCCGCGGATGAATCTGCCATTGCGGAGATCGAGCTCGAGATCGAAGACCAACAGGAACCGGCCGGCGACCTTCCGGCCGTCGACCAGTTGGCCTATGACGAATTCCTGAAGGATAATGACGATCTCGTTTTGAAAGTGGATGAACAACCCACCGATGCCCTGCCCGAGGCCCTGAAGGAACCAGCTGCCATGGTCGATGCCTCCGGCGAACTGCAGATCGAAATGGACACCAAGAACGCCCACGTCTGGAATGAACTTGGGAACATCTACTTCAACACGGGCGCCTTCGACGATGCGATCGTCGCATACAGCAAAGCAATTCAACTGGATCGCTGGTTTGCATGGCCTTACAGCAACCTGGCGCTGACCTATGTGCAGAAAGGCCGCTTCACAGAGGCGATCCTCCTATATCAACGCAGCATCGAATTGTTCACCAGTGAAAAGGATAAGGCGATTTCCTGGAATCGTTTGGGAAATGTCTATCGCCGCCTGAATAACTACGATGGCGCGATCTCAGCCTACCAACGCGCCGATGAGCTCGACCCGGAAAATACCACGCTTTCGCTCCAGTCCCGCTTCAGCTTGCTGGGCAATTATTCCGCGGAGCAGGTGCCGAGTCCCGCCTCACAGGCTGAGGAGATGTCATGAGCGAGCATGAGCTGTGGAACGAAATGGGTAACCTGTATTTCATGTCTGGAGCCTATGAGCAGGCCGTGCAGGCCTATCTCCGATCCATCCAGACGGACAGTCTGTACGGCAGGCCGTACAGCAATCTGGCGTCCACCTACATGCGTCAGGGAAAATATGATGAGGCTGTGCAGCTGTTCAGGCGGAGCCTTGATCTGCTGGCGGACAAGCGCGAAAAAGCGATTTCCTGGAATCGGCTCGGAACGGTATACAGGCAGCTAAAAGACTATGAGCACGCCGTGATCGCCTTCCAATGCGCGGATGAATTGGACCCGGAATGCAGGGAGGCGGGAGAAGAGCCGACGCAGATGCTTTACACGACCTCGGATCCTTCGATCGTCCTTCAAGCAAATGCCGCGCAGCTGCCCGATCTGCAAGAGGCGGCCGAATCCGACCCGGATCAGGAGGGGGCGAATCCCGCCTCCGAAGCCGAAATCGAAACGGCTGCCTGGATAGCCTCGGATTCGCCTCAATCGCCGGAGAGTCTGCCCATTGACTCTGAAGACCCATCGCTGACAAACTGGTTGGAAGTTGAATCCAGCCGCCAGGATATGGATCGGTCCTCCGCGTTTGGCGAGGAGATGGAAATCTATCTTCCCAGCACCGATGTCGAAAATCCCGAGAACGAATTCGGCAGCTTGGATGAGGAAGCGGTCGCTCCAGGCCCGGAAGTTGAGAGAGATGAGGCCCGCAACGAATTTATCGAGAGCGGCTCCATGGAACCAGTGAATTTGCAGCCGGCGGAAGCATCCCCTCTTCTCTTTTCGTCTGAGAAGCGGCTCAGTCTTTCCGGCACAGAACAGTGGTCCGGCAGAATCAGGCAGGATGTGGCCGTGGATGTGGAAGAGCTGCCCATGGCCTCATTTGTCCACGCAGAGACATGTGAGGAGGAGGCCCATCCACCTGAAGAGAAGCCCATTCAAATCGCGTCAACAGAACCAGCCCCGGCGGCGGCTAGTTCCCAGGAGAGTGCCGACCTGGAAGTGGAGATCGCAAAATATAAAAGGGTCGTCCAGATCAATGATCGAAACGCCTCGGCCTGGGATGCGCTGGGGACCCTCTATAAATCGGCTGGCATGTACCAGGAAGCCATCCTGGCCCACCAGCAAGCGATCGCCATTGATCCCGCCAGGGCCTCTTATCATCACCATCTGGGCCTGGCCTACGCGGGGGCAGAACGCGATGAAGATGCGATCACAGCGTTTCAAAAAGTGATTGAGCTGGATCCGGATCACTACTTGGCGCACGCCACGTTAGGCGGATATTATCGAAAGTTAGGATTGGAAGAACTCGCTCAAAAACATATAGGCAAAGCCATGAGATATATCTACGACAGCGAAAGCGAATATAACCGTGCGTGCTTAGAGGCGATCTGCGGCAACATCGACCAAGCCATCGATCTGCTTCGGACTGCCCTCGAGAAGAAACAGACTTATGTGGAGTGGATCATTCACGATCCGGACCTTGATTTCATCCGAGAGGACCTGCGCTTCAAGCAGCTGATCTCGAACTACACGAAATAGGCACCGCTGCTTTGTTTACGATGCGAGCCAGGCTCCTGTCACGCTGCGATTAGGCCGGAGGAGGAAACGGCAGTTCGTGGTCACGAATGGTTGGCAGGACCAGATCCCTTGGCGGAATGGCGCACACCACAGACAAAAACAAGATATAATAGGATTAATGATAGCCTCCCTACGTAAGCAGGGAGGCTTCTCTTTGACAATCGATAAGGAAACTATGCTTTTGATTGGCTATATCGCCGGAAGTTTGTATCTGCTCTGCATGATTGCCATGTCCCTTTATGGTTTAAATGCAATGGCAACAGCAATCCTGTTTGTGTTCACGAAACGAAACCTGAAAAAAGAACAACCCATGCCCGAACCAAAAGAATGGCCGCGCGTGACCATTCAGCTTCCCGTCTTCAATGAAAAATACATGCTGGAGAGGCTGCTGGGGGCAGTGACCAAGCTGGATTATCCCGCCGACCGGCTCCAGATCCAGCTGCTGGATGATTCCACGGACGATACGGTTCTGCTTTCCGCCCGTCTGGTGGAGGAATATCGGGCGCGCGGCTTCAATATCGGCTGCATTTTCCGCACGGAGCGGGGCGGCTACAAGGCGGGAGCATTGAAGAAGGGCCTGGAAACGGCCAGCGGTGAACTCATTGCGATCTTCGACGCCGATTTCATTCCCTCCCCGGACTGGTTAAGAAAAGCCGTAGCGCCCTTTCAGGATCCAACACTGGGGTGTCTGCAAACGCGCTGGGGGCACACCAACCGCGACTATAACCTGCTGACCCGCGCCCAGGCACTGGCCATGGATGGGCAC
>Ga0335079_10003595_pt1 | contig 17869 bp, 19 predicted proteins | sample Lox_Sample_33_FD_206719 | JGI IMG/M metagenome (GOLD analysis project Ga0335079, IMG submission 206719) | Soil microbial communities from Loxahatchee National Wildlife Refuge, Florida, United States - Lox_Sample_3.3 | ecosystem: Environmental > Terrestrial > Soil > Wetlands | place: USA... | reverse complement strand
GGTGCCGCCGGCGCCTTCTTCTCGCTTCCAGAACGGGGCCGAGGTCTTCAAATAGTCCATCAAGAACTCCGCTGCCTCGAATGCCGCCTGCCGGTGGGCGGAAGCAGTCACGACCAGCACGATGTTCTGTCCGGGCATGATGCGACCGAAGCGGTGGATGATCGTCAACCCCTGCAGCGGCCAGCGCGATAGCGCCTGCTCCGCATGCCGTTTGATCTCGGTTTCAGCCATGCCGGGGTAGTGTTCGAGCGTCAGCGCGGCAATGTCCTCGCCGCCGTCACTGCCACGGCAGATACCGGTGAAACTGACGACCGCACCGATATCGGTGCGGCCCTCGGAGAGCCGCGCGATCTCATCTGCGATGTCGAAATCGGCGTCCTGAATCCGGATCGTGACGGGGATCGTCATGAGCTCCTTTCGTTTGACGCGTTTTCCTGACGCGAACCGGCATCACTTCGCTTGAAAACGCCACGTTAGCCGCCGGTCATCGGCGGGAAGAAAGCGATCTCGCGCGCGCCGGCGATGGTCGCCTCCGGCCTGACATGGGTGTGATCGATCGCGGCGCGGATCACCCGAGGGGTCTCGAAGGCGTAGGCATAGCTCTCCCCGCGCCCGGCGAGCCAGGCGATCAGGTCGGCGACTGTGCGCACGCCAGGCGGCGGATCGAGCGTTTCTTCCGCCTTGCCGATTCGTTCGCGCACCCAGGCAAAATACTTCACCTTCATCCTTCATCCTCCTTGATGAGGTGATGGATGCCGGCGCGAAAATAATCGTAGCCGGTGTAGATCGTGAACAGTGCGGACGCCCAGAGCAGCAGGAGACCAATCTGCGTCACGACCGGCACCCATTGATCGCCGGCCTCGCCCGCCAGCAGGAAGCCGATCGCGACCAGCTGGATCGTGGTTTTCCACTTGGCGAGCTTGGTCACGGGCACGCTGACGCGAAGCGCCGCAAGATATTCGCGCAGACCCGACACCAGGATTTCGCGGCACAGGATGATGATCGCGGCCCACAGCGACCAGCCATGGATGATGCCGTCGGCGGCAAGCATCAAAAGGCAGGAGGCGACCAGCAGCTTGTCGGCGATCGGGTCGAGCATGCGGCCGAACGCCGATTGCTGGTTCCAGACGCGCGCGTAATAGCCGTCGAGATAGTCGGTGACCCCGGCCGCAATGAAGACCACGACCGCCACCCAGCGCAGCCAGAGCGGGCCGTCCATGATCGACTGGGCATAGATGCAGCCGACCACTACCGGGATCGCGGCGATCCGGGCGTAGGTCAGGATATTCGGCAGCGACAGGCTCTTGGGCTGGCTCTTGGGCTGCGTCCGGGTGGTTGCGATGTTCATCCGTCCTTCCAAATACCGCCGCGGCTTAAAGGTCAACCGACCACTTCACATGACAGACTGGACACAACGCCGCGACGACCCCTGAGCCCAGTCCTTTAGCCCATCTGGGCGTGGAAAAACTCGAAGATCTTGCGCGCGCTTTCGGCGCTGACGCCAGGAACCTTGCCGAGGTCGGCAATCGACGCCCGCTCGATCTCCTTCAAGGTCCCGAAATGGTGCAGCAAAGCTCGTTTGCGCGATGGTCCGATACCGGGGATCTCCTGCAAGCCGGCCTCGCGGATGTCCTTTTTGCGCAGCTTGCGGTGCGAGCCGATCACGAATCGGTGCGCCTCGTCGCGCAGCCGCTGGATGAAGTAGAGCACGGGGTCTCGCGGCTCCAGCTTGACCGCCTCGCGGTCCGGCACGAACAGGGTTTCGCGGCCGGCATCGCGGTCCGGGCCCTTGGCGACCGCCATGAGCGCAACCTGCGTCACGCCGAGGCCCGCAAGGATCTCGCGCGCGGCGTTGAGCTGGCCCCTTCCGCCGTCGATGATCACAAGGTCGGGCCAATGCGGTACCGCGTCCTGCTCCGCCTTGATCTGTTCGGCCTTGGCCTTGTCGCTGTCCGGCGGCGCCAGCAGCCGCTTGAAGCGCCGCTGCAGCACCTCGCGCATCATCGCATAGTCATCACCCGGGGTCAGGCCTTCCGACTTGATGTTGAACTTGCGGTACTGGTTCTTGACGAAACCCTCCGGCCCCGCAACGACCATCGCGCCGACCGCATTGGTGCCCTGGATGTGACTGTTGTCGTAGACCTCGATCCGCTTCGGCACCTGCGGCAGGCCGAGCATGGAGGCGAGACCTTCGAGCAGCTTGCCTTGCGTTGCGGTATCGGCAAGCTTGCGGCCCAGCGCCTCGCGCGCATTGGTGAGCGCATGCGCGATCAGGTCCTTCTTCTCGCCACGCCTGGGAACGGTCACTTCCACCTTGTGTCCGGCCTTGATCGACAGCGCGTCGGCCAGGAGCTCGGCTTCCTCGATCGCGTGTGAGAGCAGGATCAGTTTTGGCGGCGGCTTGTCGTCGTAGAACTGCGCCAGGAACGAGGATAGCACCTCCTCGGGCGTGAACGACCTCTCCGCGCGCGGAAAATAGGCGCGGTTGCCCCAGTTCTGCCCGGTGCGGAAGAAGAACACTTCGACACAGGAATAGCCGCCGTCCTGGTGGATGGCGAACACGTCGGCTTCTTCCACGGTGCGCGGGTTGATGCCCTGCTGCGACTGGATCGCCGACAGCGCCGCCAGGCGGTCGCGGAAGACGGCTGCGGTTTCGAACTCCAATTCGCCGGACGCCTTTTCCATCAAGGCGGCGAGCTCCTGCTTCACGGCATCGCTGCGGCCTGAGAGGAAATCAGTGGCCTCGCGCACCAGCTCGTTATAACCGGGAAAATCGATCTCGCCGGTGCAGGGGCCGGCGCAACGGCGGATCTGGTAGAGCAGGCAGGGCCGGGTGCGGCTTTCGAAGAAGCCGTCGGTGCAGGAGCGAATCAGGAAGGCGCGCTGCAGCGCCGTGATGGTGCGGTCGACCGCGCCGGCGGAGGCGAATGGCCCGAAATAGCGGCCCGGGCGGCTCTGCGCGCCGCGATGTTTGAGGATTTGCGGTGCCCAATGGTCGCCGGTGATCAGGATATAGGGAAAGGACTTGTCGTCCCGGAGCTGGACGTTGAAGCGCGGCCGGAGTTGCTTGATCAGGTTGGCTTCGAGCAGCAGCGCCTCGGTCTCGGTGGTGGTCGAGACGATTTCGACGGAAGCAGTCGCCGCAATCATGCGCAGGATGCGCGCCGGATGCGGCGCGGTCGACCGCGCGTAGGAGGAGAGCCGCTTCTTGACGTTCTTGGCCTTGCCGACATAGAGCACGTCATTGGCCGCGTTCAGCATGCGATAGACGCCGGGCGATGTCGGTGCGAGCTTGACGGCATTCTCGATCGCGGCGTGTCCGAGCGCGAGCGGGCCTTCGGCCACCGCCTCGGCGGTCTCCTCGACCACATCCGGCAGCCGTGCTTCCTCGTCGTCCTCGGCGGCGGGGGTCGCAGGATCGATGTCGGAGGAGGCAAGGTCCTTCGGCGGCCAGTCGTTCGCTTCGCCGCGCCGTGCCTGCCCGGGGCCCGGGGCCGAAGGGTCTGATGTGTTGGCGGTCATGGCCCCGAATCTAGTGCCTTGGGGCGGCGATTTGAAGTTCCGCAGCCGGCCCAAAATCGGTAACGCACAGGTGGAGATCGGGGGCAAAGAGCCGCCGTCAACCCAGGCAAAGGCACAATGCTTCATTAAGAAAATGAAGTGTCCTTACACTTCATTAAGAACTTTAACCGGCGCCGGTAACGCCTCATTAAGAGCTCTAACTCGCCCGTAACACTTCATTAACAACGTTAAGTGTGCGGTAACCGCGCTTAACAAGCCTTTAACTTAAGACTCTCGATAAAGCTTCCCGGTGAAAGCTGGAGTTCCCTAACCAAGCGGTTCGCCCGCGCGATTTGCGCGCCCGCAAACGGCAGGTTTCGGCAGTTGCGTCGGAGAGTACGATGAAAGGCTTCGCATTCGGCGCAGGATTCGCGCTTGCGGGCGCCCTTGCGTCGGCGCACGCCGCCGATCTCTACAGGCCAAGCTACACAGTCAATCAGCCCCTCGATGCCCTGAGCTGGGCCGGACCCTATCTCGGCGGCAATCTCGGTTATGAATGGGGCTCCGTCTCCAACAACCCGACCAGGCCGTCCGGCATCGCTGGCGGCGCCCAGGCCGGCTACAATTGGCAAAACGGTGTCTGGGTGTTCGGCGTCGAAGGCGACCTTGAATTGACCGGTGCCGACGAGACCTTTGCGCCCTGGAAGTTCTCCAACCCCTGGTTCGGCACGTTGCGCGGTCGCGCCGGCTACAGCTTCAGCAACGTCCTGTTCTTCGGCACGGCAGGTCTCGCCTTCGGCGAGCTGAGTGGCCAGACCTTCGGGCTGTCGGAATCGCATACGACCGCCGGCTGGACCGCGGGTGTCGGCGCGGAGGTTTTGCTTGCGCCCCACTGGAGCGCCAAGATCGAGTATCTCTACATCGATCTCTCAAGCAGCCAATTCGGCATTACAGGGCTGTCGAACGGCTACCGCTCCGGAGTGGTGCGCGCCGGCGTGAACTATCATTTCTGACAGTCGATCAAGCAACGTCGCAAGTCGTGCCTCCCGGCCGCCATATGCGATGGATTTGATATTCGCTTCAGTGCGCACCCGCTCTCGACGCGAGGGACGATGCGCAAGCAACAAACGCACGCGATGAACCCATCGCGCCTGGCGTCTTTAAGACGCAGCGCTTACCGGTTTGCGCGAACAGAACGCGCGTAAGACTAAAAACGACTACGATTGAACGACGAGATTGACCGCCTTGGGGCCCTTGCCCTTCTTGTCCGGTTCGACCTCGAATGTAATGCGTTGTCCTTCGGTCAAATCCTTCAACCCGGCCCGCTCGACGGCTGTGATGTGCACGAACACATCGCGGCCGCCGTCGTCAGGCTTGATGAAGCCGTAGCCACGTTCTCCATTAAAGAACTTGACCGTCCCAGTCATGGCCATCGGGTACTCCTCCCCCCGCAATGCTCCGCCGCCACACCGATTGCGTCGCGGCTCGACCGGACATCACTTTGCCGGAAAGCTTGGCCACCTTAGCGTGTCGGGTTGTGAGCTCCCGGCCGCCCGGATTTTTTGAGGCCTTTATCACTCCGCCGCAACCATTCGCGGAAGCGGAACGTAAAGCCAGTCCACAACTTGAGCATAATACGGATCACCATAAATTGAGAACGGATTTTCGCGTTATCCGGGGTTCAAGGCTCGGGTTGTTCAAGCCTGAATCGGGCGGCGCCGCCCTGGCCGAGCGGCTTTTCCAGCTCCCGCAAGATGGTCTTGAGCTCGGCCTGCAACGTCCACGGCGCATTCACGATCAGTAACCCGCTGGAGGCGAGCGGCGCGCTTTGCGATTGCGGCGCGACGCTGAATTCGAGTCGCAGGCATTTGCCGGCGGGCTTCGCGGAGGCCGTCGCATGCGCGACCCGCTGCGCCAGATGGTCGGTGGTGCGGCGGCTCTTGGCCGGGTACCACAGCATGTAAATACCGGTCGGCCATTTGGTGAAAGCCGCGGCAAAACCCTTGTGCAGTCGCTCGAACTCGTCGCTTGCCTCGAACGGCGGATCGATCAGCACAAGCCCGCGCCGTTCGTTCGGCGGCACGAAAGCCGGCAGCGCGGTCCAGCCGTCGAGATCAACCACGCGTGCTTGCGCGTCCTTGTGCAGCGCATCGATCAATGCCTTTCGCGCGGACGGTTCGACCTCGCAGGCGGTGAGCCGGTCCTGCGGCCGCAGCAGGGCGCGCGCAAACAGCGGCGATCCGGGATAGGCAGCGAGCAAGCCGGGCTGCGGATTATACGCACGCACGATGTCGAGATAAGGCTTGAGCAGGGCCAGCGCAGCGTCGGAAAATCGCGCCTGCATGATGCGGGCAATTCCCGTCAGCCACTCGCCGCCACGGCGCGCCTGTTCGCTTGTGAGATCGTAAAGGCCGGCGCCCGCGTGACTGTCGATGACGCGGAACGCGGCCGGCTTCTCATGCAGATAGGTGAGAACGCGCACCAGCACGATGTGCTTGATGACGTCGGCAAAGCCCCCGGCATGAAAGGCGTGGCGGTAATTCATGTGCGTGGGTTACGACGTTCAGTCGATGAAAGTAACCCCTGTCGTTGCGAGCGAAAGGAAGCAATCCAGTATTTATGGCGCAAAAGTCTGGATTGCTTCGTCGCTGGCGCTCCTCGCAATGACGTCGAAGACGCGCATTACCCTCCGCGCAGCGGCGGCATCATCACCTGATCGCGGCGGCAGGCGCGGCGGTCGATCTCGTCGCAGCCGCGGAATTGCAGATCCTTGGTCAGACAGATGCGCACTTCCGACAGCCGCGTGCGGTTGCAGGTCACCGCAATCGCCGCGTTCGTCAGGCCCGGATTGGCCTTGATGAAAGCGCCTTCGATATCATCCGGCGCGATCGTCTTCGGCTCGGTGAGCTGCAGGAAATCCGGCGGGATCTTGATCGCTGCGCGCGCTTTGCGGATGGTCTCGAAATAGGCGCGCTCGCCGAGGCCCGAGCATGTGCCGTGCTTGTCCCACTCGTTGTAGACCAGGCCCGGCGCCGGCATCAGGTCGAGTATCGAGGTCATGATGTTGCGATCGAGCCGCGGCGAGGGGCGCTGGCAATATTCGGGGAAGCCGTGCTCATATTGCGGCCACAGCCCGTGCACCACAAAGGAGAACGGACGGCCGCCGCATTGCGTTTGCTGGGCGCGCCCGCTCCGTCCGCGTTCCTCCGCCTCCTCGCAAAAGGAGGGCGACCATGACAGCGACAGCACGTAGTAATCGAACTCGCCCGGCGTGTTCTGGCGCTGGTCCTGGGCAGAGGCCGAACCCGAACCCACAATGCCTGCGGCTGCTGCGCACCCCGTCACCAACGCCAAAACCAGACACTTCAACATGACGACATCCCTCGCTCGACTGCGCGGGGAGCCTAGCAGGCGGGTAGAACATTTCAAGAACAAAATTTAAGGTAGCTGGGCGGCACGCGCGGCCAAGATTAAAGTCTCAGGGTCTGGCCGCCTTGCAGGCGGGATTGTAGGCCCAATTGCGGTCAAGGCCGGTGACGCACCATTCAACGCCCTGATTGTAGCCGGCAAAACCGCCATCCTCGATAATCGAGTAGTTGACGATGTGAACCTTGCCGTCGCTGGTCATGGCCTCGCCGCTGCAGTAACGGCGCGGAATGTTGTCGGATTGCCAGGGACGAAACGCGACCTCATGGATGTTGCCGTAGCCCGTGATCGAGAGCGGAGAATTCCAGAAGTTGCGCTCTTTCTCGCGGAACTGCTCGGTGATGGTGGAGAGCGCACTTTCGCAAGGAGCCACCCGCCCGTCGTAGCTCGGCCCGAACAGGCCAAAATTCAGTTCCAGCGGGTTGGCGGCCTGAGCCGGACGGCCCAGCGCCAAAAGGGCAAGCGCGGCGGCCAGACCGATTCGCGCAAGACCCAGGCGTTTGGAGAGTGAAGCGAAGTCGTGCATGTGCAATCCGTCAGGGATTCGATCCGACCGATCCATTGGACAGACCGTGCCCCTAAGGACAAGTCGGGTCAAGTGCAGCGCGGCAACACTTGGACCCCAACTTGCTGTTGAGCGTCCAAGCGTTCTTTTCTTGGCCACGCTGGGACCTTAGAATGCAGCTTGGGCGAAATGGAGTCTGCGATGCGAAGGGTTATGGCCGCGAGCCTTATGGTCCTCACGGGGATGCTGGCTTCCGTGCCGGCAGGAGCGGATTGGGTACCCAGTTTCAAGGGCAACGATACTGGTGGCATTATCGCCTATTCGCTGGCGACCCAGGCGGACGCCCGTCAGATCGCCGTCAACCACTGCGCCAGATATGGCAAGGTGGCAAAATTCCTCGCGATCGATCCGCAGGAAGGCGGCTACATCTCCTTTGCCTGCCGCTGGGTGCCCTACGGCGCCGTCGAGCAGCCGCTGATCACCAAGTACTGACCTTTTTTCCGCCGGAACGACCCGAGATTTTCTTCCGGAACGACCCGACCGGGAGCGAGCAACATGATGCGAGAACTTCTCCTGACCTCCCTTTGCTGCGGCGCGTTGGCGTTGCTCTCTGCCGGCGCGAGCGCCGACGACTTGCCGACCCGCAAAGCCGGGCTTTGGGAAATGAAGATCGTCAAAACGGGCTCGTCGCTGCCGGACATGACGATGCAGCACTGCACCGATGAGGCGACCGACAAGGACATGAACAACACGGTCTCGCCGATGGCCAAGCAGATCTGCTCCAAGCAGGAGGTGAAGAAGACTGCGACCGGCTACGTGTCCGATTCCGTTTGCTCCGTCGCCGGCGTCACCATGACAACCCATGCCGAGATCGTCGGCGACTTCAACTCCGGCTATACGGTGACGAGCAACTCGCACAGCGAGGGCGGACCGGCGAGCCTGCGCGACATCACCACCAGGATCGAGGCGAAGTGGCTCGGCGCCTGCAAGCCCGACCAGAAGCCCGGCGATATCGTGATGCCCGGCGGCTTCAAGCTCAATGTCAAGGACGCCGAGAAGCTGAAGGGCCTGTTGCCGAAGTCGAACTAGGCCGCTTGCCGCGCATATCGCCGCGCTCACGCGGGCCGCCACGGGACGCCGTCACACGGGCACGCGCACGGTGGCGCGCAGGCCACCCATCGGACTGTCGCCGAGCGTGATGTCGCCGCCATGGGAGCGGGCGATGTCGCGGGCGATCGCAAGCCCCAGGCCCGTGCCGCCCTCGTCCTGGTTGCGCGCATCGTCAAGCCGCAGAAACGGCTTGAACACTTCCTCGCGCATCTGCTGGGGGATGCCGGGGCCATCGTCGTCGACCGTGATCGTCAGGTAGCGGTGATCGCGATAACCCTTGATCGCGATCGCATTGCCGTGCCGCGCCGCGTTGGAGACGAGGTTGCCGAGGCAGCGCTTGAACGAGGCGGGCTTGACGGTGACCACCGGCAGGCCGTGAAAGGCCGTGGTCGCGGTGTGGCCGTTGCGCTCGGCGTCGCTGCGCAATTCCTCCAGTGCGTTCGCCATGTCGGTTGGCTGCGCGTTCTCCCCGGAATCGCCGCGCGCAAACGCGAGATAATCCTCGAGCATCATCGACATCTCGTCCACGTCCTTGCGCATGGCGTCGATTTCGGGACCGTCGCCGATCAGCTCGAGCTCGAGCTTGAAGCGGGTCAGAATGGTGCGCAGATCGTGGCTGACGCCGGCCAGCATCGCCGTGCGCTGTTCGATCGTGCGCTCGATGCGCGCCTTCATCTCAAGGAAGGCCTGAGCGGCACGGCGCACTTCGCGGGCACCGCGGGGGCGAAAATTCGGTGCTTCGCGGCCTTTGCCAAAGCTTTCGGCGGCGTCCGCCAGCCGAAGGATCGGCTTGATCTGGTTGCGCAGGAACAGCACCGCGACGATCAACAGCATCGAGGAGGTGCCGACCATCCAGAACAGGAAGATCTCCCAATTGGAGGCGTAGGCGGCGCTGCGTTGCGCGAACACCCGCATGACGGCGTCATCCAGCAAAATGCGGATTTCGACCAGGTTGGAATTGCCGACGGTATCGATCCAGAACGGACGGCCGATCTGGCGCGAGAGCTGCCGCGACAGCGTCTGGTCGAGCAGCGAGAAGAACGGCTTGGGTCCCGGCGGCGGCATGTTGCCGAGCGGCAGGAAATCGACCACGAGGCCGAGCCGCTGCTGGGCGACGCGGCGGAGCACGGTGCGGTCCTTGTCCTGCGGATAGTCCTTGTAGACGTCGATCAGGCCGGCGATGTCCTGCACGACCGCAGCCGACAGATGCCGCGTCACCGTGTTCCAGTGCCGCTCCATGAACACGAAGGCAACGACCGACTGCAGCACCACCATCGGCACGATCATGATCAACAGCGCGCGGGCATAGAGCCCGGTCGGCATAAAGCTCTTGAAGGCGTTGCCCAAGCGTCCGTTCGCCGCCGAGACGCGGCCCGCCGCGGTTCGGATCAGAGCGAGGCCGGTGTCGAGGGTGCTCATGGCGGCGATCTCTAAGGCGAGGCCACCAGGCGATAGCCGATGCCGCGCACCGCCTGCAGGAACAAGGGATTGGCGGGATCGCGCTCGATCTTGCGCCGCAGGCGATTGATCTGCACGTCGACCGCGCGCTCGTTGACGCTGCCATTGCCGGTCAGTGCGCCGCGCGGCACGGTTTCCCCCTTCGCCATCGCAAGCACGCGCAGCATGTCGCGCTCGCGGTCGGTGAGATGGATGACTTCCTCGCCCTGGCGCAATTCGCCGCGGCCGAGATGGTAGACGTAGGGTCCGAACGCGACCTGCTCGACGGTTTCCGCCGGCGGCGGCGGTGCGGCACGTTTGAGGATGTTGCCGATCCGAAGCGCAAGCTCGCGCGGCTCGAATGGTTTTGCCACATAGTCGTCGGCGCCGATTTGCAGGCCCTCGATGCGGGCCTCCGCCTCGTGGCGAGCAGTAAGCATCACGATCGGCACCGAGGAGGACTGGCGAATGAAGCGGGCAAGATCGAAGCCCGTCTCGCCCGGCATCATGACGTCGAGGATCAAAAGATCGAAATGCAAGCCGTTCAGCTTGGCACGGGCGTCGCTTGCCGACAGCGCGGTGGTGACGCGATAGCCTTCGCCGGAAAGGAAACGCGACAACAGATCGCGGATGCGGCGGTCGTCGTCGACCAGCAAAAGGTGCGGCGCGTCGTCGGCCGGTTGCGACGGCGCGCGGGGGGCGGTGGCGGCGAGAGACACTCTCACTCCTTGGCAGCGTTGGGATTGCGGAAGATCGTCTCCAGCACCTTGTCCGGGTCGTCGCGATCGATCATCGCGCGCAGGAAGCGGCGCACCACTTCGGCCTCCTGCGCCCCGATGTCCTCAAGCGCACGGTTGATCCGCTTGGTCTGCAGGCTTGCGAGCTTGTTGACCAGCGCTTCACCCTTGGCCGTTGCATAGAGCAGGCGCTGGCGGCGGTCGTTGTTGCCGGTCTTTTGCACGATATAGCCTTCGTCGAGCAACTGCTTGAGCACCCGCCCGAGCGATTGTTTGGTGATGCGCAGGACGTCGAGCAGGTCGGCGACCTTGAGCCCCGGATAGCGGTAGACGAAATGCATCACCCGGTGATGGGCGCGGCCGAAGCCGAAAGCCTCCAGCTCATGGTCGGCGTCGCCGACGAAATCGCGGTAGGCGAAGAACAGCAATTCGATGATATCCCAGCGCAAATCGGCCTCGCGTATGGCTGGCCCCCGCGCCTCCGCTGCTCGCGAATCAGCGCTTGTTGCAGGCCCAGAAAAATTTATGTCAGTCATATTGACGTATCTTGGGTTCAATGTTACAAAACAATCGGCGCGGACGAAATATTAGATCGTTTTGCCCGTGGTGATTGTTTCAAAACGGCTAGAGACAGCCTGACCGCGGTCACGGCCGCGATTTGGTTTACCGTGCGATTGTCGAGCGGCATATCGGCAAACATACTGGACTTCCGCATCTGGCAAAAGCGTGTCCTGGTCGACATGCGCCAGTGGCAAAGCGGGTCCAGCCGTCATAAACCGCGCTGTGCCCGAGAAGGGCTTTAGCGCGCCGATCCGGGAGGAAGCCCATGGCTGTTGCGTTCGATAAATCTGCCCAAAACCGCGCTGGCAGGCCTGCAGAGGCCAGGCCAGGGCCGGAGATCGCGCCGGTTTCGACCGCGGCAAGCAGGACGATGGGTTTGAAATTCGAAATCCTGCCTGCGGCGAATCCGACCTCCGAGAAGGAGCGCGCGGCAAGGCTCGTGGACCCGGGCTTCGGCCGCGTTTTCAGCGATCACATGGCTGTGGTCAGCTACAATCAGGCCAAAGGCTGGCATGAGGCACGCGTCGAATCGCGCGCCAATTTCCCGCTCGATCCGGCCACGGCCGTGCTGCATTACGCGCAGGAGATCTTCGAAGGCCTCAAGGCCTACAAGCGCGAGGACGGTGGCGTGAACCTGTTCCGTCCCGATGCCAATGCACGGCGCTTCCACAACTCGGCCGAGCGCATGGCGATGGCGCCGCTGCCCGAGTCTGTGTTCGTCGAAGCGGTCGAGCAGCTCGTGCGCATCGACCGCGCCTGGATTCCGGGCGGCGAGGGCAGCCTCTATTTGCGGCCCTTCATGATCGCGAGCGAGGTTTTCCTCGGCGTGAAGCCTTCTGCGGACTACATCTTCGCCGTGATCGCCTCGCCGGTCGGCTCCTATTTCAAGGGCGGACCCGCGCCCGTGTCGATCTGGGTGTCAGAGAATTACACGCGCGCCGCGATCGGCGGCACTGGCGCCGTCAAATGCGGGGGCAATTATGCCGCAAGCCTGCGCGCGCAGGCCGAGGCGATCGAACATGGCTGCGATCAGGTCGTCTTCCTCGATGCGGTCGAGCGCCGCTACATCGAGGAACTCGGCGGCATGAACATTTTCTTCGTGTTCGACGACGGCTCGCTCGCAACCCCGCCGCTCGGCACGATCCTGCCGGGCATCACCCGCGACTCGATCATTGCGCTGGCCAGCGATTCCGGCACGCGCGTGCGCGAGGAGCCCTACACGGTCGAGCAGTGGCGCGCCGATGCCAGGAGTGGAAGGCTGAAAGAAGCCTTCGCCTGCGGCACGGCGGCCGTCATCTCGCCGATCGGCAAGGTGCGTTCCGCAAGCGGCGATTTTCTCATCAGCGGCGGCGCGGCCGGCCCCGTCGCCATGGGGCTGCGCAAGACGCTGATCGATATCCAATACGGTCGCGCGGCCGATCCCCACAACTGGATCAGAAAGGTTTTGTGAGCGGCGGCTTGTGGCAGGCTTTAGGGCGGGCACGCTCTATCTTCCCCTCTCCCCTTGTGGGAGAGGGTGCCTTCGCGAAGCGAAGGCGGGTGAGGGGTCTCTATCCGCGGACGCAAACCCCTCATCCGGCGCTTCGCGCCACCTTCTCCCACAAGGGGAGAAGGGAAGTAAGCGCGAGGTTGCCGCATCGCGCCTTGGCTGGTACCAACGCCGCCCATGAAGGACAAACCCAAAAAGCCGCAAAAACTGAAGGCGCGCCTGCCGCGCGGGCTGGAGGATCGCTCCCCCGCCGCGATCAATGCCACGCGGCAGATGGTGGAGAAAATCCGCGCCGTCTACGAGCTTTATGGCTTCGAGCCGGTGGAGACGCCGGCCTTCGAATATACCGACGCGCTCGGCAAGTTTTTGCCCGACCAGGACCGCCCCAACGAAGGCGTGTTCTCATTCCAGGACGATGACGAGCAGTGGATCTCGCTGCGCTACGACCTCACCGCGCCGCTTGCGCGCTATGTCGCCGAGAATTTCGACACGCTGCCGAAGCCGTATCGCAGCTATCGATTCGGCTGGGTGTTTCGCAACGAGAAGCCCGGCCCCGGCCGCTTCCGCCAGTTCATGCAGTTCGATGCGGATACGGTCGGCGCGCCGACGCCGGCCGCCGACGCCGAGATGTGCATGATGGCGGCGGACACGATGGAGGCGCTGGGGATTCCGCGCGGGTCTTACGTGGTGAAGGTGAACAGCCGCAAGGTGCTCGATGGTGTGCGAGAAGCGCTTGGCATCGCCGACGACGGCCAATGGCTAACCGTGATGCGCGCGATCGACAAGCTCGATCGGCTCGGCATCGCCGGCGTTAAGCAATTACTTGGCGAAGGGCGCAAGGATGAGTCCGGCGACTTCACCAAAGGTGCCGGCCTCACGCCCACCGATATTGTGCTGGTTACAAGTGTCGTCGAGCAGGTGGACGATGGTGAAGAAAAAATTGCTCAAATGGATCTGCGACTTCGCGACAGCAAGATTGCGCAACAAGGTCGCGAAGAGCTTGAGGAAATAGCAACGCTTGTTAGAGGCTCTGGCTACGGCGAAGATCGAATCAAGATCGATCCCTCCGTCGTGCGCGGCCTCGAATATTACACCGGCCCTGTCTACGAGGTTGAACTCCTGCTCGACACTAAGGATGAAAAAGGCCGGCCGGTGCGCTTCGGCTCGGTCGGCGGCGGCGGGCGTTATGATGGCCTCGTCTCGCGCTTCCGCGGCGAGCCGGTCCCGGCCACGGGATTTTCCATCGGCGTGTCGCGGCTGCAGGCAGCCCTCACCATGCTCGGACAACTCGACGCGCGGCCAGAGGCCGGTCCCGTGGTGGTCACCGTGTTCGACCGCGACCGTGTTGCCGACTACCAGAAATTTGTCGGCGCCTTGCGCAGCGCTCCTCTTGATCCGGCAAAGCCGGATGGCCCTCGCATCCGCGCCGAACTCTATCTCGGCAATCCCAAGAACATGGGCAACCAGCTCAAATATGCCGACCGTCGCAATTCGCCCTGCGTCATCATCCAGGGCTCCGACGAGAAGGCGCGCGGCGAGGTGCAGATCAAGGACCTGATCGAAGGCGCCAAGGCCGCCGCCGCAATCGCCTCCAACCAGGAATGGCGCGAGACGCGCCCGGCGCAATTTTCATGCAAGGAAGACGAGATCGTCGCCAAGGTGCGCGAGGTTCTGGCGCGGCATGACGTGAGGTGGGGATAGCCATTCGTTCATGCGTGATGCTCAGGTCTTGTCCAGGGCATTCACGTCTTGTTTGATAAGGAAGAACGTGGTTGGCCGGGACAAGCCCGGCCATGACGGATAACGAAAGGGAGAAGCAAGAATGCCTGAGATCACCGTGAGCATGGCCGCCGGCCGCACCGACGAGCAGAAGGCCGGCATGATGCGCGACATTACGCAGGCGCTGGTAAAGAATCTCGGCGTCGATGCCGATGCGGTCGTCATCCAGATCAACGAGGCGCCGCTCGCCCACAAGATGAAGGGCGGCAAGACCTTTGTGGAGCGCGCGGCGGCCGCGAAGAAGTGACGCGTAGCGTCATTCCGGGGCGCGCGAAGCGCGAACCCGGAATCTCAGGCTCGGAATGACGGTGGCAATCAACGCGTCTCAATCATTGGGACATCAAATGCGCCGGAGAGACCTCTTGCGACTGGGCGCTGTGTTTGCCGGCGCCCGTGCCGTTGCACCAGGCATGCCTGCGGCGGCGCAGACGCTAAGCGGAAAGCAAATCCGGCTCGTCGTGCCGTTTCCACCGGGAGGTGCGACCGACATTGTGGCCCGGCCGTTTGCGCAAATGCTGGGCGAAGGGCTGAAGGCGACCGTCGTGGTCGACAACCGCGGCGGTGCCGGCGGATCGATTGCTGCCGACATCGTGGCGAAATCGGCAGCCGACGGCCAGACGCTGTTCGTCGGCACCGTCGGCACCCACGCCATCAATCCCTCCCTCTATGCCAGGCTGCCTTACGATGCAGTGCGCGATTTCACGCCGCTGGCCCTGATTGCGCAGGGCCCGGTCACGATCGTCATGCAAGCGTCGCAGCCGGTCAAAACCCTCGCCGACCTGGTCGCTCTTGCCAAAAAGATGCCGGGCAAGCTCAACTACGGCACCGCCGGCGTAGGGACGCCCGGCCATCTCACGGCCGAGATGTTCAAATCCGTCTCTGGCATCGACATCCAGCATGTTCCCTACAAGGGCGGCGCGCCCGCTATTACCGATCTGATCGGCGGTCAGATCCAGATCATGTTCGAGCCCCTGCAATCGGCGCTGTCGAACGTTCAGGCGGGCAAGCTGCGTGCGCTCGCGGTGTCGAGCAAGACGCGCTCCCCTGTGGTACCCGACGTGCCGACCATCGCCGAGTCCGGCTATGATGGCTTTGAAACCACGGCTTGGTGGGGTGTGTTTGCACCCGCGCAGCTTCCGGGTGCGCTCGCCGCTTCGCTTGTGGCCGAAATCGAACGCATCGCCGGCAGTGATGCATTCCGAAGCAAGCTCGAGCCGCTGGGGGTCACCGCGGTCGCCGGCCTTGGCGGCGCGGCCTTTGCGGATTTTCAGCGCAGAGAGCTCGCCAAATGGGGCAAGGCCGTGCAGGACGCCGGCGTGAAGATCGATTGACCGCGATGAAACTCAACGACGAAGAGCAGGATATTCTGGCGGGCAAGGCGGGACCGCTTCCGCAGCTGGCGCTCAGGCATCAGATCATGGTCGGCGATTTCTTCGGCGCGAAGGATTTTGTGCCGGTGACGCAGGCCCACATCATGGCGGATACCGAAAGCCTCGGTGAGGCCGGCGTGCAATGGCTCGAAGGATTGGCGGCGACCTCTGAGGGCCAGCGACGCGTTCGCGTCCCGACCATCACCGATCCACGGGGCACCGACTTCGCCAAGGCCGATCTGCTGGGCCAGACCTCGGTCATGCTCGATCTCGAACGGCGCGCGATTGCCGCCTTCGAGAAGCTCGGTGTCGCCATGACCAACACCTGCATCAACTACCAGACCATCCAGGCGCCGACCCGCAATGAGCACACCGCCTTCGGCGATACCGGCGTCGTGATCTATGCCAATTCCGTGTGCGGGGCGCGCTCCAATTTCGAGGGCGGACCGTCGGCGTTGTCGGCTGGCCTCACGGGGCGAACGCCGCGCTACGGCTTTCATCTGCCGGAGATGCGCCGCGGCACGCTGCATATCCAGGTCGATCACACGCCGACGACGCTGAACGGCTGGGGGGCGCTCGGCGGCGTGATCGGCCGCATCGCCGCCAACTACTGGGCCGTGCCCGCGATCGAAGGCATCGAGGGCGCCCCAAAATCCGACCAACTGAAGCATTTCGGCGCGTCGATGGCGAGCTTTGGCTCGATCGCGTTGTTTCACCTGGTCGGGCTGACGCCGGAGGCGACGAAATTGGCCGATGTCGCCGCCGCCGACTTGCCGCGCCATCGCGTCGGCAGGTCCGACGTCGAGGCCCTGCAACGCTCCTATCACACCGACAGCGAGGTCGACGTGGTGGTGTTCTCCGCGCCGCAATTGAGCCTTTACGAACTCGGCGATCTGGCCTCGCTTTGCGACGGCCGCAGGTTCAAGGTGCCACTGCTTGCAGTGACAAGCCCGCAAGTCAAACCCGACTCCGACCGCATGGGCTATACGGCGCGCATCGAGGCGGCCGGCGGCAGCGTGCTGTCGGGCATGTGCTTCTACCAGTCCTATGCGCGCGAGATTTCGGAGGCGCGCGGCTGGAAGCGGCTCGCCACCAACAGCGCAAAGCTCGTCAATATCCTGGGCGGCTATGGCTACCGGCCGATGCTGGCGTCGATGGACTCCTGTGTGGAGGCCGCCGCGAGCGGCAGACTGGAGCGGACATGAGCGCCGGACTGTTCAAGGCGCGCCATGCGATGGGGCCGACGGTGCGCGGGCCGGCGCTCGTGGCGAATGACGGATTTTCCGCACGCTACGATCTTGACCGCATCAAGGGCATCTTCAGCCGCCCGTCACACAAGCTCGCCGGCCGGTCCTATGTCGGCAAGGTCCTGGTGCTGGACACGGCCAAGGGCGGAGTGGCGACCGCCTGGATGCTGCACGAGATGAAGTCGCGCGGCATCGTGCCGCTGGCGCTGGTGCTGAACACGGTCAATCCGATCCTGGCGCAGGGTGCCGCGCTCGGCGACATCGCGATGCTCGCGGGGTTCGACGAGGACATCACGGCCGCCGTGCCCGACGGTGCCCAGGTGGAAGTGAATCCGCAACAGCATTGGTTGAAGGTGATCTAGATGGACGCACGCGACATTATCACCATTGGCATGAGCGCCGAGCGCATGCTGGTGGTGCCGGTGGAGCAGACGGTCGGCCATCTGCTCGCCGGCATGCCCTTCGTGTTTGCGACGCCGATGATGATCCTGCAGATGGAGCTGACCTCGGGCGACGCGATCCGCTCAAAGTTGCCGCCGGGCTGGGTCACCGTCGGCACCGAGGTCGACATCAGGCATCTCGGCGCGTCGCCAGTCGGCGCGACCGTGCGTACCACCTCGCGCGTGATCGCGGTCGAGCGCAAGGTGATCCGCTTCGAGGTCGCCTGCTTCGAGGGCGACCGCAAGATCGGCGAGGGCCGCCATGGC
>Ga0335079_10003594_pt1 | contig 17875 bp, 15 predicted proteins | sample Lox_Sample_33_FD_206719 | JGI IMG/M metagenome (GOLD analysis project Ga0335079, IMG submission 206719) | Soil microbial communities from Loxahatchee National Wildlife Refuge, Florida, United States - Lox_Sample_3.3 | ecosystem: Environmental > Terrestrial > Soil > Wetlands | place: USA... | reverse complement strand
GCAAAATTTGTACGTGCGGGGCGAACCGCTGCATCACGGCGACACTTTCGTCAGTCGAGCCGTTGTCGACGCAGAGGATCTCTAGCCGATCCGCCGGATAATTCTGTGCGAGCAACGCGGACAGGCAGAGCGGAAGTGTACGCGCACCATTTCGTACCGGAACGACAACACTGACGGGTTCGGCGTCGATCATCATGCGCCAGCCCTACTTTGGAGCTGGTCTAGCCACGCGGTCGCGCCGCGCTCGTACGCGCACGGCCCGAGCGCGCAACTCAGCAGCGGTATGCGTTCCGCCTCAACCCGGGCCTGCAACTCCCGTTCGGCCGAGGCGTCCCATAGACTCCTACCGAACGCGGACGTGCTTCCGTACGGTGCGAGCGTCGGAAACAGTGCCGAAGCGAGGAGATTGTGCGCCGCATCGATCGGCAGCTCGCCGAGCTCGACGTCATTAGCCGCGACCGAAACAGCCGGAAACAAGATCGCGCCGAGCCGGCCTCCGGTCGAGGAAGTTGTCCCGAGTGCTTCTGCGAATTGGCTAGGATTCAGAATCAATGCATCTTCCGGTCGTGTCGCGACGTCGCGCTGCTCGACCTCACGCTCCTCCCTCGTCAGGCACCCACTGTCGGGACCGAAATGGTGCGGATCGAAGAATCGCGCGAATGAACGGCGGGTTCCGGCGCGGACGCCGACGAGCGTCGGCATTCCACGCACCGCATAGCCTTCTGCCGAACGTAGGAGCAGTACGCGATCGTTCGCCACGAACCGCCCTCCGGCGCATGTCAGCGCGTGAATTAGGAGCGTCGTCTTTCCGGAATTCTTGGGGCCAGCAATGACGTAGGCCACTCCATCGCGCTCAAACGCGGCGGCGTGCAGGAACACGCCGTTTTCGGCAACGGCTTCCTGCATGGCTAGCTCTCTCACGACCCGCAGCAGCGCGACCCGACCCCACGGACGCAAGTCGCGCGCGAGCACGTCGACTTCCCGACGAGCGGGGCGGACCGTAAAGAAGACGTCAAACTCCTCGTCGTAGGCCACGATCTCTTCCGCGTCGACTGCATTCCATCGCGACAGGACAACGAGTCGCGTATCGAGTGTGAAGAACGGGACGGTCACTTCGCGCATGTGGACACGCTTGGTCATCACCGCGAGAAATAGCTCGGGATCCGCCGAAAAAGTTACGCGCCAGTCGCCATCACGCGCCGCTTCGGAGCAAAAGTGTGGCTCAACGCAATCGCGAAGCCACTGCATGTGCGCGGAGGCCTCGGTCGCGACAAGCGTGTCGTGCCGCATGTATCGAAACGTACGCATCCCATCGGCTTTCACGGCATCACCCGCGATCGCGATTGATCCCGCAACAGTGATAGCAGCCGGGTAAGCGGCGCCTCAGTCGAAACACCATTGCGCTGTCTGTATATCGCGGAGCGAAGAAGGACGCAGATCGTCCAGAATCGAAAATACGCGAGGAACTCGTCGGGTTGGCGATGCGTGCGGTAGCCCTCGAGGAAGATCTCGAACTCGGTCGAACCCATTGGCCACCGATACCAGGTGCGGGCGAGATCGCAATCGTACCACAGCTCGCAGATCGTTTCGTTGTCGATGACGTGCAGGCCGCGCTCGGGCACGATCAACAGATTTTCTGTGCAGAAGTCGCCGTGGCAGAGTCCCCATTCCGCACTCGCGGGTGCTGACGCCCGCGCCAGCGCCGCCGCCTCTCCCGCAGCCTTTTCATCAAGGAGTTGGTTGCGCACAAGTGGTTCTGTTTCGAGAGAGTCGTCTATCCAGCGCGAAGCGACTATGCGACGCACAATGGAACCGGACGTTCCCATCCGATGGACGCGACCGAGCAGCATGCCGGCAGCGCGCAAAATCTGCGCATATTCGCGATCCCCCGCGATCGCGGAGCCGGGGAGCCACTCTTCCAGCAGCGCCTCAGATCGTCGGGCCACGATACGCGCCACGGGCGCCGAGCGCAGATGTAGCTGCCAGAGGCGCCAGACGGTCTCCGCCTGCTGCGCCGTTTCGAGGCATCTTCCCTTTAGGGTTACACCGTCGCAGAACTCCAGCCGAAATGCTTTGCGAGGCGAGTCCAACGCTGTAAGTGTGTCAATTCGGACGGCTTCGCGAAGAGCGGCGGGCTGCTGTCGAATTAGGCTCTCGAGACTCGGGCCAAGGGCGTGCCATGAGATCGTCATGGCGTACACCCCGTCGCCCCGGCGAGTCGTTGCGCGACAACGTGAACCGGCGCACCGAACCACACCTCGTGATCACGCAGCATTTGTTTGCGCACTTCCCCTCGCACGCAGTGCTTATCTAGTATCTTCTCGAGATCGCGTCGCTGAAGATCGGGCGAGCGCAGCGTAAGCCGCTCGCGTTGATGGTCCCGATAATTATAGAGTTGATTTGGAACGACTGTGACCGTCGCCCCATGCTCCAGCAGTGTCCAGATGAGGTCGAGGTCATCGGCGCCCGTCAATCCGATCGTCTCGTCGACACCACCGACCGCGATTAGCATCTCGCGGCGGAAAAGGAAAAAGTGTTCAAGATACGCGGCGCGCCGCTCGATAGTCGGTAGCTTCGCATAGAGCGCCTGCGTCGGACGTCGGTCGAGCATTGCGAACTTGCTGCGGCCATCCTCGCTCCAGACGCAGAGTCCCGTGCTGACTATGTCGCTGTCGTGTGCAAGACAGGTCTCGACGGCGTCGCTTTCGAGCCAGTCGTCCGCGAGCAAAAAGCCGACTCGGTTCGTCCTGCTCGCGTGGATCCCGGTATTGAGCGCGGCGGCGAATCCCGCGCCCGCCTCTGGGAGAACCGAAAGTGCTGACGCCACCCGGGTCCACCGTGTAAGCGCCTGAACGAGTTCGGCCGGCGTGCGTGGGGAGACGATGACCAGCACTTCGCAAGGTGCCGTCTGCTGAAGCGCCGATTGCACGCACTGCTCGAGCCATGCGATCGGTTCGCACAGCAGCGGAATGATGATGGAGGCGCAAGGCGTCACGGCAGCCTATCCCCGAATTTGCGCATGCTTCGCCTGCTCCAATCGCGCAGCGGAATCGCGACGTAGTCGTGTACTAAGCGGATGGGAACGTAGGCGGCAAGCGGAAGCATTGGCAGGTCGACGATCGCAAGATGCTCAAGTCGCGGGGCGCTGATTGTGCGCCAGCAATATCGCGCACGATCGACTGGGTGTTCGAACGAAAGCATTCGCCAGCGACTGTAGCGAAAGATCGACGTTGCACGCTCGGTGAGTCGCTGCTGTCGGCGGATCACGTCGGCGGTCAGCACCACGACCATTGGATCGGAGCCCAGTGCAGGCATGAGCTGGGACGGCACCGTGCCGCCGAGCAGTTCCTTGGCGAGGGACAGCGCTAGGAGAACTTTGCGCCGCGCGCGACATACGTCTGCGATTCGTAGGCAGCGCTCCCAATCGATACTCGGTTCCGCGGAGAGAATCGCGGCCACATCGGCCACCATTTGGAGGCGCCGCCATTCTTCCTTCGCGCCGTGCAGCGCAAGATAGACCAGCATGTCCTCCCGCGAGAATGTTCGTGTGCGAACGCCGCCGATTTCAGCCGGTTCCGCGCGACTCCGAAGTGCGGTGTAGTCGACGGGAATGGGAAAGCTCGAGGGAAACAGCCTCCAATGGACGTCAATGTCCGGTCCGGTCCCAGTCGAGCAGTACGTGTGCGCGAAGTGGTAGCGCATATAAAGACGTTCCTCGCGCGGGGACAATGCGTCGCGCTCGTAGCCGAGCGGCAGGAGCGCTTCGTGCACGCCAGCGAGTTGCTCACGCGGGACGAGCAGATCGAGATCCCAGTAGAACCGCATTCCCGGGTCTGGGTAGGCGCGCGCTACAATCGGTCCCTTGAAGACGAGACAGGGGATTGCGCGTTCGGCAAGTTTGCCGAGAATCCGGACAAGCATTTCGACGCTCGCGTCGTTGCGTGCGCGGTTTTGCCTCTCGTACGCGTCGAGCGCTGCGAGCACTTCACGCGGCACAGCTTGCACGCCGCGCAGTTGCAGGCCGTGCAGCAGCAGAACGTCGACGCGGTTTTCGCGAGCAAGCGCGAGCAAAGAATCCCACGCGACCGGTGACTGGTCGGCAGCCGTGCTCGCAATCCGCGCGGAATCGTCGAACAGCGAACGGACGCACGCGACCAGAAACCGATACGTCTCGCACGCGAACGCGGGTTCCATCGGACACCGATCCCCTACCGATTCCTGCTGCCGGAAGAGGGAGCAAGCCTTCACGTAACTGGCGGCAGCGGATGTGTCAGTCGGATCGAGCCGACCAACACGCCGGTGCACAAGCACGCGCTTCTGGCTCTACGCGCAAGCTTCACGGGCAAGAACCGTGCCACATGCGCTAATGCTCGCGCAATCAAGGGCCTGCAAATGGCCGCTTGGCCCTCCCGCTCTTATTTTGTAAAAATTTCCGACGAAACATTGCACTAATCGTCGATCGCCAACCGCAAATTTGGCACAGACACTGAGGGTGATATTGCAGCCGGGCTTTCCAAAGCTCACAGCGACAACTTGCGCACGATTTCTGAGTTGGGGTCACGAGCGGCCGCCAGAGCGACGTCGGCACATTGTCCGGTTTCCCCCAGAGCGGGCGGTCGGTCTGACATCGTAGCCCATGGCGTTCCCTCGACGGCTCGGCGGGCTTTGGAATTTTCGAAGACGATCTCTGAGCGCCCCATCAAGCGCTGAGCTTAAGATCATTTTTGTTGAGGGTGGACTTGTGGGTAGCTAAGTCGTGCATCCATTAGTCGCTTGACTGGAGCGGTCTATGCGGACTTATCGGCGGAGACTGGCTCCGCCAAACACTTTGCAATCTCGATTCTCTCGTGCGAATTCCGTGTTGTATGAGAGTGCCGCAACCCGGACAACACAGCAGCTGCTTCAGCCTGCGAGCCCCTTACTGATGGGCTCCGCGCGCAGCAATTCTCCAAGTGCATTCAACGATGCCGTTACGGACACCAACATAGTGATCGTTGGCATTAACGGCGGTACCGTAATACCACGGAATGAGTTCAACCTTATCACCGATGCGGAGCGCCCTGGCCTCATCGCTGAGGTGGAGTATCCCGTGCTCCGAATTGAGCCGAGTAACTGACGCGCCACTCGGGGCCAACATTCCTGGCATCTTCCCATCGTAAGCTAGCCCGATCATTTTATGGCCGCAGTCGACTACTGCTCGATCATCGGTCGGGCGGCTGATAATTGTCGACAGGACTTTCAGAGCGAGATCGAACTCCAAATCAGGGGCGTTGTACTTCATTCCATAGTCCATAACGACATAGGCGCCCGGTTCGATTTCTGTAATGCCGTCCATCGTGCCGGCAACGTTCCAGGCCGCAGTCGCCCCACCACCGCAGATATCGACCGCCATCCCGGCTCGTTCTACGTCAGCACGAGAGTCGACGAGCCTTTGAAAATTCTCGCGCTGTCGGGGGATGCGCTCACTGCGATCCGCAATCCCTGCCGAGGCCTCATGACCGGAGAGACCTTTAAACTGCAGGCTCCCTTTGCTTGTCACGTAGCGTGCGAGATCGACAGTGGGCTTACCGGGCTGAACACCACATCGCCCTAGCCCGATATCGACCTCGACCATCACGTTTAGCTTCGTTCCAAATGCCACGGCCGCCGCTGAAAGATCATCAACATGACTCGGATGATCCACGAGCGCGATTATATTGGCGCGCCGAGTTAGATGCATCAGACGCTCTATCTTCTGTCTACCGACCACGCTCGACCGAGCGTTTGATCCCGACTCACTCGGGATCTTCATCATCGCCCCTTACCCGGCGACTATCGCGCGCGATGCAAGCTCGCACGGGCCCTTGTACCCGCGATAGCAGCGGCGGTAATGTGCATCTACTCAAGACTAAGTAAGCAAAGCCTCTTTGCAGGAGACGTGACATGCCGATCTACATCTCGCGTGGTCGTTTCACTTCAGACGCTGTGAAGGGCATGCTAGCAAAGCCCGAAAACCGTGAAGAAGCGGTTGTCAAACTCTTCAAGAGCGTTGGAGGTAGGCTGGTCGCGTGGTACTTGACCTTCGGCCCCCACGATTGGATGGCCATTGGTGAGTTCCCGGATGAGAGGGCGGCAGCTTCCGCGATCCTGGCTGCTGCGGCTGGCGGCAGTCTGTCTGACATCGAGACGACTGTCGCTATGACTGCCAAGGATGCTCACACGACGTTCCAAGCTGCTGGAAAGGCGGCGAGGGAGTTCCGGGGCGCCGGGCGCTCGTAGTGCGGCCAAGACTCTCCGTCTGAACGCGACGATCGACACTCATCTTGGTAACCGCTCCCGAGGCTGTGAATGCGCGGAGCCGCGTGCCTACTGTATGAATCTGGATGGCAGATAGTGCTCTAAAATCGGCTGAAGGGCGACAGTAAGTTTCTAGCGCGATTTGTGACGGCGGCGGACGATGATGGGTCGGCACAGCTAGTCACGTGAATCTTAAGTTCGCCTGCTCGTCAATCGCCCCGTCGGTTCCCTCGTCTCTCGGTCACCGCCCGAACCTCGCTCTCAACGTCTTAAGCGCGCGATGTGTGTTGAGCTTGAGCGCCGAGATCGAGCGCCCGCTGAGCCCCGCCGCCTCGCGCAGCGAAAGCTCGCGCAGCTTCAGCAGCTCGAGCGCCTCCCGCTGTAAGCAGGACTTTGTCTATGTGGCGGAAAAGGATGTCTACCGCTGTTCGGCCGGAGAGCATTTGACCTATCGGTTCACCGCGGAAGAGCACGGCAAGACGATACGCCGCTATTGGACGACGGCGTGTCCGAAGTGCCCTCTGAAATCGCGATGCACGACCGGGCCGGAGCGGCGCATCCCACGCTGGGAACACGAGAACGTGCTGGACGCCGTTCAGGAGCGTCTCGATGCGAGCCCGGAAGCCATGCGTATGCGCCGCGAGACCGTCGAGCATCCGTTCGGTACAATGAAGGCGCGGATGGGCGCGACGCACTTCCTGACGAAGACCTTGCCGAAGGTCGCGACCGAGATGGCGCTCTCCGTGCTCGCCTACAATCTGACTCGGGTGATGAACATCGTTGGCGTCAAACCGCTGATCGCTGCTATCGGGGCATAGCGGACGCTGTGGCGTCATCTGCAGCCGAATGCACGGCTCAGATGGCTCACAGCGCCTCTACGCTGCCAATGGCGCCTGTCTGAGTCGAAAATCCCCAAAAGCGCAGAACCGCAACGGCCTGATACCTTGGAACAGCGTTTTCGCGCAACCAAGACCCTGAGCGGACATTTTGCTGCATGACGCGGCGGTGCCTTCTCAGCATCGTTCTTCTGGTTCAAGGTGTCGTAGCGAGTAGGCGGGGCATCGCATTGCGATTCTCCGAGGCGGTGCGCGCGAGATTGCCCAACGAATAAACAAATCTGCGGGACAAGTTACGTGCTGCAGCCGACCGGGCAAGAGCACGGCCGGACCATCGCATTATCGGGCATCATCTACGGCCTCAATCGTTCGCCTGAGCGCTCGCGAGACTGGAAACCACGTGACCGACGGCGCGCTTCAACCTGACGCCCGGACGTCGCGGAATGATACTAAGCGGCGTTGCGTCTCGTCCCACAAGCCAAGCCGCACGCAGCGAAAGCTGGCGAGCAGCGTCAGTCGGCCGACATCACGGAATTCCGGATAGTCGCGCAGCACGCGCGACAGCCGGTAATATGGGATGCGGCTAGAGAGGTGATGGACGTGGTGCACGCCGATATTGGCCGTGAACCAGCGCAGGAGTGTGGGGAGATCGTAATGCGAGCTGCCGCGCAAGGCCGCTTCATGCAAGTTCCATTCCGCGTCATTCTCCCATGTCGTGTGCTCGAACTGGTGTTGCACATAGAACAGCCACACGCCGACCGAGGCCGCAATCAGCACGATCGGAAGATGCACGAGCAGAAAAACCTTGATGCCGACCAACCAGACGAGCGTAGCGGCGACCAGCGCGATCGCGAGATTGGTCGCCATCGTGCTGACCCAAGGCTGCCAGCCGCCGCGCATTAGTCCAAACGGCAGTCGAAACACCAGTATGAACAGATAGGCGGGCCCGATACCGAACATGACCAGCGGGTGCCGGTACAGACGATAGCGAAGCCGCCCCCAAATCGAGCACGCGCGATATTCGTCCACTGTGAGAGTTTCGACGTCGCCGAAGCCGCGACGGTCGAGATTTCCGGAGCTTGCATGGTGGATGGCATGCGTGCGCCGCCAGAAGTCATAGGGTGTGAGCGTCAGCACACCGATGACGCGGCCGATCCAATCGTTTGCCGCCCGATGACGGAAAAAAGCGCCGTGGCCGCAATCGTGCTGGATCATGAAGAGCCGAACTAGGAGTCCGGAGGCTGGTACGGCCAGCAACAGCGCGAGCCAATAGCCGAGGTCGAGCGTCGCAGCCCACATCAGCAACCAAAGCGCCACAAGCGGAACGATTGTAATTGCGATCTCGACGATACCGCGGCCATCGCTGGGCTGCCGGTAGCGCGCGAGAACTTGCGTCCAGGCGCGGGCATCAGGTGCGGTTGCGGTGGGAATCGCCATTAATTGGTCCTCGACGTGCTCGATGCAACACGCTTTCCCCCAACCGTTGCGTAGCAATGATATCAACACGTGCCCGTGGGTGAAATTCCGTTCAATGAAGCTGTGAATCGCCTGCTACCGATCCGTCGCGGGTTCGAGATAGCGGATGCGTCGAGCGATCTCTCGGCGGTCCAGCATGGTGCCGTCGTCGCCCTCGATCTCCCAGGCCACCGCCGGCGGATCACGGCGAGTCATGATGGTGCGCGCCATGCGGAGCGCGTCGTCCAGGTCATGGAACGAGCAGGGAGAAGGACAATAAGCCGGCCTATTGGTTCGGTAGACCGCCTCAGCGACATTGAGGTCGGTGTAGTACAGCAGGTATGTCATGATCAAAGCACCTTTGCGTGCGCTCAAAGCTCGGATGGAACCGGCGACGCCGTACCCGCCGCGCATGGTGGGGTCGGTCGATGCAAAAGGAAAGCACGTATTGCGTGAGGCGTCGGGAAGAGGAAGCGCAGGCCGTCGCCTGGCCCCCCGCCGCGGCTGTTCCTTTCAGGTTCGGTGCCGCTGCACGACGTAGATGGTGGGAACGATGCCGGTCTCGGCCCAGTCCGGGGGCGCCACGGTGTCGATGTGGCCGACCTCGATTTTTCCGTCATGTATGAAGCGGGCCCGACCGTTCTGCACGGGGCGCACGTCCAGGTCGATCTCGCCGAGGAAGTCTGCCTCCGTCTTGCTATCGGGTCGCTGCAGGTAGACGCGCGCCTTGAAGGCCATGAGCTGTTTCCCCCGAATGCGCGAGTGTAGCCCGGCTGCAAGCGCGCGGCCTGCATCCGGCTAGTCCTGCAACCTGGCAAGGTGCTTTGAGCGATGATCTACAGGGACGCCATCCTATAGAGGCGTCATTAGCGTGCCTATCGCCCCAACGACACTGAGATGGCGAGATGAATTCCGCTCGCGGCGCAAGAGCGGAAGTGTGGTGGACACCGCCGAACGCCGAACAGCCGGGTAAGCCAGGGGAGCCAATCTGCGGCTCCGGGGCATTTCGCGATGCAAGGCTTGCCAGCGTCTGATCGAACCCGAACCGCTTCTCGGGGTATACGTTTCATCTCCCGTTGAAGGGGGCACCAAACCTCGGTATCTCACTGTGCTGAAGTCGGGGATGGTGCGGTCTCCCGTCGATGCGGTGCGCGCGGTGACGCCTGGCGGAGCAACGAAAAACGCCCGGATGGTAGCCCACGGCGTGGACAACCGGCGAGGCAAGCGGAAGGAAAAGTGCGATGGGCGACGTTGTCGACATCACACTGAAGCGTGTCGGCGCTGGAGCCAGCATCCGCGATTTCATGCGCGTGCCGCATATTACCCAAGGCTCCGATCCCTATTGGATCGCACCGATCTCTCTCGAGTTGGGGCCGATCGCAGTTGGAGATGGGCCGCGCCTCAATCCGAAACGCAATCCATGGTTCCAGCATGGCGAAGCCGCGCTGTGGGTCGCGGAGTGCGACGGTAAGCTCGTCGGCCGCATTTCAGCGCAAGTCGATCAGAACCATCTCAAGCTCTACAACGACCAGACAGGTTTCTTCGGTTTCTTCGAATGCATTGACGACCAAGGTGTCGCCGAGGCCCTGTTCAATGCTGCTTTTGGATGGCTCCGCGAGCGGGGCATGCGCCGCTGTGTTGGGCCGTTCAGCTTCAATGTGAACGACGAGTCGGGGCTATTGATCGACGGCTTCAATTGTCCGCCGCGCATGATGATGGGCCATGCACAGCCCTACTACCAGCGGCTGGTGGAATCTGCGGGCTTTACGAAGGCCGTGGACATGCGTGCCTATCTCACGCCGATGGACACGGCGCTGCCCTATAAGCAGCTCAAGTGGCTGAAGCGCGGGCTTGAACGCAACCCGAAACTTGCTGTGCGTTCGCTCGATCCTGCACGTTACGACGACGACCTTGCGACGATCATGGAGATTTATCGTCTCGGCTGGGCCGAGAACTGGGGCTCGATCCCGATGACCGAGGCGGAAGCCAAGCACGTCGCGAATGAGATGAAGATGATCCTTCTGCCCGAGCTGGTATCGATTGCGACCGTTGACGGCAGACCGGCAGCGATATGTCTTGCCTTGCCGGATCTTAATGAGATGATCCATGATTTGAAGGGAAGGCTGTTTCCCTTTGGCGTGTTCAAGCTGCTGTGGCGGATCCTCACGCGCCGAACCTACGTGTCGGGAACGCGTGTACTGCTGATGGGCGTGATTCCGGAGTACAAGAACAAGCCCATGGGCTCACTGCTCGCGCTGCTCACCGTTGGAGCGGTGCGGGAGGCATCGCTGAAACTGCGCATGCCCATCTGCGAAATGAGTTGGGTGCTGGAGACCAATATCCAGACGTGCCATTCGATCGAAGACATCGGCGGACGGGTTTACAAGACCTACCGAATGTACGAACGCGCGATACCCGTGCCTTGACCGCGCCGGCCGAGATTGAGCGTGGTGATTCCGGACATCAGATCCACGGTGGATGCAGCGTCGTTGCGGTCCGGCGCGCATTTGAAGGGCGCCGGCAGCGCGCACTCGCATCCCTAACGCACGCGCAGCGTCGCCGGCGGACCGCTCCCAGGAGCCAGAGGGGCATTGTGAAAAGATGGCGGCGGATCGACATGGCAGACGACCCGCCGACGCGGCGTTGCTTCCCAACTCCACCGATGCGCACGCCCAATCCGGCCAAGGCGAGGCGCGCATTTAGAAGATCGTCCGACATAGCAACGTCAGATTGACGGTGTTGGTCTGCGTCACCGGCGAGGCGTTAGTGCCGGACTGCACCTTGATCATCGAATTGTGGTTCGATGCGTCCGACAGTATGAGACAATTCGGCAGCAGCTTGGCAATGGCAGAGATCCCGGCCACGTTCGAGATGTGGCCTGAGGCGAAGACGAGTGCCGCTGGCTTTCGGTGGAGATCGGCTAGCTCGCGCTCGATCAGCTCCGCATCATGCTGCCGGCCCTATAAGCGTCAAAATGGGTGCGGTCACCTGCGTCCGCATACGCCTCGGCTGTCTAGACATCAGCGTTGGTAAGCTGCTCGCCGACAGGCGCGCGCGGATCGGGGTAGAGCGAAGCGACGGCCTCCAATCTGGCGTCCGGGTGAAGGCTATCCCCGGTCGCCTCAATCAAAGGAAGTCACAATCGACGCGATTAAGTCATCGCCACTCCTTTTTATTTATAGGGTCGCCGACCGAACCGCACAGAAATCGCGTGCAGTGCACAAATTTAATGGGCGCCCCCCGACATTGACCTAGGTCAATGTCCAGGTCCCATCGCGCTGCCATGTTGTGTTAAATCTTAGCAGGGTAAACCAATGCCGGCTCTCGAAGAGAAGCATGCCGCAACGAACACGGGCGTGTCATGGGCCGAACAGGCTGCCGCTTATCTGATTGATGCAGCGCAGCGTAGCGTCCTTTTTTGGGACGTGATGCGTCAGCGCAGCAACCAGTATCGCGAGCACATGGCGCAGACGGCACCGAACGTGCTTGAGTTTCAGGCAGAGCTTGTGGTCGACGGACGCACCCTGGCGCGCCCGGTCAACTATGCGCTCGTGCGTATTGTCCCACCCCCGGGAACCGAGATCGACCCCAAGCGGCGTCCTTTCGTCGTCGTGGACCCGCGCGCGGGTCACGGACCCGGCATCGGCGGCTTCAAAGCCGATAGCGAGATCGGTGTCGCCTTTAGGGCCGGTCATCCCTGTTATTTAATCGGGTTTCTGCCGGAGCCGATGCCTGGCCAGACGATCGAGGACATCGCGCGGGCCGAGGCGGTGTTCATCGAGAAAGTGATCGCACTGCATCCAGACGCCGATGGCAAACCCTGCGTGATCGGCAACTGTCAGGCCGGTTGGGCGGTGATGGCGTTGGCGGCGATGCGACCGGAATTGTTCGGGCCGCTGATCATCGCGGGATCGCCGCTCTCGTACTGGGCAGGCGTGCGCGGCAAGAATCCCATGCGCTACTCGGGCGGGCTCCTCGGAGGGAGCTGGCTGACGACCCTCACGAGCGACCTCGGACACGGCAAGTTCGACGGCGCATGGCTCGTACAGAATTTCGAGAACCTCAATCCCGCGAATACCCTCTGGACGAAGCAATATAACCTCTATTCCAAGATCGACACTGAAATTGAGCGGTATCTCGGCTTTGAGCGTTATTGGGGCGGTCATGTCAACCTCAATGCCGAGGAAATCCAGTACATCGTCGACGAACTTTTTGTCGGCAACCATCTCGCCGCCGCGGAGATTAAGACATCGGACGGCGGAACGATCGACCTGCGCAACATCCGCTCCCCGATCGTCGTGTTCTGCTCTCGAGGCGACAACATCACGCCGCCGCAGCAGGCGCTCGATTGGGTTCTCGACCTCTACGATAGCGTCGACGACATCCGTTCGCATGGCCAGACGATCGTCTACACGGTACACCCGAAGATCGGCCATCTCGGAATATTCGTCTCCGCGGGAGTGGCGCGGAAGGAGCACGGCGAATTCTCCAGCAACATCGACATGATCGATGTCCTGCCGCCGGGACTTTACGAGGCCGTCTTCGAGGAGAAGACCGCGAGCACTCCCGGTGCCGAGCTCGTGAAAACCGAATGGGTAATGCGCTGCGAGATGCGGAGCCTCAACGACATCCGAGCAATTGGCGGTAACGACGCCGCTGACGAGCGCAGCTTTGCCACGGTAGCCAAGATTTCCGAGATCAACAACGCGCTCTATCGCACCTACTTACAGCCGTTGGTGCGAGCGATGGTACCGCCTGGGTCTGATGAGTGGCTCAGAAAGATGCACCCAATACGATTGCCCTTTGAGTTTTTCTGCGACGCCAATCCGTTGATGGCACCGGTCAAGGCCATGGCCGAATGGATACGCGAGCATCGCACGCCAACCAAAGAGGACAATCCCTTCATCGCCATCGAGCACAGCGCCTCAGACCAAATTGTAGCGGCCCTCGACGCGTGGCGCGATATGCGCGATAGCTTTGTCGAGCGGCTGTTCTTGACCGTATACGGCGCGCCGACTCTCCAGGCTGCGGTGGGTATCGACCCGGCATCTCCAGGCCCATTTCGCAGGGCCGGTAAAAGTATGCTGCATCGTCAGATGCTGCAGGCGCGAATTGCTGAGCTGAAAGGGCGGATCGCAACCGGCGGCATTCAGGAAGCGGCTGTCCGGGCCATGGTTTACGCAGGCCTGCCAAGGGGCGCCGTCGATGAGCGAGGGATGGCGGCCATACGCGGCATCTGCTTGGTGCAAGACTTACGCAAACAACTCAATTTGGCACAGTTCAAGGAGATGGTCCGCGAACAGTTTTTCATTCTGCTGCTGGAACCAGAAGCCGCGGTCGCCGCAATTCCGAAGATGCTGCCGCCCGACCCCGAACTCAAACGCAAGGCGGTTGCCGCCATCGAGCAGGTGCTGGGCGCGACAGGAAAGGTCGAGCCCGAGGTCGCCGAACGTCTGCGGCACGTGGCTCGGCTGTTCGCGGTCGATGAGACTGAACCAGAGGTGACGGTGGTGCGAGCAGCAGCGAGGAAGCCGGAGCCCGCGCAGCGGAAGACCGAGCCGGTCAAGACTTCCTGATCGAATCCATAGTCCCATTGTATGCCGTGCATATGCTGCACGGCATTTGTAAGCTCTGAAGGAGTTCTGGACGTTGATTATTCACCGACGATCGAGCACGCTGGTGTTCCGCTAGATGATGCTCGGCATCCAAGGTATCCCCGGAAATTCTGTGGATACGCCCGACCCACAAAAACCGCGGGCCAACGCGCAAGAAGCGCTGCCCTACCTTGGGTATGGGAGGCGACATTCCGACGCGTCTACGATGGGTTGGCGTGGGTGCGCGGACGGTTTGCTCCGTTCGGGAGATTGGGGCATTGCCAATCCCCACCGCCTTCCCCGGATCGCTGGTCTAAGCGATGGTGATTCTGCCGTTGCCGGCAGCGGTTGTATTTCCCGACAGCAAAGTGCTGCCGACCCCGAGCCGCTCCTCCAACTGTGCAACCATCTTCGAAACGGTCGGTTGCCCGACGTGCAGTTGTTTCGCCGCACAGCAACGCCATAAAATCGGCGAATCCACCGACATCGCTGCGTAGAAGATCGACCAGTCGCCTTTCGGATTCTGTGAGGTCGCTTTCTTTCATCGCTTCGCCTTTCGCAGCTCAAGAGTCACTGGCCCAGCTGTGCGAGCCCTTCAAGTAACGGTGCGTCTGAAAGTCGGATTAAGCCGCCATAAGGTTTATCAAGCTCCAGAATGATGAATATCGCGGCGGACACGCTTAGCGCTCCTACAACAAGAGTGACCGCGACGGTGGAATTGTTGTCCGACAGAAGGCCGAAGCCGAAAAAGAGAACAGCGATCCATGAGATAAGCAAAATCAGAAACGGCGGTGAAATGGAGCCGCCGACATGCTCGAACAAGAGCAACCGCAACTGGGCTAGGCTCAATCCGAGTTGCACGACTTGGCCAATAACAATGCGCTGGGTGTCTGTCCTGGGAGTAAGGCTCAAAACTGCCCGTGCGAACTGATTGCTCTGTCCCCGCGTGCGTACTGGGTCCAGGTCTTCGATTTTCACGCTGTCCGTAGCCCAGACAGCATCATGCACGTTCACCACCCCTTGGCGCAGTAAGTTGCGGGCTTCCTGCGTTTCCGGCCCATAAAAAGCAAGAAGGCGGTCGATCTCGACAATGTCCGCCGCGATCTTCTCTAGATCGTCCTTCTGTGTGTTGTAAGAACTCTGAGCGGAAGCGATCAGCAAACTGAGTATCAGGGCGGAGGCAGTAGCTATCAGTCCCATCACCAACTTGACAATATCTGTGGTGCTCGTTTCGAGATGATGCTGCGGCAGTCTCGCATGGAGCATACTGCCCAGCAATCCCGCACAGAGCGCCCAGACAAACACAATTGATGCAATCCCCAGCGCGCTCAATGCGCATCCCCGTCGTTTCGGTATCGCCCCGCTGCCCGGTGAGCATGATTGCCTACCATCGCTTCGCCTTCCGTTTGAGCCTCACCCCGGCACCACCGCCGTTCGGGCCAATGAATTGTACGCCAGCCTTTTCAAGTATGAAGAAGCCCCAACAGCGAGTCGGCTATTGGGGTGAAAGCGGTCGTGCATTGTCAACTGACATACTTCTCAAGTTGACCGATTCTGTTGAAGAAGTCGCCGATGGCGAGGGTTGGGGACCTGAATGCGCGGGAGCCTCCCACCGACGCGCTAGTCTTTGGCAGAACTTTGGTGAATTGAGCTCGCGCATGGCGCTTCGCTGAGATAACGCGTTGCAAACTCACATTTAGGCCGAGGGCGACTTACTGATCCGATATAAGTGGGTCGGAGCGCCGGCGAAGCTTCGAGCACACGGATATCTGTTATGCGGAGTAAACTAAAACGAACCAGCTCCGGGTCCATTCGTCGCGTGCGCGCATCAGTGATGAGTGATGGTAAGCGTTAAATCCGCAACTCGCAGGTGCGATGGTTGCGGAGACCAACGCATGTCTGAGGGGACAAGAGACCGCGCCTCAGTTTGCGCGGACGCTAGTCCGAGCGACCATAATTAGACGACTAACAGCAGGATGAAGCCTGCGAGGCACCCACACACAAACAGGCAACCGGAGATAAGAGCCGTTCCAGTGCGCCAACTGGAGACAGTGAGTTCGACCTTCTCTACCGGGGACTGGATGTAGTCCGTGATGATGTCGAGCGGTGAAGAGATGCCCTGAAGGTTAGCGATCGCTCTCGCTTCGAACACGAGTGCGCCGAGCATGCCCGTGCCTATCACGATGAGGCCCAACACAAAAAATGCAAGTGGCCACAGTAGTGCTTTGTGGAAGCCACCATCATGCCACGTGGCGCCGATGAAACTGAGCGTCGCAAGTGCCGCACCAGCATTGCCAAGCAACAACCCGGTTATGGCCTGAGAATAGAGGCGTTGAGCACGTCGCAACCGCGGGATCAGAAATGCGTCGAGCTGCCGCTGTCTTACTGCCTGTGTCTCGTATTCCCGTTCATCATGTTCAACCGGCACCACGACATGCTCCCTTACTCGCAGCGGCCTTTGGTCGAGCACTTGGTCCAACACTCACCATGCACCGAACAAAATTCGGCCTCAATGCCAAGATGCTCATCAATGAAGTCGGCCGAACGTTGCAGTTCTTTCTAATCTGGTTTGCCCTTCTTGTGATAGCGGATCAGCCAGTCCTTTTCGTTCACCGCGAGTGTGTCTCCCAGTGTCGAATTCGAAGTAGCTAACCTGTTGCTACTCCGACAGGGGGATCGTCGGGGTCAACCTCTGTGTCGAAATCAACTGCCGGCTTCATAGACAAGACAAGCAGAGCGTGGGTCTCATACCACTGAAGCCCTGTGAAGGCCGCTGCGGCCAAAGGGATTAGGATCGGCACCGCAATTCTGAGGGTCTGTGAGAGCTTCATTTCCCCGTAGCCCAAACAACTATGCCATACGTGCCGCTCTAAGTTGCAGAATTTGAGTCCTGCTATAACATTCGGGAAAGGGAAGCGGAATTTATAACAGGATGCCGACCAACTGGACCCGGGATCAGCGCTATATCCGATATCGAAGGAAAATGGTGAAGCACGAAAATGACGGACCTACCTCCCGGAATCGCTTCCTTGACTGACGATCAGGTCAAAAACCTGCGCAGTGATCTTCAACATCTTATCGACAAGGTCGCTGAGCGTGTGCACTACGCCGAGACCAGGAGGGGCATGTTTGGCACTATCGGCGCAGCAATGGTCGCCGCGGGTGTGGCAGTCCTGACTTTTGCAATCGCTCAATCGGTCGAATTTGAGCTTCGTATTCCTGCGATCACCCTTGGCGCATCATTGCTCACTATGGGCGGACTGATCTGGTTCATGTTTGCTCAGCAAACAAATAGATATCCATTCACCGCTGCCACAAACGTGTGGAAATGGCATTACCGAAATGCTCTTCCAAAACAAACAGCCTTTGAATTGCCATGGTACACGTACGTTGGCGGCTGGAAGAAGCTCGGAACAAAAGTCCGACACAAATATAATGAGCAGCTTCCACCCTTCTATCAGCAGCATCTTTTGCCACTTACTGACGAACGTATTTCTCTTTGGCAGGACATTCAGCAGATTTACGTGCTTCATGTGAATGAAAAATATAAGAACATTTTCTTGAACCACTTTCGCGTAGTTGTGTCCTACGGCTTTTTGGCAATTTTCGCGCTCGTTTTCATTGCTGTCATCGTGGGCACGCTGATCTACCGCCATCAAAGAGTTCATATCGCACACCTTGAGACTGCAGATTTCGGCGTCGATGCACAGTGGC
>Ga0335079_10003593_pt1 | contig 17876 bp, 18 predicted proteins | sample Lox_Sample_33_FD_206719 | JGI IMG/M metagenome (GOLD analysis project Ga0335079, IMG submission 206719) | Soil microbial communities from Loxahatchee National Wildlife Refuge, Florida, United States - Lox_Sample_3.3 | ecosystem: Environmental > Terrestrial > Soil > Wetlands | place: USA... | reverse complement strand
CAGGTGGAAGTCGGAGCCGCAGATACCCACCCGTTCGGGTCGCACGATAACGTGACCGGCGCGGGCGCGGCCCGGTCCGGTGACGTCCCCGACCACCATCTCGCCGGGTGATCTCGTCACTGCGGCCAGCACCTGCGACCCCTTTCTGCGGCCGCCCTGACCAGCGTGAATAAGGGACAGCTGGCCATTACCGCACGTTAATGCGGAGATTCCCACGGCCGATCCCGCCGGACAATGACACCGCGCCCAAAAACGCCCGCGCGATTCGGTGTCCCGGCCACAAGGATTCCGAACGGGCCGGACGGGGCGCGCATGAAGGAACCAGCCGGGCCCGGGTGGTGCATGAGGGGGGGTTTGCGGGCCCGGCTGGCGCGGCGGACCTCAGCCGAGACCCGCCGCCGCGCGGAGGGCGGCGGCCTTGTCGGTGTTCTCCCAGGTGAAGCCCGATTCGTCGCGGCCGAAGTGGCCGTAGGCGGCGGTTTGCCTGTAGACGGGCCTGCGCAGGTTCAGCGCCTCCACCAGGGCGCCGGGCCGCAGGTCGAAGTGGTCGCGGACCAGGCCGGCGATCGTGGCCCGGTCGATCTTCTCGGTGCCGAAGGTCTCGATCAGCAGGGACAGCGGCCGGGCGATCCCGATCGCGTAGGCCACCTGGACTTCGGCCCGGTCGGCGAGCCCGGCGGCCACGATGTTCTTGGCCACGTGCCGCGCCGCGTAGCTGGCGGACCGGTCCACCTTGGACGGGTCCTTGCCGGAGAAGGCGCCGCCGCCGTGCCTGGCGAACCCGCCGTAGGTGTCCACGATGATCTTGCGGCCGGTCAGGCCGGTGTCGCCAACCGGGCCGCCGATGACGAAGCGGCCCGTCGGGTTGACGTAGAACTCCGTGCGCAGCAGGGCCGGGTCGTACAGTTCCGGCGGGAGCGCCTGCGTCACCACCTGGTCCCACAGCGCGTCGGGCAGCTTGGCCTCGACCCCGTCCTCGTGCTGGGTGGAGATGAGCACCTTCTCCACCCCGGCCGGCCTGCCGTCCGCGTCGTAGCGCACGGTCACCTGGGTCTTGCCGTCCGGCCGCAGGTACGGCAGCAGGCCCTCGCGCCGCACCTGCGCGAGCCGCCGGGCCAGCTTGTGCGCGAGCACGATCGGCATCGGCATCAGCTCGGGTGTCTCGCTGCTCGCGTAGCCGAACATCATGCCCTGGTCGCCCGCGCCCGCGGAGTCGAACGGGTCGGTGCTGCCCAGGTTGCGCGTATCGTGCGACTCGTCCACGCCGCGGGCGATGTCGGGGGACTGCCGGTCCAGCGCGGTGATCACGCCGACGGCGTTGCCGTCGAAGCCGAAATCGCCGGTGTCGTAGCCGATGTCGCAGATCACCTCGCGGGCGATGGCGGCGAAGTCCAGCACCGCCTTGGTGGTGATCTCCCCGGCCAGCACCACGAGGCCGGTGGTGAGCAGGGTCTCGACCGCCACCCGGGACTGCGGGTCGGCGGCCAGCGCGGCGTCCACGATCGCGTCGGAGATCTGGTCGGCCACCTTGTCCGGATGGCCTTCGGTCACGGATTCGGAGGTGAAAAGGAACCCGCCCTCGGTGCTCATGATGTCTCTCCTCCGGGTAGCTCTGCTCGGACCATGGCGACGCCCGCCACCATGGCACGCAGCTTCTGCCGGGCCACGTCCGGCGCGAGGTGGCGCAGCCCGCAATCTGGGTTGATCATCAGGCGGTCGGCCGGGACGTACTCCAGCGCGCGCCTGATCCTGGACGCGACCAGCTCGGCCGCCTCGACCTCGGGGTTCTTGACGTCGATGACCCCCAGGCCGAGCCAGGAGTCCCAGTCGTACTGCCGGATCAGCCGCAGGTCGTCCAGGCCCTTGCGGGCGAACTCCAGGACGACCTGGTCCACCCGGGCCGCCTTGACCGCGGGGAACAGGAAGTCGTAGTGCCCCTCCCAGGACGGCCGCGCGTAACGGTTGCCGTAGCACACGTGCAGCGCCCAGGTAGCGTTGACACCCTCGGTGACGATGTTGACCGCCTCGATCGCGAGCTCGACCTGCTGCGGGTAGCCGGCCAGGAACGGCTCGTCGATCTGGAGGAATCCGGCCCCGGCGCGGGCCAGCTCGCGGGCCTCGGCGTTGAGCCGGCGGGCCAGCGCGCGGACCAGGTCGCCCGGCTCGGAGTAGGCGTCGTCGCGGATCCGCCGGGACAGCGAGAACGGCCCGGTGAACGAGAACTTGATCGGCTTGCGGGTCAGTTGCCGGGTGAAGCGGAAGTCGTCGGCCAGGGCCAGCCCCGCCGGGCCGGCACCCGGTTCTCCGGGAAGTTCGGCCAGCGGGCGGGTGACTTCGGCGTCGTAGTAGTCGAAGTAGTCGGTCTTGGCGCGCTGCGGGATGTTCACCCCGGGGATCCGGGCCAGGAAGTAGTCCACGTCGTTGTCGCGGCGCAGCTCGCCGTCGGACACGATGTCGATGCCGGCCAGCTCCTGGTCCTTGACCGCCGCCTTGATGGCCACCTCGTGGATCTCGGCCAGGTGCTGTGCGCTGATCCGGCGCTGGTAGTACTCGGTCTTCAGCCGCTCCAGCCACTCCGGCACCGAATAGGAGCCGACCACGGTCGTCGGCAGCAGTACGGTGTTCATCGGCTCCATGGCTCTTCTGTCCCTTAGTCCCTGGCCTGGGCGGTGAGGGTGGTGATGTTGGAGCCCGGCCGCTGCCGGAACGGCGTGAACTCGACCCCGAACCCGCGGCGGCTCGCGATCAGCTGGAGCAGCGGGCCGTTCACCCAGTTGACCACGGACCCGTCGTATTTGCCTGGGCCGTAGAACCCGGTCCGGTACTGCCGGCTGCCGGTCAGGAACAGGTCGTGGCACTGGATCCGGCCGAACGGGTGCAGCAGCGGCAGCGTCCCGGTGAAGCTGCCGAGCGCTCCGTTGCTGACGTGCATCCGGACGTCACCGTGCCCTTCGATCAGCGGCCTGAGGATCTCGCCGGTCAGCGAGGGGGTGATCTGGTACCTGTCCAGGCCCTCCAGCGGGACGTAGCGTTCGCGGAGTCTGAGCGCCTCCCAGGTGGCCTGCCAGAACGCGACCGCCTGGCCGGGGTCGGGGAACTGGCCGGGCGAGGACTCGCTGAGCAGTTCGGGACCGATGCGCAGCAGCCGGTCGATGAGTTTCGCCAGCTCGTCGCGGCCGACGCCGAACCGCTCCGCGATCTGGGCGGCGTCGTCCTCGGTCAGGAAGGCCTGCGTCTCGACCTGGTACGTGCGCCCGTGAATGCAGGCCAGCTCGTCGGTGGGCAGGTTGTCGTAGACGTTGGAGATGTAGACGAGGAAGGCCTTGCCGGCCAGGAAGCCGAGGGTGACGGACGGCCGGGTGGCCTCCACCACCAGCGCGCTGACCCGTTCGGCGTGGTGCGCCACGGCGCGGTGGGCCCTTTCCAGGACATGGGGTGAATAGTCGCCCATCAGGTAGCGGAGCCGGTGGTAGTACTCGCGCCCGTGCCTGCGGTCGAGCTGGAGGAACTCGTCCAGCCAGGTGCGGGCCTGGTTGCCGTTGCCCACGCCGAGCTCGAGCACGTATAGCTCCTCGGGCAGCGCGCGGCGGGCGTCGAGCTCGTCCCAGATCCGGAACAGCTCCAGGATGAGCTCGCGCGCGGCCTCGGTGTTCCGCGCGTCGCTCTCGCCGCCGGGCAGGGACTGCTCGTACTCCCGGCCGGTGGCCACCTCCCAGTGCGTCAGCGCCTGCCAGTAGAGCTGGTTGAACCGCCAGATGCAGCTGTCCCGGCCGGGCACCCAGGGCTCCAGGGGCAGCCCGGGCTGTCCTTCCGCCAGCGCCTGCTTGACGTGCGCGGAGAGGTTCTCCGGGTCTATGTCCGCGCAGCGGCGCAGGTCGAAGGCGATCTCCACCTCGGTGTCCGCGGTGTCCGCCGGGTTCGCGACCGGCCTGCTGACCACGGCCTCGCGGAAGTTCTGCTTGTACTGGATCCAGTCGCAGACCACGCGCAGCCGGCCCAGGTCGGCAGGCGCGGCGCAGGCCGCCTCCATGATCGGGCCCAGCGCGGACCGGGCCGCGGCGGACTCCCGCAGTTTCCTGACCGGCCTCAGGTCAACGTCCATGATCCTCCGCCCGGACCCCCGCGCTGTCCAGGATGCCGGGGACGGCCTGCTCGTTCCCGGCCACCAGCAGGTGCACCCCGGCCACGCCCTCGATCGCGCTCAGCTGCTGGATGGTCTCGGCCGCGAGCCGCGCGCCCTCGGCGGCGGTCTGGTCCGCCGGGACCGCGCGCAGCCTGCGGTACACGTCGTCGGGCACGTACACCCCGGGCACCTTGTCCCGCATGTAGTCGAGCGCGTTGCGGGACCTGACCGCCCCGACGCCGGGCAGGATGTAGCACTGCTCGTGCAGGCCGAGGTCCCGGACCTGAGCCATCCACTGGGCGAACGCGGCGACGTCGAAGACGAACTGGGTCTGCACGAACTGTGCGCCCGCGGCGACCTTCTTGCCGAGGCGTTCGGCCCGGAACTCGGCCGGCGGGGCGGCGGGGTTCTCCACCGCGCCGAGGAAGCAGTCCGGGGGCGGCTTCAGCGCCCGGCCGGTCAGCACGGTGCCCTGGTCCCGCATGTGCCGCAGCGTCCAGAGCAGCTGCACGCTGTCCAGGTCGAAGACCGGCTTGGCCTCCGGGTGATCGCCGAACTTGGGGTGATCGCCGGTCATCACCAGGATGTTCCTGATGCCGAGGGCCGACGCGCCGAGCAGGTCGGACTGCAGCGCGATGCGGTTACGGTCCCGGCAGGTCATCTGCATGACCGGCTCGAGCCCGGCGTGCAGCGCGGCCAGGCTGCCGGCCCAGCTGGCCAGCCGGACGTTGGAGCCCTGGTTGTCGGTGACGTTGACCGCGTCGACCCAGTCCCGCAGCAAGGCGGCGGTGGCGGTGACCGGCTCCGTGCTAGCCCCGCGCGGCGGGCTGATCTCCGCCGTCACCGCGAAGCTGCCCGCCCTCAGGCGGTCACGGAGGCTCATGTCCACAGTCCCTCGTCCCGCCCCTGCCAGTAGTTCAGCCACGAGCTCTCGCCCCAGCGGCGGTGGTCGATGGGCAGGTGCAGCAGCCGCAGGTCGGCGGCCCGGCCCTGGCTGGCCGCGCGCTCGAAGGCCTCGACCCAGACGCAGCGCCGTTCCGGGTACACCTCGCAGCCGCCGTCCGCGCCGACGCCGCCGCAGGGGCCGTTGCGCAGTTCCTTCGGGCAGCCCATCGGGCACACGTAGCCGGTGACGGGCAGCGCGCACTGACCGCACATCCGGCAGCCGAACAGGGTTTCCTTGGTCACCTGCTCGGCGGCGGTGAACACCGGGCGGACCAGGCCGGACGCCTCGACCCTGGCGCTGAGCCAGCGGACGCCGAAGCGCGGCCGCAGGGCCCGCTGCAGCCAGTAGGCGAGGCGGGTCCCCACGCGCGGATGCGCGGGAATGGGCGGCCTGGCGGTCAACAGACCGTCCGGGCCCGGGTAAATTGCGCGCGGCGGCTATTTACGCCCCGGCCGCAAATGAATTGCAACCGGTATTCGCATCCCATGATGGATATACTCGGCGTCGGCGCCCGCAGATTCAACGACGGCCACCACAAGCTTCACGCTGGCCCGTTGTGAGCGGCGACAACCCGCGCCGCGAAAGCCCCGCGCTAATAGTTGGCCAGCACAAATTACCCGGACCGGATTTGTGGTCCTTAATAACGGCGGCTGACGCTAGTCAGCCAGCTTGAACGCCAGCTGGGTCACCCACTTGCTCATGTCGGGCTCCTGGCCGGGGTCGGTCAGGTAGTTCTCCAGCCGGCAGGCCCACCGGTCGCCGTCTTCGCTCGGGGTTACGTCCCAGGTCAGGCCCTGCCCGGCCGCCCAGTCCAGCAGCACCTTGGTGGCCGCCATGAGCTCGCTGGGGTGGCCCACGTGGATGAGCGTGGCGTACTGGCCGGCCGGGAGCACCCCGGCCACCATCTGGTCGTCGCCGTCGGGAGCCGTCGCGACCGGGACACCCCCCTCCATCTCGAGCTCGCGGGCCATGTCGATGACGTTGTACTTGAAGAACGGCGGTCCCGCGGGCACCAGGCCGTGGCGGTCCAGCCACCCGAACACCTCGCCGACCTCGATCGTCAGCAGCCGCGCCTCAACCCGGGCGAGCCGGGTCGTCTCGGCCTCGATGCTGGCCTGGATCTCCGCCCGGCGCAGCCGGAGCATGCCGCGCAGTTCCGTCACGCTCACCTTCTCCTCGAGGATCGCCTGCACCTGCTGCAGGGTGAAGCCGAGGTCCTTGAGCGCGATGACGCGGTTCAGCTCGTCGAGCTGGCCCGCCTGGTAGAGGCGGTACCCTACTGAACATGACGTGTCCGGTCTACAGCCTCACACCGTGTCAGGGTCAAGCCTCTCACGGCTAGACCGGGGCCGGTTGAGTCACCCGGGCCTGGCTGGCGGTCCGTGACTGTGCAACAGCTTGGTCTTGTCCTTGTTCCAGGCGGTGGTGGTGCCGTCGGGGTCCAGGACGACGGTCCAGCCCCACTGGTGGATGACAACCTGGTGGAAGAAGCAGAACAGGGCGCAGTCCTTGACGCCCCGTCCCGGATTTTCTCGCGGATGCGACTGCCCCCGGGGAACGGCGGCTGATAACCCGCATGCCGTCCTGCGGAAGTCGCAGCTTGAACTATGAGCCTCGTTCCCGAGGGACGGCAGGACTCCGACGTGTTATCTCTGATAGCGGCAAGCGCCGGTGCGGCGCTGGGTGGGCAACACTAGGGCCCGGTGCCCCAGGAGGGGCACCGGGCCCTGGATGCGAGTCGCCGCGGTGATCGCGCATGAGTGGATGTTCTTGGTGCTGTCTGCCATCAGTAGGCTCGCCTGGCTGATCCTGTTCGGCTGGGAAGGGAGGCAAACGCCGGGCGTGTGCGGTTTGCCGGGCGCAGATGACGCTCGTGCTGGGCCGGGCGGCGTCATAGAGTGGGTTACCAGTTCGTAACGGGAGTGTCATGAGCTTTAACCTGGCGACCATGCTGCGGGAGTCCCGCAACGCCAAGCCGGACTATCCGCTGTGCCACATCAGCGACCTGACTTTCAGCTATACCCAGGTGGACGAGATCTCCGGGCGGGTGGCCAGCGCCCTGCTCGGCACCGGGCTGCGCCGCGGCGATAAGGTGGCGGTGCAGCTGCCGAACCTGCCGCAGTTCCTGTTCACCTACTTCGCCATCCTCAAGGCTGGCCTGGTGATGGTCCCGCTGAACCCGCTGCTGAAGGCGGCCGAGGTCGCTTACCAGCTGCAGGACTCGCAGTCCAGGCTGCTGATCACCTTCGAGGGCTTCGCGGCGGAGGCGGTGGCCGGCGCCCGCCTGGCGGGGGATGTGCCCGCGTACGTGGTGAACCTCCCGGGCAGCGACCAGCGGCCGGAGGGTACCAGGCACTACGACGAGCTGTACTTCGCCGATGACACCGGCGAGATCGAGCCGACCGATGCCGGCGACACCGCGGTGATCATCTACACCAGCGGCACCACCGGCAAGCCCAAGGGCGCCGAGCTGACCCACTACCAGCTGTACATGAACTGCACCGTGGCCGGGGAGCTGTTCGGCTTCCGCGACGACGACATCGGGATCGCGGTGCTGCCGTTGTTCCACGTGTTCGGCCTGTCCAGCGTGCTGAACGTGTGCGTGCGGTTCGCCGGGACGCTGGTGCTGCTGCCCCGGTTCGAGCCGGACGCGGTGCTCGACGCCATCGCGCGGCACCGGTGCACGATCTTCTCCGGCGTCCCGACCATGTACTACGCGCTGCTGCAGGCGGAGGTGGCCGGCCGGGACCTGTCGTCGCTGCGGGTCGGGATCTCCGGCGGCGCCGCGATCCCGGGTGAGGTCATCCGCGCGTTCGAGGAGAAGTTCCCCGGCGTGGTGATCCTGGAGGGCTACGGGCTGACCGAGACGGCCAGCACCACGACCTTCAACATCAGCGCCGGGCAGCGCAAGGTGCTCTCGATCGGCAAGCCGATCTGGGGCGTGGAGGTCCGGGTGGTGGACAAGGAGGACAAGCCGCTGCCGCCCGGGCCGCAGAACATCGGCGAGATCGTCATCCGCGGCCACAACGTGATGAAGGGCTACTACGGCAACCCCGCGGCGACCGCAGAGGCGTTCGGCGGCGGCTGGTTCCACACCGGCGACCTGGCCTACGCCGACGAGGATGGCTACCTGTTCATCGTGGACCGCAAGAAGGACCTGATCATCCGCGGCGGCTACAACGTCTACCCGCGGGAGATCGAGGAGGTGCTGTTCGCCCACCCGGCGGTGGCCGAGGCCGCCGTGATCGGGCGGCCCGACCCGCGGCTGGGCGAGGAGGTGATGGCGTTCGTCGCGCCCAAGCCGGGCGCGCAGGCCGATCCCGACGACATCATCGCGTACTGCCGGGAACGGCTGGCAGCCTACAAGTACCCGCGCGAGGTACTGATCGTCACCGACCTGCCAAAGGGACCGACCGGGAAGATACTCAAACGAGAGCTGCGGGCCGGATGAGCCAGGTCCCCGCCGTCCGCGGCCCGGCCCGGGACCGCCGGCCTGCAGGCACGAGCACATCCTCGTGCTCACACCCGACGTGCAGCAGAACTACCCCGGCGAGCGGGGCAGCCAGGACGAGCGGATCACCGACGCGGTGACCAAGCTGAGCGCGCTGGCCGCCCAGGGCGCCCGCACGATCGTCGACCCGGCCGTGGCCGGCCCGGGCCGGAACCCGCCCAGGATCCAGCGTGCCGCCGAGCAGCTACCCGAGCTGGCCATCACTCAAGCCAGACGACAGTCATCACGCATAGTGACTTCCAGGAGGATGCCCTAGCCCGAACTTACGGCTAGTTCGTGAGCTGAACTTGCATTTGAGCTGTGAAGACTGGTTCCTGCAGAATCCGGCGTAGTGGGAAATTGCTACAACGGAGATCATCAGCGGGTAACGCTTGCCCGATGCTAGGGGATGACGAGCCAACCAGCTGGGACCGGAGCCGGCGGGAAGGCCCAGGGGCCTCTCCCGCCACTGCTGCTCGTGCTGACCGTGGTGACCGGCGTGGTGGACGCGGTCAGCATCTTGCTGCTGGGCCGCGTGTTCGTGGCTAACATGACCGGGAACGTCGTGTTCAGCGCGTTCGCGCTGGTCGGGGCGCCGGGGTTCTCACTCAGCGCCTCGCTGGCCGCCCTGGCCACGGGGCCGGCGGTGGTGACCGCGGGGGGCCGCGATCGCCGTCCGCCAGCCAGGCCAGTGGCGTGCGCGGTGACGATTCGCGCGGCACGGGGCAGAATGCACATATGCGCCGCCGTCTGCTCGTCATGGCGCCGATCCTGGCCTGCCTGACCCTGGCGGGGTGCAGCGGAGGCGCGGCCTCGAGCGCGCCTCACCATGCTGTGCCAACCACGAGGGCCTCGGGGCCGCCCGGGAGCCCGGGCCATCCGCAGGTCTTTTCCTGCGGCGAGGAGTCCTTCCTGGCCGGCTCGATGCCGCCGATGCCGGAACCGGGCGACCTGGCCGTCGGGCCGCTGATCATCATCAGCGGCAAGATGGTGGCCACCGCGGATCCCGCGGGTTTCGGCGGGCACGGCGACTACAAGATCCCCTTCGTCGTGACCGGGGGATCGACGGTAACGGTCACGATCGGCGCTCCGGCGCGCGGGCACGTCGTGATCGACAACCCCTATGCGCCCCATGGCGTGACCGCCGCCACCTATCATTCCTGCACGCACGCCTACGGGTTCTACGCCCAGGGCTTCGCCTTCACCGACGGGCGGATCCGGGGCTGCGTGCCGCTGGAGGTGCGGGTCGGCGGCCAGGCGCGCGTGCAGCGCGTGACGCTCTCGTTGTTCGCGGGCTCCTGCGGGGCGGGATAGCGAAAAGCCGGGCCCGTTCGGTACTAAATGTTCGTGACCTGCGGCAGGACCTCGCGGCCGAGGAGCCGGACGTGGTCTAGGTCGGTGACGTCGTACAGGTGGAAGTAGACGGTGTCGGCGCCGGCCGCGTGCAGTTCGGCCAGGCGGCCGAGGACGTCCCCGGGGGTACCGGTGACGCCCATCGCCAGCATCCGGGCGCCGGCCTCGCCCAGGGCGGCGGCGCGGCCGGCGGCCGCGGCGCGGGTCGGCCCGCAGCACAGCGGCAGCGTGGTGGACAGCCGGACGCCGGCCGGGTCCCGGCCGGACTCCTCGCAGATCCGGCGGAAGTTCGCGAACCGCGCGGCCAGCCCGTCCGGCATGCCGCTGTTGAATTCGTCGGCGAACCGGGCGGCCAGCGCGGGGGTGCGGCGCGGCCCGGCGCCGCCGATGATGACCGGCGGCCGCCGCGCGGGCCGCGGGACGCTGGCGCACTCCTCGAGCCGGTAGTGCTTACCGTGAAAGCTGAACCGCTCCCCCGGCGGCGTGGCCCACAGCCCGGTGATGATCTCCAGCTGCTCGCCGAGCCGGTCGAACCGCTCGCCCAGCGGCGGGAACGGGATGCCCAGGTAGCGGTGCTCCTGCTCGATCCAGGCGGCGCCGATGCCGAGTTCGGCCCGGCCGCCGCTCATCGCGTCCACGGTGGCCACGGTGATAGCCAGCGGCCCGGGCCGGCGGTAGGTGGACGCGGTCATCAGCGTGCCCAGCCGCACCCGCTCGGTCTGCACGGCCAGGCCGGCCAGCGTGGTCCACGAGTCGGTCGGCCGGTAGCCGGTGTCGTCCGGGTCGATGCCCTGGTAATGATCGGAGCGGAAGAAGGCATCGAACCCGGACTCCTCGGTGGCCCGGGCCAGCGCCAGGATCTGATCGTAGCTGGCACCGTGGTGCGGTTCGAGCAGGATACGCAGCCTCATCGCGGGGTCTCTCCGATTTTTTCTTCCGAACGGGCCGGGCTATCCGCCGCCGGTACCAGCGGGAAGTGGCACGCGACCGAGTGCCCGGCAGTGTTCCCGGCGGGCAGCTCGCGCATGACCGGTTCCTCGTCCGCGCAGCGCTGCGCGGCGCGCGGGCAGCGGGTGCGGAACCGGCAGCCGCTCGGCGGGTGGACCGGCGACGGCGGCTCGCCCCGGATGGTGGTGGCGGCCTTGGCGTTCGCGGCTCCGGGCACCGAGTCGAGCAGCGCCTGGGTGTACGGGTGCAGCGGCTGGCGGTAGACCTCCTCGCCCGGTCCGACCTCGCACAGCTTGCCCAGGTACATCACCGCCACCCGGTCGCTGACCTGCTTGACCAGGGCGAGGTCGTGGGCGATGAACAGGTAGGACAGCCGCAGCTCCGCGCGAAGCCGCTCGAACAGGTTCAGGACCTGGGCCTGGATGAGGACGTCCAGGGATGACACCGGCTCATCGCAGATGATCATCGCGGGCTCGATCGCGAGCGCCCTGGCGATGGCGACCCGCTGGGCCTGGCCACCGGACAGCTCCCTGGGCCGCCGGCTTCCGTGAGCCGCCGGGTCGAGCCCGACGAGCTCGAGCACCTGATCGACCCGGTGCCGCCTGGCGGCCCGGTCGCCGACCCGGTAAGCGATCAGCGGTTCGGCGACCAGATCGCGCACCCTCCATTTCGGGTCCAGCGAGGAGAACGGGTCCTGGAACACCATCTGCAGGTGCCGCCGGGCCTGCAGCAGGTCCTTGCCGCGCAGCGTGGTGAGGTCGGCGCCGCGGAAGGTGATGGTGCCCGCCTTGGGCCTGGGCGCCTGGAGCACGGACCTGGCCAATGTGGACTTGCCGGATCCGGTCTCGCCGACGATGCCGAGCGTCTCCCCTGGCCACACGCTGAACGACACGCCGGAAACCGCGTGGACGACGCCGCCTTTGACCCCGCCGTAGTCCCGGGCCACGAACTCCTGGACCAGGCCGCGCACCTCAAGCAGCGGAGTGTCCATCAGTTCGGATCTCCGTTTCCGCAGGGATGCCAGCACGCCCAGCGGTGGCCGGGTTCGTGCTCGGCCAGCGGCGGGGCGGCCGTGCGGCAGTCGTCCGCGGCGCGGCGGCAGCGCGGGGCGAACGAGCAGCCGGCCGGCAGCGCGGAAAGGTCGGGCGGCCTGCCGCCGATCACCGGCAGCGGCGAGTGCGCCGGCCGCTCCAGCTGCGGGATCGCCTCGAACAGGGCCTCGGTGTACGGCATCCGGACGCGCGTGAACAGCTGCGGCGTCGGCGCCTGCTCCACGATCTGGCCCGCGTACATCACGATGACCTCGTCGGCGCAGGAGCGGGCCAGGCCGAGATCGTGGCTGATCAGCATCAGCGTCATGCCGAGTTCGGCCCGCAACTCGAGCAGCAGGTCCATGATCTGCGCCTGGGTGGTCACGTCCAGCGCGGTGGTCGCCTCGTCGGCGATGAGCAGCTTCGGGCGGCAGGCCAGGGCGATGGCGATCATGATGCGCTGCCGCATGCCGCCGGAGAGCTGGTGCGGGTACTCGTGAAAGCGCCGGCCGGGTACCGGGATGTGCACCAGGCGCAGCAGCTCGACGGCCTGCTCTCTGGCCTGCGCCTTGGTGACGTCGCGGTGAACCCGGACGGCCTCGGCGATCTGGTTCCCGACCTTCATCGTGGGGTTCAGCGACCGGGACGGGTCCTGGAACACCATCGCGAGGTTCGTGCCGCGGTGCCGGCGCATCTGGTCGTCGGTCAGCCCGAGCAGCTCGGCACCGACGAACCTGGCCGAGCCGGTAACGACCGCCGCCTGCGGGAGAAGCCCCATGAGCGCGCGGCAGCTCACGGTCTTACCCGATCCGGACTCGCCGACAATGGCCAGCGTCTGCTGAGGGTAGAGCGAGTAGCTCACCCCGTTGACGGCGCGCAGCTCGCCGCGGCGGCCCGGGAAGCTCACGGTGAGGTCCTCGACCTCCAGCAGCGGCCCGCTGCTCACGCTGTTCACTCTGTTCATCGGACGCCCCAGCGTTCCCTGAGGGCATCGCCAAGGACGTTCAGCGAGACGACGGTAGCGAACAGGAAGGCGCTCGGGATCAGTGCCTGCTCCGGCGTGGCGGACAGGACCTGCTGTCCCTGCGCGATCATGCTCCCCCAGCTCGGCTCGGGCAAGGGGATGCCCAGGCCGAGGAAGCTGAGCGCCCCCTCGAGGATGATCACGATGCCGAAGCCGAGCAGGGCGAACGTCATGAGCTGCGGCAAGATGTTGGGGATGACGTGGCGGATGATGGCCTGGTGGCCCCGGGTCCCGGACAGCCTCGCCGCCAGCATGAAATCCTGCTCGCGGATGGCCAGGGTGTTGCTGCGGGCGATCCGGCCGGTGGCGGGGATGCTGAAGATGGCGAGGGCCCAGATCACGTGCAGCTCGCTGGGCCCGAGGCCCTCGGCGATGGCGAGCGCGAGCACGAGCGCGGGAAACGCGATCAGCACGTCGAGCATCCGGGAGATGACCGCGTCGGCGGGGCCGCGCCAGTAGCCGGCGGCCATGCCGAGCAGGCCGCCGATGACGAGGCCGATGACGGTGACGCTGAACCCGACCTCGAACGAGACCTGCCCCCCGTACAGGATGCGGGACAGTACGTCGTTGCCGTTCGGATCGGTGCCGAGGATGTGGCCCGGCGACAACGGCGGCAGGCCGGCCTCGAGGATGCTGCCGCCTACCGGCTTGGGGACCGGGTAGATCTGCGGCCAGATGAAGCACGCCGCGGCCAGCAGGACGAGGAAGCCGAGCGGCAGCCAGATCCGCAGTGTGCTCGCCTTGCCGTGCGCTTTTTTCCGCGCGGGGGCGGCTTTGACGGCGCCGGGTGCGGTCAGCAGGTCAGGAAGCGGCGCGCTCACAGGCGGATCCTCGGGTCGAGTACCGCGTACAGCAGGTCGGCGGCCAGCGCGGCGACCACCACGACCACGGCGAACACCAGCACGACGCCCTCGACGATAGGCACGTCGTGGTTGTTGATGGACGAGACCAAGATCGCGCCCACGCCAGGGAGCGAGAAGATCGGCTCGATGATCGCCACCGCCCCGATGAGTACGCCAAGGTTGAGTGCGACCAGCGTGATCAGGCCGAACATCGAGTTCGGCAGCGCGTGCCTGATCAGGATGTGCCAGTGCGGCACGCCCTTGGCACGCGCGGTCACGATATAGTCCTCGCGCTGCATCTGCTCGACGATGTCCGCCCGCAGCAGCCGGGTATAGACGGCGAACAGCGGGAAGCCGATGGCGATGGCGGGCAGGGTCAGCGACCTGATGTTCTGGAGCGGGCTGGCGGTCAGCGACGTGTACCCGATGGCCGGGAACCACTGGAGCCTGACCGCGAAGAGGTAGACCAGCACGACGGCGAGCACGTAGGGCGCGACCGACAGCCCGGTCATGCTGATCACGACGCTGAACCGGTCGGCAATGCCGTTCGGCCTGCGCGCGGCGAGCACGGCGAGGAGAACGGCCAGCACGACCGACCCGACGAGTGCGTAGATCAGCAGCTCGGCGGTGACGGGCAGCCGCTGGCCGAGGATCGTGGTCACGTTCTCGCCGCTGGCCAGGCTGGTGCCCAGGTTGCCGTGGAGGGTAGCGGCCAGCCAGCCGCCGTACCGCACCCAGAATGGCTCGTTCAGATGCAGCCTGATCTCCAGCTGATGGACCTGGGCGGGCGTGGCATTGGCGCCGAGCAGCACCTGAGCCGTGTCGCCCGGGAGCAGGTTCATCACCAGGTAGGTCAGGAGCGTCACGCCCCACAGCACCGGGATCGCCGCGAGCAGCCGCCTGCCCGCCAGCCGGAGGGTCGGTGAGCCCAGCACCTTGTGCGCCAGTGTCGTGCCCGCGCTGGTTTCCGTGGCCACCGCCATTATGTGCCGTCTCCTGCCGTCTAGCTGGCTTCGTCTAGCTGGTGTAGGCCACGTCCTCCCACAGGATGGTCGGCTGGACGACTACGGTCGGCAATGGCTGGGTGATGCCGGGGCCCGTCACGTTCTTGACGGCGACGTTTGCCGGGGCGTACGCGAAGTAGAACGGGCCGTAGTAGTTCTGGGCGATGTAGCTGGCGGCCTGGTTGTACAGGGTGCACCGCTGGTCCAGGCTGAGCGTGGCGGTGGCCTGGTTCAGCAGCGAGTCCAGGTGCGGGTCGTGCACGCCGCTGAACGGCGAGGCGGACAGGAACCTGAAGCCGACCCCGACGCCGCCGGCCGGGTCGTAGGAACCGGCGGTCTGCACCATCGCCTGCCACTTGCCGGAGGTGAACTGCGCGATCAGCGCGGCCAGCGGGTAGGTGTGGATGGTGGCCTTGATCCCGGCCGCCGCCCACTCGGTCTGCAGCGCCTCGGTGGTCTGCTGGGCCACCAGGTTCTGGATCGTGCCGAGGCTGACCGTGAGACCGCCGAGCTGCTTGACCAGCGCCTTGGCCTTGGCCAGGTCGTAGCCGGGGTAGCCGGCTACCTTCGGCTGGTTGCAGATCCCGCCGGGCCCGGTGAAGCCCTGGGCGATCGGGTACTGGTTGCCGAAGATGTGCTGCAGGATCGGCGCGATGTTGGTCGCCGCGTAGATCGCCTGCCGGGCGAGCTCGTTCTTGAACGGCCCGCTTAGGGTGTTGAGCTGCAGGTCGTACACTGTCGTGGGCGACTGGTTCACGACGTTGAAGTGCCCCGCCGCCTGCCTGATCAGCGCCGGCGTGGACATGCCCTCGTAGACCTGACCCTGGTGGGCCAGCATGGCCTCATAGGCGGCCTCGTCACCGCCGACCGTCTTGAAGATCAGCTGGCTGAGGTAGGGTCGGCCGGCCTGCCAGTAGTGCGGGTTGCGCTTGAGCACGAGCTGCGAGCTGAACGTGTCGCTGACCACCATGAACGGACCCGCCCCCACCGGCTTGGCCGCGAACGCCTTCTGGCCCATCGTCTGCACGGCGGTGGGCGAGGCGATCCAGTTGGCTATCGAATCGAAGATCTGGTCGAGGAACGCGCCGTCGGGCGCGCTGAGGTTGATCTGCACGGTGGACGGCCCGGTCGCGGTGACCGAAGTCACCGGCCAGGTCGGCTTGCAGGTGCAGGAGGATTTGAGGTCCCGCTTGAGGTTCCACGCCACGGCGCCGGCGTTGAACGGCGTGCCGTCGGTGAACTTCACCCCCTGGCGGAGGGTGATCGTGATCGTCTTGCCGCCGTTGGAGATCCTGGACCCGGTGGCGAGGTCCGGGATGATCTTCCCCTTCGGACCGAGCTCGAACAGCTCACCGAAGATGGCGTCCATCTGGCTCTGGTCGGCGGCGCCGTTGATGTTCGTCGCCGGGTCCAGCCCAGCCGGCCAGTCACCGGAGAATCCGGTCCACTCCAGCACGGTCAGCGTCCCGCCGGCTTTCGGCGTGCCGCTGCTGGCCTGCGTCGTGGTGCTCGACGTGCTGCTGCCGCCGCAGGCGGCGACCACGAGGCCCAGCAGCAGGGCCGTTCCCCCGAGACAGAATCTCCGGACCATCCCCCTAGTGGCCGTCGCGCCTAGCCTCATATCGCTCACCCACTCAATATCCAGCGTATGTGACAATTAGTAAGTCGAGCGTGATTCGATTTGTCTTGGATATTAGGATCCGCCCGGAGAAGCATCAAGGGTGTCTTGGACCGGATGCCGAGGTTGTGCGGGCTCTTGTCCCGGGGCTTGCCCAGGCGCGCGCGGGTCTTGTGCCGCACCCACAACGGCCGGCTACGCGGCGGAGCCTGGCCTGGGGCCGGCCTCGAGTTCTGCGGCAAGCTCCGCCACGGTGCAGGCCCGGCGCTGCACCGCCTCGCACACGACCTGGCGCACGTTGTCGAAGCGGGTCAGGCCGCACGCCTCGTCTGCCGCTGCGTGCGGGGCCATCGCAAAGCGGATCTTGCCGGTGGCGTACAGCCGCACCGGCATCCGTCTGGTCCGATGAGCCCGCACGTACCCGGTGCTCTGCCTCTTACGTCCCACGGGATCAGCACGTCGACGACATCGGGCCCAGCCGGGCGCAGGTTATGGCGGCGCATCGCCGCCGACCCCGTGAGCAGGCGGGTAATGCGCCCCGCTGCCCGGCCGTACCCCGACCCAGCCCGTTACGTCCCGTTATGTCCGGATTCCAGGGTGAGGCAGTCCGGGCGCGGACCATGATCGCGGGCAGTTCTGGGCACATAGACCCCAGGACTGCCCGCGATCATGGAACAGCGTGGTGCGGGCGCGGCGGGCGGGGCGGGGGTTGGGGATGCGGGTTGGGAGGGGGTGAGGTTAGAGGTCCAGGAGGTGGCCTTCGGCGGCTACGGTTACGGTGGGGTCGGCGCGGAAGCGGGTGGCGAGGGCGTCGAGGGCGTCGTCGGTGCGGTCCGGCTTGTGGTGGGTCAGCAGGACGCGGCGGGCGCCGGCCCGGTGGGCCAGGGCGACCGCGTAGTCCGCCGCCGGGTGGCCGAACGAGGCCTCGGCGGCGACCTCGTCCGGCCGCAGGAACGAGTCGTGGATCAGCAGGTCCGCGTCGGCGGCCAGGGCGAGCGCGGCAGCATGGTACTCGCCCCAGCCGTCGGGGCCGGGACCGAGAGCGGTGGGGCAGTGGTCCGGTATGTAGGCCATCGCGGAGTGCCCGTCGCTGACCCGGTAGCCGAAGGTGCGGCCGCCCTTGTGCGGCACCTCCCTCGCCTCCACCGTGAAGCCCTCGGCCTTGAACACGCCGGGCGCCAGGCTGCCGAAGGACCAGTCCCCCCGCAGCCCGGCCGGCGTGATCGGGAAGTGCGGCGGGGACATCCCCCGGGCCAGCACCTCCTCGGCACCTGCACTCCCCTCCTGTTCGGGCAGCAGCAGCGTGACCCGGGCGTCGTCGCGGTCCCCGGCCGAGAAGAACGGCAGCCCGTGAACGTGATCCCAGTGCAGGTGCGTGAGGATGATGGTGCCGGCGAAGGGCGCGCCGCCGAGCAGCCTGGTGACCCGGCGCAGGCCGGTGCCCGCGTCCAGGATGAGCCGCGGCGCGCCTGCGCCGGGAGCCCTGCCGTCCGGGGC
>Ga0335079_10003590_pt1 | contig 17878 bp, 17 predicted proteins | sample Lox_Sample_33_FD_206719 | JGI IMG/M metagenome (GOLD analysis project Ga0335079, IMG submission 206719) | Soil microbial communities from Loxahatchee National Wildlife Refuge, Florida, United States - Lox_Sample_3.3 | ecosystem: Environmental > Terrestrial > Soil > Wetlands | place: USA... | reverse complement strand
GCGACGGGATTCACTCACCGTCCAGGCCGGCGCTCGCCGCCGGCCTTTTTCCCCATCGCGCCCGCCTCGTCTACAATCGGCGGACGGTGCGGCGCCTCGGAAAGTACCGGCTCCTCGCCCCGATCGCATCGGGGGGCATGGCGGAGGTATGGCTCGCCGAGGTGTCCGGGCCCGCCGGCTTCGTGAAGCAGGTCGCGCTCAAGCTCGTGCGTGCCGACCGCGGCGAGGACCCGGAGATGGTGCGGATGTTCATCCAGGAAGCGAACCTGGCCTCGCGCCTGCACCACGCCAACATCGTGCACGTCTTCGACTTCGACCTCATCGAGGGCCGCTACGCCATCGCCATGGAGCTCGTGCACGGGAGGACCCTGCGCGCCGTGCTCGATCGCTGTCGGGAGACGGGCATCCGCTTCGGACTCTCGCGCTCGGTCCACGTGGCGGCGGAGCTGGCGAAGGCCCTGGCCTACGCTCATCGCCCGGTGGAGGAGGGCGGCGTGGCGGGCATCGTGCACCGGGACGTCTCGCCCCAGAACGTGCTCGTCTCCTTCGAGGGGGAGGTGAAGCTCGCCGACTTCGGGATCGCGCGAGCGCAGGACGCCGTCGGGCTAACGAACCCGGGAACGATGAAGGGCAAGGTCGGCTACATGCCCCCGGAACAGTGGCGCGGCGGGCCCATCGACGGCCGGGTGGACGTGTTCGCCCTCGGGGTGGTCCTGTGGGAGATGTGCGCCGGCCGCCGGCTCTTCGCAAGGGAGAACGAGCCCGCCACGCTCGCGGCCGTGGAGGAGGCGCACGTCTCGCCGCCCTCGGCCTGGAACGAGGAGGCCTCGCCCGAGCTCGACCGGCTCGTCCTCGCGGCGCTGGAGCGCGATCGGGAGCGCCGGATGGCCTCGGCGGCGGAGATGGCCCAGGCGCTCGCCGGGATCCGGATGAAGCTCTCGCGCACCCCCGAGGACCACGACCTTCGCCCCTTGATGCGCCGGCTCTGGCCGGCGGAGGACATGCGCCCGCCCTTGGCGGCAGCCGCGGAACCCGAGGAGGGAGGGAGGGCCTCGGCCGCTGGGCGGTCCGGCCGGGCCGGTCGCTGGCTCCTCGCGGGAGCCGCCGCGCTCGCGCTCGCGGTGGGCGCCCTCGCGCTTCTCTGGCTCGCTGCGCCGGCGCCGCCGCCCCGGCCCGTCGCCTCGTCGCCGGTCGCGCCGGCTCCGGCTCCGGCGGAGCAGGGGAGGGGAGGGGCCTTAGCTGCCGCCGCGGCCCCCGCGCCGGCCCCGGGCGACGAGGCCGCCCCGGCGGGGCCTCCCCCGGCACCGCCTGCGCGCCGCCCCGCGCCCGCGGTGGTGCGCGGCGCGAGCGACCGCCTGGGCGGGCTCCCGGTCCCGGACGTCGCCTCTGGCGAGGGCGTGCTCTTCGTGAACACGGTTCCCTGGGCGGAGGTCTCGGTCGACGGCCAGACGGCCGGGGACACCCCGCGGGAGCTGCGCCTCTCCGCCGGCAAGCACCGCCTCAGGCTCCGGCATCCCACCCTGGGAAGCGTGGACCGTTTGCTCGAGGTCAAGGCGGGCGAGCGCGTCCGCTTCGAGCCCCCGCTCCAGCGGTGAAGTAGCCCCATAGCCCCAAACGAGGGTCGGCCCGGTTTCGGGTGACTCCGAAACCCGTTGACATGATCCATTCAATGTACTAGCTTTGAAATTGGACATTCTGAATATACTTTTAAATGGATTTTCTCCTCCCCCCGCACGAGATCGAACGCCTGGAGCGCGAACGCGCCGCCGGCGTCACCAGTCGCGAGGTGGTGAGGCTTTTCGAGGCGAAGGGAGCGCGGCTCTCGGAGTCCACCTTCCGGAAGTACGTCCAGGTCGGCCTCTTGCCGCGCAGCCGCCGCGTGGGGCGCAAGGGCAAGCACACCGGGTCGACCGGGCTCTACCCCGTCGAGGTGCTGCGCCGCATCAACCTCATCAAGCGGATGATGGCGGAGGGAGTGACGCTCGAAGAGATTCGCGGGAGCTTCGTCGCGCTCAAGAACCGGCTCGAGGATGTCGAGCACGAGTTCGCGTCGCTCCTGACCGACCTGTCGCGCAAGGCGCGCGAGCACCCGGGGCGAAAGGAGATGGAGGGCGAGCTCGTCCGGGCTCGGCGGGAGGTGCGAAGGGCGCTCGGGCGGATCGAGCGGGTCGGCGGCCGCATCGCCACCGTGCCTCCGCGCGGGCGCGAGGCGGAGTGGGGAGCGGGCGCGAGTGGCGGCGAACCGGTCGGAAGGGGAAGGGAGGCGTCGGGATGAGCGAGGCGAAGCAGTGGAAGGACGAGAGCGATCCGGGCGGAGCGGAGCAGGTCCCCGTCTTGCGAAACCAGGCCGCGGCTCCGGGGGAGAACGAGCTGGAGGGGAAGAGGGGCCGTCGCCGGTCGAAGACCATGTCCCGCAAGGAGATCGCCCGGGAGCTGCGGCGGCAGCGGGCCACCGGCGTCATCGACCCCGAGCTCGAGGAGGTCATCCGCGAGGTGGAGGCGGCGCGACCGCGCACCCGGGCAGACTGCGTCGGCGCGCCGCGGCCGTGCATGTTCATCTCCTGCAAGCACCACCTCTACCTGGACGTGAACCCCTCCACCGGCTCCATCAAGCTGAACTTCCCCGACAAGGAGATCTGGGAGATGGAGGAGACCTGCGCCCTCGACGTCGCCGACCGGGGCGGGATCACCCTGGAAGAGGTGGGGACCATCATGAACCTCACCCGGGAGCGGATCCGCCAGGTGGAGACGCGCGGCCTGCTCAAGCTGCGCGCCATGGCGGAGGACGAGCCCCGCGCTCGCCTCGGGAACGACGTCGCCGGCGACGACTTCTAAGGAGAGCCGTCCCGGACCGGGCTGGCCCCCGCCGCCCTTGAAGTCCGGGGCCGCGGGGGCTAGAAAGGGCGCCCTTCTCAACGGAGGTGCCCCCGTGGTCGTCCGCCGCGCCCTGCTCTCGGTCTCCGACAAGACCGGCCTCGTCCCCTTCGCCCGCCGGCTCGCCGCGCGGGGAGTGGAGCTGCTCTCCACCGGTGGCACCCAGCGCGCCCTCTCCGAGGCCGGCCTGCGCGTCATCCCCGTCGGCGACTACACCCAGGCGCCGGAGATCCTGGGAGGCCGGGTGAAGACGCTCCATCCGCGCGTCCACGGCGGCATCCTCTACCGGCGCGGCCTTTCGGCGGACGAGGCAGACGTGGCGGCCCGCGACATTCCCCCCATCGACCTGGTGGTGGTGAACCTCTACCCGTTCCGGGAGGCGGTGGCGGCGGGCAAGCCGTTCGACGAGGTGGTCGAGGAGATCGACATCGGGGGCCCGGCGATGGTCCGCAGCGCGGCCAAGAACTCCGCCCACGTGGCGGTCGTCGTCGACCCCGCCGACTATGAGCGGGTGGCGGCCGAGATCGAGGCGGGCGGAGCCGTGAGCGACGTCACCCGCTTCGACCTCATGAAGAAGGCCTTCGCCCACACCGCCTCCTACGACGCGGCCATCGCCGAGTACCTATCCTCCCGGGGCTCGAAGTCGGCCACTCCCAGCCACTTCCCCGGGACGCTCGCCGCCACCTGGAGCAAGGTGCAGGACCTCCGCTACGGGGAGAACCCCCACCAGGCGGGCGCCTTCTACCGCTCCCCGCGCGAGCCCCAGGAGCCCTCGGTGGCCTTCGCCGGCGTCCTCCAGGGCAAGGAGCTCTCCTACAACAACCTGCTCGATCTGGAGGCCGCGCTCGCCGGGGTGAAGGAGTTCGAGGAGGCGGCCTGCGTCGTCATCAAGCACAACACCCCCTGCGGCGTCTCGCTCGGCGCGGGTCCGGCGGAGGCCTTCGCGCGCGCCCGCGACTGCGACCCGGTCTCGGCCTTCGGCGGCATCGTGGCGCTCAACCGGTCCGTGGACGCCGCGGCGGCGAAGGAACTCGCCGGCCTCTTCCTCGAGTGCGTCATCGCGCCCGCCTACGGGCCCGAGGCGCGCGAGATCCTGGGCGCGAAGAAGAACCTGCGGCTCCTGGAGAGCCCCAGGCTCGGGGAGCCGCGGTCGCGCTGGGCGAGGCAGCCCGAGGAGTCGCGCGAGCTGCGCTCCATCGTCGGCGGCCTGCTGGTGATGGACCGCGACCTCGGCTCCATCCGCCGCGAGGACTGCCGGGTGATGACGAAGCGCGCCCCCAGCGAGGAGGAGTGGAAGGACCTCCTCTTCGCCTGGAAGGTGGTGAAGCACGTCAAGTCGAATGCCATCGTCTTCGCCAGGGGAGACCGGACGGTCGCCATCGGCGGGGGGCAGACGAGCCGGGTGGAGTCGGTGAAGACCGCGGTGATGAAGGCGCGGCTCCCGCTCCGCGGCTCTGCGGTGGCGTCCGACGCCTTCTTCCCCTTCGCCGACGGGGTGGAGGAGATCATCCGCGCCGGCGCCACCGCCGTCATCCAGCCCGGCGGCTCGGTCCGGGACGCCGAGGTGGTGGCGGCGGCCGACCAGGCGGGCATCGCCATGGTGGCCTCCGGGATGCGCCACTTCCGGCACTGAGAGAGCGCCGCCGGAGGCCCCCGCGCCGGGGCGCCCGCAGGCGTGGTATATCGCCCCCGCATGCGCGTTCTCGTCGTGGGCGCGGGCGGCCGCGAGCACGCCCTCGCCTGGAAGATCTCTCGCAGCCCGCTCGCCGAGAAGGTCTACTGCGCGCCCGGCAACCCCGGGACGGCGCGCGTCGCCGAGAACCTGCCCATCGCCGCCGACGACGTGGAGCGACTCGCGCGGTGGGCGCGCGAGAATGCCATCGACCTGGTGGTGGTCGGACCCGAGGCTCCGCTCGTCGGCGGTCTGTGCGATCGGCTGGCGGGGAGCGGGGTGGCGGCCTTCGGGCCGAGCGCGGCGGCGGCGCGCCTGGAGGGGTCGAAGGCCTTCGCCAAGGAGGTGATGGAGGCGGCCGGGATCCCGACCGCCTCGCACCGCGTCTTCGAGTCCCTCGAGCCGGCCGCCGCCTACGCCCGGGCCCGGGAAGGCAAGGTGGTGGTGAAGGCCGATGGCCTCGCCGCCGGCAAGGGAGTGGTGGTGTGCGGGAGCGTGGCCGAGGCCGAGGCGGCATTGCGGAGCCTCCTCGTCGAGCGCGTTCACGGCGCGGCGGGCTCCCGCGTGGTGGTGGAGGAGAGGCTCGAGGGGCCCGAGGCGAGCGTCATCGCCCTCACCGACGGGAAGCGGCTCCTCACCCTGCCGCCGGCACAGGACCACAAGCGCATCTTCGACGGCGACCAGGGGCCCAACACCGGTGGAATGGGGGCCTTCTGCCCCACGCCCACGGTGGACGCGGCGCTGCTCGCCGAGGTGGAGAGGACCGTGCTCCTGCCCACCATCGCCGAGATGGCGCGGCGAGGAACGCCCTTTCGCGGGGCGCTCTACGCCGGGCTCATGCTCACCGAGCGCGGGCCGAGGGTGCTCGAATTCAACGCCCGCTTCGGCGACCCGGAGACGCAGCCCATCCTCATGCGCCTCGGGAGCGACCTCCTCCCGGCGCTGCTCGGCGCCGCCCGGGGAGAGCTCGGGGGCGCTCGGCTGGAGTTCGACCCGCGCGCCGCCGTGGGCGTCGTCCTGGCGGCCGAGGGCTACCCCGGCACCGTCGTCCAGGGCGACGTCGTCGAGGGAGCGGAGGAGGCGCTGGGGGAGGGGGTGGAGGTGTTCCAGGCGGCCACCGCGCGAGGGCCGGACGGGAAGCTCCGCACCGCCGGAGGGCGGGTCCTCACCGTCTGCGCTCTCGGGCGGGACCTGGAGGAGGCCGCCGCCCGCGCGTACCGGGCGGCCGGGACCATTCGCTTCCGCGGCGGCCAGTACCGCCGCGACATCGGAAGGGCTCTTTCGCCTGCCAGGAATCGGGAGGTCACGTGACGGCCAAGGTCCTCATTCTCATGGGCTCCGACTCGGACTGGGAGGTGATGTCGGAGGCGAGGAAGTCGCTCCAGGAGATGGGAGTGGAGAGCGACGTCCACGTCTCGAGCGCCCACCGCACGCCGGAGCGGACCGCCGCCCTGGCGCGCGAGGCGGCCGGGCGCGGGATCCGGGTCATCATCTGCGGCGCGGGCGCCGCCGCCCACCTCTCCGGGGTGGTCGCGGCCGAGAGCCCGCTCCCGGTGCTGGGCGTGCCCCTCGCCTCGAGCGACCTCTCCGGCCTCGACGCGCTGCTCGCCACCGCCCAGATGCCCTCCGGGGTGCCGGTGGGAACGCTCGCCATCGGCAAGGCGGGGGCGCGCAACGCCGGCCTGCTCGCTGCCCGCATCCTGGCCCTCTCCGACCCCGAGGTGGCCGCCAAGGTGCGCGAGCAGCGGGCCCGCATGAGTCAGGAGGTCGAGGCGAAGGACGAGGCCCTGCAGAAGCGGCTGCGGGGCGAATAGAGGGCGTGGACACGCTCGACCGCTACCTGGCGCGCGAGATCCTGCTGCCCTTCGCGGCGGGGCTCCTCTTCCTCACCCAGCTCCTACTCGCCTCCCAGCTCCTCGCCCAGGCCGACGTGCTGTTCGGCGGCGGGGTCTCGGCCTGGGACGTGATCCGCATTCTCGCCGACCTCGTCCCGCACGTCCTCGAGTACGTCCTGCCGGTCGCCTTCCTGCTCGGCGCCGTGCTGGGCGTCGGTCGCCTCGCCGAGTACCGCGAGATCGTGGCCCTCTCGGCGGCAGGCATCTCGCCGGTGAGGCTCGTCCGGGTTCCCCTCCTCCTCGGCGTGGCGGTCTCCGCGGTGGCGATGTGGATCGCCCTGCAACTCGCACCCGCCGGACTGCGCGACGCCCGCGGCCGCATCGACGAGGTGATCAAGCGCAACCTCCAGGGGGAGATCCGCGCCGGGGTCTTCTACGAGGACATTCCCGGCTTCACCCTCTACGCGGCCGAGGTCAAGCCGGACGGCTTCCGCCACGTCCTCATCGCCGACCGCACCAACCCATCCGCCCCGGTCCTGGCGCTCTCCGAGAGGGGGCGCTTCGAGCCCTCCCCGGGGGGCAGCCTGAGGCTGGTGCTCGACCGGGGCGAACTGCACCGAGAGGAGCCGGCGAGCGAGTACATCGTGGCGGCCTTCGACCGGGCCTCGGTGGACCTCGGGCTCGGCCAGACCCTGGGGGAGCGCAACCGGCTCTCGGGCTCCGCCTTCGAGCTCACCCCGGCCGAGATCCGCCGGGCCGGGCAGCCCGGGGGCGGGCGGAGCGAGGAGGAGGCCCGCGGCTGGAGGACGTTCCTGTGGAGGCGCATCGCCGTCCCTCTCGGGATCCTGGCGCTCGGCCTCCTCGCCGTTCCCATCAGCGCCATGCGCCGCGGGGGGCGCGCCTTCGGATACGGGGTGACGCTGCTCGCGGTGGTGGCGTACTACTCCCTCCTGCGCTTCGGGGAGAAACTCTCGCACCGGGGCACCCTGCCCCCGTGGCTCGGCCCCAACGTCGCCAACCTGGCGGTGGCGGCGGTGGCGATCGTCCTGCTCGCCCAGCTGGCCCGCCGCGGTACCGGAGCCGTGAAGTGACCCTCTTCTTCCACATCGCCCGGCGCGCGCTCGTCGCCTTCGTCGGCGCGCTCGTGGCGGTGGTGATCCTCTTCCTGGTGGTGGAGGTCTCCGAGAACGCCAACCTCTTCCGGGGAGAGGGGTGGCTCGAGGGAGCCGTCGAGGTCTACCTCAACCGGGCGGCGGCGGTGGCCTGGCAGACGGCGCCCGCCGCCATGCTCCTCGGCGCCTCGCTCACCGCCTCGAGCCTTCGCCGCACCCGGGAGTACGACGCCATGCGGGCGCTCGGGCTCGGCCCCTGGCGGGTGGCCCTTCCCATCCTGGCGGTGGCGACGGTCGTCGCCCTCGGGATGATGGTGTTCGACGACCTGGTCGCCGCCGGCGCCGCCGCCCGGGCGGACGAGATCCTCGCCACCCGGTTCAACGGGGGTGCGAACTGGCGCCGCTGGCAGGAGCCGAAGCGCTGGTTCCGCGGCCGGGGCGGGAGGCGCGTCTACGACCTGCGCGGGACCGGGGAGGGGGGCGCATTCGAGCGGGTCACCATCCTCGAGCTCAGCCCCGAGTTCCGGCTGGAGCGCAGGATCGACGCGCAGCGCATGCTCCCCGGGGGCGCCGGGGAGTGGATCCTGGAGGACGTCGAGGAGCGGACCTTCACCCCAGCGGGATTCCGGCTGGAGAAGGCCGACCGGAAGGTCTACCGGTTCGACGAAGACCCCGAGGCCTTCGCGGTGCGGCCGGGCTCTCCCGCCCAGATGCGGCGCTCCGTCGTCGCCTCCCAGATCCAGGTGCGCCGCCGCCTCGGCCTCGCCACCGCCGACTACGAGCTCGAGTGGCAGCGGAAGATCGCCTATCCGGCGGCGGCGATCCCCGCCGCGCTGCTCGCGCTGGCGCTCGCGCTCCGGCGCGACCGGCGCGGGAACGTCACCGCCTCGGTGGCCGAGTCGGTGGGGGTCTCCGTCGCCTTCTGGGGGCTCCAGGGAGTCGCCTGGTCCCTGGGGCGCTCGGGCCGCATCTCCCCGGCGGCGGCGGCCTGGCTGCCCGACGCCGTCGTTCTCGTCGCCGGGCTCTGGGCCCTGCGGCGCTTTCGCTAGCGGAGGACCGCCGGGATGGCGCTCTTCACCTGCGACGTCGCCGAGGTGGCGCTCGTCCTGCGCCGGGGGGGGATCGCCGTCTACCCGACCGAAACCTTCTACGGCCTCGGAGCCGTCGCTTCCCTCCCGGACGCGATCGCGCGCCTCGCCCGGGCCAAGTTCAGGCCCGAAGGGAAGCCGCTCCCGCTCGTCGTCGCCGATCGCGACATGGCGTTTGCGCTCTGGTCGGCGGTGCCCGACGAGGCGCGGGTGCTCGCTGCCGCGTTCTGGCCGGGCCCGCTCACGCTCGTGTCCAGGGCGGCGAACGGGCTCCCCGCCGAGGTGGCCGGGCCCGGCACCGTCGGGGTGCGGGTGCCCGGGAGCGAAGTCGCGCGGGACCTCTCCCGGCTCTCGGATGCACCCCTGGTGTCGACCTCCGCGAACCTCTCGGGGGGTGAGCCCGTGCGCCGCGTCGAGGATCTCGACCCGGCCCTCGCGCTCGCGGTGGATGCGGTCCTCGACGGCGGACCTACCCCGGGAGGGTTGCCGAGCACGGTGGTGGAGGTGGGCCCGGGAAGGGTCGTGCTCGTCCGCGGGGGAGCGGTTCCCTGGCCCGAGATCCTCCGGGCGATGCGCGCGGCGGCCTTGCCCTCCGCAGCCGACTGATCTACGGTCCCGCGACCCCATGCCCGCCGTCGCGCCTTTTCGCGGTCTCCGCTTCGCTGCGCCCGGCAGGGACATCTCGGACCTGGTTGCACCTCCCTACGACGTCATCTCGCCCGCCCTGCGCGAGACGCTCCTCTCGCGCTCGCCGCAGAACGTGGTCCGCCTCATCCTGGAGAAGGAGGGCCCCGGAGACGCTCCCGGAAGCGATCGGTACACGCGCGCGAGCGCCACCTTCCGCGGTTGGATCGCACGCGGAGTCCTTCAACGGGATGTTCAGCCGGCGCTCTACCCCCTCGAGCAGACCTTCCCCACCCCCGACGGCCGCGAGCGAGTCCGGCGCGGGCTCCTCGCCGCCGTGCGCCTGCACGACTTCAAGGACGGCGTCGTGCGGCCGCACGAGAGCACGCTCGCCGGGCCGCTTGCCGACCGCCTGGAGCTGACGCGCCACGCCCGCGCCAACCTCTCGCCGGTGTTCGGCGTCTACGACGACCCGCGCGCCGAGGTGGCGCAGGCCCTCGCCGGCGCCTTCGTCCCCGACCCGGTGGCGCAGGCGGTGACGGACGACGGGACCCGGCAGCGCATGTGGCGGCTCGAGGACCCCCAGAGCATCTCGGCGGTGAAGCGCCTGCTCGCCGACCGGCGCGTCATCATCGCCGACGGCCACCACCGCTACGGGGCGGCGCTCTCCCTGCGGGACGAGCTCGACCGGGAGACGCCGGGCCTGCCCGCCGAGGGGGGGCACCGCTGGGTGCTCATGTACCTGCTCGCGGCCAGCGATCCGGGGCTCGTCATCTTCCCCACCCACCGGCTCCTGCGGAACCTGCCCGGCCTGCGGTCTGCCGGACTCGCCTCCGGCTTGGAGCGCTGGTTCCGGGTGGACGCCATCGCCGAGGACATCCGGCGACCGACGGGGCGAGCCTGGGCCATCTCGCGCCTCTCCGAGCACCTCGGGAAGTCCACCGCCTTCGTCCTCGTCACCGCGGAGGACGGCCGCGCCCGGTTGCTCACCCTGCGCGAGGACGCCGACCTGTCCGGCCTCCCGCTGCCGAAGGACAGGAACCTACGGGAGCTCGACGTCAGCGTCCTCCACGGGGTCGTCCTCGAGGGGCTCCTGGGCCTCTCCAAGGCGTCCCAGGACCGCGAGGAGAACCTGGTCTACGTGCGGGACGCCGGCGAGGCGGTGGCGAGGACGCTGAGCGGAGAGGCCCAGGCGGCCTTCCTTCTCAACCCCACTCCCATGTGGCAGGTCCAGGCGGTGGCCGACGCCGGACTGACGATGCCGGTGAAGAGCACCTGGTTCCACCCGAAGATCCCGAGCGGGCTCGTGATGAGGGAGTTGGATCCGGCCGGGCCGCCCTGATGTAGCGCCCCGCCGGCCCTTTCCCGCGCCGCCGGTTTGCGCTAGAAACGCGCCCATGCCGTTTCCACAGGAACGCCCCCGCCGCTTGCGCCGCAACGAGGCCCTGCGCACCCTCGTCCGCGAGACCCATCTCTCGCCCGACGACTTCATGTGGCCGCTCTTCGTCGTCCCCGGCTCGAAGGTCCGCAAGGCGGTGAAGAGCATGCCGGGGGTCTTCCAGCTCTCGGTGGACGAGCTCGTCGCCGAGGCGCAGGCGGGCTGGGACGCTGGGGTGCGCTCGGTCATCCTCTTCGGAGTGCCGGAGCACAAGGACGAGGTCGGCACTGGCGCCTACGCCGACGAGGGGATCGTGCCGCGCGCGGTCCGGGCGCTGCGCGAGAGGGTCCCGGGACTGATCATCGCCACCGACGTCTGCCTCTGCGAGTACACCGACCACGGGCACTGCGGGGTCCTGAAGCCGCCGCTGGCCGGTGGACCGAAGCAGGACCTGGGGGTCGACAACGACCTCACCCTGCCCATCCTGGCGAAGGAGGCGGTGGCCCACGCCCGGGCGGGCGCCGACATCGTCGCGCCCTCCGACATGATGGACGGCCGGGTGGCCGCCATCCGGGAGAGGCTCGACGAAGGTGGGTTCCCGGATGTCCCCATCCTCTCCTACGCGGCCAAGTACGCCGGCGCGTTCTACGGACCGTTCCGGGACGCCGCCGAGAGCGCGCCGCGCGAGGGGCCCGGCATCCCCAAGGACCGCAAGGGCTACCAGATGGACCCCGGAAACGCTCGCGAGGCCCTGCGCGAGGTGGCGCTCGACGTCGCCGAGGGCGCCGACATGGTCATGGTGAAGCCCGCCGTGCCCTACCTCGACATCGTCCGCATGATCCGCGAGCGGTTCCCGGTGCCGGTGGCGGCCTACCACGTGTCGGGCGAGTACGCGATGATCAAGGCGGCGGCACAGGCCGGATGGGTCGACGAGGAGCGGGTGGTCCTCGAGACCATGCTGTGCATCCGCCGGGCGGGAGCCGATTTCATCCTCACCTACTTCGCCAAGGACGCGGCCCGTCTCCTGACCGGGGGCCGTCGTTGAGCAAGGACCCGGAGACCCGGTACCAGGTGGCGGAGGTGTCGCCCGTCACTGCCGAGACGCTGGAGCGGGCGCTCAACGAGCACGCCGAGGACGGGTCCAGCTTCGAGTCCATGCACTTCGTCATGCGAGACGGCTCTCACCGGCCCGCCATGGCCTACCTCCTCTTCACCGCCGGGAGGGCGGGGCGAAAGCGCCCCGGCCGCTAGATGCGCGAGGCGCGGCGCGAGGGCTCTCCCTACCCGAAGGCCGACCTGATGCTCCGGGGTCTGGCCCGAGGCCTCGACTTTCTCCTCGCCATCGCCCTCGCCCAGCTGGGCCACGAGCTCGGTGCCATCCTGGCGGTGGTGTACCTCCTCCTCGCCGACGGCTTCATGCACGGGCAGTCGCTCGGCAAGCGCGTCTTCGGGGTCCGGGCGATGCAGATCCCCGGCCGGACTCCGGCCGGCTACCGCGAGTCGATGCTGCGCAACGCCGACTTCGCCCTGGTGGCCCTCTTCTACGTCGTCCCGCTGGGGTGGATCCTGCTCGTCCTGGTGGGCCTCCCGGTGGTGGCCTTCGAATCCTGGATGGTCTGGACCGACCGGCTCGGGATCCGCATCGGCGACATCTTCGCCGACACCCAGGTGGTGGACGCCAAGGTGGTGACGAAGATCGAGGTGGTGGCCGCGCACTCCTTCCCCATGTCGCCGGCGCCGCCCGGGCACGGCGCCGGCCGCGGCGCGGTCGCGGGCCACGCCGCTCGCGCCGCCTGAGGGCGCCGCGCCGGAAGGCCCGGGCACGGGAAGAGCCATGCGCATCGCCCTCACCCACAACCTCCGCCTCTCCGACTCCGAGGAGGAGGCCGAGTTCGACACCAGCGAGACCGTGGCCCTGCTCGCCGGGGCCATCGAGCGGCTCGGCCACCGCGTCGAGCGCGTCGAGGTCTCGGGACCGGCCTCGCGGACAGCCACTCGCCTCGAGGCATTCGGCCCCGACCTCATCTTCAACACCGCCGAGGGGCGGCGCGGGCGCTTCCGTGAGGCCTTCTTCCCGGCCCTCTTCGACGAACTGGGCATGCCCTACACCGGGTCGGATGCCTGGGTGCTCGCCGTCACCCTGGACAAGCAGCTCACCAAGCTGGCGCTGCAGCAGCACGGGATCCCGACGCCGCGCTGGCAGTACGTCGAGGATCCGCAGCGGCTCGTCCCCACGGCGCTGCGCTTCCCGGTCATCGTCAAGCCGAACTTCGAGGGAAGCTCGAAGGGAATTACCCAGGACTCGGTGGTCGAGGACGTCGCCCGGGCTCACGAGGCGGTCGCGGAGGCGCTGCGCCGCTATCCCGCCGGCGTGCTCGTCGAGGAGTACATCGTCGGCCGCGACATCACCGTCCCCTTCCTCGAGGTCGCCGGGGAGGAGCGGTCGGGGGTGCTGCAGCCGGTGGAGTACGTCATCGACGAGCGCGGCCGGGCCGGGCGCCGGCACGCCATCTACGACTACGAGCTCAAGACGACGCTCGACGAGTGCGTCTCGGTGCGGGCGCCGGCGCGGCTGTCGCGGGAAGAGACGACGCGGGTGCAGGGACTCGCCGCCACGGTCTTCAAGGTCCTGGGCGTGCGTGACCTGGGCCGCATCGACTTCCGCCTCGGAGACGACGGGCAGCTCTATTTCCTGGAGGTGAATGCGCTGCCCTCCCTGCAGCCCGGGGCCGGCATCTACGCGGCCGCGGCCCTGGAGGGGCTGCACGCCGACGCGGTGGTGGGCGCCGTCATCCGGAGCGCGGAGCGGCGCTGGAACCTGGAGGTGCCTCGCAGCCGCCGCGGCCGGCCGCGGCGGGCGGACCGGCTCAAGGTCGGCTTCGCCTTCAACGTGAAGCGCATCCACCCCGACCCGGCCGGCGATCAGGACGACGAGGCGGAGTACGACGCGCCCGAGACGCTGCAGGCCATCCGGGAGGCGATCGCCAGCCACGGGCACGAGGTGGTCGACCTCGAGGCGACGAGCGACCTGCCGGTGGTCCTCGCCTCCACCCCGGTGGACGTGGTCTTCAACATCGCCGAGGGCTTTCGCGGGCGCAGCCGCGAGTCGCAGGTCCCGGCCCTCCTCGAGCTCCTCGACATCCCCTACAGCGGCTCCGACCCGGCCGCGCTCTCCGTCTCGCTCGACAAGGCGCTCGCGAAGCGAATGGTGCGGACGCACGGAGTGCTGACGCCGGACTACACGGTGATGTCGACCGGCAAGGAGCGCCTCCCCCGGGAGATGCAGCGCTTCCCGCTCATCGTGAAGCCGGTGGCCGAGGGGACCTCCAAGGGGGTGACGGCGAAGAGCGTGGTCCACGACGAGGCCGAGCTCCGCGAGGTCGCCCGGGAGCTGGTGGCGAAATACCGCCAGCCCGCGCTGGTGGAGCAGTACATTGCCGGCCGGGAGTTCACCCTGGGGCTGTTGGGGGAGCGGCGCCCGCGCGTGCTGCCGGCGATGGAGATCGTCTTCCTCGACGCCGGCGACCCCACCCCCGTCTATTCCTTCGACATGAAGCAAGAGTGGAGCAAGCGCATCCGCTACGAGGTGCCGGCGAGGCTCACCGAGCGGGAGTCGGAGCGGCTCGAGCGCGCCGCCCGGGAGTGCTTCACCGCGCTCGGGTGCCGGGACGTGGCCCGCCTCGACTTCCGCATGGACGCGCAGGGGCGGGTGTTCTTCATCGAGTCGAACCCACTGCCGGGACTGGCGCCGGGGTGGAGCGATCTCGTCCTCATCGCGGAGGCCGCCGGCGTCTCCTACCGGGACCTGATCGGGGAGATCCTCTCCTTCTCCATCCGGCGGCTGCAGGAGCGCGAGCGCGAGCGCGAGAGGGCGCGCCGCGCCGCCGTGCGCGAGGCCGCGGGAGGGAACGGCGTCCGGCGCGAGGCGGGCGGCGACGGCCTTCCGGAGGCCGAGGACTAGGGTTCCACCCGGCTCCCCCCGGACCGCGCCCCTTCCGGCCGTACCTCGCTCGCGGCGTCCACCGGAGGGGCCTGGATGCGGGGTGCCCGCCGCGGATCCGCCAGCGCCTCTCCGGGCCAGGCGCGCGATTGGGCTCGAGTTTCCCTGGCCTCGGGCCGCAGGCTCCGGCTATGCCAAGGCCATGGGCGAGGTGGCACGCGAGCCGCGCCGGCGCGCGCGCAACCTGGGGATCCCGCTCGGCCGGTATCGCCCGGGGCGCTGGAACGCCATCACCGACGTGGGCGGAGTCAAGGTCGGCCACTCCACGCTCATCCGCGGGTCGGGCCGCCTCGTGGTGGGCCAGGGTCCGGTCCGGACGGGGGTCACGGTCATCCTGCCGGACGCTGAGAACCTCTTCGAGGAGCGGGTGGTCGGGGGCGCGTTCATCCTGAACGGAGCCGGCGAGGTCTCCGGCATCACGCAGGTGATGGAGTGGGGGCTCATCGAGACGCCTATCCTCCTCACCAACACCCTGTCGGTGGGCGCGGTGACCGACGCCACGGTGAAATGGATGGTGGAGCGCTTCCCGGGGATCGGGGACACCCACGACGTCATCCTCCCCCTGGTGGGCGAGTGCGACGATTCCTGGCTGAACGACGTGGCCGGGCGCCACGTCGGTGAGCTCCAGGTCCGGGAGGCCATCGCGTCGGCGAGCTCGGGGCCGGTGGCGGAGGGGAGCGTGGGCGGCGGCACCGGGATGATCACCTGCGACTTCAAGTCGGGCATCGGCACCTCGTCGCGCAAGCTCCGGGAGGCGGAGGGGGGCTTCACGGTGGGCGTGCTGGTGATGTCGAACTTCGGCCAGATGCACCAGCTCCGCATTGCCGGCCTCCCGGTCGGGGAGGCGCTGCGCGAGCGCTACGCGCAAACCCCGACGCGGCACGGCAGCTACGGCTCCCTCATCGCGGTGGTGGCCACCGACGCCCCCCTCACCAGCCACCAGCTCTCTCGCCTCGCCAAGCGCGGGGCGCTCGCGGTCGGGCGCGTGGGTTCCACCGCTCGCCACGGCTCGGGGGAGATCTTCCTCGCCTTCAGCACCGCCAACAAGGTGCCGCGGCAGACGCGCAAGATGGTGTACCGGATGAGGGTGCTGCTCGACGCCCGCATCGACCCTCTCTACGAGGCCACCATCGAGGCGACGGAGGAAGCCATCGTGAACTCGCTCTTCATGGCCGAGGACATGGAGGGAGTGAACGGGAACTTCTCGCCCGCCCTGCCGCTCGGCGAGGTGCGAGAGATGGTGGCGCGGTGGCAACCCTGGGAGAGGTAGAAGTCATGGCGCGGCAGCCCGGTCGTGCTATAGGTGACCCGCTTTCGCACGCGAACCGCCGAGGAGAGAGGAATGGCACGCTCCAAGAGCAAGCACGCCCGGATGAAGTCGACGCGCCGCCAGCGGTGGAAGAGGCGGCTCAAGACGAAGAAGGCCGCGAAGAAGGCGGCCGCGAAGAAGTAGCGCACCGGACCGCGCGCGGGCTCGCTTCGCGCACCGCGGTTTCCGCCGCCCTGGCGGCCATAGAGGCGCTCGGAGAAGGGAGGCCGCTGCGGCTGGCCCTGGGCTCGGCGCTAGCGGCGCACCCTGGGCTCGGCCCCAAGGAACGCCGGCACGCCGCCGTGGCCGCGCGCTCCGTCGCCCGCTGGCTGCGGGTGTGCGACGCCGCCCTCGTCCGCGCCCGGGCTCCGCGCTCCATCCCGGCCGACCGGGCGCTCCTCCGCTACCTCGCCTGGCGCATCGCCGTCCTGGGCGAGGCGCCGGACGCGGTGGCGCGGGCTCTGCGGTTGCCCGGGCCCAGGCGACCGCGCGCCCTCGGCGATGCCGAGCTGCGGTCGGTGGCGAGGGCGCTGCCGCGCCCAGGGCCCCTCGGGCCTCTCTCCCTGGACGCGAGCGGCCGCCTCATCCCGCCGCCGGCGGACCCCGTCACCGCTCTCGGGCTGCGCCACAGCGTTCCCGACGCACTCGTCCGCAGGATCCTCGCCGCCCTCGGGCCCGCCGAGGCCGCGGAATGCCTGGCGGCCCTGAACCGAGAACCGGTAATAACACTGCGCGTGAATGCGGCCCGCAGCTCCCGAGGCGCGGTGCTCGACGCGCTCCGCGGCGCGGGGGTGGCGGCGGAGGAGGGGACGGGCCCCCTCTCGGTCAGGGTCCGGGACCGCGCCCGCCTCTTCGACGCTCCGGCGTTCCGGCAGGGGCTCGCCGAGGTGCAGGACGAGGGAAGTCAGGCGGTGGTGGATCTCTGCGCCCCGGCGGAGGGCGAGCGCTGGCTCGATCTCTGCGCCGGGAGCGGCGGGAAGGCCCTGGGTCTCGCGGCGTTGGGCGCGCGAGTCACCGCCTGGGACGCGAACCCCCGGAGGCTGTCGGAGTTGCCGCGGCGGGCCCGGCGGGCCGGGCTCGAGGTCCTCGTCTCGCGAAGCGAGCCCGCGGGAACGTTCGACGGGGTGCTCGTGGACGCGCCCTGCAGCGGCTCCGGCGCTCTCGCCCGGGAACCCGACGCCCGCTGGCGGATCGACGACGCGGCCGTCTCCCGCTTCCGCGAGGGCCAGCTCGCCATCCTCGATCGGGCGGCCCCCCGGGTCCGGAAAGGGGGCCGGCTCGTGTACGCGACCTGCTCGCTCTTCAGAGAAGAGGGGGAGGAGGTGGTGGAGCGTTTCCTGGCCGGGCACGCGGGCTTCTCCCTCGCCGCAGAAACGAGGCGGTGGCCGCACCGGCAGGAAGGGGCGGGCTTCTTCATGGCGCAGGTCGAGCGCGAGGGGGCACCCGCGCTGGCGACAGGAAGGGGGCGGCGGCGCCCGAAGGGCCGGGCGGGGCCGAAGGTCCGGACGACGCGGAGGAATCCGCGCAGGGGAGCGACAAGCCGCTTGACGGAGCAGGTGGGGCGCGTTAGAAAGCCCGCTCCTGTCGCGGACTTGGCCGCTCGGGAGAGGTAAGTGACCATCCGGGAATTCCTGTTCGGGTTGAGGGACCGAATCGTCCACCGGTCGCAAGTGGGCAAGGAGAAGCTCGACGCCACCTTCGCTAGGCGCGAGCTCGACCGGCGATTCCTCGCGCTCGGTGAGAGTTACTACGAGGTCGTGCGGCAGGGCGGAGCCCACCCGGCAGAAGAGCTTCGAGAGGCGATTCGCGAGGTGGATGGGCTCGTGCAAAGGCTGGCGGCGCACCGGGAGCATCTGAAGCGCCTGGAGGAAGAGGCGGCAACGCAATCGTGAGATAAAGGGCCCGTGGCGCAGCTGGGAGCGCGTCTGAATGGCATTCAGAAGGTCACCGGTTCGATCCCGGTCGGGTCCACCAAATGGCAGAACG
>Ga0335079_10003589_pt1 | contig 17879 bp, 20 predicted proteins | sample Lox_Sample_33_FD_206719 | JGI IMG/M metagenome (GOLD analysis project Ga0335079, IMG submission 206719) | Soil microbial communities from Loxahatchee National Wildlife Refuge, Florida, United States - Lox_Sample_3.3 | ecosystem: Environmental > Terrestrial > Soil > Wetlands | place: USA... | reverse complement strand
CGGAACGCTCGGCGGCAACCTGACGCAGCGCATCGCGCTCACCGGCAAGACGGGTTTCTTCGAGGCGCTCTCCAAGGGCGTCAACCAGCTCGCCGACAACATGGCCGAGATCGTCTCCAAGGTGAAGCACGCGGCCGGCGAGGTCTATCGCGGTGCCGATGAGATCTCCCAGGGCAACGCCAACCTCTCCCAGCGCACCGAGGAGCAGTCCTCCTCGCTCGAGGAGACCGCCTCCTCGATGGAGCAGATGACCTCCACCGTCAAGCAGAACGCGGACAACGCCGGTCAGGCGAGCCAGCTCGCCATGGCCGCGCGCGATCAGGCCGAGAAGGGCGGCAGTGTGGTCGCCAAGGCCGTCAACGCCATGACCGACATCAACGACGCCTCCAAGAAGATCGCCGACATCATCGGCGTGATCGATGAGATCGCCTTCCAGACCAACCTGCTCGCCCTCAACGCAGCAGTGGAAGCTGCCCGCGCCGGTGAGCAGGGCCGCGGCTTTGCCGTCGTGGCCAGCGAGGTGCGCAACCTCGCCGGCCGCTCGGCCACCGCCGCCAAGGAGATCAAGGAGCTCATCCAGGACTCCGTGCGCAAGGTCGAGGACGGCTCGGTGCTCGTCACCCAGTCGGGTCAGACCCTCGAGCAGATCGTCTCCTCGGTCAAGAAGGTCTCCGACATCGTCGCCGAGATCGCTGCCGCCTCGCGCGAGCAGTCCTCCGGCATCGAGCAGGTCAACCGCGCCGTGATGCAGATGGACGAGCTCACCCAGCAAAACGCCGCCCTGGTCGAGGAGGCCACCGCTGCCTCCCAGTCCATGGCCGAGCAGGCCGGAGAGCTCAACTCCATGATGGGCCGCTACATCCTCTCGGACTCCGCCACAGCCGCCGCAGCCGCTGCGGTCAAGCGCCCGCAAGCCCCCAAGCCCGCTGTCGCGAAGGCCAAGAGCCCCGCCGCACCGGCCACGGTGGAGCGCCGCGGCGCCAACCGTCCCTGGAAGAACACCCAGGCGAAGCAGCCCGAAAAGAGCGAGCCCGCTCCCACCGATGTTTCAACCCCGAGTCGCAAGGCCGCGACCGGTAACGATTCCGATTGGCAGGAATTTTAAACCGGAGAGATGCGAATGGCCCGAATACTAGCCGTCGATGATTCGGCCGCGATGCGGCAAATGGTGGGCGTCACGCTCACCGGTGCCGGTCACGACGTTCAGCAAGCCGTCGATGGTCGCGAGGCACTGCAGTACGCCGAGCGCCAGAAGTACGACCTCGTGATCACGGACGTGAACATGCCCGTGATGGATGGGATCACTCTGGTGCGGCACCTGCGCAGCCTCCCGAACTATCGCGGTGTGCCGCTGCTCGTGCTCACTACCGAAGCCTCCACCGAGCGCAAGCTCGAGGGCAAGGCGGCGGGTGCCACGGGCTGGCTCGTGAAGCCCTTCAACCCCGAGCGCCTGCTGGCGACCGTGGCCAAAGTGCTGAGCTGAGCTCACCTGTCGAGAGCCGGGCACGGCATGAGGTCGTGCCTGAACCGCAATGGATGCGATGGCAAGTCTTAAGAAGAGACACTCAATGACGGGAGCAAATACTGAACGCACGGCGGCCCTCGAGGCGGCTGCCACCCTGCTCGCGCATGCGATGGATCAGTCGCACGCGCCGGTGGAGACACTCGGCAACTCGATTGCGCGCCTGGCGCAGGCGATCGCACGGCCGGAATTCGCGAAGCGCGAAGAGCTGGCACGCGAGCTCGCGGACTGCATCGTTTCGCTGCAGTTCCACGACCGCATGCTGCAGCAGCTGGTGTATGTCCGTAACTATCTATCGGCGGCCGCCGACGGCCGGGACTGCGGTCCGCTCGCGCATGCCGACCTGCTCAGGCTCACCGAGAGTCAGGGCAGCATCGAGCTGTTCTAGAAAGGCCTGATGCAAATGGCGGATGCGGCCTCGAAGGATCCTGCAGGCGCCGCGCGCACGCGCGAGTTCGCCTTTGGCGATGAGGACTTCGCGGCGCTGCGCCGACTGGTCAAGCAGCTGACGGGCATCAACCTGTCGGAGCAGAAACGCGAGCTGGTCTATGGCCGGCTGTCGCGCCGACTGCGCGCCCTCGGACTGTCATCCTTCCGCGATTACCGGCAGATGCTGGAATCGGATGCCGATGAGCTGGTGCAGTTCTGCAATGCCATCACGACCAACCTGACCGCATTCTTCCGCGAAGAGCACCACTTCGATTATCTGCGCGAGGAGTTCTTCAAGAAGCTCGCCGCCGATCCGCGCGCGCCGCGGCGCGTGCGCATCTGGTCCGCCGGCTGCTCGAGCGGCGAGGAGCCCTACTCCATCGCGATGACCGTGCGCGAGTCCCTGCCGAGCCTCGCCGGCTGGGACATCCGCATCCTCGCGACCGATCTGGATTCTGACATCCTCGCGCGCGCCAAGGCCGGCATGTACCACCCCGACCGCGTGCGCGGGCTCTCGCCCGCGCGGCTGTCGCGCTTCTTCACCGAGCAGGGCAGCGCTGCCGCGCGCACCTACAAGGTCGCGCCCGAAGTCGCCGCGCTCATCACCTTCAAGCAGTTGAATCTCATGGAGCCGCTGCCGATGCGCGGCCCGCTCGATGCGATCTTCTGCCGCAACGTCATCATCTATTTCGACAAGGAAACGCAGCGCGACCTGTTCCGGCGGATGTGCGCGCTGCAGCGAGTCGGCGACCGGCTGTTCCTGGGTCACTCGGAGAGCCTGTTCAAGGTGTCGGACGACTACCAGCTCATCGGCCGCACGATCTACCGGCGTAACTGACATGGGCTCCTCCATCCTCGAGCGCAGTGCCAAGACACCCCAGCCGCCCGTGCTGCGGGGCTTCGAGCATCTGCAGCGGTTCTGGGAGCCGGATACCGAGCGCTGGACCGCGAAGATCCTGCCCGGTGAGTACTACGTGACCTGCAACGATGAGGCCATCACGACCGTGCTGGGCTCATGCATCTCCGCCTGCGTGCGCGATCCGCACAAGCGCATCGGCGGAATGAATCACTTCATGCTGCCCGAGGATGCATCGAGCGGGCACAACAGCTGGCTCACCCCCGGTGTGGGACTCGCCACGCGCTATGGCTCGTATGCGATGGAAAGCCTCGTCAACGATCTGCTGAAGCTGGGGGCCGCGCGCGAGCGGCTGGAGTTCAAGCTGTTCGGCGGCGGCAAGATACTGGCCTCGCTCACCGATGTGGGCGCGCGCAACATCGAATTCATCTACGGCTTCATCAAGATCGAAGGCTACAAGATTTCGGCCGAGGATCTGGGCGGTACGCAGCCGCGCAAAGTCGTCTATTTCCCGGCCGACGGCCGCGCGCGGGTGCGTCGGCTGCGTCCGATCGAAAACCGCAGCATCGCCGATCGCGAGCAGATCTACATGGCGAACCTGTCCAAGGGACAGGACGGCGGCGAAGTCGAGTTGTTCGACCAAGGTTAATGTCATGGCAGTTGCGGCAGACAGCGGAATTCCAGGCGGAGCGAAGCGTCGCATCCGTGTGCTCATCGTCGATGACTCGGCGCTGGTGCGTCAGATGCTCACCGACATCCTCGGGGAAGATCGCGAGATCGAGGTCGTCGGCAGCGCGAGCGATGCGCACGTCGCACGCGAGAAGATCAAGCAGTTGAATCCGGATGTGCTGACGCTCGATGTCGAGATGCCGAAAATGGACGGCCTCACGTTCCTGCGCAATCTGATGCGCCTGCGACCCATGCCGGTCGTCATGGTGTCCTCGCTCACCGAGCGTGGCGCCGACGTGACGCTCGATGCCCTCTCGATCGGCGCGGTCGACTACCTCTCCAAGCCCAAGATCGATCTGGCCGCGACCTTGCGCGACTACAGCGCCGAGCTCATCGAAAAGGTGAAGGCGGCCGCGGGCGCCAGCGTGCGCGCCCTCGACACCCAGCGCCTGGCCACAGCCCCGGTGCCGCCGCGCTATTCGGCCGACGCGGTCCTGCCGCGCGCCGTGCCCAACCGCCAGCTGCGCACGACCGACCGCATCATCGCCATCGGTGCCTCCACCGGCGGCACCGAAGCGATCAAACACGTGCTCATGGGCCTGCCACCCGACTGTCCGGGGGTCGTCATCGCCCAGCACATCCCCAAGGCCTTCAGCACCCCTTTCGCGCGGCGCATGAACGATTGCTGCCAGATGAAGGTGTGCGAGGCCGAGGACGGCCAGCAGGTCATGCCCGGCCATGCGTATATCGCCCCCGGCGACCGGCATCTGCTTCTGGTCCGGGACGGCGCCCGTTATGTGTGCCGCCTGGATGACGGGCAGCCGGTCAATCGTCACAAACCCTCGGTCGATGTGCTGTTCCGCTCGGTCGCCCAGAACGCCGGCCGCAATGCCATCGGCGTGATCCTGACCGGGATGGGCAAGGATGGTGCGCGCGGGCTGCTCGAGATGCGCGACGCCGGCAGCCGCACCCTGGCGCAGGACGAGGCCACCAGCGTCGTCTGGGGAATGCCCGGGGAGGCGTTCAGTATCGGTGCCGCCGAGCAGGTGCTGGCTCTGCAGGACGTGGCCGGACGCATCTGCGCTCTCGCAGCTGCGATGGACATCACCCGCGAGCCCCGCTCGACCTGATAAGGTTAGACGTTATGCAAGCCAATACTTCAAGCGGCCCGAGCGATCCGGCTGCCTTTGCGTTCGTGCAATCCCTGGCCACCGAGCTGTCGGCCGGCAAGGTGGATCTGCCGAGCTTTCCCGACATCGCCCTGCGCGTGCGCCAGGTGCTGGGCGATGAGGACGTGACGCCGGATAAGGTGGTACGCGTCGTGGGCTCCGAGCCCGCCCTCGCCGCCCGGCTGCTGCAAATCGCCAATTCCGCGGCCCTGAACTTCAGCGGCAAGGCCGTCACCGACCTGCGTGCAGCCATCGCCCGCATGGGCTTCAACATGGTGCGCAGCGCGGCCATCGCCTTCGCACTCTCGCAGCTGAAGAAGGTCGATTCGCTGAAAGGTCTCGAGGCGCCCCTGGATACGCTGTGGAAACGCAGCGCGGATGTTGCGGCGATGTCGCACGTGCTGGCGCGCCGCTGCACCAAGGTCAACCCGGACACCGCGCTGTTGGCCGGACTGCTGCACGGGATCGGCGAGCTCTACATTCTCACGCGCGCCAACCAGCACCCGCAGCTGTTCGCGAACCAGCCCGCCTACCACGCGATCGTTCGCGACTGGCATACGAGCATCGCCAAGGCGCTGCTCGAGAACTGGGACATGGCCGAAGAGATCGTCCTCGCCGTGAGCGAATTCGAGGACGTGGAGCGTGACTACAAGGGCCCGCCGGACCTCACCGACGTGCTGACCGTGGCACACCTCATCGTCTCCTATCAGGCTTACCCGGATTCGATCGAGCTCAACATGCAGGGCGTAAAAGCCTGCCGGCGTATGCAGCTCGACCGTGCCGCTTACGATCGCCTGATCAGCGAATCGGCGGACGAAGTGGCTGCCATGCAGCAGGCGCTCGGTCGCTGACGACTCCCCGATGAGCTCCGTTCACCCAAATGCTGGGAGCTCATCAGCGCAGGAGGGGTTCCTGTTCGTTCAGGCGCTCGCCGTGGAGCTCTCCACCGGCGAGGTGGATCTGCCGGGCTTTCCCGAAGTGCTGGTACGCATCCGCCACGCGCTGGCGGACGAGAACGTCTCCATCGAGCGCCTGGCGCGGATCATCGGCGCTGAGCCGGTGCTCGCCGCTCGCCTGCTGCAGATGGCGAATTCCGCTGCGCTCAACCTGAGCGGTCAGCAGGTCACTGAGCTGCGCACGGCGATTGCCCGCATGGGCCTGAATCTCGTGCGCAGCACCACCATCGCTCATGCAGTGCGGCAGCTGAAGGCGGCGCCGGCGCTGCAGGGATTGGAGAAACCGCTCGAGATGCTCTGGCACCGCAGCGTGCTGGTCGCGAGCCTGTGTTACGTGCTGGCGCGCCGGCACGCTCCGGTCGGCGCCGACATCGCGCTGCTGGCGGGACTCATGCACGGTATCGGCCGGCTCTACATCCTGACCCGCGCAAGCCAGCACCGCTCGCTGTTCGCCGATGTCGCGAGCTACCAGGCGATCGAGCGCGACTGGCACCTGGGGATTGCGATCGCGATCCTCGAGAACTGGAAGATGCCGGCGGAAGTGATCCAGGCGGTGCGCGACTCGGAAGACTTTGCCCGCGAGTCACGCGGCGCGCCTACGTTGAGCGATGTGCTGGTGGCTGCGAGCCTGATCGCCGTGCATCACGATCAGCCGCAGATGCTCGATGCGCGGCTGCAGAGCGTGCGCCCGGTCGCGCGGCTCGAGCTCACGCGCGCGATCTGCGACAGCCTGGTCGAGGAGTCGAAGGAAGAATTGCGCGCTCTGAGCGAGGCGCTCGCCTGAAGTCTTACTTGCCGCCGACGCCCGGCGCGCCCATCAGGTGCTCAAGCTGCAGGAAGCTGTCGGCAACCTTGCCCGGGGACACCTGATACGTGCCCTGATCGATGGCCGAGCGGATGGAGCTCACGCGGACCTCATCCACGGCCGGCAGGTCACGCAGCGCCTGCTCGAGGCTCGCGAGCTGGCTCGCTGCGCCGGTGATGTGCACGCTGGTCGTATCGCCAGCGGAAGCGGATTCGCAAGCCGTGCCCGACGGGTCCTGCGGACGCTGCGACGTACGGCGGACCCCGAGTGATGCGGGCCGGCCACCGTCTATACCATTGATTTTGTCGGACACGTCAGCTCTCCTTGATCCTGCATCCCCTGTATCGGCGTGACCCGGGAAAACTTAAGGACGAGAGCCGGATCACAGCCGATCTTATTTTGACGTGTATCAGGCCTCGGTTGCGACGACGCGTCCCACATTTACCAGATTGTAGGCACTGCGGCGTCCGTAGGTGAACTGGTCCCGGGTGCCCTGGACGAGCACACCGAGCCTGCCCTGCACGTTCTGCAGCCGCGCGTTCACCAGAGCCCCGTTGCGATCGTTGCGCTGGCGGCAGGCGGCGGCGGCACTGGCACACTCGGCCCAGTCCTTCGCGAGCGTCCCGGTCGGGTCGCACCAGCGCATCAGCTGCTCCAGGCCCTGCACGTCCGGCTCGTAACCCAGGTTCCGGCACAGGCTGCGGCGGTCCTCATCGGCGCGCACCACCCGGGCGATGCAGCGCTGCCGCTCGCGCATAGCGCCCTGCAGGCCCTCGATATCGTTCGATTGCAAAAGCTCGTGCTCTCCGTCGAGGAGCCCGGCGAGCTCGTGGAGGCCGGAAGCCTCGGTGGAGATCAGTCGGGCAAGTTGAGTGAGGCAGTTCTGGGGTTCCATGGATCACACCTTATTAGAGGCCTTATCGGCCACAGCGGGGGAAACTTGAGGTCCGTCACAGTTCATGGGGCGATGCGCACCGTCGCCGCATCCTCGGCAACGCCCTCGACGATGCGCATGGAGCTCAGGTTCTGCACCTTGAGCCGCGCACCGGCGGTGGCGTTATCGAGCGCACGCCCCGTGGCGCGAACCTCGATGCCACCGGCCGCCGCCACCAGGGTCACCTCCTGGCCGCGGTGAATGGCGAAGTCCGGCGCGAGCAGATCGACGGTCAATGCGGTGCCGGCGGCGAGTGAGCGCTGCACCGCACGGTGATGCAATTCGGAGGGGTTGCCGAGGTAGGCCGTTCCCAGGCCGCTCACGCGGCGCGACTCCACGCTCACATCGTCGGGCCCGACGATCACGTCGCGTGCCACGGCGTGCTTGAGCACGAGCACGGGGACGCGCGTCTCGATGGTCACGGGCACATAGACGCTCCAGCGTGAGGGCGACTCGCAGCTCACGCCGATCAGCGCGCGGCTCTGCAGCGATGCACCGGCCGGCAGCTGCGCCTTCAGGGGCTGCGCGCAGCGGGTGAGTCGCAGCCGCCCATCGAGCGGGCCGCTCGTAACCGAAACCACTTCCGCACGCGCGGGCAGCTGTGCGCGCACGAGGGCTTCCGCGGCGGCGCCGATCCGATCGAGCGGCTCGATGCCTTCATCGCCTGCGGGCTGCGCGCCGGCAGCGGCAGCACAGAGCAAAGCGGCTGCCGCGAGCACGCGGCGTCGGTTCTTCGTCGCAATTGAGATCATGCCGCAGACTTTGCAAGCGCCGCGCCAGCGGCACGAATTGCGCTCGCCGGCGGCAGGCGCGACGCAACGGACGGCAAGGCGTTGCCGCTCACGTGATGCAGATCACGCCCTGGCGGGGCGTTTGAGCCGGTTTGGCCCGTTGTGGCCCCCTGGCATGCGGATTGCTGTTGTTCCCTCAGGTCAAGCTTTTGACGGACCAACAGACATGGCATCGAGCCTCGACACGTATCTCGGCATCCATCCCGCAGCGCTGCAACTGCAGTCAAAGCGCATGGAAGTGCTCGCGAACAACCTCGCGAACGTCGATACGCCCAACTACAAGGCGCGTGATCTCGACTTTCGTTCCGCGCTCGCCGCCGCCACCGGCAGCGCCGATGCGCCGGTGAGTCTTGCCACCACCAAAGCCGGGCACATCGCCACGAGCCCGGACACAGCCGGCGGCGCGGCGCTCAAGTATCGCGTGCCGCTTGCACCCTCGCTCGATGGCAACACGGTCGATGCACAGATGGAGCAGGCCGCATTCGCGGAGAACTCGGTGCGCTACCAGGCAACGCTCACCTTTCTCTCAAACAGCCTGCGCAATCTCATGACGGCAATCACGGGACAGTAGCGCTATGCCTTCATTCAAGATCTTCGATGTCGCGGGCTCCGGCCTGTCCGCGCAGTCGGTGCGCCTGAACACGGTGGCCAGCAATCTCGCGAACGCAGACAGCGTGAGCGGCGATCCCAGCACGGTATACAAGGCGCGCCATCCGGTATTCCAGGCGGTGCAGGCCGCGATGGGCGCCGCCGCCGGAGCGGCTACGAACGGCGAGCCCAACGCCGCCGTGCGGGTCGCCGGCATCGTCGAGAGCAATGCCGCGCCGACCGTGCGCTATGAGCCGGGCAATCCGCTCGCGGATGCCGCCGGCAACGTCTACGCACCCAACGTCAACGTCATCGAAGAGATGACCGACATGATTTCCGCATCGCGCGCCTATCAGAACGATGTCGACGTGATGAACACGTCGAAGGATCTGATGCTTGCGACCCTGAAGCTCGGCCAATAACCCCTGCGGGCGATAGAGGCACCTATGTCCAGCACCACTCCAGTGAACTCCGCCACCGCCAGCGCCGCGAGCAACTCGATTGCGAATGCGGTCCCGGCCAACATGCAGATCAGCGAGAGCGGCTTCCTCAAGCTGATCACCGCGCAGCTGCAGGACCAGAATCCGCTGCAGCCCGCGGATCCCACGCAGTTCCTGTCTCAGCTCGAGGGCATGAGCGAAGTGTCGAGTCTTCAGAGCGTGCAGCAGTCGATCACGGGACTCGCGGGCTCGCTGCAGGGCCAGCAGGTTTTGAACGGCACCTCGCTCCTCGGACACTCCGTGCTCGTGCCCGGCTCCGTCGGCGCTTTGAGCGCCGGCGGCTCGATCGGCGGTGCCGTCGCGGCGCCGGCCGGGGCCACCTCGCTCATCGTCTCGATAGCCGATGCGAGCGGTGCGCTCGTCAACAGCTTCGCCGTCGCACCGCAGGCTTCGGGGCTCACGAATTTCAGCTGGAACGGCACCAACTCATCCGGTCAGGCCATGCCGGCCGGGCAGTACGCCATCAAGGTCACGGCCAACGTGAACGGCACGAATCAGTCGGTGAGCCCGCTCGTCGCCGCCCAGGTGCAAAGCGTGACGCTCGATCCGTCCACGCAGTCGCTCGATCTCAACACCGACGCCGGGACCGTCCCCTTAAGCGCGGTCGTCAGCGTTCTCTAAGCTAAGGAGACTCTCTCATGTCCTTCAATATCGCCCTCACCGGCTTGAATGCCGCCAACCAGGACCTGTCGGTCACCGCGAACAATCTCGCGAACGTGGCGACGACGGGATTCAAGGGCTCGCGCGCCGAGTTCGCCGATCTGTACGCCGCGACCCAGCAGGGCGTGAGCGCCACGGCCGTCGGCAACGGCGTCACCGTCACCGAGGTCGCGCAGCAGTTCTCGCAGGGCAATATCGAGACCACGGGCAATAACCTCGACCTCGCGGTCAGCGGCAATGGCTTCTTCACGCTGAGCCAGGGCGGAGCGCTGAGCTACTCGCGCAACGGCGAGTTCCAGGTCAACGCGCAGGGCGATGTGGTCAATGCGCAGGGCCTGAACCTGCAGGTGTATCCGCCGCTCGCCAACGGCGGCTTCAATACCGGCGGTCTGAGCAATCTGTCGCTGACGACCAGCCAGAGCGCGCCGCAGGCGACGGCGAATGCGGCCATCACGGCGAACCTGCCCGCCAATGCGCAGCCGCCGGCGACCGCGGTGTTCAACCCGGCCGATCCGACGAGCTACAACAACACGACGTCGCTCACCGTGTACGACTCACTCGGCGCGGCTCACACCGCGACGCTCTATTTCGTGAAGACCGCGACGGCCAACGACTGGACCACGCAGCTGTATGTGGACGGGACGGCGGTAGGCGGTGCACAGGCGCTGGACTACTCCTCCTCCGGTGCGCTCACGACGCCCGTCAACGGCCAGGTAGCCTTCCCGGCGTACACGCCGGCAACGGGTGCGGCCAACATGAACATGACCTTCGATTTCAGCAGCACGACGCAGTACGGCAGCACCTTCGGTGTCACCGCGGTGACGCAGGATGGTTTCACGACCGGTCAGCTGACCGGGATCAACATCGGCTCTTCAGGCGTCGTGCAGGCGCGCTTCACCAACGGCCGCTCGGTCAATCTCGGCCAGGTGGCGCTCGCCAACTTCGCCAATCCGCAGGGCCTGCAGCAGCTCGGTAATTCCACCTGGGCGGCGACCAACGCGTCCGGCGCGCCGGTGAGCGGCGTTGCGGGTACTTCCGGCTTCGGCTCGATCGAATCCGGCTCGCTGGAGGAATCGAACGTCGATACGACCACGGCGCTCGTCGACATGATCACCGCGCAGCGCAACTTCCAGGCGAATGCGCAGATGATCCAGACCGACGATCAGATCACCCAGACGATCATCAACATCCGCTAGCCGACATAAAGGCGAGTCATGGACAAGATGCTCTACGTCGCGATGTCCGGGGCCAAAGAGACCCTGAGCGCGCAGGCGGCCAACAACCACAACCTCGCCAACGCGAGCACGACGGGTTTCAAGGCCGACCTCACCGCGTTCCAGAGTCGTGCCATCACCGGCCCGGGCTACGCCTCGCGCGTCTATGCCACCGACTCGAGCGTCGGCTGGGACAACTCCGTCGGCGCGCAGATCTCGACCGGCAACCCGCTCGATATCGCTGTGAGCGGGCCGGGCTTCATCGCCGTGCAGGATGAGACCGGCAAAGAGGCCTATACGCGTGCCGGCGACCTGCACGTGGATCCGAATGGCCAGTTGCTCACCGCGGCGGGACTTCAGGTACTGGGCGATAGCGGACCGATCAGCGTTCCGCCTGCGAACTCGATCAGCATCGCCCCGGATGGCACGGTCTCGATCGTGCCGCTCGGCCAGACGCCGCTCGCCGCCGCCAACGTCGGCCGCATCAAGCTGGTCAATCCGGCCGCAGGCACCATCGCGCGCGGCAGCGACGGCCTCTTTCACACGACTTCCGGCGACCCCGCGCCGGCCGATGCGACGACGACGATCACCCCGGGCGTGCTCGAGTCGAGCAACGTGAATCTCGCCAGCGCGATGGTCAACATGATCGAGCTGTCGCGCCGCTTCGATTTGCAGATCAAGGCGCTGCACGCCGCCGACGACAACAGCGCTTCATCCTCGAAGCTGCTGCAGAACCTCTGATGCCAACCCCCCCGGCCATCACCGACAGGTAAACGCTATGGAACCCGCACTGTGGGCCGCCAAGACCGGCCTCGACGCCCAGCAGACCCAGATGACGGTCACCGCGAACAATCTCGCGAACGTCAACACGAACGGCTTCAAGAAGGGCCGCGCCGTGTTCAACGATCTGCTGTACCAGAACGTCTCCCAGGTCGGCGCCGCGACCTCGCAGAACACACAGTCGCCTTCGGGCCTGCAGCTCGGTACCGGCGTGCGCATCGTCGCCACCGAGAACAACTACACCCAGGGCAATCTGGATAACACCGGCAACTCGCTGGATCTCGCCATCCAGGGCCGCGGCTTCTTCCAGATCCTGCGCCCGGACGGCACCGTCGGCTACACGCGCGACGGCAGCTTCCAGGTGAACGCTCAGGGTCAGCTCGTGAATTCGAGCGGCTATCAGATGCAGCCCGCGATCACGATCCCGACCGGCGCGCAGAGCATCACGATCGGCTCAGACGGCACGGTGAGCGTGCAGCTCGCGGGCCAGTCGACGCCGACGACCGTCGGCACGATCCAGGTGGCCGACTTCATCAATCCGGCCGGTTTGCAGCAGGTCGGCGGCAATCTCGCGGTCGAATCCGCCGCGAGCGGTCCGGCGCAGGCGGCGAATCCGGGCTTGAACGGCACCGGCACTCTGGTGCAGGGCTCGCTCGAGAGCTCGAACGTCAATGTGGTCGAAGAGCTCGTCAACATGATCGAGACGCAGCGCGCTTACGAGATGAACTCGAAGGCCGTCGAGACCACCGACCAGATGCTGCAGTACGCCACGCAGAACATGTAACGGATGTCGCGCACCCTCATGAGGAACTCAAGCAAACGACTGTGCGCACTCGCCTGCACGGCGCTCCTGGCGCAGCTGGCGGGCTGCGAGAGCGCGCCGCCGCCGAAGGACGAGGCGCTCAGCTGGGCGCAGGAGCCGCAGCCCGCGGCATCGCCCGGTGCGATCTATCAGTCGGGGCGTCAGGTAGCGCTGTTTGAAAACGCCGTCGCGCACAACGTCGGCGACATCGTCACGATCGTGCTGAATGAATCCACCCAGGCGCAGAAGAGCGCGACGACCACGACCCAGAAGGCAACCAACGCCACGCTCCCCGGGCCGACGCTGCTCGGTAAGCCGGTGACCATCAACGGTGTGCCGATTCTCAACAACAGCATCGACAACTCCACCAAGTTCGACGGTGAGGGCGCGAGCAAGCAGAGCAACAGCCTGAGCGGCTTCATCACCGTGACCGTGTTGCGGGTGCTGCCGAACGGCAATCTCTTCGTCAAGGGCGAGAAATGGATTGCGATCAATCAGGGCCAGGAATATGTGCGCCTGACGGGCATCATCCGCCCGATCGATCTCGCACCGGATAACACCGTCTCCTCATCCAAGGTCGGAGATGCGCGCATCTCCTACGGTGGCAAGGGCGCACTCAACGACACCAACACGCAGAGCTGGCTCGCGCGTTTCTTCAACTCACCGTGGGCGCCTTTCTGATGCACACCGCAGTTCGCATCGGCCGCGCCGCGGCCACCATCGCACTCGCTGCCGCCGTGACGCTCGCGGTGCTCGCCCCTGCGCCGGCGCAGGCCGAGCGCATCAAGGACATCGCCAGCGTCGCCGGAGTGCGCACCAACCAGCTCGTCGGCTACGGCCTGGTGGTGGGTCTTGATGGCACCGGCGATCAGACCACCCAGGCGCCGTTCACGATCCTGAGCATCATCAACATGCTGGCGAAGTTCGGTGTGACGATTCCGCCGGGCACGAATCCGCAGCTGAAGAATGTCGCGGCGGTGACGGTCACCGCGGACCTGCCGCCCTTCGCCAAGCCCGGCCAGACAATCGATGTCACCGTCGCCTCGATCGGCAATGCCTCGAGTCTGCGCGGCGGCAACCTGCTCATGACGCCGTTGCATGCCGTTGACGGACAGGTGTACGCGTTCGCGCAGGGCAGCATGATCGTCAGCGGCTTTGGCATCAGCGGCAAGGACGGCTCGCGCATTTCCCTCAACGTGCCAAGCAGCGGCCGCATCCCGAACGGTGCGAGCGTCGAGAAAGAGGTGCCCGGCAAGTTCGCCGATGACCCGCATCTGGTGTTCAATCTCAACACGCCGGACTTCACCACCGCGGCCCGGGTCGCAGCCGGCATTAATAAGAATCTGGGCGCCGGCACAGCGGAAGCGCTCGATGCCGTCTCGATCCGGGTCGTGGCGCCGACGCAGTCCGATCAGCGCATCGCCTATCTCGCCACGCTCGAGGACATGGATATCGATCCGGGCGAGGCCCCGGCGCGCGTCATCATCAACTCGCGCACCGGCACCGTCGTCATCAGCTCGCGCGTGCGCGTCATGGCCGCGGCCGTGGCGCATGGCTCGCTCTCGGTGACGATCACCGAGCGCAACGATGTGAGTCAGCCGAATTCCTTCACGCCCGGCACCAGCGCGACGGTGACGCCGCGCAGCTCGGTCGACGTGCAGCAGGCCGATGCCCGCATGTTCGTGTTCCACGCCGGCGTCAATCTCGATGAGATCGTGCGCGCCGTGAACCAGGTGGGCGCAGCGCCGGGCGATCTGGTCGCGATCCTCGAGGCATTGAAACAAGCTGGCGCCTTGCGCGCCGAGCTCGTCGTGATCTGACCATGACCGCGCCGATCGCAGACGCGAACACTTACGCCGACTTCGCCGGCCTTGCTGCGCTCAAGAACAGCGCCAAGGCGAGCGATCCGGCCGCGCTGCGCAAGGTGGCGCAGCAGTTCGAGAGTCTGTTCGCGCGCATCATGATCAAGAGCATGCGCGATGCGGTCGGCACGGACCCGATCTTCGGCAGCGATCAGGAAAAGATGTATCAGGGCATGTTCGACGACCAGCTCTCCGTCGAGCTCACCAAGGGCAAGGGGCTGGGACTCGCCGACATGCTGGTGCAGCAACTGCAGCGCTCTGCAGCCGGCAGTGCCGCGACGGGCACCACCAGCGCGAGCGGCGCCACGGCTGCCGCTCAGGCCCTTGCACCCCAGGCCGCGGCCAGCGCCGTCTCTCAGGCCACTCAGACGAGCTTTATTCAGGATGTCTGGCCGCACGCCCAGGCCGCGGGCGAGAAGCTCGGCGTCGATCCGCGCACCCTCGTCGCACAGGCGGCGCTGGAGACCAACTGGGGCACCAGCGTGCCGCAGGATGCGAGCGGCCGCAGCAGCAACAACCTCTTCGGCGTGAAAGCGGCGGGCAGCTGGACCGGTGGCGCCGTCTCCTCTTCGACATCCGAATTCGAGAACGGTGCTGCGGTGCGGACCACTGCACCGTTTCGGGCGTACGCCAGCCGCGCGCAGAGCTTCGAGGATTATGTCGAGTTGCTTCGCAGCAGCCCGCGCTACGCCCCAGCACTCAATACCGGCAATAACGTCCACGCGTTCGCCACGGCGTTGCAGCAGGGCGGCTACGCGACCGATCCGGACTATGCGAGCAAGGTGAGCCGCATTGCCGACCATATGACAAACGTGACCCAGTTCAAGTCGGCCGCGCCGCTGCCGATAAGCACTGTGACGGCGACCTAGGGGCCACTGAGGCATGGGCGACTTACTTTCAACCAGCGTCTCCGGACTGCGCGCATTCCAGCGCGCCCTCGACGTGACGAGCAACAACGTTGCCAACGTCGCCACCCCCGGATACAGCGTCGAGCGCGTGAACTTCACGCAGCAGCCGGCCCAGCTCACAGCCGCGGGCGCCATTGGCAGCGGCGTCTATGTCTCGAGCATCACGCGCTCTTACGATGAGCTGCTCGCCGGCCAGGTGCGCAGCTCCCAGTCGAGCTATTCGAGCTTCAATACTTTCGCGACCCAGGCCGCGCAGGTGGACAACCTGCTCTCCGACAGCGGCACCGGGCTCACGGCCTCGCTGCAGGCATTCATGAATGCACTGCAGAATGTGGCCAACGCGCCCTCCTCGACCGCGCAGCGCCAGGTGCTGCTGAGCCAGGCGCAGGCGCTCACCCAGCAGCTGCAGTCCTACGACACGCAGATCTCGCAGGACGGCGCCAACATCGAGTCACAGATCCAAAGCTCGGTGAGCCAGGTGAGCACGCTCGCGAGCAGCATCGCGACCCTCAACAAGCAGATCGGCGCGACCACCGCAAACGGCGGTCCGCAGCCGAACGACCTGCTCGATCAGCGCGACAATCTGGTCGATCAGCTGAGCCAGCTCGTCAGCGTCAACACCGTCGTGCAGAGCGACGGACAGATGAACGTGTACGTGGGCAACGGCCAGGCACTGGTGGTCGGCAGTGTGGCGCAGAACCTCACGACGTTTGCCGATCCTTACGATCCGACGCGCAACGACATCGGCATTGTCACGGGCGCCACCACGACCGACATCACGAGCGCGATCAGCGGCGGAACGCTGGGCGGCCTGCTGCAGGCGCGCTCTGGCGTGATCGATGCGGCGCGCAATGCGATCGGCCAGGTGAGCATCGGGCTCGCCAGCATCATGAACCAGCAACAGCAGCAGGGTCTCGACCTGACCGGCGCGTTCGGCCAGCCGATGTTTGCGGTCGGCGGTGTGCAGGTCTCCCCGGATGTGAACAACGGCGGCACCGGCTCGGTGAGTGCGTCAATCGGCAGCCTTGCGGCGCTGACCACAGATGACTACGTGCTGCGCGATAACGCCGGCAGCTGGCAGTTGACGGATCTCACCACCGGACAGAACGTCGCCATGGCGGGCGCTGGCACGGTGGCCTCACCGTTCACGGCGGCGGGACTTTCGATCGTGGTGAGCGGTGCGCCGGCGAGCGGCGACAGCTTCAAGATCCTGCCGACGGCGGCCGCGACCGCCGGCCTTTCGGTGCTGCTCACCAATCCTTCGCAGATCGCCGCTGCGCTGCCGATTCAGACGGCGGCGAGCGCGACCAATACCGGATCGGCGACCGTGACCGGCCAGGGTGTGACCAACCCGGCCAATCCGGCGCTCATGACGACGGCGACGATTCAGTTCCTGACGCCGACGACGTACTCCATCAACGGCGCGGGCAGTTTCGCCTACACCAGCGGCAGTGCCATCACCGCGAACGGCTGGAGCGTGACGCTCACGGGCACGCCCGCGGCCGGCGATACCTTCACCGTCCAGAGCAACGCCGGCGGCACGGGAGACAACCGCAACGCGTTCTCCATGATCGATGCGCTGAATTCCAAGGTGTTCGCCAACGGTACGACCTCGCTCTCGGCGGCCGCGAATAACCTGGTGAGTCAGGTTGGCGTGGTCACACAGCAGGCGCAGGCGAACGCCGCCGCGCAACAGACCATCAATCAGGATGCCACCGACGCCCGCAACAACCTCTCGGGCGTCAATCTCGACGAGGAAGCGGCGAACATGGTGCGCTTTCAGCAGGCCTATCAGGCCGCGGCCCAGATGATCCAGGCCTCGAACACCATGTTCAATTCGCTCATCGCTGCGGTACGAGGCTGATCATGAGCAACAGAATTTCCACCGTGGGCTATCAGACCGATGCGCTCACGCAGATGCAGAACCTGGAAGCGGCGCTCGCGAAGACGCAGAACCAGCTCTCCACGGGCAAGCAGCTGCTGTCCGCCGCGGACAATCCGGGCGCGATGGCGCAGGTCAATCAGCTGAACATGCAGCTGTCGGCCTCGCAGCAGTACACCACCAATGGCAACGCCGCGACCTCGAACCTGACGCTCGAGGCCCAGGCGCTCACCGATGCGACCAACGTGCTGCAGAGCGCGCGCGATCTTGCCGTGCAGGCCAACAACTCGGCGCTGTCCGCCACGCAGCGTCAGGACATCGCCGTGCAGCTGCAGCAGCAGCTGCAGGAGCTGATCTCCATCGGCAACCGCACCAATTCCAACGGCGATTATCTGTTCTCAGGCTTTGCGAGCGGCACCATCCCCTTCGCGCAGGTCGGCAATTCGGTCGCCTACTCCGGTGCGCCGCAGACCAACCAGATGCAGATCAGTCTCAATCAGCGCATCTCCACCGGCGACACGGGCGATACCGTGTTCATGAATCTGCCGGCAG
>Ga0335079_10003588_pt1 | contig 17879 bp, 20 predicted proteins | sample Lox_Sample_33_FD_206719 | JGI IMG/M metagenome (GOLD analysis project Ga0335079, IMG submission 206719) | Soil microbial communities from Loxahatchee National Wildlife Refuge, Florida, United States - Lox_Sample_3.3 | ecosystem: Environmental > Terrestrial > Soil > Wetlands | place: USA... | reverse complement strand
CGGCCGCCGACCCACAGGGCTGGGGCCCACCGGCCGCCGACCCACAGGGCTGGGGCCCACCGGCCGCCGACCCACAGGGCTGGGGCCCACCGGCCGCCGACCCACAGGCCTGGCAGCAGCTGGAGGAGGCCTGGGCGGAGGAGGAGTCCCGGGATTCCGGTGGCTGGGGGCCTGAAGCCAAGCCGTCGGCCAGGCCAGCGCCTGCGGGCCGGACCGGGACCCGGTCCCGGCCAGTGGTCCGCCCAGGCGGCGGGACGCGGCCTCAGGGCCGGACCGCCACGGGGCCAAGGACCACTGCCGAACCAAGGACTGCCGGAGGCCGGACCGCTACCGGGCCCAGGACCGCTGGGGCACGGACCGCTACCGCACCGAAGGGCCGAAACGCCACCGCGCCGCCGCCTGGGGGGCGGTCCGCCGTCAGGTCAAGGCCGGCGGGCCGAGCCGCTGCCAAGCCAAGCCCGGGGGGCGGGAAGACCTCGGACGCAAAGGGCAGGCAGCGCCGCTTCAAGAACCGGATGGTTTTCGCCTACGTGATGCTGCTCCTGATCCCGCTGTCTCTCGGGATCAGTGACCTTCTGGTACACGGATTCCCGTTCTTTGTCTTCCGGGACAACGGGGCAGGAGCGGGCAACCCGACCGGCGAAATCGATCAGCAGTTCCTGCACCCGTCCGCCTCGCCGACGACAAGCAGCAATTCGAACCAAGGCTCACCGACGCCGACACCGAGTAAGACGAATTAATTATGCATGAATCCTCCGCGCAGGGAGCGGCGCGCCGGTCCATGGAAGGAGAGAGCTAAAGATGGGTAGGAGCGACGTAGCAGTAGCAGATGCCAGGCCGAGCCAGTACTACGAGTTCTCGGCCATCACCATCAAGAAACGGTCTATCGCACTATTCTTCCTGCGCCTCCCGGTTTTCGTCCCGTTCATCTTCATGGCGCGTCCCTGGGTAGAGCTGAATCCAAAGGACACCCTGACCCTTGTCGAAGCCGACGTGCTGGGGAGCGCAGGCATCATCTGCTTGTTCACAGCGCTGTCCATCACCCCGCTCATCACGCTCACCGGGGCACAGTGGATCGCTCCCCTGCGGCGGTGGTACGGCATCTGGTTCGCGATCATCGGCATCGCCGACACCACCACCGCGGCCATCACCACCGCCTTCGCCGGCGGCGTGATCGGCCGGCTCACCGGGCACACCTTCCTGCTCACCGGGTTCTTCATCATCACCCTGGCACTGCCGGTGCTGGCGACGGCCAACACCCCGTCACAGCGCAAGCTCGGCAAGTACTGGAAGAAGCTGCAGCGGATGACCTACGTCATCTGGTTCTTCGCCGTCGTGCACCTGCTGCTGCTGGACGGGTTCAGGCCTTTCGGCGCAGACGACGGCGACGGTGACCCCGTCTTCCACCAGCGCTTCTACTGGGCCGTCGCGATCAGCCTCCCGCTGATCGCTCTCCGGTTGCCGCCGGTGCGGCGCTGGGTCGCCGAGCAGCGGGCCGAGGGCCGCGCGTGGGTAGTGTGGCTGACCCTCTCCCCCCTCTTCGTGCTTTACCTCACCGCGATGTTCTTCCTCGTCAATGAGGAGCTCTTCACCGGATTCAAGGCCATCACGCTGAATCCCCCGGCGGACTGACGCCAGAGACAGCGACGAAAGGGGCGGCCCGGCCGGTGCAGGCGGGCCGCCCCTTTCAGGTGCCCGTGCCGGTGTAGGCGGCGATGGCCCGGCCCGCCGCCGCGCGCGCGGCGGCCTGGTCCGTGCCGGCCGCGATGCTCGCATCGCACCACCGCTGGCTGGCCAGCGTCATGAACTCCCTGCCCTCGGCCGACGCGGCCCAGGCCATGCCCTCCCGCGGGTCTATGGAGCGCTCGGACGACACGTGAAGGGACAGGTCCACAAATGCCATGTCCCACCCAATGCCGACCGCGCCGGGACCGAACTCGGCCCATATCTTGTCGTCTATATGGGCGATGTGCTCGAGAGCCAACTGGGTCCCGCCCTCCGGCCTGGCCATGAGCTGTACTTCGATCCAGCTCAGCTGGTCACCGAACTCCTTGGTGGCGGCGAAGCTTTTCGGTGGGTCGCAGCGCTCGATCGTCCCGCCCGCGTTGCCCTGCAGCTGGTAGCGCCCGCCGGGCCGCAGGTCACCGGTGATGGGCAGGAACCAGCGGGGAATGCGCTCGGGGTTGGTGCACGCATCCCAGACGTCCTCGACGGTGGCGTTGTAAGACTGGCTGACGGTAACGGTGCGTGCCTCACCCGCCTCGAGCACGCGCGTGCCGACCTGCCGCCGGACGGCGTTGACCTGCTGGGTGACATCGATCATGGCGTGGTCATCTCCTTGGTGGTCCCGCCCTGGCCACTGAGACGGCGTTCCCGGCCGCCCCGGGCCAGTTCCGTCGCCAGCGCCTCCAGGTGCGGGGCCCAGAACCGCCGGAATCGGCCGAGCCACGCGTCCACCTCCCGCAGCGGGGCCGATTCCACCGCGTAGAGGCGCCGGGTGCCCTCCGGCCGCACACCGCTACGGGTGCCCGGCGCACCGTTACGGGTGCCCGGCGCACCCGTGCACGGCGCCTGGCACCCGGCGCCGTGGTCCCGGCTTCTCCCGGCCGGCGTCCACGCCCGGCCGTCCCCGCACAGCCGCCGTGGATGGCGGCCCAGCCCGCCCGCGGATCGCCGCCCGGCCCCGCCCCCACCCGACGGCGGCCCCCGTTCCGCGGCACCGCCGCCCAGGGGGCCGCCGTGGCTGAGCACCCAGGCCAGCCGGAGGCAGGCATCCGCTTTACCCATATATGACCGCAAGGATTGGCTACGGTGGCACGGTGGATACCGGGAAACTCTCTGAGACAGGCAGCGCCGAAGCGCCCGAAACCGAGACCACGGCCGACGGCCAGCAGGCCTGGCAAGCCAGTGCAGAGGCTGGCAGACAGGCCGGGGCGGGGACTGCCGGGCAGGAGGCCACGGCTGGCCGGGAGCCGGAGACCCAGCCCGCAGACCCGGTAAAGCAGCCCTGGGACCAGGCCCGGCTGATCTTCGCCAGCTTCCTGATGCTGTTCGTCGAGCTCGCCCTGATCCGCTGGGTCACGGCGAACAACGTGTACGTGACCAGAGCGACCAACTTCATCCTGCTGGCCAGCTTCCTGGGCATCGGCATCGGGTTCCTCAACGCCCGGTCCCAGCGCGACTACCTGCGCTGGACGCCGGTCGCCCTGCTGGCGCTGGTGGGCTTCGTGCTCGCCTTCCCGGTGATCCTGGCCAGCCTGTCCGGGCCGCACCCGCTCCAGGGGCTGGAGGGCACCCCGGCGCTGCCGCAGCCGGTCAGCCTGGGAGCCGTCTTCCTGCTCACCACCGCGGTGATGGCCGGGCTCGGCCAGGCGGTCGCGCGGATCTTCGTCCGCTTCAAGCCGCTCAGCGCCTACCGCCTCGACATCGTCGGCAGCATCGCCGGGATCACGGTGTTTTCCGGCCTGTCCTTCCTCGACCTGCCACCGGCCGGGTGGGGGATCGTCGCCGGGTGCGGCCTGGTGGTCCTGCTGCTGCCACGCGTCCGGTGGTGGCAGCTCGGGGCGGTGGCTGCCGTCATCGCCCTGCTGGTCCTGGAGTCGGTGGTGCCACAGCAGCGGTGGTCGCCGTACAACAAGCTGTCCTACATCCAGACCACCGGGAAGTACCCCGCGCTCAATGTGTCCGCGAACAACATCCCCTACCAGGCGGCCCGCGGGCTCCCCGCGCTGCACGCCCAGAAGCCGTTCTACTTCTACCCGTACCGCCACGTCACGCGCGCATCGCTGAACAACGTGCTGATCATCGGCTCGGGCACCGGGAACGACGCGGCGGTCGCCCTGGCCGAGGGCGCCAAGCATGTCGACGCGGTCGAGATCGACCCGTTGCTGCCGCAGATCGGCCGCGTCCACCCGGACCATCCCTACCAGAACCCCCGGCTCACCCTGCACATCGCGGACGGCCGCGAGTACCTGCAGAACACGACCAAGAAATACAACCTGATCGTGTTCGCGCTGCCCGACTCGCTGTCCGCGCTCGCCGGGCAGTCCGCCCTCCGCCTGGAGAGCTACCTGCTCACCGAGCAGTCGCTGGCGGCGGCCAAGGCGCGGCTGGCGCCGGGCGGGACGTTCGCGATGTACAACTACTACGCGCCGTTCCTGTTCAACCGGTACGCCACCACGCTCCAGGATGTCTATCACCGCTCCCCCTGCGCCGAGGTGGGGCCCCCACTGGGCGGCCGCCGGCTGTCCGTCCTCACGGTCCGCCCGTCCGGGCCGGTGCCGAACTGCGCGACGTACTGGCACGGCGCCAGGGTCGCCCCGGCGACCGACGACCATCCGTTCCCGTATCTGCCGACCGCGACGCTGCCCGGCTCCTACCTGCTGATGCTGGGCCTGATCCTGCTCGGGTCTGCCCTGCTCGTCCGGGTCGCCGGTGGCTCGTTCAGCCGGATGCGCGGCTACCTCGACCTGGCGTTCATGGGCGCCGCGTTCCTGCTGCTGGAGACCAAGAACATCGTGCAGTTCGCGCTGCTGTTCGGCGCCACCTGGTTCGTGAACGCGCTGGTCTTCGCGGGTGTGCTGGTCGCGGTGTACCTGGCGGTGGAGACCGCGCGGTGGGTGCGATTGCCGCGGCCCTCGATCCTGTACGCCGCCCTCATCGCCGCCCTCACCCTGGCCTGGCTGGTGCCGCAGGAATCGCTGCTGGAACTGCCGATGGTGCCGCGCTTCCTGGCCGCCAGCGCACTGGCGTTCACCCCGGTGTACCTGGCGAACCTCGTCTTCGCCCAGCGCTTCTCCGGTGTGGACACCTCGAGCACGGCGTTCGCCGCGAACCTGCTCGGCGCCATGGTCGGCGGCACGCTCGAGTACATCGCCCTGATCACCGGCTACCACTTCCTGCTGATCGTGATCGGCGTGCTCTACGGGTGCGCCTTCGTCATCGGGCGGCGGCTCCAGCGGGCCTGACCGGGCCGGCTCACGCCGGTCCCTGCGCGCCGGCGGCTCTTCCGCGGGCATCATCGCCATGCACTTCGGCCGAATTTGCCGGCATATGGGCGAGCTGGAGAGCTGGCCAAGGTCGTGGACCGGCTCGGCGCCACCATCCACACGCGCCACGCCGGGGATATCAGACCTGACCACCGCGCCGGGGTTGAGGCGGCGAAGGCTGGAACCGCCGTCCGCCGATCGCCTGCGCCACTGGCCATGCGGGCTGGTGAGCCGTGGGCGGATGTCTTCCCACTTCCAGCGGGCACGGATCTTGTCCTTCAGCGACCAGATCGGCCGGTCGGCATGAAGGTGTAGACGTACCACTTGTTCGTCCCTCGCTTGCGTTTCCATTGGAAAGCACACACATCCGGTGACCAGGCATGACATGGTTTATGTAGCAGCGCAGCCCATGAGCGGGGTCGGCGTCGCGGCGACGGGTGGGCCGACCGAGGTCTGCTGGCTCAGCCTGGTCGTGCTGGGCGAGCTGATGCCCGGCCTTCATGAGTCAGTCCGCGACTACCTGCGGAGGGTGTTGTGACCAAGAAGAGGAAGAACTGGCTCATCGCGTCCCTGGCGGTATTCATGCTCGCGGTGGGGGTCGTCATTGCCATGGCAACCCACACGTCTTACATCTTTGTTGGCGTCGTGGTGCTGTTCGGCCTGTTCACGACCTACTTCGTGGGACAGTTTGACAAGCCGGGCGGTGACACGGGCAGTGACATCTGAAGATCCTCACAATGACGTCGCCGGGCTACGGGAAATGGCGCTCGCGCTGGACGGGGTGTACCGCCATCACACACCGCTGGGGCACCAGCAACAAGGATCGGCTCATCGGATGCTCACGATGAGCAACCCCGCTCACCGGGAGGAAGCATGATCGTCGCGGAGCACTGTCATGGCTGATGGCCCGGGCAAGGTGCTGGCCGATGGGGAAACCCAAGTCCTGCGTTATATGGAGGCCGACGGTTTCAGCAAGGACGAGATCGAGGAGGCCCTCGATCTGGCTGCCGAAACGACACCCGAATGCGTCATCGTGGGCACTCGGGAGGACGCCCTCTACTTCGAATACGGTGACTACCGGATAGAAGAAGGCGGCCCGTACCTGGACGAAGACTGAGACCAGTACGACCGCTGATCCACCAGGGCGGGGCGACGGATCTGAGTCCTGAGCGACTGGCGGGAGGCAGCCAGTTCGAAGCTGCAGGTTGGTGCAAGACACCGGCCTCGAGTGTCGGGGCGGCAGGAAGTGCACCTGCACGTCCGCCAGCCCCGGCACGCCGAGCGCCCGGTAGCACGTCGGCACGTCCGCGTCCTCGGCACCACCACGAGCCCGGTGTCATCAGCCTGCGCAAGTCGTGCCTGGCGCGTTCGGCCAACCAGCGGTGCCGGTCGCCCAGCCCCGGTTACTGCCCACCCATCCCTCGACCACATCCACGGGGCGTTCAGATGCGCACTAACGTGTCACGAGTCGGGAACACGAGTACGATGACTGTAGGTTGAGATCAGATATCCCAGCAGGGCTGCCAAAGAAATAAGGACGCCGAGAAGCGCGAGGCCACGCGAGTGGCGCTTCGCAATTCAAGCGATCCTGTACGGGATGCCGGGAGGTTCCTGGGCGATGACAATCCGGGAACTGTGGTGTACATAGGTAATTTCGTTATCGGACCTGCTAGTGGAATGGATGACCATGGAACCAGAAGTTGCTGGGGTAATTCGCATCTTCAATAGCCTGGGCACGAAACAGCAAGACGAAGCCATTGAAGCTCTAAAAGAATACTTCAATACTGACTCACGGAGAAGGCAGCGGCTCATCAACGACAGCCAGCCGGGCCGTGTGGCGAAGAGGGTGAACCTTGGCCCGGTCAACGGGGTGTGTCCCTACTGCGGACGGTAGTGCAAACGAGTATCGTCGGCTCCCGCCACGCGTTGCGGATGTGCACCTGACTTGCGACACGCTCGGCCGTCTGGGCCACGGGCGGCTGGCTGACCTGTGGGTTCACGGTTGTGGTGAGCGGATTAGCGCACTAATCCCGGGCCGCACGGTGGGCCTGGTCTCCGTATGTGCGACGGTGAGGACGGCACAGGGTGTGACGGTGGCCCGCCGCCGATCACGCGGACGGGGCATCTGCCGGGCACCCCTCGTGCATGCCTACAGCGAGCGGGGATTCGGCCAGGCAGCTATCGGGGATGAGGCATTCCGGCAGCGGGGCTGGCCCGGATCATCGAACCGGTCAGCAAGCTGGACAGCCTGTGCGTGCCGGAGAGACCGGGGTCAGCACGCCGTCGTGCCGGGCCCCCTGCTGCAGCGCCTGGCTGCCCGCTGGCCGCCGGGGACGGTGTCGCGCAAGAAGGCACAGCCGGTGGATGGGGTCAGAAACCCCCGCCGCTGGAGGGAGGCAAGCCCAGGGCCTGGCGGATGAGTCCCACCTGGACCTCGACGGCGGCGGTGGTGGTCTGGTCGGCGCTGGCGAAGGACCGCAGCTGCCTGAGCGAGGTCGACCCTGCCTGGAGGCCGATCAGCTTGATCCGCTTCGCGTCGGCCCGGATGAGCGCATCGGCCGCGGTATCGGCTACGCCCGGGAAGGTGATCTCGTCTAGCTGATCGTCGAACGAGGCCTCCGTTTTCGCCTCCTTCTTCAGGTCCGACTCGGCCGCAGCGAGATGATCGCGCTGATTGCGGGTGTAACCGGCCACCTCGGCAGTGAGGGCCTGGTCGGCGGGGGCCGCAACGGCCGTATAGTCGCCTGAGATCCTGGCCGAGGAGCCCGAATAGTAAAGCAGGCCTGCCACGATCAACGCTATAACGACCACCGCGGACAGCGCTGCTAGTACAGGGAATCCGGCCCCGGTTGACTGTGCCCGGCCGTGTCTGGCATAAACGTCGCTCATAAAGGTCGACCTCCCGCCGGCTTGGCGTGATGATTCCATAGGTGTCTAATGCGAAAAATGCAGGCACATATTCACATAGAACATGGGGCCCGGGCCGGCCAGTACCTTATCCGGCCCATTAGCCATGACGGTGCCCCGTGATGCTCATGACGCCTCCGGTTCGCCTGGGGTTGCTCACCCCGGAGAATTGTGGAACCCCGGTGATCTGGTCTTTTTGCCGATGCTCACGAGGGTAGGTGGTGGCCGTAAGTTCCGCACAACCCCCGGTGCGCCGCCACAGAATACGAAGCAACTGCAGGGCTATATCCGCCTCCGCGTCCGTCTCTGACATTGCACGCATGGATACGGTCTCTGTTCGCGAACGTCGGCGCCAAAACTGTATCCTCGCTAGATACGCTTGTGGCGTGGTTTTAGCGTCACATTGCCTTAGCATCATCCTTGCTTTACTCCCTCCTGGCTTTGATCAGGCTAAAAGATCTTTAATGCCGGAGGTTACAGGGCTGGTGGTGGCCGCCGGGCGGTGCTATGCCGGTGGCTGAGGTGTCCCGATGGCGGTGGGCTGACCGCAGAGGAGCGGGCCCGCCGGGAGCGGGTGCCGTTAGCCGCGGTGGGCTGATCGAGGCCGGGGCCAGTGACCGGGAGATCGCGAACGGTTCCGAGTGTCGCGGACGTCGGCGAACCGGTGGCGGCGGGCGCTGGCCGCTGGTGCCCGGGCGGCTTTGGCCTCGAAGGGGCTGGTGGTGGGGCCGTGCAAGCTCACTCCGGCGCAGGTGCGGGAAATCGCCGTGATCACCGGCTACCACTTCCTGCTGATCGTGATCGGCGTGCTTTACGGGCGCGCCTTCGTCATCGGGCGGCGGCTCCAGCGGGCCTGACCGCGGCCCGGGCGCGGCAGCGCGCGGACGCCCGGGCCGGGGCCCGGATCACCTCACGGCGGCGCCATGCCTGCCGCCAGGCCCGCCGGAGCGGGCCGGATGTCACGCCCCGCCGCCGGGGCGAGCGCGGCCCGGGCGGCGGCGGCCCGGGCGGCCGACCGGGTGCGGGCGGCGCGGGCACGCAGGTAACGCTGCGCGCGGGTGTGGTCGGCGCCGGTCTCGGGGCGGGCGAACGTCATCCACAGCGGGATGCCGATGAACGCCGCCAGGAACGGGATCGTCAGCAAGATGCTGGCCAGGACCAGTGCGGTCACGTCGGGTGCCTCACCTTCCGGGCCGGCGCTTCGCCGGTCCCTCCGCGCCGGCGGCTCGCCCGCTGGTCTCGACATGACCCAGGGAAACAGGCGGGCTTCTCCCGGCCGTCTGAGGAACTTCAGAGCCGGCTATGAGGCAGCGGCGGTGAGCCCGAACAGGCGGGCCGTGTTCTCCCAGCAGACCGCGCGCAGCCACGGCTCGCCCAGGCCCAGCCGCACCAGGCCGGCGATCTGCTCGGCATAGGCGTAGGGGATGTTCGGGAAGTCGCTGCCCAGCAGCACCTTCCCGGCCAGGCCGAGCGCCTGCAGGCGGGGCAGCGCCCGGGCAGGGAACGGGGTGAGCCGCTCGAAGAACGGCGTGAACGCCATCGTGGTATCCAGCGCCACCCGCTCGCGGGTCTCGGCGAGGTGGAGGAACGGCTCATAGTCGGGCGCGCCGAGGTGCGCCACGATCGCGGTGAGCCGCGGGTGCTCGGCAAGCAGCGTCGCGAACGGCTCCGGGCCGGTGTGCGCCGTGGCCACCGGCGCGTGCCCGGCGTGCACCACCACCGGCACGCCCGCCTCCGCCAGCAGCCCCCACACCGGCCGCAGCAAGGGGTCCCCCGCCGGGAAGCCGCCCACCTGCAGATGGACCTTGAAGACGCGGGCGCAGCCGTCGAGTGCCGCCCGGACGTAGTCCAGCACGCCCGGCTCGGGGTAGAACGTCGCCGACGCCAGGCAGCCCGGTGTGGTGCGCGCGAACTCCAGGGTCCACGAGTTGAGGCCGGCGGCCATCCCGGGCCGGTGGGCGTAGGCCAGGGCGCTGAACGCCAGGACGCCGAGCGCGCGCAGGTGGGCGACCCGCTGCCCGTCCGGCCAGCGGTACCGGATCGGCCAGGTGGTCCCCACCAGCGGCCCGGCGTCGTCGAAGTACTGCCAGACCCGGCGCTGCAGCCGGGGCGGCAGGAAGTGCACATGCACGTCCGCCAGCCCGGGCAGGCCCAGCGCCTGGCAGAACCCCGGCACGTCAGCGTCCCCGCCCGGTGGCCGCACAGCGCTCACCATGTGATTGAAACGCACCGCCGCCGCCGTCGGCCACCCGGAAGCCGGGCACTGCCCTGGCCACTTCCATGGTCGCCGGAGTGTTCCCGGGCCAGCGGGCCGTGCCTCCGGGCCCGGCGCGGCCGCGAGCCCCGGCGTGATCAGGGGTGCGCAGGCCCTGCCGGGCGCTTTCACGCCTGGCTGTACCCGCGCGCCGCGGACGAGCCACGGCGGGGAACGGCCTTCCTGGATCACGGTTTCGAGTGCACCGGCGCTGCCGCCGAGGCGGCCGCCCGGGCGATCCGGTCGCACCTGGCGCGCGGCGCGGGTGGCCCGCAGCTAGGCTGGCGCCGTGGAGTACCGCGCGCTGGGACGTTCGGGCCTGCGAATCTCCGTGCTCACCATGGGCACGATGACGTTCGGCGGGACCGGGCCGTTCGCGAAGGTCGGCTCGACCGACGTGCAGGAGGCCCGCCGCCAGGTGGACATGTGCCTGGAGGCGGGCGTCAACCTGATCGACACCGCCGACGTGTACTCGGATGGCAAGTCCGAGGAGATCGTCGGCGAGGTGCTGCGGGGCCGCCGGGACCAGGTCCTGATCGCCACCAAGGTGCGGATGCCGATGGGGACGGGGCCGAACGACGCGGGCCTGTCCCGGCACCACATCGTGTCCGGCTGCGAGGCCAGCCTGCGCCGCCTCGGCACCGGCCACATCGACCTGTACCAGGTGCACGAATGGGACGGCCACACCCCGCTCGAGGAGACGCTCGAGGCGCTCGACCTGCTGGTCCGCTCCGGCAAGGTCCGCTATACCGGGGCCTCCAACTACGCCGCGTGGCAGCTGATGAAGGCGCTGGGCACCGCCAGCCGGGCCGGCCTGCACCGGTTCGTCAGCCAGCAGATCTACTACTCCCTGCAGGCCCGCGAGGCCGAGTACGAGCTGATCCCGCTCGCCATCGACCAGGGCCTGGGGGTGCTGGTCTGGAGCCCGCTGGCCGGCGGCCTGCTGTCAGGCAAGTACCGCCGCGGCCAGCAGGCCCCCGCGGGCTCGCGGCAGCTCACCGACTGGGGCGAGCCGCCGGTGTACGACAGCGACGCGCTGTACGACACCATCGAGGTGCTGGCCGGGATCGCGGAAGAACGGGGGGTACCGGCGGCCCAGGTCGCGCTCGCCTACACCCTGGGCAAGCCAGCGGTCACCTCGGTGGTGATCGGCGCGCGGACCGCTGACCAGCTGGCGGACAACCTGGCCGCCGCCGGGCTTACCCTCACCGCGCAAGAGCGGGAGCAGCTGGACAAGGCCAGCGCCCCGCCGCTCATCTACCCCTACTGGCATCAGGCCAAGACCGCCAGTGACCGGCTCTCCCCCGCCGACCTGACGCTGCTCGGCCCGTACCTGTAGCTGGCCCATCGGCGGCTGGCCCCGCCGGCAGCCGCCCGGGCCCGGCTCGACCCGGCCGACGGCCGGTGCTGCGTGACGATCACCCACGAGTGAGCGAGGCCACGGCTGGCTTTGCCGGATGATGGCCACCGGGCACCGGGCACCGGGCGTGGCGGGACACCTGGCTGCCTGCCCGGATCCGGTTCAGGGAGCGTCCGCGAGTGGTAAATCCCGCCCGGCAACCGCCGCACCGATCCGGCGCGCCCGGTCCGGCTGGCCCCCGGGGAGGTCCACGGTGACGGTCAGGCCGCCGCCGGTGGTGTCCGACAAGGTGGCCGCCCCGCCGTTGGCGGTCACCAGCCGGTGCACGATCGCCAGGCCCAGCCCGGCCCCTGCCGGGCTGGTGCTCGCGAACCGGCGGAACGCGGTCTCCTGCTGCTGTGGGCTCATGCCCGGCCCGTCGTCGGTGACGGTGACCCTGGCCCTCTGGCCGGTGGTGGTGGCGCTGACACTGACGTGGCCGCCAACAGGAGCCGCGTCCAGCGCGTTGGCCAGCAGATTGTCGACGATCTGCTCCAGATGGCCGTCCCCGAGACTGGCCCGCACCGAGCCGGGGCATTCGGTCGTGAGCCTGACGCCACGTTCCTCGGCGACCGGCCGCCAGGCCGCGGCGCGATCGTGGATCACCGTGTCCACGGCGACCACGACCGGCTTGACCACCACGTTCTCCGCCCGCGCGACCGCCAGCAGGCCGTCCACCAGGCGGGACAGCCGGGCGATCTCCCCTTGCGCGGCGGCGAGCTCGGAGGAGGTGGCCTGGTCTGCGTCCTGGCTGAGCAGGTCCAGCCGCAGCCTGAGCGCGGCGAGCGGGGTCCGTAGCTGATGAGAGACGTCGGCCATCATGGCCCGGTTGCCATGGACCAGTGCCTCCAGCCGCCCGGCCATGGTGTTGAACGTGACGGCGAGGCGGCGCACCTCGGGCGGCCCGTGCCCGGTCGCGGAGCGAGTACCCAGCGCACCGCTACCGAGCTGCTGCGCCGCCACGTCCAGGTCGGACAGGGACCGCCCTACCCAGCGCGCGAGCATGACCGCGGCGATGGCCGCCGCCAGCAGGCCGGCCGCCGCCACCGCGATCAGCCATCCCCAGAGCATGTGCAGGTGACTGTCGAGCCCGGCCATCGAGCGGGACAGCACCACCGCCCCGTTCGGCCCGTCCACCGGGCTTCCCACGCTGACGACGACCCGGAGCCGGCCGTTCAGCTCGGAGGTGGCCGGACCGCCCTTGCCCAGCACGGTCGCGACGGTGTCCCAGGGGACGGGCAGGTCAACCCGGGTCACGCCCACGGTCCGGGCGACCAGCCGGGCGGCCGCGTCATAGATCCAGACCTCGTCACCGGCCCGCCGCGCGCGCAGCAGGCTCGCCGCCAGGGCCGGGCTGGCCGTGTGGTCGCTGAGCTGTTTCTCCGCCACCGACGCCATCGTCCGCGCGGACATGACCGCATCCATGCGGAAGGAATCCTGCTCGCGCGTGCTGGTGATCAGCCCGAGCGGGGCCACCGCGGTGATCAGCAGGGCGCTGACCAGCGCCAGCATGGTGAGGACGATCCGGCGGGCCATCAGCGGCCACCAAGGCGGAAGCCGCGGCCGTAGGCGGCCTCGATCAGCCCTGGCACGCCGAGCTTGCGGCGGAGGGCGGCCATGTGCACGTCCAGCACCTTGGTCGGCCCGTACCAATGGGCGTCCCAGGCGCTCTCCAGGATCTCCTGCCTGCTCACCACCCGGCCCGGGTCAGCGGCCAGGCATTCCAGGATGTCGAACTCCTTGGGGGTCAGCGCCACCTCGCGCCCGTCCACGGTCACCTTCCGGGCGCGCACGTCCACCACCAGCGGGCCGTGCCTGAGCACCCCGTCGCCGGGGTGGACCCGCCGCAGCACCGCCCGGATCCTCGCCAGCAGCTCGGCCAGGCCGAACGGCTTGACCAGGTAGTCGTCCGCCCCGGCGTCCAGGGCGAGCACCCGCTCCGGCTCCTCACCCCGGGCGGTCACCACGATGATCGCCACCTTGGACCGCCGGCGCAGCTGGCGGCAGACATCCACGCCGTCGCCGTCGGGCAGGCCCAGGTCCAGCAGGACCACATCGGGATCGGCCCGGTCCAGGGCGTCGCGGCCGGTCGTGACGTGATCGACGGCGTAGCCCCCGCGGCTCAGGCCCCGCACCAGCTGGGTGGCGATCCCCGGGTCATCCTCCACGACCAGCACGCTGGTGCCAGCCGCGCCAGCCGGCGCGGCGTGGCCCGGGCGGGCCGGTGATGTCATGGCACTACCGTAGAGGTGCCGCCGGGATATCCACACCCAGGACCCGGCGACGGCCCAGCCCGGACGGCGAGCGGTAGGCTTCGGCAGCGTGATCGTATTGGTGGCCGGGGTGGCCGGCAGCGGCAAGTCGACGATCGGCGCCCTGCTGGCCAGGCAGCTGGGCTGGGAATTCGAGGACGGCGACGATCTGCACCCGGCCGCCAACATCGCCAAGATGAGGGCCGGTGAGCCACTCACCGACGCCGACCGCCGGCCCTGGCTGGATGCTGTGGCCAGCTGGATCGACCAGCACAATGCGGCGGGCCACCCGGGCGTCATCGTGTGCTCGGCGCTCAAGCGCTCCTACCGCGACCGGCTCCTCGGTGGGCGGCCGGAGCTGCGGATGATCTTCCTGGAAGTCATTGACCGCGAGACCCTGGTCGCCCGGCTGACGGGCCGGCACGGCCACTTCTTCCGCCCGGAACTGCTCGACAGCCAGCTCGCGGCCGTGGAACCGCCCAGCCCGGCCGAACGGGTCATGGTGGTGGATGACGATGACCCGCCTCCGGACGTCGTGCGCGAGATCATCCGGCGGCTCGGGCTGGCGCGCCCCGGGTAGCTTCCCGGCCCGGCGGCCGGCGCATAGGTCCTCCCGGTCATGTCCCGGCCGCGTACCGTGGAGGCAGCCCGGGAGCGGAGACGGTGCCATGAAGCTGAAGCTCGACCTGCACGACATCTACAACCGTGGGCAGGACATCGACCGGGCCCTGCGGGCGATCATCGACGAGGCGGTCGCGAAGAAGGCCCCCGTCGTTGAGATCATCCCGGGCAAGGGCTCGGGGCAGCTCAAGAAGCGGGTGCTCAGGTTCCTGGAGCAAAAGGAGATCAAGGCGCTCTATCACCGCGTCGAGAAAGACTCCAAGAACTTCGGCCGGCTCTTCGTCCATTTCCGGTGGCGGTAACACCGGGCCGGATCCCGCCACGACGCAACAGGGCCGCCGATGGTGCGACCGCTGTCCGAGATGCCAAGATTGCCCCATGCTTTTCCTGCTGCGCCTCGCCATCTCGGCTGCCGCGCTTGCCGTGGCGACGGCGATACTGCCCGGTATCCAGCTGACCACCGGGTCGACCACATCGAAGGTGCTGACCCTGATCGCGGTGGCCCTGATCATCGGGCTGATCAACGCCTTCCTCAAGCCGATCATCAAGACGATCGGCTGCCTGTTCTATGTGCTGACGCTCGGGCTGGTGGCGCTGGTCGTGAACGCGCTGCTGCTGTGGCTGGCCAGCGTCGTGGCCGGCTGGCTGTCGCTGCCGTTCCACATCACCGGGTTCATCCCCGCGTTCCTGGGGGCGATCATCATCAGCGTGGTGACATGGCTGCTGAGCGTGCTGATCCCGGACCGGAAGAGCGTCGCCCGCTGAGCCTCAGGTGCCATAACGAGCCGATTCTCCCCGGCGCCGGCTGGGCAGGCAAGTGGGGCGGGCGCTCAGACGTCGATGGTCACCGCGCACGACCAGCGGCCGGTCTCGTCCCTGCCGCAGCGCAGGCCGGACAGGGTGGCGGCCTTCGGAATCGCGCCGGTGATCACCCCGCCCCGCGCCGGGTCCGTGGCGGCGACCCCGCCGGTCGGGAAGCCGTAGCCCCCGTGCATGTCGGGCATGGCGTAGGACGCCTCGACGATGCCCGGCAGCGCCGCCACGTTCGCCACCTGCTCCAGGGACCGGTCCCCGTCCGGGCCGGGCAGTAAGGCGCGGGTGGAGCAGATGATCCCCGGCACCCGCATCGTCCCCCGCCGCGGGATCAGGAACCGGTAGGGCGTCTGCTCGATAAGTTCCACATCGTCCCCCCTGGCAGCCGGCCAGGAGCCGGCTCCCCGTGCCCGTTCCCGTGCCCACAGCCATCCTTACCCGCCGGGCCCGGCCGGGCATCCCCCTTGACCGCCCAGATTCCGGCCGGCCGGGCGCGCCGCGGCCTCAGGGACGGATCCGCGGGTTCGCGAAGTCGGTGTTGTCGATCACGATGTCCGCCAGCGGCACCGGGTTGACCTCCGCCAGGTAGATCAGCACGGCGGCGTGGTACCGGTCCCGGTGGACCAGCGTCGCTTCCGCCAGGCCCTCGGTGCCTGCGTCACGGGCGATGCCCCGGCTCAGCGCGGCCGCGGCAGCGACGTCGAGCCAGATGCGGAAGTCCCAGAAGTCGTTGTACTCGGGCCGGAACGCGAAGACCGAGTCGACGATCAGCACGGCGCCGGGCGGGGCGGTGACCGTCTTGTCCCGGTGGTCCTCACCCGTCAGCGGGTCATGGGCGCACAGCACCACCTCTCCCGATCCGTCCGGCCCCGCCGGGCCGAGCAGCAGTTCGGTGGCGGAACGGAAGTCATACGCGTTGCGGTAGTACCCCTCGCCGGTGAGGCGGTCATAGCCAAGCTCCCGGGCCTCCCGCCATGGGTTCTTGAAGTCGTCAAAGGACGCCCGCAAGGTAGGGCGGCCCAGCCGGCGGACGGCGGCCGCGAGCTCATGCCCGAAGCTGGTCTTTCCCGCGGCGGTGAACCCGTCGACGGCCACCCGCAGCCGCCCGGGGCCGATCCGGCAGATCTGGCCGGCCACCCCCGCGATCAGGGCGGACCGGGTGGCGGAGGCGGCCGGAGGCGTAGGCTGCCGCCACGTCGAGACCGACTCGAAGGCGGCCACGCCGCTGGGCGGGCCGGCGCTCACGGCCCGGTCGCCACCCCCGCCATCAGCCGGCGGCGGCTGGCCGGTGATCCCGGGGCGGCGGGGCACGGTCAGCGGGGCAGCAGGAGCAGTTTCCCGGTGGTGCGCCGGGCGGCGAGGTCGCCGTGGGCACGGGCGGCGTCGGTGAGCGGGTAGGTGCCGCCGATCCGGACCGAGAGCCGGCCCTCCCTGATCCAGGTGAACAGGTCACCGGTCCGCCACAGCAGCTCATCCCGGCTGGCGATGTAATGGATCATGGTGGGGCGGGTGATGAACAGCGAGCCGGATCCGGCGAGGCGCTGCAGCTCGAACGGGGGCACCGGCCCGCTGGACCCGCCGTACAGGACCATCATGCCGCGCGGGCGGACCGCCGCCAGGCTGGCGTCGAAGGTGGCCAGGCCGACCCCGTCGTAGACCACGGCCGCGCCGCTGCCGCCGGTGACCCGCGCCACCACCGCGCCGAACTCCTCGTAGCTGGTGAGGTGATCGGCCCCCGCCTGCCGGGCCAGGTCGGCCTTGGCGGGTCCGGACGTGGTCGCGATGACGATGCCGCCGCGCATCTTGACCATCTGGGTGAGCAGCAGCCCGACCCCGCCGGCCGCCGCGTGCACCACCACCGTGTCGCCGGGGGCAACCGGGTAGGTGCTGTGGCACAGATAGTGGGCGGTGATGCCCTGGAGCATGACGGCGGCCGCGGTGGCGGTCTCCACCCCGTCCGGAACGGCGACGGCGGCCATGGCGGGGACCACCGCCTGCTCGGCGTAACATCCCGGCGCACCCGCCCACGCCACCCGGTCACCCACCGCGAACCCGCTGGCGCCCGGCCCGAGCGCGGCCACCGTCCCCGCCCCTTCGGAGCCGGGCACGAACGGCACGTCACGGCCGTACGGGGGGCGGCCTTCCCGCTGGTAGATGTCCATGTAGTTGACCCCGGCGGCGGCCACGTCCACCAGCAGCTGGCCGGGCCCGGGCTGCGGCTGCTCCCGGTCGGCGACGGTCAGGACGCCGGGCCCGCCGGTCTCGTTCACGACTACCACGCGCATGCCCTCATCATCGCCCACGCCGGGCCCGGGCGCGGGCCGCTCCGGCGGCCTGGTGCCGGTTACCGTCGACGGGTGACCGAGGTGCCGGTCCGCTACCGGTCGGCGGACGAGGACAGCGCGCGATGGGCCGGTTTCCCGTTCCGCGAGTCAGACATCGTCATCAGCACCCGGTCCAAGAGCGGCACGACGTGGCTGCAGATGATCTGCGCCCTGCTGATCTTCCAGACGCCGGACCTGCCCGCGCCGCTGACGGAGCTGTCACCGTGGCTGGACTGGCTGATCACCCCGCGGGACGAGGTGCACGCGCTGCTCGGCGCGCAGCAGCACCGGCGGTTCATCAAGACCCACACCCCGCTCGAC
>Ga0335079_10003587_pt1 | contig 17879 bp, 13 predicted proteins | sample Lox_Sample_33_FD_206719 | JGI IMG/M metagenome (GOLD analysis project Ga0335079, IMG submission 206719) | Soil microbial communities from Loxahatchee National Wildlife Refuge, Florida, United States - Lox_Sample_3.3 | ecosystem: Environmental > Terrestrial > Soil > Wetlands | place: USA... | reverse complement strand
GCCGCCAATGCCAGTCCCCATGCCCGCGATTCCGCGGGCCAATACCGCACCACACACGCCAGCAGCCGCCGCGCGCCACGCAGCGTCGCCGTACCGTCTTGTCCCAGCCTGTCTCCAGGCATCGGCTCATCCAGGCTCACGCTCACACCTCATTCGCCGCCGGCTTCCAGAACTTTCGCTCTTGCGCCGCCCGCAACTCTTCGCGCGCCCATTCCCGCGCGTCTCCGGTCAACCGGTACAAGTGGCGCGGCGGCCTCCCCGGCGTCTGCGCTGTCTCCCATCGCGTCTCCAGCCACTCCAGCTTCTCGAGTCGCATCAGGATGGGGTAAAGCGTCCCCGACGGAATCGCCGTCTGCTGGCTCAGGGAATATCCGTGATGCCACTCCCCGGGCTTCACCAGCAGCGCCTCCAGCACCGCCAATGTCTGCCGCGAAAGTCGTATCCGTACGCCCATATAATAACTCTACATAGGTAGATATATTTGTCAAGCCCTTTTTCGGCCATCCATTCCCCCGCAGAGCGCTCCGGCCAAACCATGTCTTCCCTGTGAGCTTAAGTCCTTTATCAGCAACACTTACAGGCTCCCACGCAAGCGCTGATTCTAAACGACTTACCCAAGCCCTAAGTCCTTTATCAGCAACACTTACAAGAAACGCAGGGGGGCTCTTTTTCACCTCCGCGTACGGCTCCCCGGCACCCACCTGAAGGCAATTCTGGCCATCAGCCTTCCGAGCATGCCGGGCAAACTCTCCCAAGCAATGGCGAGTCGCGAAACGAATGGCGGCATCTTTCGCATCCGGCTCTGCGCTTGTTAGCTGTTGGCGATCAGCTGTGAGCTGTTAGCTCGGTGGGCTGGCAGCTTCCCCCTGTGCGGTGCCGCAAACCCCGTTCACGATGTGTTAGAATGTAATGTTCACATGGACGAAAAAATTGCAGTAGGAACGCCCGCACCACCGGCCACCGGTGTATCCGAATTCGACCCCGAAGACGAGTACCGCCCCGAACCTGAGCCCGAGCCTCTCCCACCCTCCTGGATGGACGGCAGCCTCCGCCTGGGCATCCACACCTCCATCGCCGGAAGCTATGTCAACGCGCTTGAATCCGCCCGCAAGCTCGGCTGCACCGCCTTGCAAATCTTCTCTGCTAGCCCGCGCATGTGGCAGGGAGGCCCGAGCCGCATCGCCGAAGCAGACGCCGCACCTTTTCGCGCCCGTCGCGACGAGTTGGCCCTTGGCCCCCTCGTCATCCACGCCAACTATCTGATCAACCTGGCCGCGGTTCAGCCCATGCTCCGCGCCCGCTCCATTCAGGCTTTTCAGGACGAACTGCTCCGCGCCCTCGCTCTCGGCGCAGATTTCCTCGTCGTCCATCCCGGCTCGCGCGGCGAAGCCACTGCTGAGCAGTCCGTCGCCACCGTCATCGAGTCCGTCAAGCAAGCCACCAAGCGCATTCCGCTCGGCAATCTGCGCATCCTTATCGAGAACACCGCGGGCATGGGCGTCTGCGTCGGCTGCCGCCTTGAAGAAATCGCGCAAATCCTTTTCGGCCTCCGCGATCTTTCTGCGGCCGCTTGTCTCGATACGGCGCATCTCTTTGCCGCCGGCTACGACATTGCCACCGAATCCGGCCTGGCCTCCACCATTGATCTGATCGAGTCCACTGTCGGCCTCGACTTCGTCCCCGTCTTCCACGTGAACGACTCGAAAATCCCGTTGGGCGGCAAAGTTGACCGCCACGCCCACCTCGGCGAAGGCAAAATCGGCGCCGAAGCCTTTCAGCGCATCCTTACGCATCCGCGCCTCGGCGCGCTTCCGCCGGAAGGTCTCGTCGGACGCGCCTTCATCCTCGAAACGCCCATCGACGATCCCGGTGACGACCGCCGCAACGTCGTCAAACTATGGCAACTCGCCGGCCTCGCCGACCAAGCCCCACCGCAGGAAAAAGGCTTCACCATGCTCACTCCCGCGCTGAAGAAGCTTCAACTCAAATCAGCGAAGGCGGCCAAGTCTGCCGCCCGCATTGCGCAAAGATCCCAAGTTGCGGCGAAAGCCAAGCCCGCCGCATCCAAAGGCAAATCCAGGAAAAGAAGCCCCAAGAAAGGCAAGAGGAGCTAGCCAGCGTGGCAGACTACAACCAAGGTCTTGTGCTAGGTCTACTGCATTGGCGCTCGCGATGTACGCTTCTGTAGTGGCGGGCCTTTAGACCCGTTCTTTGCATTTTCTGGTATTTTGACTGGAGAGGCGAAGTTGGCGGAATCCAAGACACTCCCAACAGGCTCCATTTACGATCCACAAGCCGTTGAAGCCAAATGGCAAAAGCGCTGGGCGGAAGCCCGCGTCTTCGACTGCGAAGCCGATCCCGCAAAACCGAAATACTACGTCCTGGAAATGCTGCCGTATCCCTCCGGCACCATGCACATGGGCCACATGCGCAATTACGCCATCGGCGATGTGGTCGCTCGCGTCAAGCGCATGCGCGGCTGCAATGTCCTGCATCCTATGGGCTGGGACGCCTTCGGCCTTCCCGCAGAAAACGCCGCCATCAAAAACAACACGCATCCGCGCATCTGGACCAACAACAACATCGCCGAGTTTCAAAAAACGCTGCGCCGCTTTGGCTTCAGCTACGACTGGCGCCGCGAAATCTCCACCTGTGAGCCCGAATACTACCGCTGGAATCAATGGTTCTTCTTGCGCATGCTCGAAAAAGGCCTCGCCTATCGCAAAAAGAGCCGCGTCAACTGGTGCCCCAAGTGTTGCACCGTGCTCGCCAACGAGCAGGTCGTCAACGGCGGCTTCTGCTGGCGCCATGAAGACACGCGCGTCGAAACGCGCGAACTCGAGCAGTGGTTCCTGAAAACCACGGCGTACGCCGATCAGCTCATCGACGATCTCCAGCAGCTCGAAGGCACCTGGCCCGAGCGCGTCATCACCATGCAGCGCAACTGGATCGGCAAATCCCAGGGCGCGCGCGTCAAATTTGAAATTGACGGCCTGTCCAGCGTCAAGCCCATCGAGATTTTCACCACGCGCATTGACACCATCTACGGCGCCACCGCCATTATTCTTGCGCCCACGCATCCGCTCGCCTCCCGGCTGCTCGAAGGCTCGCCCGTTCGCGCCGAAGCCGAGCCGCAGCTCGCGCAAATGCGCCAAACGTCGGTCAAAACCGAAGATCTCGCCACTGCCGAAAAAGTCGGCTTCTTCACCGGCCGCTATGCCGTCAATCCCTTCAACCACGAAAAGCTCCCCATCTGGGTCGGCAATTTCGTGCTCATGGAGTACGGCACCGGCGCAATCATGGCCGTTCCCGCGCACGACCAGCGCGACCTTGAGTTCTGCCGCAAGTACGGCTTGTCGGTCCGCGTCGTGATCCAACCCGATGGCACGGAACCGCTCGACGGCGCCACCCTGACCGCCCCCTTTGAGGAGCATCAAGGTAAGCTTGTTAATTCCGGCCAGTTCAATGGCCTCTCCCCCGATGACGCCATCGCCAAAATGGCCGCCTTCGCCGAGAAGAAAGGCTTCGGCAAAGGTGAAACCATCTACCGTCTCCGCGACTGGGGCATTTCTCGCCAGCGCTACTGGGGCACGCCCATTCCCGTCGTCTACTGCCCCGAGCACGGCCTCCAGCCCGTCCCCGACAAAGATCTTCCGGTCCTTTTGCCCGCCAATCCCAAGCTCACCGGCGAAGGCGAATCGCCACTCGCCTCCACGCCCGAATTCGTCAACACCACCTGTCCGAAGTGCGGCGGTCCCGCGCGGCGCGAGACCGACACCATGGATACCTTCGTGGATTCCTCCTGGTATTTCTATCGCTACTGCGACCCGCACAACAACAAAGAGCCTTTCGACCCGGCTAAAGTTGCCTACTGGTTTGAATCACCTAAGCCGAAGGAACCTAAGGGGATTGACCAGTACATCGGCGGCATCACGCACGCTATCCTGCACCTGCTCTACTCACGCTTCTGGTGCAAAGTCATGCGCGATATCGGCCTCATCAAACACGACGAGCCAATCGCTCGCCTTTTCACACAGGGTATGGTTCTCAAAGGCGGCGTCGCCATGTCCAAATCGCGCGGCAACGTCGTCGGGGCGATTGACATGGCCGAAAAATACGGCGCCGACACCGGCCGTCTCTACACGCTCTTCGCTGCGCCCCCTGAAAAAGACCTCGAGTGGAGCGAGGAAAGCATCGAAGGCGCCTGGCGCTTCCTTAACCGCGTCTTCCGCCTGATCGACAAGCACGCCCCGGCCATTCGCAACACGCCCAACTGGAATTTCAATCCGCGAGGCATGTCCGACAAGGAACGCGACCTGATTCGTATCACGTACCAAACGATGCAGCGCGTCACCCAGGACTTCGAGAAGCGCTGGCACTTCAACGCCGCCATCGCGCAAATCATGGAGCTGACCAACGAAATCTATCTCGCCGAGCCGCTCGAGAACGGTGTTCGCCCCGAAATCCGCAAGGAAGTCCTGCAAATCCTCACGTTGCTGCTCGCGCCGATGACTCCCCACATTGCCGAAGAAATGTGGGAAATGCTCGGCAACGCAGATGGCCTCTGGAACGCCACGTGGCCAACGCTGATTGACGAACAGCTAGAACTAGCCGAGGACCAAGTCATCGAAATCCCCGTCCAGGTCAACGGCAAGGTGCGCACCACCCTCAAGGTACCTGCGGGCATCGCCGAGGCCGACATTGTTCCCAAAGCGCAAGCCGATCCCGGCGTAGCCCGCCACCTCGACAGCAAACGCATCGTGAAAGTGATTTACGTCGCCAACAAACTCCTCAACCTGGTGGTCAAGTGAACTGGTGGCCCCGTGGCACAGGCATTCCTGCCTGTGCTCTTGCGTTCAGCGATCAACGTTGCGCCGCAAACCGCCGTCGGATCAAGAAAACACCTGAGTCAGGAGTCGAATTTGCAGTGCCGGGTCGTTAGACCCGTTCTTTTGATTTTCGGCGGGCAGGGAGGACACAATGGCCACAGGAGCAACGATGCAACCGCACTCCAAACCGCAATCCGAACTCGGCGGCGTAGTTGTCCTCGACTTCGGCGGCCAGTACACCCAGCTCATCGCTCGCCGCATCCGCGAGCAGCAGGTCTTCTCCGCCATTCTCCCCTGCACCACCACCATCGACGAAATCCGCGCCTACCAGCCCGCCGGCCTCGTCCTCTCCGGTGGCCCCAGCTCGGTCTACGACTCGGACGCCCCCAAGTGTGACCCCGGCGTTCTGTCTCTAGGCATCCCTGTTCTTGGCATTTGCTATGGCATGCAGTGGATCACCCACGCCCTTGGAGGCAAGGTCGTACCAGCTAAGCGGCGCGAATACGGGCGCGCCCAGCTCCAAGTCCGCCCCACGCCAGACCCAGGTGGTTCTCAGCTCTTCGCGGGAATTCCCCACTCGCTGCGGATCTGGAACAGCCATGGCGACCATGTCGAGCAACTCCCCGCGGGCTTCTGCGCGACCGGCCACACCGACAACGCCATCGCCTCCTTCGAAGATCCCCGGCGCAAAATCTACGCCGTCCAGTTTCACGTCGAAGTGAATCACACCGAGAAGGGAACTGAGCTGCTTCGCAACTTCCTCTTCCGCGTCTGCCAAGCCGAACCCAAGTGGAGCGGCTCGGCCTTCATCGAAGAAACCGTTGCTTCCGTCAGAGCCAAAATTGGGACGAAGCGCGCGATTTGCGCTTTGAGCGGCGGCGTAGACTCCACGGTCGCCGCCGTACTGGTGCATCGCGCGATCGGCGACCGCCTCACCAACATCTTTGTTAACACCGGCATGCTGCGCAAAAACGAGTTCGCCGACACCCTGGACATGCTGCGCAACCGTCTCGGTCTCCACGTGGATGGTGTGGACGCCTCCGACCGTTTCTTGGCCAAGCTTGCCGGCGTCACCGACCCCGAGCAGAAGCGCAAAATCATAGGCAACGAATTCATCGCCGTCTTTGCCGAAGAAGCACAAAAGCTTCAAACCGGCGAAGCCCACGGCGAAATCGCCTATCTCGTCCAGGGTACCCTCTATCCCGACGTCATCGAGTCGGTCTCCGTCAAAGGTCCCTCCGCCACCATCAAAACCCACCACAACGTCGGCGGCCTGCCCGAAAAGATGCCTTTCGCCCTGATTGAGCCCCTCCGCGACCTCTTCAAGGACGAGGTCCGCCGCATCGGCCGGGACCTCAGGCTGCCAGATGAGATTCTTCTGAAACATCCGTTTCCGGGCCCGGGACTGGCCGTCCGGCTTCTCGGCGAGATCACGCATCCACACCTCGTCACGCTGCAGGATGCTGATTCGATTGTTGTTGAGGAGATTCGCCGGGCCGGGCTCTACAGCAAGGTCTGGCAGGCCTTTGCCGTTCTTCTTCCGGTTCGTAGCGTGGGCGTTATGGGCGACTTTCGTACCTATGGCCTCACCGTGGTGGTCCGCGTGGTCGAATCGGAGGACGCCATGACCGCCGACTGGGTTCGCCTCCCCAGCGAAGTACTGGAGCGCATCTCCACGCGCATCGTCAACGAAGTCTCCGGCGTCACCCGGGTCGTCTACGATGTCACCTCCAAACCCCCTGGCACGATCGAATGGGAGTGATCTCGGTCTGACCGGCAGGCGGGCGCCAAAACGGCAGGGGAGTGCTTCACGAGGCCCGAAGCGGTCGCCTGAACTCGTTTGCTTCGTGCGACCCGCAAAAAACAAGGCCGCGCTGGGACAAAACGCGGCCTGCCCTAAACGACTTGGTACTTCGACAGCAGGCTCGGGGAGCAGCGCGAAACTAGCGGTTCGCCATTTTCTGCGCCATGTACAGGATGAGCTTGCGGTCTGGTTCTTCGACCTTGCTCAACAAGCGGCGAAGCTTGTTGAGCAAGCGTGCATCTTTTCCAACGCTGCCCCACGCGATGTCGTCCGACGACTTCCGCTTGGGCAGATTCGGCAACTGCGGCGGTTCCTCACCGTCATAAAAGAGTTGATAGAGTGGGCATTCGAGAGCGCGAGCAAGTTTCTCCAGCGTTTCAATGGCCGGTACCGTATGGCCATTCTCCACGCGGGAAATATAACAACGCAGCAACCCTGTTCGCTTTTCGATGTCGCCCTGGGAGAGTTTTTTTTCTTCGCGCAGAGCGCGAAGACGGTCACCAATAATCATGGCGGCATTATTTCATGTAGATAAGAGTCAAGCAAGTAGAAACTTCGCACCCGCCAAACTGAAACACTTGATGCACTCCTGGCCCAAAACCTGGCCCCCATTGGGTCCCACCCGTTATACAGTAGAGGTAATCAAATCGTTGAGCCATACGTAACCAAACTACGATGCCACGCGTCCCAAAACTAGAGCCCCCTGGACCCGCACCCGCCGCGGCGGCCGCCGAGCAAGCCGCAGCCAAAGCGCAGGGTGCCGTGGACGACCGCGAACTCGTCCGGCGCGCCCAGCACGATGACCAGGAGGCTTTCGAGGAACTCGTTCGGCGCCACCAGCACCGCGTCTTTGCGGTGGCTGGGGGTATCTTGCGGCGCCGCGAGGATGTGGAGGATATTGCGCAGCAGGTTTTTGTGAAGGCGTACTTCTCACTCAAGCGCTTTGATCAGCGGGCGGCCTTCAGCACCTGGCTGTACAAGATTACTGTCAACGAGTGCTGGGACCTGCTGCGCAAGAAAAAGGTCCGGCCTCTCGTTTACGAGTCGGACTTGAGCGAAGAGCAGGCCCGGCAGGTCACCGCCGCGGAAGAAAAGGACGGCGGCGGCCCGGATGTCAGCGAACGGCTGGAAGCGCGCCAGCGTGTCGAGGGTCTCCTGAAAGATCTCGATGAGCGCGATCGCCTAATGCTGATTCTGAAGGAAGTGGAAGGTTTTGCGGTGGAGGAGATTGCCGACGTTCTGGATCTGAACGCGAACACCGTGAAGGTCCGCCTCTTCCGGGCGCGCCGCAGGATCGTCAATAAGGCCCGCAAGCGCGAGGAATGATGCGGAGCAGGACTACGGCGGCGCTTAGGGCGTTGACGGTTTGGACGGAGCTTCTGGCAAAACGGTAGCTGGTAAGTTTCGCAGCCGCCGAAAAGAATTTGGTACTTGGGCAAGTTTTCGATAGATTTTGAAGGAGGCTGGAAATCATGGGCCTGCTGAACAAAGACGAAGCGGCATGTCGCCAGTTTCGCGCGCAACTCGAGGATGCGGCCACCGCCGCGCCCGGCGCCGCAAACTTGTCCGATTTGCTGGCCGCCCTGCCTGCTCCCTCGGCAGCACATGCCAAGGCCTGCGCCGCGTGCCGCGCTGCTGCGGAGGACCTTCACGGCGTCCGTGCCGCGCTTTCCGCGCTCCCCTCGAACGCCGACCTCGGCGGACCGTGGTTCGCTTCGCGCGTGATGGCTGCCATCGCCGCGCGCAAGGCCGAGCTCGCCCGTGCTGCGGACACTTGGACATTTCTTCCCAGCCTTGCCGTGCGCCTCACATGGGTCTCTTCGATCGCTCTGCTTCTGGCCAGCGCATGGCTCTACGAGAAGCCGGTCTCCAAACCGCCCATCGCGGCCAAGCAAGTGGCCATGGACATTACCGGCGAGCCGCTGGTGGACACAACAGCTCCCGCAACGAACGATGATGTCCTCGCGAGCCTCGCAGAGAAAGCGCGATGAACGAAACCACTGCTAAGCGGAAAGCGGCTTTGTGGGTCGCCGTTGTCTTCGTGCTCGGCGCCGCGCTTGGCGGTGTGTTCGGTTATTTCTACGGCCACCGGTCCGTGGTCATCGCGGGTCCGCCTCCGCTCAGCGAGCCGGAACGCCGCGCGCGCCGCCTTGACCAATTGACTCACGAGTTGGGCCTGAACGATTCGCAACGCCAGCAAATTGACGCCCTACTCTTGCAGATTCACGGTGAATTCCAAGCCATCCACGAAAAGAACTCCAAGCAGCTCGAATCCGAAATGGATCAGGAGCGCCACAAGAGTCGCGATCAAATCCGTGCGCTTCTCACTCCCGAGCAAAAGTCCAAGTTCGAAGAATTTCTCAAGCACCTCGATGAAGAGCGCAAGCGCAACGCCGGCGGCCCGCCGCCTTCTCGCTAGCTCGCTTGCAAGGTCATCCTTCCGAGGATGACCGCTTCTTGCTCTCACCCACCTAAAACGAGCCTCAAACCTTTACCAGCATCTTTCCAATATTCCCGCCCGTAAACAGCATATTGATGGCTTCCGGCGCTTTCTCCAGTCCTTCGACGATGGTCTGTCGATCCTTCAGCTTCCCCATCATTTTCCATTTGCCCAGCTCCGTCGCCGCTTCCGTGAACCGCGACACGTAATCGAGCACCAGGAACCCTTCCAGTTTCAAGCGCTTTACAATGAAGATGCCCAGGCTGGCCTGCGCCGGATCTTCTTTGGTGTAGCTCGAGATAAATCCGCACAGCACCACGCGCCCGTGCAGATTCATGCGGTTCATGACCGCGTCCATGATTTCGCCGCCGACATTTTCAAAATCAATGTCCACGCCGTTGGGCGTGGCTGCCGCGAGTTTTTGCTTCCAGTCCGGCTGCTTGTAGTTCACCGCCGCGTCAAAGCCCAGCTCGTCCGTCAACCACTGGCACTTTTCGTCCGTCCCCGCGATGCCCACCACGCGGCAACCGTGAATCTTGCCGATCTGCCCGGCCACGCTGCCCGTCGCGCCCGCCGCCGCGGACACCACCAGCGTCTCGCCCTTCTGCGGCTTACCCACTTCTAGCATTCCAAAGTAAGCGGTGATGCCGGTAACGCCCAGCGCGCCGAGAAACAGTGTGTCCGACAAAAAGGGAATCGAGGGAATCTTCTGCCACCCCGCGCGCGGCGATGCCTCCACTACCACGCACTCCTGCAAGCCCGTCATGCCCACCAGCTTGTCGCCCTTTTTGAACTGCGCGTGCCGCGACTCGACCACTTCTGCCAGCCCAAACGCGCGCATCACATCCCCAATTCCCACGGCCGGCAAGTAACTATCCCCCGCCATCCACACGCGCATCGTCGGATCCACCGACAAATACTTCACCCGCGCCAGCGCCTGCCCCTCCTGCAACTCCGGCACCGCTGTTTCGCTCAACACCAAATCCCCGGGAGCGAGCAGCCCCTTTGGCCGCGCTTGCAAACGTAGCTGCCTATTCGTCGTCACATGTGCCTTTCAGTAGCACAGGCACTCCTACCTGTGCGCGTTTTCTTCCGACACTTCACTGGTTCCACGAATTCGCGTCATGCAGAACTTCGCACCGGCAAGCGTGCCCCTCGAGGCTCGGGACAAGCCTGTGCCCTTAGAAGGGAATATCCTCGTCCGAAATTTCCGGCCCTCCCGCTCCTCCGCCGCCCATGGGCTCCTCGCCTCCGCCATGTGGCGCACCAAAATCCTCGTCAGCGCTTCGTGCCGCGCCGCCTCCTCCGCCCGCGCCCGCTGCTGCGGCATCGCCGCGCCCACCGAGCATGCGGAAATTATTCGCCACAATTTCAAAGCTGGTGCGCTTCTGGCCTTCCTTGTCCTGCCACTCGCGCGACTGGATGCGCCCTTCGATAAACACCAGCGAGCCCTTCTTCAGATACTGCTGGGCAATCTCCGCCTGCTTGCCCCACACCACAATCTTGTGCCACTCCGTCCTCTTCTGCCGCTCGCCGTTGCGGTCCTTATACGTTTCGTCGGTAGCCACCGAAAAATTCGCCACCGCCTGTCCCCCGCCCGTGTACCGCGTCTCCGGATCCCGCCCCAGTCGCCCCACCAAAATTACTTTATTGACTGACATCTTCTGTCTCCAATCCCCAGCGTCGCCAACGACCCGTCATTTCGAGCGAAGCGAGAAATCTCTCCAGCCTTTCTCCTCGCCGCGCTGACGATAGCAGAAAGGCGGGACAGAGGCAAAGAAGCGCTAAACGTGGCTGAACTAGTTTTGCAGCTTTGCGGCCGCGGCCTTCGCTTGCCGAAGCACGGGGAGGTCTTCGTCTCCGTCTTTCCATAGATCCAGGAGCTCTCCGTAGGATTGTCGGGCCTTCGCCGTGTCTCCGAGTTCTTGGTAGATCTTGCCCAGTTCATAGTGCGCAAGAACCCAAGACTCTTGGCCCTCGGATCCCAGCGGAACTTGGTCGACGATCTCCTGGTACGCGCGCGCGGCCTCTTGCGTCTTTCCAGTAACGCGAAGCCCAAAAGCCAGAGGTTCCATCCCGAAGTTGTGCGGCACCAGCTTATCCGCAACTTCAAATGCCTCCACCGCTTCGGACCCCTTTCCTGCGGCCAAAGCAATCTCTCCCTTCACGACGTAGATGGCGGCCTCATCCGTATGGCCGCTGCGGTTGATGCCGGCGATCGCCGTGGGGCTCTGCTGCTGCGACACCATATCGTTCAGAAGTTTTGTAGCTTCTGCGATTTTCCCCATCCGCGCGTAAGTCTTTGCCAAATACATGATCCACGTAGGCCCGAAGGGCGCCTTCGATAGCATCTTGGTCGCCGCCTCGACTTCCGCGGCAGATTCGTCCCCTCGGCCCTTGGTTCGGTACGCGGCGGCCAGGAACATGCGTTCCCGATACTCGCTCTCCAACGCATGAATCGCTTGCTCCAGCAGTAAGGCCTCCTTGAGATTCGAAATGGCCTCGGAGTATTTTCCCTGGTACATCGCCAGCAGGGCCAAGGACCGGTATCCTCGTGCTTTTTTCCAATCTTGTGTCTCTGAGAGCATTTTGTGAAAAGTGTCCGCCGCTTTGGGGAGGTCGCCCATCCTTACCAGCAAAAAACCATACTCGTTATTTACGAATGGTCCGGTGATCTCCGACGGATTGATCTGAAATGCTTTCTCGTAATTCTCAAGCGCTTTCTCATTCTGACGTATCCCGCCGTAGCACGTTGCCAAGTTGATGTACGCCCCGGACTCCTTGGGATTGATCTCCAGCACTCTCTTAAAGGCTGGAATGGCCTTTTCAGGCTGATGCAAAGCCGCCATGTAGGCCCAACCCAGTCGAAACCAGGCTTCGTTGTCGTCGGGATATTGCGCCAGGTAGGCCTCATAGTAGTTGACCGCCGCTTCGCGATTGCCCCGCCAGTCTTCCACGAATCCTGGAATCCACAATTTTTCGCGCAGTGTGAGACGGTCCAGCAAGCTCAGCGCCTTTACAAAATGCTCCTCGCCTTCCGTCCTTCTATTCGAATTGTAGTAATACGCTCCCAGGTCCGCATGGGCCAACGCGAAATCCGGATCCATCACGACCGCTTGCTGGATCAGGTCAAAGCCCGCCTGGACGTTGGTCGCTGCCAGCTTCTTTCCGTCCGTGTAGGTCTTCAGCGCTTCCAGCGAAGCGGTCGTGGCTTTGGGCAGTGGCAAGCCTTGTTGCGAGACGCTGGCCAACGATTCTCCGAGTTTTTGCCGGACCGTTTTTGACAAAGAGTCCAGCGCCGGTAGTACCTCTTTTTTACCGGCCGCCTTCATCGACTCGGTTAACACCGTCGCTCGCGTGTTCGGATCTAACAGCCGCGCCGTTAACAGATAGTTGCCGCCGAGCTCGGCGATGCTGCAGGCCAGCACTGCCTTGGCGCCCTCGCGCACCGCCAGGTCGCTGGCGAGCTGCTCATCCAACTTTACCGTGCCCTCTTTGCGCATCCGCGCCAGCCCTTCCTGTACACGAGCGGGCGGAAGCACGTTGACGTATTGCGACTGCTCGATGCCCACCCTTAGAGCCGTCTGCAGCGACCGGTCAAAAACGGGATCGCCGGTCTGATTCTCAAAATCCGCCATCACGATCCAATCGCGCTTCTGGAAAGCCAACGCCGCCCGCGGCGAATGGAAATAGTTCTCGAATACCCAAAACGTGGCTCCCGCGAGCCCAAAAACCATCGCGAGGATCAACACCGTCAGCCACAAGGGCCTCAGCATCCGAACTACCGTGAGCAACCCCGGCAGCCGCGGCCGTGGCTCCTCGCGTAGCTCCACCAGGTTTGTTCGCACTTCGCGAATGGACTGATAACGCTGCTCCCGGTCCTTGGCGAGCGTCCGCTTGATCGTGTGATGGAAGAGTTCCGGTGGTTCCTTCCCGCGGGAGGGGATCGCCGCGGGCGTTTCTTCCAGGACCGCATTGGCCGTTTTGAAGGGCGAGTTCTTGAGAAAAGGATGCACCCCCGCGACCATCTCGTACAGCAACACGCCAAAGGCAAAGATGTCGGACCGGGCGTCGACCATCTCTCCCTTCAATTGCTCCGGCGACATATACGCTAGTGTTCCGAGCGTGGTACCCGCTTCCGTCAGCGTTTGGGTTACCGTTTTCTCGCTTCCGATCGAGCTCAATGGCGTGCGTTTGGCCAGGCCAAAATCCATCACTTTTACGTGACCATCCCGGGTCAGCAGAATATTCGACGGTTTCAAGTCCCGGTGGACGATGCCTCGCTGGTGCGCGCACTCGAGTGCCTCGGCGATCTCCACGGCCACGTGCAGCGCTTCTTTGAAGGGAAGCGCACCCTTCACCATTCTGTCCGCCAGGGTGCTTCCTTCCACATACTCCATCGCGATGAACGGCCAGCCGCCCGCCTCACCCGCTTCATACACTTTGCAAATAAAAGGATGATCCAATGCGGCCGCCGCCCGCGCCTCTGCCAATAGTCTCTTGCGCGCCGTTTCGTCCGCCTGCGTTTTCGGCAGGAGAAACTTCAGAGCCACCGTGCGGTTTAGTGCGGAATCCTCGGCGAGATAAACTTCACCCATCCCGCCCTCGCCCAGCTTCTTCAGAATGCAGTAGTGGGAAACGGTTTGCCCAATAAATGGTTGGGAGTCCGTCATTTCCGGCCATCTTAGGTCGCAAACTCCCCCAAGTCAACGCGCGCACCCAACGAAGCCCCAAACGGTTCGAAGCCTCAACCCGCGTCAGCAAGCCTTTCCAGCTCGTCATTCTGCGCGTGGCGAAGAAGCGCTCTTCATCGTGTTTGCGTCGAGGACGCCGGAGAAGCGCACTCGACTAGCGCCCCGCGCCTCACTTGTAGTTGAGCAGCGTGATGTGTCCGATCTGGCAAGTACGCTTGGTCTCAAAGACGTCATTCTGAGCCTGCCCGCCTCAGGCAGGCGTGGCAGGCCGACGCTTTTGCTCCAGTTCACTTCTGGAGATAGTCGGCCTGCGCAGAGAAGAATCTCTCTTCTCTCTGCGGCCGCCTGTTGATCCTTGCAGCGAACAACGGAGCGCGTTCCCGGCGGCACGTCGGCAGATGCGGGCCGATTCGCCTCTCTGGCTATTTCGGATGGAGCTGATCCTTGATATCTTGAATCAGCTTTAGAAGTTGATTCGTATCTTCAAGTGCCTTCGGGTTTCTCTTCATCGATTCGAGTTTTCCCAGCTTCACTGCTCTCTCCTCAATTTGATCAACCAGCTTGTTTGCGTTCAACAAGGAACCTCCCACGATGATCTTGGGATCGTCGATGTAGACGTGATTGTTTTCCTGTGGATCAAATACCGCAACGCAGTATTCATAGGTGTTCGGAGTCACGTTGCTGTCAGTTGTCCCCGAAGCAGGCTGCCCCTCGTTGGCATCCAGTCTCTTTGTTTTGCCGTTGCTGTCGCTAAAGATCCTATTGCCTTGAAAGATCCGCAGATGGGCCTTTTTCTGGTTGGTGTGAACGGACCACTGCACAGTGTCCCCCGGGCAAATCGTCAAGTCAGTGCTGGGCGCCGTCGGCGGCAGGTAAGGACAACCTCCCGAAGGAGGTGAAACGATGGCGAACGTGTATATGGGTGTTTCGTTGAGTCCCGATGCGCCATGCCTAAAGTCGATATCCACACTCCATGTGGTCTGAAGATACGTCTTGGGTGGCTGCGCTTGGACACGACGCAGCAAAGCGAATCCAAAGACACAGAGACCTATAGCGGCTAGCGCGAACTGCTTACAGTGCCGCGCAGAGATAGATGGGTAAGGCATTGACATGCTCCTCGTCTTGTCTATTCGGAAGCGTGATCTATGGAACCTCGGAGAACTATTGAAACGACTTGGCCTGCTTGGCCAGAAGGGAAAATTCTGGGTCAGAGTGTAAGCCAACCAGGTCTGGATTGGCTAGTAATTGTTCTCTGGTGTAACCCGCGCTAACGGCGCGCTTCAGCCATTGCAACGATTCCTGACGTTCACCGAACTGAAGGTGGATTAAGCAAGCGTTGACCAGGGTGTCCACGTCGTCGGGGCTCGCTTTGACCGCCTTTTCCATCAGCCGGCGAGCGCCCGCAGTGTCGTTTGTCCTGGCATAGTAGAGCGCCAGCCAGCTCAGGACGTCCGTGTCGCTCGGATTAATCTTCAATTGGGCTTCCGCCAGACGGATCGCCTGCTGGTAGGCATTGGGAGCTTTGCCGGCTTGCGCGGGAATCATGCGATAGGCATCGCCCAAATTTCCCCAGTAGTCGTACTTCTGCGGCCTCAACGCGATGGCCTTCTGGCAGTAAACAGCGTCCTCGGCAAAACGACCCAAAAAGAAACTCACGGTGCCCGCGTTGGACAGTAGGTCTGGATTGCTAGGGTCGATCTGGAGACCGCGAGAGAAGTATTCGCTAGCTTGCTCAAATTGACCAAGGTTGAAGTAAGCGACGCCAATGTTCATGTATCCCCAGACGTTATCCGGAGTGAGTTCGGTGACTTTCTCCCAGCTTTGGATGGCTTCCTTGTACCGCGCATGGGAGTTCAGGAATTGCCCCAGCGAGTTGTAACAATTCCAACACGCCGGGCTGAGCTCAACGGCGCGCCGAAACGTACTCTCGGCGTCCGCAAATTGGCCTGACGAATCGTACGCCTTTCCCAGCCCTATATAGGCTTCGAGGCTTTGCGGATCCAGTTCCAGCGCGTGCCGAAAACTGGAGATGGCTTGTGCGTAGGCGCCAGTTCCCCGATATAAATTGCCAATCGCCAACTGCACCTCGGGAAGCTGGCTATCGAGGTTGCTGGCGGTTTTGACGGCGCCCTTCGATTGTTCCGCCCATTGCGGTTCTCTGGTGGCTTGGTACTTGTACCAGAATGCCTGCGCTAGGGACGCTTGCGCTTGTGCGTAAGCCGGATCTTCTTGCAGAGCCCGTTGCAACAGGGTGATCGACATATCGACATTTTCTTGACGCTCAAAACGCTGCAGATACGCAATCCCTTGCACGTAAGAATCGTACGCGGCCAGGACCGACGTGCCATGGGCGGTCAGAAAGGAAGCGCTGGCGCCGGAAAGCTGCAGTTGCAGCATGCGTGAGGCTTTGAGTACCACTTGATCCTGAAGTTGCAGCAGATCATTAACGGGCGCCGTGATTGTTTCGGTGCGCAGCTGACGTCCGGTTTGTACGTCAATCAACACCAGATTGATGCGCGCGGAATTCTCGAACCGCTGCCAACTCGCGGCAAGCACGAGGTTGGCGCCGAACTGCGTCTTCGCTTCGGGGATGCTGGAGACGTGTCGGGTGCGGACCTCGAGGGCGGAAGGCACCTGCAGGGAATTGAGCTGCGCAAGCTTTGCGGTAACCGTCTCAGTAAACCCGTCGCAATAAACTTGCTCCGCGGGCTGCCGATCGATGGGCGAAAAGGGTAGAACCACGAGGTTTTTCTGCCGGGGAAGATTGGGACCGAAGAGTCTTTGCCAGGCGGGCTTGTCAAACGTGTAGGCGGTCGCTGCCAGAATAGCGGACAACAGGAGCGCGGAGGTGATGGCGGCGAGAATATAGCGGCGCTTGGCGAACTGGCGGGTTGCTGGGAGGGCTTTAGTCGCTGTGCCGCTCTCGGCGCCGACCACCCGTGTTTCGGAGTCGCGTTGCGATTCGAGGTCGCGCCTGAGACCTTTGAGATCAGCGCACAATTCGGAGGCGCGCTGGTAACGGAGACTGCGATCCTTCTCCAGGCACTTGCCGATGATTTCCTGGAGGCGCGCCGGGAGGTCGCGACGCAGTCGCGGCGCCGGTATCGGCGCGCGATTCAGAATCGCATCGAAGATGATTCCTGACGTGCTCCCTGGGAACGCCATGCGCCCTGTGGCCATTTCGTAGATGACCGCGCCGAGAGAGAAAAGATCGCTTCGCGGATCGAGTTTTTCGCCGCGCACTTGTTCGGGGGACATATAGGCCAAAGTACCGATCGGGGAACCAGGAACGGTCAAGGAGTCTTCGGACGGACCTGCCGTGGCCTCGCTGATGTCAGATGCCTCGAGCACGTTGCGGCCGGTAATCTTGGCCAGGCCAAAATCCAGAATCTTGGCCTGGCCGCGCTCGGTGACGAATATGTTTGCCGGCTTTATATCGCGATGCAGGATGCCCTTGGCATGAGCGGCGTCGAGGGCGTCGGCGATCTCGATCGCGAGGTCCAGGAGTCGAGGCACCTCAAAGGGACCCTTCTGGATTTCGTGCTTCAACGTCGCGCCTTCGAGGCACTCCATGGCGATGAAGGCCCGGCCATTTTCCTCGCCGATATCGTGGATGGTGCAGATGTTCGGATGATTCAACGCGGAGGCGGCGCGCGCTTCGCGCTGGAAGCGGGCCAGCGCTTGAGGATCGTCGGCGACGTTGTCTGGCAGGAACTTTAGCGCTACAAACCGATTCAGCCGCCGGTCTTCGGCCCTGTAGACCACCCCCATGCCGCCGCCACCGAGTTTTTCGAGAATGCGGTAGTGCGAGACCGTTTGCCCGAGCAGGGACTGGGAATCCGGCATCTTGCGGCCATCTTAGGTTGCCGGTCTAAGCCAAGTCAACGATACGTTAGAACCGGCTACTGCAATGGATGAGTGTTTAGGTAAAGGCTCGTTCCGCGTGATCACCGCCGAAGGCGGGGATGGTGCGCGTGAAGGACGTCGAGCTCGGACTCTCTCAGGGCCCAATTTTACTGGACCATACGAAGCTAAAGATTTTCTGGCAGCAGTCCCGAGGTGTGCGCCCTTTGTTGCATGCGCGGCGGACACGGATCGTAGCCGAAGACGCT
>Ga0335079_10003586_pt1 | contig 17883 bp, 16 predicted proteins | sample Lox_Sample_33_FD_206719 | JGI IMG/M metagenome (GOLD analysis project Ga0335079, IMG submission 206719) | Soil microbial communities from Loxahatchee National Wildlife Refuge, Florida, United States - Lox_Sample_3.3 | ecosystem: Environmental > Terrestrial > Soil > Wetlands | place: USA... | reverse complement strand
AGCCGTTGTTAGCACGCTTTCCCCTGTGACAACCGCATCCACACCTCCAAAAAGCAGCTACAACCGATCAAAAGGCTGCCCATCTTCAAGAAATCGTGAGCAAATCGCACTTTAGTTAAATTCGCAGGCTCTGAGGAGGCTATCAGAGAGGGGTCGAAAGATTAATATGGCCTTGATTAGCCAAATTTTGACAAATTGGATTGCTGACGACATCTGGGTGAGCGGATTTGCACCTCTCCCAAGTACATACTTCGAGATTGTTTTCTATACAAGATGTTTGCCTAAAATCGCGGAAACAACTGGGCGAAGGGGAGCCGCCTCCATGGAATTGATTCCCCGCCCAGGATCGATGCTTTGGCCACCATGTTCCGAAAATCCACGCCCGAGGCTCAACTCTACAAACTGTATTACTTCTCTACAGCATGGCCCGTAACTTGCGGAAGAGGCGGGCGCAGGGGGGAGTCAGACATGACTGTCATCGAAAAGGGGGCGCTGCTGCCGCTTGAGGGCGAGCAGCCGGCGCGCTTTCACGGTATCGTCGGCAAGAGCGCTGTGGTCCAGAACATGCTCAACCGGATCGCGGCACTGTCTCCGGGTAGGAGCACCATACTAGTTGTAGGCGAGAGCGGGACCGGCAAGGAGCTGGTGGCGCGCGCGATCCACGGGGCCTCGGCGCCGGCCGCGCCCTTCGTCGCGCTCAACTGTGCTGCATTGCCCCGCGACCTCATCGAGAGCGAACTGTTCGGCTTCGTGAAGGGTGCGTTTAGCGGCGCCAATCACGATCACCTCGGGCTGTTTCGTTCCGCGCAGGGCGGCACGCTGTTTCTCGACGAGATCACGGAAATGAACCTCGAGACCCAGGCCAAGCTGCTGCGCGTCATTCAGGAGCGCTCGGTCCGGCCGGTTGGCGGCACGCGCGAGATTCCGGTTGACGTCCGGATCATTGCATCGACCAATCGCGAGCCCGAGAGCGCGGTGCGCGAAGGCCAGTTGCGCAAGGATTTGTATTATCGGCTCGCGGTCGGCGTGGTGCGCGCGGTTCCGCTGCGCGAACGGATGGAAGACATTCCGCTGCTGCTGCGCCACTTCGTGGATCTCTTCAACGCGCGATTCGCCCGCCCCATCAAGGTGACCGCGATCGAGGCGGAAGCGATGGAGCTGCTGATGCGCCATTCGTGGCCGGGCAATGTGCGCGAATTCGGCAATGCAATTGAAGCCGCGCTGAGCTTCAGCAACGGCAGCGTGTTGCGGTGCGCCGATCTTGCGCTTGACCAGGTGACCCACGAATCGCAGTCGGCGTCCTCGGCGCCGCGGACCGTCGTCGCGGAAATTGCCGCGACACAAGATCCGGTCACCTTCAGCTCGCTCAAGGAAGTTGAACGCAACCACATCGTGTGGACGCTCACCAACACCGGCGGCAACAAGGCTCTCGCCGCCCGGCTGCTGGGCATCTCGCGCAAAAGTCTCTACGATCGGCTCGCCGAACACGGACTTTGGGACACGATTCGAAGCGCAAGTCAGGCTGCCGCGTTGCGGGGCCTCGCGGCACAGGCGGCCGCCAAGTGAGAGGCTTTCCAGCGGTTGCTGCTTAGTCGCCACTGGCGTGTCGTCCTAGGCAGCGCCTTTGCGCGCGATCCGGACCGGTTGTTTGTCAGCGCCCGATGCAGGGGCCGCGGCTTGAGTTTGGTTGGAAGCCGCGGCATTTCCTCCCGCGGCTGAGGATCCGCCGGTCAGTGCCTGGCGCAAAGCAATCCCGCGCTGACCGGACTGAATGCCGTTGATTGCGGTGATGACGATTTTGTCGAGTTCCTTTTCGGTGTGCGCGCGGGCGCGAATTTTTTTGCCGATGGGATAGGCGAGCAGGTTGGCGGTTCCTACACCATAAAGCGTCGCGACAAATGCGGTAGCGATACCTTCGCCGAGCTTCTGCGGCTCGTTCAGCATCGTCATGGTGTGAATCAATCCTAACACGGCACCCATGATTCCGAAGGTAGGCAAGTAGCCTCCTGCCGCTTCGAACACTTCCGCGCCCGCGTTGTTAAGCCGCGTGTTTTCATGGAATTTGCGCTCGAGGATCCCCATCATCGACTGCGGACTTATGTTGCTCACTAGCAGGTTGAGCGCCAGTGAAAGCATCGGGTAGGGTTCTTTGGAAATCCAGCTTTGAAGCGCTACCGGGCCATCTTTATGAAGGACGTTGCTATAGTTTACAATCCGGTCAATCAGGTCGAAAGGATCGGGGGAAGTCTCGGCAACTACTTTGCGCAGATCACGTGCGGCCGCGAAGAGAAAAGTGGGCGAGAAGGAAAGCATACAGGCACCCGTGCTTGCACCTATAACGATAAGCGCAGCGCTGGTCTGCAGCAGGGTGGAGAGCTTACCGCCTTCGAGCAACTGGCCTACAATCAAGCACGCTGGGCCGATAAGTAGCCCGAGGATGCTGGCGAAGTCGATTGCAGATTGCTTACGCATAACTGTCTCAGCCGTGGTCAGTGCTAGTCCGTATAGTCTCCGATGGTTCTTCCCAGATGCTCCATTAACTTTTCCGCGATATTTCTTGCGGTCCTGGCGTCCCGAGTGAACACTGTATCGAGCAGCGCGGCTCCCAGTCCGCTGATCTTTTCAAAGTGATAGATCGCTCCGTCATGTTTGAGGCGCACCGCAATCTCACCCACAGTATCGAAGTCACCCATCTCAATGGCGCTGAGGGCGACGCCCAGATCGCGTTGAATCTCGGCCAAGAAAAAACTGGTGGCGCGTCGTTCTTCGAGGTCAAACTCGCTGGGCTTTTTGCGCCGAAAGAGCTTCCGGAACATCGCTACTGGTCCACTGGCGTCTTCGGCCGAACCCTTTTCGCTGAGACTAACGTCGGAGCAATCCCCCTCGGCATCGGCTTCGTGAATATGTGTGATCATGAGGTCCCACGACGCCGGATCACATTGATCGATATCGCCCTGGTTTCCTTCGATTACTTCAATCCAATCGAGATTGTCGGTGGCTGCATTACTGGTGATTGTGAGTCGGCACGAAGGCGAGTCCTTAACTATCAGAATTCGCACCGGACCGTACCTTCGGTCCGGTTCGCTATGAGCCTTGGCAGTCAACACGTCTCTCGCTACCGATGAACCACCATCCGGAAGGACAAGGAGGACTTCGAAAAGATAGATCCCCTGCTCCTATAGTTATGCAAAGAGGCAACGCTCCTCCTGCCGCAAGCAGGAGGAGGTGAACTTTTGTCCTTTTTTGGGAGCTTCTAGCGGCGAACTAGGAGTGGCTGGCGCGGATAGCGGCGAAAATTTCGGCGAGCGAAAGAAACACTTTGACCAAAGGCTCGAGCTCAGCGACCGAAAGCTCCGCCTTGGCCTTCACCAGAGATGAGATCGAGAATCGATGCAGGCTTAGAATCGCGAGCGCTATATCACGATTGGTAGTAAGATCGATGCCCCTATCCATGTAGCCGATGACTTCGATGCATCGATCAAGCTTCGCTTCGAACTCAGCCTGCTTTCCTTCTTGTTGGAGGCTGGTCGCCTCAGTGGTCCATCGCGCCAGTCGCGTATAGAGCTCCTCGTAAGCTGCTTCGCCTTCGAGGCTGATCGACTGATATTCTCGATATCCTGGGACGTTCGCCATAAAAGTCCTGTGCCATTAGCCAGTAACGCTAAGGTTTGATCCGGGGCTCGACGAGTTGCTTCCGGAGCCGGAACTGCTGTTTTGGAATAGTAATGCTAAATTCTGATAGGTCGAGACTACCGCCTGAATTTGCGCGAACTCAGCTTGCAGCGCTTGGACCTGTTGCTGTTCCTGGGCACTTAGATTGTTGATCTGTTGGGCAAGCTGAGTTGTCTGCTGCTGATCGCTGGCGATTTCGGTCGCGACCAGGCCGGTGTTGGGTGCGACAACCTGGCTCACCGCCGGATTCAAACCATTATATAGCTGCCCGATGGTCTGGTTGACGGCAGTCGGGTTGGTCACAACAGAAGTTGCGAATTTGGTTTGATCGAAACTTAGCGCGCCGGTCTGCTGATTGACGGAAATCCCCAGCGACGAGAGGTTCAATGTCGCTAGCTGTGCCTGCAGGTTGAACAAGGTCAGCCGCAATCCGCCGTCGTTCGCCAATGGCGGAGGAGTCTTTTGCGGCAATGCCTGGGTGTTATTGACCGTGTCCTGGACCGCGGTGTTGTAGGCGTTGACAAAGTCGGCTATCTGGCTGGCTTCGGTACTTAGGTCAGGTGATACGGTAACTACCGAAGGCCCGCCGGTACCGCTAAGGCTTAGTGTCACCCCCGGTATAGCATTCGTCACTTGATTGGTTGCCGACGTTATAAGCTGATTGCCGACCTGCAGTACCGCGTTTTGCGCTTGCGATATTTCCGGCACGAACGCCGCAGCACCGAAGGTATCACCAGTGTTAAGTGTTCCGGCTCCCAGGGTAAGAGTAACTCCGTCGGTAACGTCAAGTTGCTGGCCGGTATAGCCGGTCGGAACCGTTATGGCTCCCGATTCGCCCGAATCCGAGGTCCACGCGATCGTGACCGGATCAACACCTATGGTTCCTCCAGTCTGAACGCTGAAGTGATAGCCTTGCGATAGCGTGCCCGTATAGGTTCCGCCCACGGTCGCGCTGGCAGCACCAGTTACACCCGACGTATCAGTCGGTCCAATTTGACTATCGGTAAAGTCCGGCGCCGTGCCGCCGGTCAGACTAGCTCCTATCGTAAATGCCTGCGCCGATCCGGTCAGATTGCTGGTGATCTGCAAACGAAATGGCGCGCCCGGAGCTCCCGTATTCACCACCTGCGCCGTCACTCCAAGATTGGCAGCGTTGATCGCGCTGGCCACCCCGTCGAGCGTATCGTTACTGGATTCGATGGTTATCGGAGTCGCGGTGCCGCCGATGGTAACCGTGATGGTTCCATCGCCTACGCTCGCGCTATCGCTCGTATACCCTTGCGACGCCGCACTTTGCGCGGAAGCAAGCTGAGTTACCGAGACCGCGTAGCTGCCATTGATCGGAGCGCCCGTGACAGATGCGGCAAAAGGTGCATTTGCACCAACACTGACTCCGGTCGGCGGAATAGTAAGACTGCTATTGAGGGTAGCCAGCGCACTCTGCAGGGAGGTGAAATCTCCCTGGATGGTTCCGAGCGTGCTGATCGCCGTATTGACCCCGACCAGCTGGTTCTCCAGCGCGGCAATCGGAACTTGGGCCGCAGCCTCATCGGCCTGCAGGATGGTGTTGAAATCCAGGCCCGTGAAGTTGGACAGAGTTACTGAAGGTGTGCCGGCCATCGCAAAGCGACCTCGCCTGAGAGCACGCGCCGTGCCACCGGCGCCCTAACGCCGAAGCCGGTCTGTAGGATTATCCTACAGACCGGCATGGCACTGGTTTATACGCTACTGGAACAGCGACACGAGCTGCGACGGGGTCTGGTCCGCCTGCCGTAGCACCTGCACGCCCGCCTGCTGCAGCACCGATTCCTTGGTAAACTGCGCATAGGTTTGCGCGACGTTCGCGTCCTGGATGCTGGACAGCGCGCTGGTCAGGTTTTGCTCAGTCGACTGCAGGTTGCTCGATACCGCGCTCAACGACTGCTCGGACGAACCCACAGTGGCGCGATCGCCGGCGACCGTCGCCAGAGCGGTGGTAACCTTCGTGATCGCAGCCTGCGCATTGGCCTGCGAGGTCAAGCTGGTGCCGTTGATGGCCAATGTCGTGGTATCGGCCTTGTTGATCGTGACGGAGAGCTGGTCATTGGCACTGTTCGTCGCGCCCACCTGGAAGGTGACCGCAGTACCGGTGAACAGCGAAATACCGTTAAACGAGCTGCCGTTGGCGATCTGGTTGATGCTGCTCAGAATTGCCTGATACTGGCTGTCGATCGAGCCGAGCTGCGTGCTGTTGTACGAGCCGTCCGCAGCCTCGGTAGCGAGCTGCTGAGCGGTCTGCAGCAGGTTGCCGATGTTGGACAGCGCGCCGTCAGCGGTCTGCAAAAACGACTGCGCATTGGAAGCGTTCTGGCTCGCCTGGTTGAGCGCGCCCAGCAAACCCTGGGTCTCGATCGCGATGGAGAGACCACCTGGGTCATCCGACGCGGACACGATGCGCTTACCGCTGGAGAGCTGCGCGATCGACTGGTTGAGTGAAGTCTGGTTGTTGGTCAATGCATTGGATGCCTGCAAGGACCCGATGTTGGTGATAAGACTGAGTGCCATTTCCGTTTCCCCTTTTCCCTCGTTGGGAGCATCTAAACGATGCTGATTTTTCGGCCGCTTTCGTTTAGCGGCTTCTGTCCCTAACACTGGCGCGGGCACGAGGGACTCGCGCGCCTGCTACTACTTTTGGGCGAGATATTGTCCCATTCGCCGATATCGGTGCACGATTGCCACAATCCGCCGGATCTATACTTTATGGCACGTTATGCTACACCAGCCCCGCAGCATGATTACAAATTGTACGATCGTGAACGGGGCCACTCCGCAGGCAAGGAAAAAACTTCGCTCCTTCGGGCCCTCGATGTGTCGCGCAACACCGCGACGATGGCATTTCTCTTGCTCCTCATCGCGCGGGTATGCACAAAAGCGGTCTCCTGGCATTGGCCGATACCTACGGTCTCGATCGCCGCGAACTTCAACAACTGAAGCATCTGGCCGAGGCCTTCTTCACTGAACTTCGCGCGCAGCTCGCGAACTCCGCGGCAACCGCGATTGCGCTCGGTCCGCTGACGCAAACGATCTGCAACCTCCACGATCTTTGCGCGGAGGTGCCGGCTTGCCGGTTGGTCTTTCTCGGCTCGGGCAATCAGACCATCGCGATGCTTAAGTCCGATGGGGGATTTGCCCGCGCGCTGGTCGATTGCATGATCTCCGGCAAGCCATCGCAGAGCACCGCGGACCGCAACTTGACCATTATCGAGGAGTTTCTGCTTTCCAACACGATGGCCTCGGCGTGCGGGCAAAGTGCCACGCGCACGCTGGCGGCGCAGCTTGGGATCGGCGGCGAACTACGCCGCATCGAAGCCGCGGCCGACGCTACCGTGCAAGTGGTGCTGGCCTGTATCGCATGCCAAATCGGCGGGGCGGCCGGCACGCTGGAGCTTGCGCTTCCATTGTCACGAATTTCCAAAGCCCGCATGCATCCGGTGGCGGCGCGTGCTTCCTCACATATCAATGCCGAGAACCATGCGCGCGCGTGGCTTGCCGATGCGCGTGCCGAGATGGTCGCGGTGTTGGGCGAGTTGCCGATGTCGCTCGAGGAGCTCCGCACGCTCAAACCCGGCTCGATACTGTCGCTGGGCGCGCTGCAGGGCGGCATTCCGAGGCTTTCCTTGCATTGCGGCGGGCACGCGTTGTTTTCCGGCGCCGTGGTCGAGCATCGCGGATGGCGGCGTTTTTTGATTCAGCAAGCAGGAGTTACCGATGAGCGAAGCAAACCATCCAGCGCCGGCCTCTGAGGCGCATAGCGGCACCATCGCCTCCGCCAACAGCCTACAAAATGTAGCAGGCGGAGTGGATTTCGGTGTGCTGCGCCAGGTGCCGATGACGGTCCAGGTCGAAGTTGGCCGCGTCACCATGACGCTTGGTCAGATTCTCGACGAACTCGAAGTCGGCTCCAGTATCCGGCTCGATCGTCACGCCGGAGACCCGGTCGAGGTTTACGTCAATGGCGCGTTGTTCGCGCGCGCCGAAGTGGTGGTGCAGCAGGACCAGATTGGCGCGCGCATTCTCGAGGTGGTCGGTTCCGAGGGTCGGCCGTCCGGACTACGCTGAGCGATGGAACTACCGTCTAGCCCGCAACTTGCCGGCGCGCCCCCCGCGACCGCCCCGCGTGTGTGCCTGGGGCAGGATGCTCCGGCCGAGATGGCCGATTTCATCGCGCGCGCCGGCATCGAGGTGCTCCCTTATGCGCATCGGAGCCGCGCGACTCTCTATGTCGATTTCGTCGGCGCGCGTCCGAGCGGTATGGAGGTTCTCAGTTTCGATTTCGCCACCAAGGGTGAACGCGCACCGCGAACCGGCGCGGACCTCGCAACCGATAAATGGCCAACCGCCGCGCTGCTGGTGATTTCGCACGCGCTGCGGCTCAAGCCCGCCCTACTCACCGCCGATACATCGATGTTGGGCGTGTTGCGCAGTGCGGTCGGCGCGGCGACCAGTCACCTCCCGATAATCCTCGAAGGCGAGATCGGCGCCGGCAAATATAATGTCGCCCGGCTGATCCATAGCGCGAGCCGTTCGCGCGGGCCGCTCCTCAGCGTCAGTTGTGCGAGCCTACAAGATGTAGACATCGACAATTTTGCCCGTACCATACCATCGGCCGATCCGGGTGCCGCGATCTTTCTCGACGAAGTCGGTGAGCTGACCGACGCTGCGCAACTTAAGTTGCTGCAGCTGCTGCGCGCCTTGGAGCGCACCCCGCTCGACGACGCGCAGGCGCGCGCTCGCACGATGCGTTTTTTGGCCGCGACCAATCGCGCGCTCGCGACGATGGTCGAACGCGGCGACTTCCGCGGCGAGTTGTTCTGGCGTCTCAATGTTTTGAGTCTCAAGATTCCGCCGCTCAGACAACGGAGCGGCGACGTGGCGATGCTGGCACGGTTCTTTTTGCGGCGTGCCAATCCGCGGCGAATGTTCATGCCGATGGCGCTGCGCGCGCTCGGCGCCTACGCGTTTCCCGGCAACGTCATGGAACTGGAAAACCTGGTGACCCGCCTCGCGATCGCGCCGCTCGCTGCCGGCAATAGCCTGATCGATGTCGTCGATGTACGCCGTCATTTAATGGTGGTGCCGGCCGAGGGCGAGCATGTGAGCGGCTGGCAAAGCAGCCGCGAGGAAGCGCGTCGCGAGATGATCCTCAAAACCATCGCGGCCGCGGGCGGCAATCGCGCGGAGGCTGCACGCCGGCTCGGCATGACGCGCCGCACTTTGCAGTATCACATCACCAAGGCCGGACTGTCGCGGCGCGCGGTGCGCAACAAACCGCTCGCTCCGCCTGCTGCGCCGCCGGCAACCAATTTCGGTAGCGCGCCTTCGGGAGAAACGGTTTGATCGAAGAACACGAAGGGGGCGGCGGACACGAATCGAGCGAGCGCTGGCTGGTCTCGTATGCCGATTTTATCACGCTGCTGTTCGCGCTATTCGTGCTGCTCTATGCGCTGTCGAACTCCAATCACGTCGATCAGACCCGCGCGATGGATTCGGTGCAGCGCGCGGTGGGCGTGCATCCGGAGCGCGGCGGGATGCGCCCGGACCTCGGTGATTCGGGTCACTCGACGATCGACGAAATCGAGCGCCTCGAGGCGGTGCAGGAGCAAGTGACCCTCGCGCTGCAAGGCTATCCCAATTCCGGGATCACGATGAAGATCGACGATCGCGGCCTGGTGATTTCGCTTTCCGCGGCCAAATTCTTCGCCAGCGGCGAGGCCGAGATCGCGGTGTCGCAGATACCGGTGCTCGATGCGGTGATCAAAACCATTACGCAGATTGACAATCCGCTGGAAATCGACGGCTTTACCGATTCAGTGCCCATACAGAGTGGCGCATTTCACGACAATTGGGAGCTGAGCGCTGCACGCGCGGCGGCGGTTCTTCGCTATGCGCTCGCCCATTCATCGATCAATCCCGAGCGCTTCGCCATTGCAGGATACGGACAATATCGCGCGGTTGGCGACAACTCGACGGAACAGGGTCGCGCGCTCAATCGCCGGGTCGAAATCGTGGTCAAACCCGCAGTTCCACTCTCATGAACAGGAATTCCGAATTCGCCGCTGAACAGGCGCCGGTTCGCAAATACGAACTCGGACAGCCGATTGTGCGACGCGAGCAGCGCGCTGCATTCGAGCGCATCCATCGCGCGCTGGCGCAGGCCTGGTCCGATCAGATGACGGAAATCCTCCCGCAAAGCGCGGGTATCGAATTCGCCGGTTTGGAGTTCGCCGCATTCGCCAGTATCTCGAGCGGCGAGGATGCGGGCGGCCCCAGGGCCGTCTTTTCCATCGAGCCGCAGCAAATGGGCGGCTTTCTGATGATGAGCGCGGCAATGACGAGGCTTGTGGTCAATCGCCGGCTCGGCTTGAACACGCCGAGAGAGGGCGCTTCACCGTTCACCCGGCTCGAAACCGCAATTGCCAACGAAACCCTTCGCGCGATGATCACGCGCCTCGCTGATACTTATGCGCGCGCGAGTCTGGGAAGCATCGCCAACGTGCACGAATGCGCAGATGGGCCCGATGCCTCCTTCGCTCCCGACGATCAACTCGCGCTGGTCAAATTTCATCTGAACGGTGCCGATGACGCGATGCATCTGCTGCTCGGCGTCAGCGCGAACCTGGTCAGCACGCTCGCGCAGTCTCACGCAGCCGATGGCCAGCCACTTGACAACCGCGGCGCGGTTGCAGGTGCGGTCGCGCGGCTGCCGATCGAGGTCGATGTCGTGCTCGGACGCTGGAGCGTGCCAATCGCGGAGTTGCTGCAACTTCGCGCGGGCGACCGCATCGTGCTGCCGGACGGCGAGGATGCGTGGCTTGCCGCGCGCGGCGTGCGCATTTGGCGCGCCAGCGTCGAAGTAACGGCTGACGGCGCGCGCCTGCAAATCATAGGGAGTGCACCATGACCTCACGATCTCTTTTGCATAGCGAAGTCGAGATTGATGCCGTGCTCTCTTCGATAAAGATGCCGGCGGAAGCGCTGGCGGGGCTTGCGGCCGGCGATCACATCGACCTCGAGGCCCAGGGCAGTACGGAGTTGACGGTTCGACTCGTGGCCGATAGCGAGACCATTGCCGTGGCATCGCTCACCCTCGATGGGGACCGGCTGGTCGCGACCATCCTTAAAAACGGACCCGGCGGCGCCGGGAAAAGGATCGATCAATGGAAGAACCGCAAGGCAAGGACGACGGCCTAAATCGCGCGGTCATGCTGATGATGTCGCTCGAGAAACCGATTCTCGCGCGGGTATTGCGCCATCTCTCGAGCAAGGAACTCGCACGGCTGGTGCAGGCGCACGAGGCCTGCGCCAAATCGGGCACGCCCTCGAACGCGCAGTTGATGGCGGCCGGCAACGCGTTCCTGTCCTCCAACGCGACCGGTTCGCCAAGCAATTTTAAGGACGCGCTGACCATCGCGTTCGGTGCCGACGGCGCCGATCAAATTATGCGTCAGGATCAGTGGCGGACGATCGCGGACCGGGTGAAGCCGGAAAAATTTGCTGCGGTATTGCGCGGCGAGCGCCCCGAGGCCGTCGCGATCACCTTGTCGCAGCTGCCGCCTCGATTTGCGGCCGATGTGCTCGCGCAGCTTCCCGATGAGCAGCGCACTGCAGCGGTGGCAAATCTCTCGCGCGCCGACAGTGTACCTGCCAGCGGCCTCGACGCAATACTGCGCGCGGTCGAGCAGAGCGTGAACTCGACCACTGCGAATGAGGACCTCGATCGTAAAGCTGCCGCGAAGCGCGCCGCTGCGGTGCTCAATCAGCTGGATTCCGAGAATGCAACCGCGATCATTGAACACATCCGGACGGGAGATCCTGAAGGTGCGGCGCTGATCGAGGGTGAGATGTTCCAATTCCGCGATCTGCTCAAGCTCGATAACCGCGCTCTCCAGGCAGTGCTGGCTGAGACCCGGCCTGAGCGCCTCGCGCGCGCGCTGAAGGGAACCACCGACGAAGAGCGCGCGGTGATTTTCGGAGCGCTGACCGAGCAGGTGCGTACCGTGGTCGAGGCCGAATTTTCGGAGAGCGGTCCGGTTCCCGCGCGCGATGTGAAGGCGGCGCGCCGCGAACTGACTGACCTCGCGATGCAGATGGATCGTCAGGGGCGCATCCGCATACGAGCCGAACAGGATCTGATGGGATGACCGGCGTACGGCACACAGCCTCGTTTCTGGCGCGGGCGGGCGTGCTCGCGCTGCTCGCGAGCGCTATCCTGCCGGCGTGGGGATGGAGCAGCGAACAGCGCGCAGAAAGTCCCTACGTTGTGGCGGCTCGCAATGCCGACGTTCCCGCCGATTTGCTGATTGCGATCGCGGGCGCCGAAAGCGGCTATCATCCGTGGGCGCTCAACATTAGAGGTCATCAGGTGTTCTGCCAGTCACGCGAGGAAGCCGAAAACGTGCTGGCAAATCTTGCCACCGACGACGTTGATATCGGCCTGATGCAGATCAACTGGCGCTTCTGGGGACCGCGCAGCGGCGTGGGCTCGAAAGGCGAGTTGCTCGACCCCAGCCGCAATCTCGCAGTCGGCGCTGCCATTCTGAAAGATGCGCTCAGCCGCGGCGGATCGCTGTGGCATCGGATCAGCAACTATCATATGGGCGGTGCGGCCGAGCGCGAGCGCTACAACAAGACGGTGTACGACGCCTACCTTCGCTATATGCGCGGCAAAATCGGCCACAACATGATCCATTAGTCGCCGACCCGCACTTCATTTACACTCGCAATCGGTTTCCAAGTCGCGGAGCGCGATTGCACATGAGTGGATGGCAGGAAATATCGGCGCAGTTCTACGGCAACCGGCTGCTGTTCGGCGATCCCAACGAACCCGGCATCGTTGCGGTCGAGATCGCCTCACGCACCGAGGTTGAGATTTTCCGGCGCGACGGAGATGGTGTCTCGCGCGAGCGGCGGCCGCTCGAGTTGTTCGCGATTGTCGAGGATGGCGCAGCGCTGAAGGGATTCAAGGCGGCGCATCAGGTCCAGGAGCTAAAGGGCGGTTTTCGATTCCGCTACCTGGTCAGGCTCGCATCGACCGAGGCGTTGGAGGCCCTCAAGCGCCATCTCAAGAACGTCACCGGCAAGACTTCCGGGTCGCCCGACGCGCCGTACCTGCTGCTCACCGATGCGGTCGAGCAATACCTGATGCTGACCGGCATGACGCATTTCATCGGGCTGGAATTTGCGCAACTGCGCCGGCTCCAACTACATATCGAAACCTACATCACGACCGGATTTGAGTTTGCTTCGGCGGCACGCGAGGGAGACCGCATTGTCGCCATCGCGATCGCCGACAATCGCGGCTTCGAGCACGTGATCCGCGGAGACGTGCTGGACGAGCGCGCGATGCTCCTGGAGCTGATGCGGATCGTCGCCGAGCGCGATCCGGACGTCATCGAGGGGCACAATCTGTTTCGCGCCAGCCTCGAATACCTCGAGCAGCGCGCTCGTAAGTTGGGCGTCAAGCTCGCGTTCGGACGCGACGGGAGCGTGATGTATGCGCGACCGGCGAGACTTCAGATCGCGGAACGCACCATCGCGTATCGCCGGTTCGCGGCCTACGGGCGCAATCTGGTCGATACCTGGATCCTTGCGCAGCATTACGATATCGGCAGCCGCGAACTGGAGAGCTTCGAACTGCGCGAGCTCGCAAAGCATCTGAAAGTAATTCGCGCGGGCCGCGTGTACCTCGACGCGGGTCGCGCCGGCCATTACTTCGACCATGATCGCGAGGCGCTGTTTCAATCGGCGCTGGAAGAAGTGCGCGAGACTGGTGACATCGCGGAGGCCCTCTCCGCCAGCTATTTTGTGCAGGCGCAGATTTTTCCGTATTCGTACCAGAACGCGATCCTGCGCGGGAACGCGACCAAGATCGACGCGTTGATGCTGCGCGCGTACCTCGCCGAGCGACATTCGATTCCCGGATGCGGCGAGCCCAAGCCGTTCGCGGGCGGCTACACGGAAATGCGCCGATGCGGGGTGGCGCGCAACGTTTTTCATTGCGACGTCACATCTCTGTATCCCTCGCTGATGCTGGAGTTCGGCCACGCGCCCTCGTCCGATGCCCTCGGCGTGTTTCTCAAGATGCTGAGCGATTTGCGCAGCTTCCGCATCCAGGCGAAGGCGCTCGCGCGCGAGCTGTTGAGCGGTGCGCGCCGCAACATCGAGGCGCTGCAGCAGACGTTCAAGATTCTCATCAACTCCTTTTACGGATACCTCGGCTTCTCGATGGGCCACTTCAACGACTTCGAGCAGGCGAGCGCCGTCACGCGGCGCGGACGCGAATTGATTCAGGCGGCGATCGCGGAACTGGAAAAACGCGCCGCCGGGGTGATCGAGGTCGATACCGACGGAATTTATTTCGTGCTGCCCAATGATTCTGATAGCGATGCCGAGGCGGACGCGATGCTGGCGGAAATTGCCGCGCTGATGCCCGCCGGCATCAAGCTGGAGATCGACGGGAAATATGCCGCGATGTTTTCCTACAAAATGAAGAATTACGTCCTGCTCGATGCGAGCGGCGAGATGACAATTCGCGGCTCCGGGCTGAAATCGCGAGGACTGGAACGCTTTCAGCGCCGTTTTATGGAGGAGATGTTTCTCCTCCTGATGACGGATCGGCAGGTGAAGCTGCAACATCTCTTCGCCGGCTATCTCGCAAAAATTGCCGCACACGAAATCGGCATCGATGCGTTGATGAAGACTGAGACGCTGCAGGACTCCCTCGATAACTACCGCGAGAAGGTGGGCGGCAAGAAGCGCAACGCCGCCGCCGCGTATGAGCTCGCGTTAAAGTCCTCGCGCGCGTACGTCGCAGGCGATCAGATTTCATATTACGTCAGCGGACGCGGGACCAAGGTGAAGGTCGCGACCGCCGCGAAGCTCGTCGGCGAATACGATGCGGCTGTTCCCGACGAGAACGTCGAATACTATCAGGCGAAGCTTACCGACCTCTTTGAGAAGTTCAGCATCTTTGTGAGCAAGCGGGGATTATTCGCCGCCTCTGAGCTTGAAAAGTCCGAGGGCGCCGCTAGCGACGCCTCGCAACAGGAGTTCTTTTCGCCGCCCGAGAAGTAGACGACCCGAAGCCACTTGCGCGATACTGCCTCGGCCGGGAGGCATCATATGGCCGACGAAAAATCATCCAAGCCGCAACTCGATTGGGACAAGGCACGCAAGTTTCTGTTCCAGGTCAATAACGACATCGGCGCTGCGATGCTGGGCGCGATGAACTATATCGGCGATCGGCTCGGCATCTTCAGAACGCTCGCCGACGCGGGATGGGTGACCAGCCAGGAACTCGCGGACCGGGCGGGGCTCAACGAGCGCTACATCCGCGAGTGGCTCGGCGCAGTCACCTCCGCGGGATACCTCACCTACGATCCGGCGACGAAAAAATTCATGCTGCCGCCTGAGCATGCGGCGGTACTGGCGCGCGAAGAGTCCCCCTTCTTCATGGGCGGCTTCATGGAAATGGTGATTCCAAATGTCAGCGTCGCGCCCAAGCTCGTCGAGGTGTTTCGCAAGGGGGGAGGCGTGCCGCAGAGCGAGTATCCGCCCGAGACGTGGGAAGCAATGGAGCGCTCGTCGGCGGGGATGTATCGCAATCAGCTGATCCGCAAATGGCTTCCGACGATGCCCCAGGTGGTCGAGGTTCTGACCAGGGGCGGTACCGGCGCGGATATCGGATGCGGCAGCGGTCGCGCGGTCATCGCGCTGGCGACGGCCTTTCCGAAGGCGCGGCTTTGCGGCTTCGATGTGCATCCCGGTTCCGTCGAGCGCGCACGCGCGAATGCCAAAGCGGCCGGAGTCGACGATCGCGTCAGCTTCGAGGCGCGCGATGCCACGACGCTTCCAGAGAATCAATTCGACTTCGTTTCTACTTTTGATGTAGTGCACGATTCGGTAAATCCGCTCGCACTGCTCAAATCCATTCGCCGCGCGATGAAGAAAGAAGCCACCTATTTGATGCTCGAGGTCAACGTCTCCCCCAACCTCGAGGACAACATCGGGCCGACCGGCAAGATGATGTACTCAGTCAGTACTCTCTACTGTATGACTACTTCGCTGGCGCACGGCGGGGCCGGAATCGGCGCGTGCATGGGCGAGCCGAAGGCGCGCGAGCTGGTGGCCGAGGCGGGATTCTCGCACTTCCGGCGGCTTCCGATCGAGGACATGTTCTCGGCGTTGTACGAAATCAGGGCGTAGTTCGCTCGGACAGCGCGCCTCACGCGGTTGTCATTTCTGCGCGACGATGTTGCATCGCGGCACATCCGCAATTCTCCATTTAGACGCAAAATATACCTACGTGACGGATAGCGGCGGATCCGGACGGATTCTGTCGCGAAATCGGCCAATCTCGTTTCTCTCTCGAATCTCTCGCGCGACATCAAATTGGCGCGCCCCTTGCTGATACCCCCTCATAGCCGACGGACAAGCGACACCGGCGATTTCTCTTCGCGCTTGCCCTGCCGGGTCCATGAGGGGGGACCGGCGTCTGCGCTACCTGGGGACAATTTCATCTTTCGCATTAGTTTGCCTTTTGGCGATTGGCACCGGCGCTCCAGCATTTGCCGCCGGCGGCGGCGCGGCAATCATGGCGCCTGCCGACGGTTCGACGGTGTCCGGAACCGTCGCACTCGCGCTAACAATGCCCGCGCGGGTCGCATCCGCCAACGTTTATGTCGACGGCAACTTGTATGCGTCGGGAGCACCCGACAATCTTTGGTGGAATTCGACGGTCGTGTCCGATGGCGGCCACGTCATTTCCGTCAAGTCATTTTCCAATCAGGGCCGCTTCCTCGGCGGTCAGGCAGTGATGATTGAGGTGCAAAATGGCGCGGTCGCCCCGACCCCCACCTCAACCGCGACGCCTACCGCAACGGCGACTGCGACCGTCACCGCGACCCCGATTCACACCAATAATCCGACGCCGACCATCGCGCCGACGCCGACTGCAACTTTGACCGCGAGGCCCACGGTAGTGCCGACGCCTCCGCCCTCGCCCACCGTCGCGCCGACCATCCCGCCGACGCCGACCTCAGCGCCGACTTCCGCCGCGGTCGTTATCACCGCGCCCGGCACCCAGGTGCACGTCGAAGGCACCATCACTTTTTCGGCGATCAAGAGCGCTGCCTGCCAATGGATCAACTTCTATATTGATGGGAACTACATCGCGTCTTCCCCGCCCTCATCGATACTGTGGGATTCGACCTCGGTGCCCGATGGCGCGCACACGCTGTCGGTGAAGGGTTTCGATTCATCGAGTAACTTGCTCGCGAACCCATCGGTGGTTGTGATGGTGGATAACGGCGCGGGCCTTGCGTCGCCAACCATCACACCGACTCCTGTGCCGACGCCGAAACCGACTGCAACTAACGCCTCTCCGACCGCAACGCCGAGCGCAAGCGCGACGCCGACGCATGATCCACTGCGTCCGACCAACGACATTCCGAACGCTAAGATGCCGTCCGCGGCCGAACTCACCGCCTTCCACAACGGCGTCGGTGCGTGCGGAGGCCTCGACGACTGCAGCTACATGAATGCTGTCGATGGCCAATTCACCGGCACCACTGCGGAGATCATCGAACAGGCGGCCGACAAATGGTGCCCGAATTGCAGCATTCTCAATCCGCTCGACGGCCTAACCTACAGCTTCAGCGATCTGCTGAAAGCCATCGCGGTCAATGAAACCGGATGGCACGAATGGCGTAGCGCGAGTCTGTCGTCTACGGATCCGATCACCGGATCGAAGACGCTGACCCCGTCGCATGGCGACCTCGAGCACGTCACGCCGACGCAACCGAATGGGGGCTCGTGGGGTCTCTTCCAAATCGCGGAGGGCCAGGGGCAGGGATGGCCCGCGTCGTTCCCGCTGAGCGCGACCTCGACCGGATTCAATGCGGATTTCAAGACCGCCGCACAGATGGGCGTCGAGCAGGGACATCTCGACTACCTTGGCGACCCCGACCGCAGCGTTATCGCGATCGACAATGGACATGCGCCGTACGTCAATTACCGGGATGCCCAAGGGGTCATGCACCTCGCCTCTACCGACGTGAACGAGCGGCGATGGGGCGCGGTCGGCAATTGGTATAGCGGCGGATGGTACGACTCCGGCGCGATCCAGTACATCGAGCAGGTCCAGCAGTATCTGCACAACCAGCCGTGGACCAA
>Ga0335079_10003585_pt1 | contig 17883 bp, 14 predicted proteins | sample Lox_Sample_33_FD_206719 | JGI IMG/M metagenome (GOLD analysis project Ga0335079, IMG submission 206719) | Soil microbial communities from Loxahatchee National Wildlife Refuge, Florida, United States - Lox_Sample_3.3 | ecosystem: Environmental > Terrestrial > Soil > Wetlands | place: USA... | reverse complement strand
TTATCATTGTCCCGTTACCTCACTTTGCCGAGACTCTGTGCATTTCGCGTATTGTGTTTGTCAGTTCCGGCAGGAACTCCAGAATGTCGTCAACAATCCCGACATCCGCCACCTGGAAGATGGGGGCCCTGGGGTTCTTGTTTATCGCGACGATGAAAGGATTGCCTTTAATGCCCACCAAGTGTTGGAAGGCGCCGCTGATCCCGCACGCGAGATACACCTTGGGCTTGACAGTTTTGCCCGACGAACCCACCTGGCGGGATTTTCCCATCCATTTGGCATCCACCACCGGTCTCGAGCAACTCACCGCAGCGCCTAGAGCGTTAGCCAACTCCTCGGCGATGCCTATATTTGCTTTCTCCTGAATGCCACGCCCGATGGAAACCAAAACATTTTCCTTGGTGATATCAACCGCACCAGCTTCTGCGACGAGCGTCTGCAAATAGCGCCGGCCCGCGGAGATGGCGCCGAGGTCGGAGGACTTATCAACTACTGTTCCGCTCCGGAGAGCGCTTTCCATCGGTTTGAACGCGCCCGGGCGTATGGTAATCACAGCCCCGGAAGAAATGTCACAGCGGACATGAGCGTCGAATTGTCCTCCGAATTCCTGACGGACTACCTTCAAGTCCGCGCCATGAAGCCCTTCGATTGCCACCACGTCGGGGACATAGGCCGCATTTAGCTTGATGGAAAGCCCAGGCGACAGATCAATTCCGAAGTGCTCATGAGGAACCAGCACGATGCTCCCGGACGGAAGGACTTTGACCAACGCCTTGCGGATCAATTCCGCATTTGGATAGACAAGCGCATCATTCGCGATCTTCCAAACCTCAGAGAAGGAAGCCTCGAGCGCGGAGCAAACGTCATCGAGCTCCAAGCCCCAACCGGCGACAATCGCCGTTGGAGACGCAGCCGCATCGATCTTTCTGGCCGCGGCCGCTAGTTCGAGGGCGGAGTCCACAGCGATGCCATTTCGATGCACGATGTAAACGAAGATTCGAGCCATTACTTCAACCCTCCCTTGGCTGCCAACAACTCAATCAATTTCTCGATGTTCTCTTCACGGCTGCCTGCCAGGATCTCGGCTCCCCTGCCGAGAGAGGGGACAAAATAATCAATGCGTCTTACTCTCGCTGCAGCTGCTCCCGCCATGCTTCCCTCGAGGCCCAGACCCGCCGCGCTGTAGGATGGAATGGGTACAGAAGCCACGGCACGGATGCCTCGCATCCCGACGTAACGCGGTTCGTTTATGCCCGTCTGAATTGACAGCACGCACGGGAGATCGATCTCGTTTAACTCCTTGTTGCCACCTTCGATTTCCCTGCTGATCTTCAACTTCCCGCCTTCAAGAACTTCAATCGAATTGACAAGAGAAGCGAATGGATAGTCGAGCATCGCCGCGAGCATTCCTCCGACTTGCGCGGCTCCGTCCTCAGCTTGGACACCGGTCAAGATCAGGTCGTAATTACCCTTCTGCACGAAAGCTTTCAGAATTGCGGCGATACCTCGGCCGTCCGATCCCGCAAAGGCGCCGTCTGTGATCAACACGCCATGGTTCGCACCCATGGCCATCTCCCGGCGCAGGATTTCCTCGTCGTCCTCGCCGCCGACCGTCACGACCGTGACATGTCCACCGATTCTGGCGATAATCTGAAGCGCCTCCTCGACCGCGTAGTTGTCCGGTTCATTGATCGAATAAACGAGATCGTCGCGTTCGATGTCGTTTCCAGCGCTGTTAAGCGCAATCTCGTTCTCTGATGTGTCGGGTGCCCTTCTTGCGCAAACTAGAATCTCCACGGTTACCTCCCCATGACGTATTCTTGATGGACTACGGCCGCTTCCGGCGCCTCCACATGTGGACTCTCTCTCTTGATCTGCTGGTCCGCCAGTTCCGCGAGGTCAATCGCCTTCATCTTTCCCTCCAGGCCGGCGACCTTGATCGCGTCCTCCATGTTGACCATGCAGAATGGGCAAGCGGTCACGATCACATTGGCCCCGGCTTCCACCGCCATGCGCACCCGTTTGACGCCCATTCTTTGTTCCTCTTTGGGTTCATAGAACAGCATCAGTCCGCCGCCGCCGCAGCAGAACGAGCGGTCCCGGGAACGCTTCATTTCGACTCTTTTCAGGCCAGGGATGGCGCCAAGCACATCTCGCGGATCATCGTAAATCTGATTGTGACGCCCCAAATAGCAAGGATCGTGATAGGTGTACACGTCGTTGGCATTTTCTACGGGATTGAATTTGATCTTTCCGGACTTCACTGCCTTGGCGATGACCTGGCTGATGTGTTCGACCGGTGGCACGTCCTTATAATCGTGCTTTAGTGCGTTGTAGGCATGTGGATCTGAGGTCACGACTCGCTTTGCGCCGCATGCCTTGATGGCATCCGCATTGTGATCGCGCAGAGCCACAAAAAGCGTTTCTTCGCCGAACCTGCGGACTTCGTGACCGCTGTCTTTTTCCGCCACACCGAGGATTCCGAAATTCTCTCCGACGTGACTGAGAATCTTTGCTGTGGACCGCGCAATCGACTGCATCCGGTCGTCGTAGGCAGTAATACTGTCCACAAAATACAGCGTGTCCGCGCCATTTTTTTTGTCGAGTGTCCTGACGTGACAAAGTTGTTGAAATTCTTTGGCGTTGGCCCAATCCGCTCTCTTTTTCTCCATCTTGCCGTAGGGATTGCCCCGGCTCTCCAGCGCCTTGAGAGGTTTTTGCAGGGACCCAGGTACATTTCCGTCATCCACCATGCCCCGCCTCAGATCCACGATCTTGTCAATATATTCGATAAGCAGAGGGCATTCTTCTTCGCATGCGCCACAGGTGGTGCACGACCAGATTTCGTCCTCGGAGTAAATGGTCCCGATCAGCGGCTTGCCATTGCCCGGACTTCCAAACATCGTATAGTTCTGGAAGGCGTAGTCTCTGGCTTTGATGGTGATAAATCGTGGCGACAGCGGCCTAGCCACTGAATTGGCCGGGCAGTTATCCGAGCACCTCCCGCAGTCGGCGCAGGAATAGAAATCCAGCATGTGCTTCCAACTGAAATCTTCGAACGTCTTCACTCCGAAACTCTTAACTTGGTCCAACTGCTTGTCGCTGGCGCACCACTTCACTGGCTTCACGGTGCCCTTGTCCAGCTTTGAAAAGTAAACATTGAAAAGAGAAGTTTCCACGTGGAACTGAATTCCAAAGGGCCGGTAGCAGAGCAGGAAGTAAAAGACAACTTCATGAGAAAGATAGGCTTGATAGTAGAGGCTCCCGAGTGCGGGGGCGGAAGTTGAAGCCAGAGAGGTCTTCAGTATCCACGGCAGTGACAAGAAACTGGCGAGCTCAACCGTCTGGCCCTGCTGCGCCATCAAAGCTACATTCGTGGCATCGAACAGGCTATCGGCCAGCATGAGGATTGCAATCAGTGCTAACAGGAAGATTGCATCGGCAGTGTGGGGCTTACCGTAGCGCGCGGGCACTGCGTACCGTGCGGGCTTAAAGACCAACCTTCGCGCGATCGCGAATACCATGCAGAGGAAAACGACCGTAGCGGCGTAATCTGTTACGACGCTGTAGACCTGCCCGGCCCCTCCGGACAAACCCGGGATCTCCACATTCTCAGAGACGCCGGCAATCAGTACGGCGAAGGCACGGGCCACGAGAAGAATGAATCCAGCGAAAAAAAGGATGTGGACAATTCCAGCGGTCCTGTAACGCGGGTGTTTCCACTGCAGCAGCCAGAACTTCAGAACCTTTGCCGCCCGGGTCAATGGCCGGTCAAAGCGTGGATCACGTTCCGCCCGAAGGAGCGGCACGAGGCGCTTGGTCACAATGTAGGCAAAACAACTGACGCCCAAAAAATGTATGAACAGGAAGAGCGTCCGCCCCGGAGCCAACCAGTTTGTAACCTGACCAGAGATCTGAATGCCTACCACCATAACCCCCGACCTCTTCTTGCAATCTCACTCCAGCCGCCGTCAAATACCCGGCGCCTGCTGCCATTACGCGATCAACTTCATCAGGGCCTTTTCTTCGTCGATGGTTGGCCGTGATGCTGGCGCTGACGTCACTGGTGAAGGGACCGTCGGGGAGATCAGCACACGAACCTCCGACGGTACGGGTTTCGATGCTACCTCCGTCTTCGCATGTACTTTCTTCCGTCCTGCCGGCCTCTTTCGCTGCGGCCTCACTGCGTCTCGCAGCTCCGCGAAGCTCACTTTGAGCAGCGTTTCTAAGCGCCTCAGGTCAGGCGCGGCGTGCACATCTCCGCTAAACCCGAAGCTCACCTTGCCGTCGTAACTCAAGATGGCGCAGTTGACTGCCATCTCGCCACCCACAGGGACGTATGGATACCATCGCAACATTTTGTGGCCGAGCAGGTAGAGCGGATATTGCGGCCCGGGCACATTCGTGCACACCATGTTGAACGGAGTGATCGGCAATTGGCTCATCATGGGCCCAGCAAAAGCCTGCAAGGCGCTGGGGAAAATGCCGATCAAACCACCGGCCAAGCTGACCAACTCCGCGGCATGCGCGTGCTTCAGTAGCTCCGTTCTCTTATGTACTGCGGCCAGCAACTTCCGGGGATTGCGAGCATCCAGCGGAATGGTAACGGGCACGATGGAGATGCGGTTCCCCAGCTCGCCAGGACTGTCTTTGCCCCGTAGGTTGACAGGGACCATCATGCGGAGCAGCCGTCCCTTAACCCGATCGCCATGTAGTTCGGAGTATCGGCGAATGGTCGCGGTCACTAACGCGAGGAGAACGTCATTTACACTGGTTCCACAGTTCTTCCGTATGGCCTTGACGTCTGCCAGAGGAATTTCCGCCCATGCAAATTTCTGCGGCCCGCGGTAGATCACGTTGAATCGCAGCCGTTCCGTGGACGCCGTAATTTCCAATAGGAGCCGCGAAAGCTCCCCTCTGTCCAGGATGCCGTCTTTCGTAGCGACTCGCTCGGCCATGCTCAGTAGGTCCGCCCACGCGGAAAGAATTCGTTGTACGAAATTGGCATAGGAATCCACAAAGCTGGCGCCGAGCGAACTCAACGGTTCACGTGACTTCACTCGGACATGCAAACGCGGCTTTTTCCTCGGCAGACGCGGCGCCTCTGGGCTCGCATCCAGGAGCACATTAATGAGCCCTACTCCCGCAATGCCATCGGCGAGGCAGTGGTGCAGGCGGATAATCAAGCCCGTACGATTGCCTTTCAGTCCGTGTACCAGAGTTGTGTCCCACAACGGGTGCTGACGGTCCATCACTTCGCTGAAAAGTTTTGCGGCAACGGCCTTCAGCTCTGTGTCGGTACCGTGCTTCAGAGTCACTTCGCGCACGTGCCGGCGCAGATCGAACTCCGGGTCGTATTCCCAGGTGGGGAGGCCAAGACCGAACCGCTCCGGCACTACACGTTTGAGATAGCGTGGAATCAATGGCAGCTTGGATTCGATAAACCGGACGCAGTCCTTAAATGAAACCTGACCCTCGAACGTGCACACGCTCGCCACATTGAGCGGCATGCCGTCCCTTTCCAGGTGCAAGAAAACGGTGTCGCCCCAGGAAAGGCGGTCACCCTGTTGATGGTTTTGCATGACTACTCTCCAATTCCGTTGCTTTCCGATCACCATCGCAGCCCACGAAGGAAAATCGCGATGCGAGCTTCACAAGCTTCAAAACCTTGTAGACATTCACGTTGACAGCTCGCAACACAACCGGAATCGCTTTCTCGTCAGCTAAGCTCGCGAATCCCTCCATCGCTTGGAGCGCATTTGAATCAAGTCGCTGCACGGATGCAAAATCCAAAACCACTTCGCCCTCGGCGCTACCCAGTTTTTCCCCGGCTTCTTGCAGCGCGGTAACCACATACCGCTCCTCCATGTTTAGCCAAACAGCAATCGTTCCCATGCGCGCCACCTTTCTCTAGGCCGTCTGTTGGTGACGTATCCGAACTGTCTTAGCAAGACTCCGCCCCTCATAAGCCTTCCTGAAAAGTTCAGCCAATTCCTCCATCAGTGGCATGCGGGGGTTCGATCGCCAGGACGGGTCGTCAAACGCAATCTGCACCAACTCCGGCACCGCCTGCTCGAACTCCTCCTTTGAAATTCCTAACTCGGCGATCGATCGCGGAAATTCCAGTTGGTCGAGTAGCTGTTCCGTCGTCTCGATCAAGTTCTTCACCTTTTCCTGGACTGTACGCCCGCCCAAACCCAGCAAATCGGCAACCGTGGCGTACTTCTTGTGCGCCACATATCCCTGCTGGTAGGGCGATGGCATGAACTTGGTGGGTACCTCGGCGTTGTACGCAATTACATGCGGCAACATGAGTGCATTTGCTCTGCCGTGCGCCACGCCGAAACGCGCGCCGAAGGCATGCGCCAGCGCGTGACATACTCCCACTGAAGCGTTGGAAAAGGCCATGGCCGCGATACAGGCAGCGTTGTGCATCATGCAGCGTGCCTCTTCGTCATGCGGTTGTTCATACGCGATAGGCAGGTACCTGAACACCAGACGAATGGCCTGCATGGCGTGGGAGTCCGTATAGGGCGAGGCGTAACTCGAAACTCCAGCTTCCAGCGCGTGAGTCAGGCAGTCGATGCCCGTGTCCGCCGTCAGTCCTTTGGGCATGGACTTGACAAACTGCGGGTCCACAATCGCTACGTCCGGACTTAGTGAGTAGTCGGCGAGTGTTATTTTTCGCCCGCGCACTTTGTCGGTCAGGACAGCGAACGGGGTCACCTCACTCCCCGTTCCGCTCGTGGTGGAAATGGCAATCAACCGCGCCTTACGAATCTTCTCGGTTGGGTATTGGATGACGCGCTTACGCAAGTCCAGAAATGGCGCGGCTAGCTCCTCCAAATCGGCCTCCGGCGATTCGTATTTGAGTTTCATGATTTTGGCTGCGTCGATCACCGACCCGCCACCTAGCGCGAGGATTTGGTCGGCCTTGTAGAAATTGAGTGCCGCGACACCTTGCATGACCTCCTTGATCTCGGGCTCCGCATCCGGAATGACCAAGACATGAACGCGAGTTTGCGGGGGAATGTAGCGCCGGAGAATGTTGACGTGGCCGACCTGCTCCAATGCCGGATTGGTCACGATAATGGTGGACTGCGACGGGAACTGGTGCACATTTTCCACCGCGTTCATGTTGAAGTAGATTTGGTTGGGAACCCGGAACCACATGTGGGCCTGGTTTCTCCGCGCCAGGCGCTTGATATTGAGATAATGAAAGACATTTACGTTATCGGTCGTGCTGTTGCCGCCTCCAGTACCGCATCCAAAGGAGAAGGTCGGCACCAGATCGTTGTAAACGGCCCCAAGCGCTCCGATTGACCCTGGCGAATTCACAATGATTCGTCCCGCGTTGATCACTTCGCCAAATTTTCGGATGATCTCGTCATTGCGCGAAAAGATGACTGCCGTATGTCCGAGCCCTCCGGCATGATTCACGTCGAGGCATACTTTGAGCGCCTCATCCACGGATTTGGCCCGATATACTGCGAGCACCGGAAACAACTTTTCAACCGAGAGGGGATGCTCGCGACCGACGCCTCGAATCGGCGCGATCAGCAGCTTGGTCTTCGGCTCCACAGACATACCGATGAAACGCGCAATGTCGGTGGCCTTCTGGCCAACGGCCATGGGCTGCATGAATCCCGTCTGAGGATCAATGACCGTGCTCTCCAGCAGCTTGGTTTCTTTTTCATTGCAGATGTGCGCGCCCAATTCGGAAAATTTCTTCAACACACGGTCATAAATCTGATCATCAATGACTACGGTCTGTTCCGAGGCGCAGATCGTTCCGTTATCAAAAGTCTTAGATATGATGATGTCCACGACGGAGGTGTCCAGGTCCGCCGATTTCTCCAAGTAAACGGGCGTGTTTCCTGGCCCGACACCCAGCGCAGGCTTGCCTGAGCTATACGCGGCCTTTACTGCCCCTCGTCCTCCCGTCGCATCAATCAGGCCCACGTCTTTGTGCCGCATGAGGTAGGCGTTGTCCTGCAGCGTGGGCGCTTCCACGCATGTAAACACGCCTTCAGGCGCGCCGTGCTTCACGGCGGTCTCATACATGATTCTTACTGCCTCCAAGCCACATCGCCAGGCCTTCGCGTGGGGACTAAAAATGACCGAGTTCCGCGTCTTTATGGCCATGATGCATTTGAAAAGGACCGTCGAAGTAGGATTGGTAATCGGTAACAGAGAAAAAATGACCCCGATCGGTTCGGCCATCTCCACCAAATTGCGTTCGGGAAACTCGCGAATGATTCCAACGGTTCGCTTGTCCTTCACGTAGTCGTAGGCGAATTCGGTGGCCACCATGTTCTTGATGACTTTGTCTTCCATCACCCCGAGTTTGGTTTCCTCAACCGCCAGGCGCGCCAAAGGTTGCGCCTGCTCGAGTCCAGCAAGGACCATCGATTTGACAATGCGATCCACGTCCTCTTGAGTGAATTGAGTGAATACGGCTGACGCAACCTTGGCTTGGCTGACGAGCCGCTCGAGGTATGCGATTCGTTCTTCACTGCAACCATCCGACGAAGGTGGGATGCGGACCACCTCCTTAACTCCTGCGCTTGTGATCATTGCTGTCTCCCACCGCTATTTCCAGGGTCCTCAAGGCCTACGAAAGCGTAGCCGCTCTTAAGCTCTTACAGCTCTCAAGGCCCCCAATTTGAAGAGTCCGATCGCCGGAAGGAATCGTACGTGTCTCTACGCGTAGGCAACGGGATGCTTTTCCACCCAGTGCTCATCGCGCGCTGCGTGAATGTTTCGCAAAGCCCCCCGAGCAGCGCTTGCAGTCATACTCCGACTCTCCCATGCGACCCCTGCGCCAAAGCCGATAGCCCCACCGAGCAAACCAAACAGCAACATTCTGCCGATCGATCCATTCTGGTTCCCTACACGGCTGCCCAACAGCCCGATGCATGCACCAAGAAGGGCGGGCTTCAAGGCCTCTCGGACGGACTCGTTGACAAACGGAGCGAGGGGTCTTCCGTTAAGAAAGTCTGCCCGGCCGGAAAGAGCTCCCTCGATCCCGGAACCCAGTACCTTTCGGCCGTATTCAACTTCAGACTTGGACCATTTGCTCAAATCCATGGCATCGCCTCCCTCTCCGGGCCGGTCAGAGATGCACCGAACGCTCTTGATTACACTCTGGCAGGCAGGCTTGGTCCATGCCGCATGTCACATCCAAGTGTGAGCAAGGTCACACCGGCTCGATTTTCGAAGCGCGAAACGTGGTAACACATGACACGTGCGCAATAGCGGTGCGGATTCTCGTGGATTGCAAGAGCTAGGAGGTCTTAATGAGCAGAGCTTGGCGCGTACATTCAAGTGTGTGGATAAGCGATTCCTTCGGGAGTCTTTGGATGATTGGTTCGATCATCCATCCAAGTCCAAAGGGCACGTCGCGCGTCAACGAAATGGCTCGACATTCAAGGTACACGCCGCCATAGCGCTCTTGGAATCGCCAGTAGGAATTAAGGCGCCACAAGAATCCATAGCCGGTATCTGGCGGCCGGACAATCTCGTTCAAGCTCCCAGCATTCTCCACCTCAGCGACGCGCGTGGTGCTTGACCGGCAAACCCATCGGGTTCGACTGACGGAGCGGTAATGTACGCTATGGTCCGTATCCAGGACTACCGTCACGATTTTCTTCTTGAGAAGCCGCAAGTAGATCTGGAAATCGTTGCCGCGACGGCTAATCAGCTTTGAGGCAATCACCTCGGGCTTATAGATATTCGTGTGATGATCGTAGTCCTGGATCAGCGATAGCGTGGCTTTGACCGTCGTACCTGGCACCCACGCGGCACCGATCCAGTCATGGATCAAACCGCTGGGCACTTTGAGCGGCCCCCGGCCCGACCAAAATTGCGCAACAATTTGCCCCTCCCGTGTCTCTTGCGACCTCTCCGGGCTGGCGTCGGACCAAAGGAACTGGCTGCTCCCGCGCAGCGTCCGCTCCATGGCCGCTTCGGCGCTCCGAATGTATGCTTCAAAACTCTTCAGGGTTTGCGGCTGCAGTTGAACTTGGCTTGCAGTTTGCGGCATGACGCGCCACCTGTTGCGAACATAATCTGCCGGTATTTGCTTGTCACGTCAGCTGGGAGAGCGCCTTATCGCATCACCCCGTGTCTCGTTCATTGCGGAACTTCGTGGTGGCACATATCCTTAACTAGCCTGATCGCCTCTTGCAAAATATTTGTATTAACAAGAGGGCACGGCGGGTGGCCGTGCCCTCCCCAGTTTTCTTTTAGGCAGCGGCCGCCGCTGCAACGTGCTTCTTGGCATGTGCCCGGGGTTTCCTTGCCCGGCGCACAGCTTTCTGTGGATGTTTGTGCTCTCCCGCAGGTTTTACAACCGCATCCATCAGCGCCTTTTGGGCGTCAACGTAGCTTTTCACTCCCTCGCGAGTCAGCTCTGCGAACGGCACAAAGGGAAATGGCCGCACCAGTTCCAGAGTATTTCCCACGGTCTTCACACTGGCGTTCATTTGCTTGCCGGCCACATCGACAAGCTTCTTCTGGGCATCCATGAACGACTCTGTCGCCTGCCTCGCCAACTCGGATAGCTCGGTCTTCTTGATCTTCTTGACTGCGCCATTGGTGCGCTTTCCGCCCGTAGCCTTGGCAGTCTCCTCGGCAACTATATCCAGGAACTGCTTCTGCGCTTTCACGAAATTCTCCATCCCCTCGCGCGCCAGTTCCACCAGGTGGGCGGATTCATACGGCTTGCCGGCCTTGGCAGCCTCCACCCAGGAATGCGTTTGTTTGGCAGCCACTTTCAGGAACTCCTGCTGCATGTGAATGAAGGTCTCGACGCTGCGCCGCAGCAGATCCGTCATGGCGTGCGCAGCGGGCCAGTCTCCGATGCGCTCTTTCACGCCGTTCATCAGGATTTCATTCTGTTTCTTTCCCAAATCCAGAAGGATTTTTTGCCCATCGATGAAATTGGTCATGCCTTCACCAGCCACTTCGCTGAGAATGGCAGTGGGCGAATGATGCGGATCAGCAAGTTGCTGCCGTAAGGCATGCATCACGTTGGCATTCTGCCGCATGGCGAGGTCCAGAAGGACTCGCTGCGTAGCAAAGAAGCTCTGCACCCCTTGTTGCGCCCAACCCGACAAAATAGAAACAAACGAAGACTCCCTCGGATGACCCCGGGTGGCCTCGCTCTTTGTAGTTCCTCGCATCTCACACCTCCTGATGCTGCACTGCAGCATCAACTACAAGATAGGCCTTGACAAACCCTTTGTCAAGCATATTATTTGTTTTGTGCAGAGCAGCATGGGCGATTTCTGTGAAGTCCTCCACCATCCTCATCAAGAAATACGGTAACCGCAGGCTGTACGACACGGCCCACAGCCGTTACGTGAACCTCGACGATATTGCCGCGCTCATTCGTGAAGGCAAAGACGTGAAAGTCGTGGGAGCCAAAACCGGCCAGGACCTGACCCGCGTCACCCTGACGCAGGTCATCACCGAAGACGCCAAGGAAAAGCCCACGGGCCTGCCCCTCGAACTGCTGCGCCAGCTCATCATGGCCTCCGATGAAGTGCGGCAGGAATTCATCATGTGGTATTTGAAATCCGCTTTTGACGCCTACCAGAAGGTGCAGGACGCGGTGCAGAATCGTTTGGGCGAAGTCCAGTCTGCCATTTTGTCGCCGGTGGATATGATGAAGAAGTTCTTGCGCGCAACGCCATCGCTGCCGCAAGCCCAAACAGTGTCTGAGCCGGAACTCGATGCCCTGCACAAACGAGTGGCCGAACTGGAAGCCCGATTGAAAAGTGTGCAAGGCAAAAGCCGAAAGCCGGGGAAGCGATAACCTTAGCGACATCACGCGAATGTGCTATGGAGCAGCCGAGGCCCTGGCGGTATACTCTTGGTTTAAAGGCCCTGCTCCCAGGCGCACGCTGGCGCAAAGGAACGTGGACCCCGAGCAGACTCAGGATGAAATTACGCACACAGGAAAAGGTCATAGGTCGCCCAAAACGCAGGACTCGCAAGCAATCGCCGCATCCTCACTCGGAAGCCGACACTTCCCTCTGGACCGAGGCCCTGTTTGGGGCAGAGGTTCTCTTGCTGCATGCGACGCCGGTCTATTACGGCTTCGGAGTGCCGCCTGGCGATGGCTCCGGTGTACTCATCATTCCCGGCTTTCTGGGCACCGACCTTTACCTCACAGAACTCCACGGTTGGTTGAGCCGCATTGGGTACCTCCCCTATTTTTCCGGCATCGGTATCAATGCCGACTGCCCTAACCTTTTGATCAAGCGTCATCTCAACGAAACCATGGAACGGGCCTTGGCCGAAACAGGGCGGAAAGTTCACCTAATCGGTCATAGCCTTGGGGGGGTGATCGCGCGCTCGATTGCAGGCCAACGGCCCAAGGACGTCGCTTCCGTCATCACACTCGCTTCGCCTTTTGGCGGTACGGTGATGAGTCGGACAGTCTTCCAAGCAGCCGAAGCAGTCCGCATGAGAATTCTCCAGGAGCACGGTCCGGGAGTCCTGCCTGACTGCTATACAGGTCATTGCACCTGCAATTTTATTGACTCCTTGAGACGCGAGGTTCCGGACTCGATGGTGCAGACCGCAATTTACACGCGGCATGACGGCATCGTGGACTGGCGCTATTGCATGACCAGGAATCCCGAAGTGGACTTCGAAGTTCCGGGGACTCACGTGGGGATGGCGTTCAATCCTTTGGCCTACACTATCGTTGCCGAGCGTCTGTCAAAGGCTCACTCCTCCGATTGAATCAGCCGCCAGCCATCTCCAATACTGCGCCCAGGGTCGTTCGCAGTTTTTCTGTTGGCTTGTCCGGTAGTCGCATACTTAGTTCCGCCCTCGCCAGACTGTTGTTCACAACCTCAAAATTTCCCGTACAGTCTGTCTTCATATAGGGTAAATGATGCACGCTTGCTCCGCGCCCGTCGAGCGCCACTTCTATCTGGAATCCTTCTCGTGTCGCACCGCGGAATTCCCACTGCAGGTTTTTTGCGTCTCTTTTGACTTCTTGCAAATTGCCGAAAACGCGCTGTTCTCCGTTATGCCAAAGCACCGCTTTGCGAAAAAACAGTCCAAACGGCATATCGTAGACTAGGGCTTCTAAAGTGCTGGGCGGGCCTTCCGTCCGCGGGAAATAGGCATGCGCCCAACTCCATAAGTTGCGATGTTTGTACCCACAGTTATGTCCCTGTACGCCGAAGCCCAATACATCGCCCGCAAAACTCCTTCTACCCAAATTGATCTGCCCGGAAACGAGTGCATCAGAATGGGGCGTTTTGGAGAAACCAATCCAGCCCTTGCTGCTGAGAGTGACGTGAAACGTGGAATGGTAATGCAGCTCCCAGGAGATGGCTCGTCCCTCGTTTTCCAACGATCCACGACACCAGTTCTCCTCGATTGAATTCTTGCCGACACGAAAGTGGAAGGGACTTTGGCCTGGGGCGCTGAGTTCCAGTTCCTGCAGGGGAAAGCCCTGAATGAAGCTTTGTGGCTTGCCCTCCAGCGGAAACCATGTGGCCCACACCTGAACCGGCATTCCACGGGAATCTCCAGGGCAGCCGCCCCGCCCAGGATTCATCAACAAATACCGGAACCACCACGCCCCGCTATTGTCTGCCAGTCCCAGACGAATAAACCAAACTTCGTATCGCCGGTGCGTGGAGAGAGAAGAATATACTTCGTTCAGGCTTTTCATGATTCTAATCAAACGCAATTGTATTCTGACACTTATCCGACGGCCAGGGCTTCGACTCACGCATATTCAATGTGCAGGTAGGTTCGTGGGTATGGCTTCGCCCAGGGCTCTCTTGCTCAAATGTGTATGCTAGGGGGCAATATTCGCACTCTCAACGCATGCGTTGAAAGAGGCTTTTCCCGGAATTCTTATCTTGTCTCTGAATGGACCTGCATCAGTCCCCTGTCGGGCCAGGGCTCGTGAGCTCGATCTCCGCAGCGGGAATCACCGCCGGGCAATTTCCCAGGATCGGCTGGCAAGCGGCGTCGGGTCCGGGCCCCACGTGAGGAGTGAGTTTAGCTTCCCTGAACTGTTCTGCCTCCGTTGAACCTTCCAGTGCTGTCGTCGAAGATGTTCCGCTGGCGATCACCTGCTGCACTGCGTCGAAATACCCCGTCCCCACGAAGCGCTGGTGTTTGACGCCCTCATACCCATATTCGTGTTCACGGCTGAACTCCTTTTCTTGTAAACGCGAATACGCGGTCATCCCTGCCAGCTTGAAGCCCCTGGCTAGTTCGAACATGGCGAGATTCAAGGCGTGAAAGCCAGCCAGTGTTATGAACTGGAACTTATAGCCCATCGCGGCCAATTCAGTCTGGAAGCGCGCAATGGTCGCGTCATCCAGGTTCTTCTTCCAGTTGAACGAAGGTGAGCAGTTGTACGCCAGCATTTTGGTTGGATACACACGAAGTATCGCTTCAGCAAACTCTCGGGCCTCCGCAAGGTCAGGCTTGGAGGTTTCACACCAGACCAGATCGGCATACGGAGCATACGCAATTCCTCGGGCAATTGCCGACCTCAAGCCGCCGCGAATTCGGAAGAACCCTTCCGGAGTCCGTTCTCCGGTCAGGAACTCGCGGTCGCGGGCATCAATGTCGCTCGTCAAGAGATGGGCGCTGTCGGCGTCGGTTCGCGCCATGATCAAGGTTGGTACACCCATGACGTCGGCGGCCAGACGCGCGGCCACTAACTTCTGGATTGCCTCCGTCGTAGGAACGAGCACCTTGCCGCCCAAATGACCGCACTTCTTGGCGGAGGAGAGTTGGTCCTCGAAGTGAACACAGGAGGCACCGGCCTCAATCATCGCCTTCATTAGTTCGAAGGCATTGAGGTTGCCTCCGAAGCCGGCTTCGGCATCGGCGATGAGGGGAGCAAACCAATACTTGCCGTTTTTGCCTTCGGCATGATGGATCTGGTCGGCCCGCTGCAGCGCCTGATTGATGCGCCGCACCAGGTTGGGCACGCTGTCCACGGGATAGAGGCTCTGATCCGGATACATCTGGCCAGCATCGTTGGCGTCGGCGGCTACTTGCCAACCGCTAACGTAGATGGCTTTTAATCCAGCCTTTACCTGCTGGACGGCTTGATTTCCAGTCATTGCGCCCAGAGCAGGCACATAGGGTTCCGAGTGCAGCAAGCTCCAGAGGTGTTCGGCACCTAACTTCGCTAGCGTGTGCTCGATCTGGACGGAACCCTGCAGGCGCTCAACATCCTCATGCCCATAAGGTCGTGTCACACCGGTCCAGCGAGGACTGCTCTGCCAATCAGATTTCGTCATTTTGCCGTTGCCCTTCATCTCTTCCCTCCAAAGGTTGCTCTGCGTGCAGTAAAGCCCAGAAAGGGATGACATGGCAAACCACGGCGTCCGCATTGGCCGGGTCGTCCGAAATGACCCGATCTGCAAGCTCAAGGCTGCAAAACCGCCTAAGATAAAGCCATGAACAGCGCAACCTTGACCCAAAACCCGGCTCAGACCGAAATCCTCACGCCAGATGCGACCGCCTTTCTCGTTAGGATCGCGAATACCTTCGACTCCCGCCGCCAGGAGTTGCTCGCGCGTCGTCGGCAGGTCCAACGAGAGATTGATGCAGGGAAAATGCCGGGCTTCCTTCCAGAGACTGCGGCCGTTCGCGAAGCCGATTGGCAGGTAGCGCCTATTCCCAGAGACTTGCTCGACCGCCGCGTAGAGATCACCGGACCTGTTGATCGCAAAATGATCATTAACGCGCTGAACTCCGGCGCCAATGTCTTCATGGCTGATTTTGAGGACTCAAACTCGCCGACCTGGAAGAACACCATCGAAGGTCAGGTCAATCTTCGCGACACGGTACAAGGTTCCATCACTTATCTCAGCCCTGAAGGCAAGCAATACTGGGTGTGCGAAAATCAAGCCACGCTGGTTGTCCGTCCGCGCGGCTGGCACTTGGATGAAAAGCACTTCCTGATCGAGGGCAAGCCGATTTCGGCCTCGCTATTTGATTTTGGTCTCTTCTTCTTTCACAACGCCAAGGCACTGCTCGACAAAGGGACTGGCCCATATTTTTATCTGCCCAAGCTGGAGAGCCATCTCGAAGCCCGACTATGGAATGATGTGTTCTGTTTCGCCCAGGACGAACTCGCGATTCCGCGTGGATCAATCCGCGCGACAGTTCTCATTGAAACGATTCTCGCTGCTTTCGAGATGGATGAGATTCTCTACGAGTTGCGCGAGCATTCTTCCGGATTGAACTGTGGCCGTTGGGACTACATCTTCAGCTTCATCAAGAAATTCCGCTCTCGTCCGGATTTTGTGCTGCCCAATCGGGCTCAGGTCACCATGGAGCGCCACTTTCTTGCGTCTTATGTCGAGCTGTTGATTCAAACCTGTCACCGGCGCGGTATTCATGCCATGGGTGGCATGGCGGCGCAAATTCCCATTCGCAATGACCCTGCCGAAAACGAACGCGCGCTGGAGAAAGTGCGGCAAGACAAACTGCGCGAAGTTCGTGCCGGCCATGACGGTACATGGGTGGCTCATCCGGGTCTGGTTCCCATCGCGAAGAAGGTTTTTGAGGAATACATGCCGCAGGCAAATCAGATCTCAACCACGCATAACCATCGCAGCGTCACCGCACAGGACCTGCTGACTGTTCCCCCTGGAGACATCAACGAGCAAGGTCTTCGGTGGAATATTGACGTCGGTCTGCAATACGTACATTCCTGGCTCCAAGGCCAGGGTTGTGTCCCCATCTACAATCTGATGGAGGATGCCGCAACAGCCGAAATCTGTCGCGCACAGGTCTGGCAATGGGTGCGGCACGGCGTCAGACTTCACGACGGCAGAACAGTGACCAGAAAACTCGTTGTGGATATGGTGGAACAGCAGAAGGAACAATTACCTGCCAGCGAACGCCTGACTCTTGCGGCTCGGGTCCTCGGTGAGATGATGACCGGCCCCGACTTCCCCGAGTTCCTGACACTTGCGTGCTACGATTTCCTGGACTAAAACTTAGTTAGTATGAGTTCTCGAAACGCTGTTTCGCAGATTGACGATGGTTTTCTGTCTCAATTGCAGGAAGACCTCGCTGCGCGCCGCATTTCGCAAGGGATTGCGTGTCTCCAATCACGCTCTGATTTATTCGACAGCCTGGTTCCCCAACAGGCGAACGCCGCTCGTTTTTTGGGGCATCTCGCGCAGTGGGTGGATATCGGATTTGCCAGCCCGCCTCGGTTGAAAAAGATTCTGGCCCGGTTCGAAACCTCGCTGCGGTCGCAACTTTCCGTTCGGGACTACCTTTACCTCCGCATGGCCGAGGGCCTGGTCGCCATGGCGGATGAATCCACTGACATTGCCATACGCCATTTCGATTTCGTCGCTGGCTTGGGTGAGGAATTGAATGACAGCCAGTCTCTGGCCATCATTTGCTTCTGGAAGGCCCGCTCTCTCCGCAAGAAGGGGGAGTACGACGAGGCTCTGACATATACCCTGCGAGGAAGAGATCTTGCGCATGAACTGGGCAATTCCCGGATGGCCGCAGTCATGCGAGTGCTGGAAAGCTGGCTGCTGTTTCAGAAGGGCAAATCGAGAGAAGCGGCGAATATCTTGCGCGAAGCTCAGGCGACGTTGCAGGAAACGGACGATTATGTGACTTTGGGAAATATTCATTCTTCGTATGGGCGGATGGCCAGGAGAGAAGGCCGTTACGAGAAGGCCATTGAGGATTTCAACCGGGCGATCGAAGAATTCAAGAAACGCGATCCCCAACACCCGAACCTAGCCCGCTCTCTAGCGAATATGGCCCTGGCCAAGAGAAGAATCGCCCTGCAACTCCGGAAAAAAATTGACAAGGAAACAGAACGCCGCCGTAGAGCCGGGCCGAATG
>Ga0335079_10003584_pt1 | contig 17890 bp, 16 predicted proteins | sample Lox_Sample_33_FD_206719 | JGI IMG/M metagenome (GOLD analysis project Ga0335079, IMG submission 206719) | Soil microbial communities from Loxahatchee National Wildlife Refuge, Florida, United States - Lox_Sample_3.3 | ecosystem: Environmental > Terrestrial > Soil > Wetlands | place: USA... | reverse complement strand
CAAGAATGTGTACCCGCAGGATTTGGAATCTTTAACATATGAAGTGTCTGGTGTTCATGCCGGGCGTTCCGTGGCGTTTGGCATTTTCAACGAGGAAGCGGGAACGGAAGATGTGGTTATCATCGCTGAAGTGGAATCGGAAGACGCCGCGGAGCTGGAACGGATTGCGGATGCGATTCGTCAGCACGTGACGAAGAACTCTGCAATTACATTGCGACATGTTAAAGTCGTCGGACCAAAATGGATTCTGAAAACATCCAGCGGCAAGACGGCGCGTTCAGCGAACAAGGAAAAATTCTTGAAAGAGTTGGAACAACGAAACGAATAATGACTTTGCAACGCAATAACATTCATTCGACGCACGTGCGCGTCAGCGACTCGCCGGTTCCAAGGTCACAGCCGTTGGAGCTATTTTGTTCCCGCAAAAGATCATCGTAGAGCTGCGTCATCGTGACCAGGCCGAAACCTTGTCCTGCAAGATATGGTATCACTTGGGCAGAGATGGAGGCGTCCAGCCGCCCTTTGTTCGGATCTTCGTAAGTGTGCATTTGCGCAATGTCGCCGTTCTGCGTTTGGGCAGCGACTCTCAGGCCATCCGCTACGGTATCGCCTTCGTATCCAATGGAATACATGGTGAGTACCAAATTGCGTTCATTACATAAGATTTCAAAAGATGAGCTGATGTCATCATAAGGTGGTTTGGCGAAGCGGATGTTCGGTTCGAACCCTAATACCTGATGCAATGTATCCATCCATTGATCGAAGTCCGCGATTAAACTTTTGGATGACATGGTGGCGGGATCATAATGATGCATGGTGTGATATCCGATCTCATGTCCGCGGCTGACCAATCGCCGCCAAACTCCAGGATCTTTGACTTCATTGATTTGCAGCGCGTCCCCAACGGCAAAGAATGTGAAATGAAAATCCGGATAAGATGCGACCATTTCATTCAGTTGCTCGAGAACTTCGGGGTGCCAGCAATCGTCGAAGGTTAGCGCGATGTAATGATGATCTCGGCTCCCGTGATAAACAATCGGCGGGGGAATGAAGTCGGCGCTTTGAATGTTGAATCCGCTAAAGGCGGTGGACAATATTGCGGCGCCGCCTAGTTTCAAAAAGTCGCGGCGGGATAGATGAGACATAGAGGGGATTTAACCACACAAAGATTAGAAGCGGTGGAGAAAATTATTTCGAGGGTATTTTTCTTCCGCGCGTCGAAAATTCTATAGTTTATTCATCTGGCTGTCATCTGGCTATGCTACTATTTTTAGCATTATAACTCTACCAGAGGAGCCTATGTCCAGAAACCGATCCAATTTCACTTCCAATTTCAATCAGGCGATCAAGAAGTTTTTTCTATCCGCCTTTGTGGTATTCGCGTTCATAGCGTATGCCATCCATGAAAGGCTGACCAATTCAAACGCCGGATTAAGTTCAGCTCAAGCCGTGCCAACTTCGAACGCGGGTCTGGATGCGTCTGGCTCGTCTGCCGGTGTTCAGGTATCCAGCCTACCAACTTCGACTACTTCCGTGCCGACTGCGGCGCCACAGCCTACTGCTCTCAGTTCAACTTCAATTTCTTCTAACACGAGTGCCTTTAAAGATGGAATTTATACAGGCCCGACAATTGATGTCAATTATGGATTGGTACAAGTTCAGGCGACGGTTCAAAACGGAAAAATTACGGGGGTTCAATTCCTGCAATATCCAACTGACCGCCGTACTTCGCAACAGATCAATGCGATTGCTGTTCCTTATCTGCAGCAAGAGGCAATTCAGGCGCAGTCCGCTAATGTGGATATTATTTCGGGTGCCACGTTGACCAGCGAAGGATTTCAGATGTCCTTGCAATCGGCGCTGGCAAGCGCTCATTGATTCTTGTGAAGCAATCACGCATCTTGATGGGTATGCCGATCATGTTGGAAGTTGTTGATGCGGCGGCAGATGAGTCACTTCTCGAAGGAATATTCGATTATTTCCACCACGTAGACGAAAAGTTCAGCACCTACAAAAATTCAAGCGAAATCTCCCGCATCAACCACGGCGAATTGAAGCTGGAAGATGCCACCGAGGAAATGAGGCTCATCTTCGAATTAGCCGAACAAACGCGTCGTGACTCGAATGGCTATTTCGATATTCATCATAACGGTCTTATCGATCCGTCAGGCATCGTCAAGGGCTGGGCCATTTGTAACGCCGCGGAAATTTTGCGCAAAGAAGGATTCGAAAATTTCTATGTGGATGCAGGCGGAGACATCCAAGTTTGTGGAAAAAATAGTCAGGGTGAGAAGTGGCGAGTCGGTATTCGTAATCCATTCAATATGCATGAGGTTGTCAAGGTGATTTCTGTCACCGATTGCGGCGTTGCAACTTCGGGAACATATGTGCGCGGGCAACACATCTACAACCCGAAAAATAACCAGGATGCGTTGGTCGAAATTTTGAGTCTAACCGTTATCGGTCCGGATATTTACGAAGCGGATCGTTTCGCGACTGCCGCGTTTGCAATGGGTCGATCCGGAATTGATTTTATCGAAGTTCTGTCGGGTTTTGAAGGCTACATGATTGACAAAGATAAACAGGCAACTTTCACCACTGGCTTTGCGAGGTTTGTGTTAAATGATTCGATTTGTTGATAGTCTGCTGAACCGCATCACAATGTATCGGCTTGTGCTTTATTATTTGATTTTCCTGCTCGTTGTCGCGTTCTTCATTAGTGTTGCAAACCCATCTTCCGATCCATTCGCGCTGATGGCATCGGTTGCGCTTTTATTGGCCGTTGCGGCGATCACGAACCGCATCTTCTCCAGTGTTTTTAAAGTGTCGGCCAATGTAGAATCAGTTTACATCACGGCGTTGATCCTAGCCCTCATCATCACGCCTCTGCAATCGTTTGGCGATTTTTGGTTTATGGCGTGGGCGGCGATTTTGGCGATTGCATCGAAGTACATCGTGGCGATCAATCGCAAACACTTATTTAATCCGGCGGCATTCGCCGTTGCGCTCACTTATTTTACGGTCAATCAATCCGCTAGTTGGTGGGTTGGATCTGGATCGATGCTGCCCTTCGTAATTCTGGGCGGATTGCTCGTGGTACGCAAGCTCGGACGATTTGACATGGTGCTCAGCTTTTTGATGGCGGCGATCGGGACCATCTTCGTTTCGAGCTTATTCACCGGCGGTGATTTCGTCACCTCGATGCAAAAGCAAATCTTGTATTCACCGTTGCTATTCTTTGCTGTCATCATCTTGACCGAGCCGCTCACGACTCCGCCAACTCGAAGACTGCGAATTGTTTACGGCGCGTTGGTCGGGTTCCTTTTCACGCCGCAGTTCCATTTTGGAGCAATATTTATCACGCCGGAGATTGCTATTTTGATTGGGAATGTGTTTTCTTACATCGTCAGTTCCAAACAGAAATTAGTTCTCAGGCTCAAGGAAAAGAATCGCATTTCTCCCGATACCTACGAATTTATTTTTCCTGTGCCGCGACGATTTGCATTTATGCCCGGTCAATACATGGAGTGGACGCTGGGTCATCCAGACACCGACAGCCGCGGTAACCGGCGGTATTTCACGATTGCCTCTTCGCCCACGGAGCATAGTCTGCGGCTGGGAGTTAAGTTCAATAAGAACTCCAGCTCATACAAAGAAGCACTATTTAACATGGTTCCGAATACCGAAATCATCGCGTCCCAATTGGCTGGTGATTTTGTTTTGCCGAATAATCCGCAACAGAAGGTTGTTCTCATTGCGGGCGGCATTGGCATCACGCCGTTTCGGAGCATGATCAAATATCTGCTTGACAATCACCAGCACAGGCAGATTACGCTGTTTTATACCGCCACAACCGTGAATGATTTTGTTTACAAGGATGTGTTTGATCGCGCTCAACTTGAATTGGGCCTTAAGACAATTTATTCAGTTACCGATAAAAGCAACTTGCCTTCTTCATGGACGGGGCAGGTCGGGCGCCTCAACCATCAGATGATCAAGTCTGCTGTGCCGGATTATCGAAATTGTTTATTCTATATTTCCGGTCCTAGAGGCATGGTGGATTCCTTGAACGATATACTTCATAAACTTGGAGTGGCGAGCTATCAAATCAAGAAGGATTATTTTGCTGGGCTTGCCTGAAAGTAATGCTCATTCAAAAAAGTGGACACAGATTTCTGTATCCACTTCTCATTTATTTGATTGACAATTCATCTATTTCTTGATGCACACACAGACTTGATGATGAATTCTATTGGCTCGGCAAGTTAAAGTAGTTGTAAACGGCTTGTGCGAGGTTGGCGAATAAATGATTAATGCCAATCCGGTTGTCGACATCGGTAAAAATAAGTTGCACTGGATGATAGGTGTAAATGGTCAATACGAAGTTTCCGCCCGGTGAATAAACAATCGCCGCGTCGCTCCAATCGTGATCAACGCCATTCTCGTCGCTGACCCAGCCGTGTTTGTGGGCGACTACGGTCCCTTCGGGCACGCCTGCTTCGATCAATACACCGATCTTATCAGATGCTAGATAATCGACAATTTGTTTGCAGACGTTTTGATCGATCTTATCTGGGAAAGCGGCCACCAAGGCTCCGCCGCCGGTCTGTGCGCATTGGTAAATATCCTCCAACAACATACCCATATCCGACGTGGTGGTTTGGTTGTACGAATCCGGTTCGGTGTTGATGTCGGTACGTTGATTCGCGTCCGAGCTAAATCGTTGAAGCAATGGTGCGCCCAATCTGAAAAACCCGGCTATGAACGTATCTTTGAGGCCAAGCTTTTGCATATCTTCAGTAACGATTAGCGGACCGCGATCTGGATCGAGTTGAGCCATCAAATCATCCGTCGAAGGATTGGATGATTGATGGATCATGTTTTCGATAATTGCACTGGTCGCATCATCCACCGGCCCTTTTCCGTGTTGAATGAAGTAGGAAACCAGCACCGGAATCTTTATTGTGCTGGCCGCGGTGAACGATACATCCGGCGGCATGGAAACGTTTTGGCCCTGATTGAGTGCAAAGTGGATTTCTTGTCCATTTTGCAAATCCAACATATACAGGCCAATGGTTCCGTCAAAGTTGGCAGTGGAAATGATCTGTTTGAGTTGAGCTTCCAAATCCTGAATGGTCGGACGCGCCACCTCGGCACGCGTAAAGGATAAAACCACCACTCTGCTGGTCGGCGATTGCAGTGCATCGTCAATCAAAGGCACGGCGCGATCAATATCCAATGTCTGACTCGGTGTGCCAGGCGTGTAGTTTGGCGTACCCGGAATCGGTTGGGCTGGCGTCGAAGCTTGATCGTAGCGTGGAGCTACCTCGGTTTGTAAATAGGCGCGTAAATGATCTTCGGCAATGGTCGCTCGCAATGGAACTTGAACTGGTTGAGGTGCTTGATTCCACAGGTAATTCCAAAACCCGCCCCAGAAAGAATCGCCGGTGCGGGTCAAGTCTGCGGCAGCCAGCATCGATTCCAAATCCATATCAAAGCCGATTATAGTCGGATCAACCTGAACGATTCCACCATTATATTGAATCTCAATCGGGGAATTGTAAACTTGCAGGATGCGCTGTGAAGCGGCTTGGGGATCCAGGCCGCCTACCGGCACACCAGCAATAGTCATGCCGGAGGGATAATAATCCCGCTGGCGGCTATACCCGATCAATGAAATAATTGCGAGAATCAGCGCAATGCTTAATAAAAGAATAGCCATCGCTCGCAATATGATGTTTGAGTTGCGGTTTCTCACTCTGCCTCCAAAAGGTGACATTTGTCATAAAAAAGTATAACACAGGGAAAAGGGTTACTTGTGCTAGAATAGGTTAGCCTTTGTTAAGAAAGGAAACCTATGCTTCGCTCATTTCTCATCTATCTTTCCAAGGCCGCTTGGGCGCAGAATATGGTCACAAATTGGAAGTTTGCCTGGCGCACGGCATCCCGCTTCGTGGCTGGAACGAAAATCGAAGATGCCATCCGCGCCATTCGCGAGTTGAACGCAAAGAATATCAACGTTACACTCGATCATTTGGGGGAAAATACCAGTACTCCTGAGGAAGCATCTGAGGCAACATCCGAAATTCTCAATACGCTTGATGAAATCAAAAAAGACGGCGTGTGTGCCAACGTTTCCATCAAGTTGACACAAATCGGACTCGGCCTCGACGAGCAATTATGCGCTGAGAATCTGGAGCGGATTCTTTCCCGCGCCCTGGAGCGTGGCAACTTCATACGCGTGGACATGGAAGATACTCCGTATACGGATAAGACTCTCAATCTGTATTCTCAAATGCGGAAGAAGGGTTATCAAAATGTTGGGATTGTCCTGCAATCCTATCTTTATCGGACCGAAGCAGACGCACGCAAGTTGCTTGAGGATCATTCACAGATCCGATTGGTCAAAGGCGCATATCAGGAGCCAGCGGATAAAGCTTTCCCCAAGAAAGCAGATGCGGATGCCAATTATGATTTACTCACCAAGACCTTGGTGGATGCTGCGCTGAGCGCCAGTTCTCCAAAAATCTCTGAGGACGGACTTTTTCCGCCCATTCCCGCGATTGCCACACACGATGAAAAACGAATTGAATTTGCAAAGCTGTATGCGGCCAAAGTTGGGATTCCGAAGGAGGCGCTTGAATTCCAGATGTTATATGGCATTCGGCGCGATTTGCAGGATCAATTAGTCAAAGAGGGTTACCCGGTCCGCGTGTATGTTCCGTTTGGAACTCATTGGTACCCATACTTTATGCGGCGGCTGGCAGAGCGTCCCGCGAATATTTGGTTCTTCGTTTCGAATTTCTTTAAAGGATAAAATTTTTTTCACGAATCGCAGCGCCCCGTACTTATGGCGGGGCGCCATTTTTTTATTTTGTGGTAAAACAGGGTCATGTCTGACCAACCATTAGCTCTTGTAACGGGTGCGGCGCACCGACTCGGCAAAGCCTTTGTGCTTGCGCTGGCACGCCGAGGATACGCCATCCTTTTGCATTATCGGACTTCCGAATTGCAAGCCTCCAAGACTGCAACCCAGATCCGCACCTTGGGAATGCCTGTGTTTCTTTCGCAAGCCGACTTGACTGATCCAAAACAAATCTCATCCTTGTTTGCGCTGGTGGATAAGATTCCGCATCCGTTGAAGGTGTTGATCAATTCAGCGGCAATTGTACCTGTTGGCGACCCACGTACGCTTTCTGTCAAAGATTGGGACGCGGCGTTCAATCTGAATTTGCGCGCACCATTTCTTTGCGCACAGGAGGCGGCCAAACGAATGACCAATGGTGGGTTGATCGTCAACGTCACGGATGTTGGCGCGCACAAATCATGGAGTCACTATCCATCTTATTCGGTCAGCAAGGCTGGGTTGGAAGAGTTGACAAAAATACTGGCGAGATCGTTTGCACCAGCCATTCGCGTCAATGCCGTCGCGCCGGGACTCGTACTACACTCTGACCTTGTGTCAACCGAGGATTGGAATCATCTCGTTGAACGACTTCCGCTGAAGCGCGCTGCAACCGCTGAAGAGATCGCGTCCGCTGTCGAATTTCTACTTGCGAACGAATATGTGACTGGCCAAACACTTGTGATTGACGGCGGTTATTCTTTGCTCGGATAACTCCATGACTTTTGTTAAGCGTCATCCTGATTTGGTGGTTTCATTTGCTTTATTAATCATCCTTACACTATTCGCAACCTTCTTTGTCAACTTTAATATCCCACCGTTTGAAGACGCGGCCATGCTCATGCGTTATGCCGATCATCTCGCGCACGGCTATGGCGTTGTCTGGAATATCGGCCAGGCTCCAGTGGATGGTGCCACCGATTTTTTGTTTATGGTCTCGGTTGCTGCGCTGGTTAAGATTGGGATACCGCTCGGGCGCGCCGTGCGCGGCCTTGGGTTGGTCTCTCTCGCCGGGTTGGTGGTGTTGATTTATTTTGTCAATCGCAGATTTTGGAAATCGCATATTGCCTTTGCAGTATTAACAGCGTTATATCTCGCGATTGGCACGGGTTTGACCTATATCGCCGCGTATTTTGGGACACCGTTCTTTGCCTTCTTTGCGGCACTCACATGGACTTTGAGTCTACGTCTGATTCAAAAAGAGAATCCACCTGTACGGCTTTCTCTGCTCTTCGCGCTTTCGGGTTTGATCACAGGACTCATTCGTCCTGAAGGTGTCATCCTTGCCGGATTAATGATGATTTCGATTATCGTGATGAAGGGTTGGCGTGCATCTGCGCTGACGATTGCAATTTTCGCTGGCACGTTTCTGATTCTAGGTGGCACATATTTTGTTTGGCGTTGGCACTATTTCGGTTATCCGTTGCCAAATCCGTTTTATAAAAAAGGTGGCGGAATATTGCACTGGGATGGTTTGCAAGCCTCCTTTACAAACCTCTTTTCGTTTTGCGGATTATTCTTATTGTCATATTTGATCGGCTTTCGCTCGGCGAAGACGATGCGGCAGACGATTGCATTTCTTATCCCTGTCATTGGATTCGCATCCGCTTTTATTTTGATCTCGGATGAAACAAATTTTGGTGGACGATTTCAATATGCCTTGTTGCCGATTGTTTTGCTTTCGTGGTTTCCGCTGGTGCGTGGATTCGATCAAGAAATCGGCACGCCCACTTTGGGTCAGATGGAGACGCATCCACGTTGGTTTCTTATGGCGGGTTTATCTGTTATCGCAATTTTGATTTTATATTCTTCATATAATCAAGGCGTGTCCATTGGTTATTCCCGTGATGGTCGTTATGACATGGCGCAAGCGCTTGAGCCTTATTCCGGTCGCGGTTATACCATGGCGACCTCGGAGGCAGGACTTCTGCCGCTGTATTCGCAATGGAACGCGATTGACACGTGGGGCTTGAATGATGAGTGGATCGCGCACAACGACGGCATCACTGTCGATTATCTGGATCGCTACAAACCGGAGTTGATTATTTTTCACGCGCATTTCTCTCCGCTTGTTCCGCCGACCACGCCCGATCATTATCCCGATCCAGCATGGTTTACAATGACGATGACTCTGAAGAATTATGCCGAGAGCCATCACTACATTCTTGCCGCGGTGTTTGGCGTCACGCCATACGATACCCATTATTATTACGTACGTCCTGATTTCGCGGACAGTCAAACGATTGTTCGTTTGATTTCAAGATTTAGAGGTTATGCATGGGCGGCGGATGGTGGGATCAAAGCCGTGAATTTTATAGATCATCCGATTCCGTGAAGATTATTTATTCATGTATAAATTACTCTTGGAGGTGTGATGTCCGAAACTGCTGAACTGGCGCAGAAATTAAAATCAGAAGGTGAAAAATTCACCAGGATCTTTAGCGACTTTTCTGAAGATGATTGGAAGAAAGAAGTTTATACCGAAGGGTCGGTGTGGACAATTCAAAACATCCTTGCACATTTAATGATGTCCGAAGGATCGCTCGTTCGATTATTTGAAAGGATTCGGCATGGCGGTGAAGGAGTTGCCGAAGATTTTGTGATTGACCGTTATAACGCTCACCAGCAGGAGAAATCCAAGGATTTATCCACGTCCGAATTGTTAGAGCAATATCAGTTGACGCGCGGAAAAACAGTTGCGTGGGTTTCAAGCATCATTGATTCGGATCTGGAAAAAATCGGACGGCATCCGTTTCTTGGAATGACTTCTTTGCGCGAAATGATTAAGATGATCTACATTCACAACCAAACTCATTATCGCGATTTGCGCCGCGTATTAAAAGATTTAAACACGAAGGACACAAAAGCCACAAAGTAAAGAAAAAACCCTTTGAGCACTTCGTGCCCTTTGTGTTTAGAAAAAAACTATGCAACTACCCCCATTCAAACTCGAACGCTATTTTGCGAAATATGAATTCAATACAAAATATTTACTTTGCAGCTCCGATTGCGAGTCAATGACTGTTGCTGAGCTGTTGTCGCTTGAGCCGGGTACGGCAGAAAAATTTCAAGCACACTGGCTTGGATACACCGAGTCGCAAGGGAGTCCATCATTGCGTCAGGCCATATGCGGATTATATGAAACCATACAGCCTGAAAACATCTTGGTTCATACTGGTGCAGAGGAAGCGGTCTTTATTTTTATGCATGCCGCGCTGGAAGCAGGCGATCATGTGATTGTGCATTCGCCATGTTACCAATCATTGACTGGGGTGGCGCGTGCGATTGGTTGCGATGTTAGTCTATGGATTGCGCGCGAAGAAAATGATTGGGCGCCTGACCTTGATGAATTGCATTTGATGATCCAACCGAACACAAGAGCGATCATTGTCAATACGCCGCATAATCCGACCGGATATTTGATGTCACATGCTGACTTTGAATCGGTTCAGCGCGTCGCGCGTGAAAATGATCTGCTGCTGTTCTCTGATGAGGTGTACCGCGAATCGGAATATGATCCTGCTTCTCGTCTGCCGGCTGCGTGCGATCTTGGTGAGCACACAGTTTCACTTGGAGTGGCATCAAAAACGTATGGTCTTGCAGGTTTGCGGATCGGATGGGTTGCGACGAAGAACAGAGAAATCTATGACCACATGACGTCCATCAAGGACTACACAACGATTTGCAATTCTGCGCCGAGTGAATTTTTGGCGGAGATTGCCATGCGTAACCGGCAAAAGCTGATTGATCGGAATCTAAATATCATCAAGCACAATCTTTCAGTGATGGATGATTTCTTTCAACGTCGCGCCAATCTCTTTTCGTGGATTCGCCCACGCGCGGGCTCGATGGCCTTCCCGCGTTATCTCGGCGGAGATGTGGAATCGTTTTGCGATGACCTGGTTCGCAAAGTGGGCATTTTGCTTTTACCTGGCTCAATCTATGATGAACAAGCCAATCACTTTCGTTTAGGACTCGGAAGGAAGAATTTGCCTGAAGCTGTCATCAGACTCGAAGAATTCTTGGAAAAAGCTTCTTAACCGCGCAGCGCGTAAAGATCGTTAAGTCAAACTTTTTGCTGGTCACTTTCTGTTGTCTTTGTGGTTAAATTAAACTATGCAGCGACTCATCACGATCCTTCGTTTATCTCGTCCGCTTTATCTTCTTCTCTCCGCGCTGACTTATGTTCTCGGTACGGGAATCGCACATTATCTGGGTAAGTCACGAGCTCCGACGGCTTTTTGGCTTGGGTTGCTTGGCGTTTTACTTGCCTTGCTTGCTATGAGCCTTCTCGCTGAAGTTTTTCGGCCCGTTAATGAACCGATCGTTGCCAATGAAACAATTACAGATCGCAGGTTAACCCGCGACGCCGCGTTGTATGTTTCAATCGGAGCACTCGCATCGCTTGCCGTAATTGCATTTTTGTTATATCAGGACCGCCTCTTAGGCGCACCGGCATTTCTTTTTGTTGCTGGTTCTTTGTTTGTTCTGCTCATTTATTCTATGCCGCCTTTCCGTTTGATTGACAAGGGTTTTGGTGAATTACTTCTATCTATTCAAATTGCTTATTTGTCTCCGTCGATTGCTTATCTTTTGCAAGCGGGCACATATCATAATTTGGTTGTTTTTATTTCCACGCCTCTGGTGCTGCTTGCACTAGTCATGCTCCTTACACTTGACTTCCCGTCATATACAGGCGACATGAAATATGAACGAAATACTTTACTCGCGCGTCTTGGTTGGGAACGCGCGATTCCTTTTCACCATATCCTTGTATTCGGTGCCTATGTTTTTCTGGCAGCTGCGCCGCTGTTTGGTTTTTCGCTGCGTTTGCTTTGGCCTGCTTTTCTCTCGCTTCCCTTTGGGCTTCTGCAAATTTATTGGCTTCGAAATATCTCGTTGGGCGCAAAGCCTCTTTGGAATCTATTAACTGCCAATGCAATTGCTGTCTTTGGTTTGACCGCTTATTTATTAACGTTGACTTTTTGGTTGCGATGACATATGCCTGAGTTCCTGCGATTGCTTCCTCCCGACGAAGCGCGCGCGCTTTTGCTTTCGCATCTTTCCGCACCAGTTGCGGATTCCGAGTTAGTGGATTCTGCTTCCTCTTTGGGCCGCGTGACTGCCGAAGATATGGTCGCGCCGCATCCGTTGCCGGAGTTTCCGCGCTCAACGATGGATGGTTATGCCGTCCGCGCGCGCGATACGTTTGGTGCCACGGACTCATTGCCCGCGTATTTGAATCTCGTCGGTGAAGTGCTGATGGGTGATGTACCAGCGTTTGAATTGCAAACCGGTGAATGCGCATTGATTCATACTGGCGGCATGTTGCCTGATGGCTCCGATGCAGTTGTTATGCTGGAATATGTTCAATCGGCGCGGACGAATGAAATGGAAATTATGCGCGCAGTCGCCGAAGGTGAGAACGTGATCTGCGTTGGCGAGGATGTGAGTCAAGGAGCGGTTGTTCTGTCAAAGGGTCGAATGATGCGCCCTGCCGAGATTGGCGGATTGATGGCGTTGGGAATTGTTCAAATAAAAGTTGTCAGAAAGATTCGCGTCGGTATTATTTCATCCGGCGATGAAGTTGTTGATCCAAGTCAACAGCCGCGGCGCGGGCAAGTTCGCGATGTCAATGCGTATACGTTATCATCGTTGGTGATGAAGTCCGGTGGCGAAGCGGTGCTTTATGGAATAGTGCCGGATAAGTTGTCGGCGTTGAAAGAGATGGCGGCGCGTGCATTGATAGAATGTGATATGGTGTTGATTACAGCGGGTTCATCGGCGAGCACGCGCGATATGACCGCCGAAGTGATTGGGTCGCTGGGCGCGCCCGGCGTGCTGGTGCATGGCATCAACACGCGCCCCGGCAAGCCGACGATTCTCGGCGCGTGCAATGGCAAGGCGGTGATTGGATTGCCCGGTAATCCCGTCAGCGCGCTGGTGAATGGATATTTGTTTGTCGTGCCGGTGATTGAAAAATTGTTGGGCTTGCCAAGTGATAAGCCGCGTGCATCAGTGATGGCGCGCTTGACGGTAAACATTGCTTCGCAAGCTGGAAGGGAAGATTGGATACCTGTAAAGTTGCATCGCTCCGAGCGAGGCGAAGTGCAGTCGAAGAGTGATGCCTATGACGCAGAACCCATATTTGGCAAAAGCAATTTGATCTTCACTCTTGCCGCCGCAGATGGATTACTTCGCATTCCGCCGGATGCAACCGGCGTCAGCGCGGGAGAAATGGTGGAAGTGGCGCTATTATGAGTCTTTATCTCCATGATATTCCTCTTCCCGAAGCGCAGTCTCGCCTCGAAGCCGCGTTGAAAGACGCGGATCTTTGGCGCGTGCTCGGCGCAGAATCGATTCCTCTAGATGAAAACGCGTTAGGACGCGTTTTAGCCGAATCCATTTGGGCGAAGATTTCATCGCCGAATTATCATGCCTCGGCGATGGATGGTTTCGCAGTGCGCGCCATTATAACAACAGGTGCGTTGCCTTCGGCTCCATTGAATCTTGAAATTGGTCCCGATGCGGAATATGTGGATACCGGCGATCCGTTGCCGGAATGGGCGGACGCGGTGATTCCCATCGAGAATGTCGAATCATTGGATGAGCGCGGCGAGATCACGCATGATATTCGCAAACCGAAAACGATTCGGATTCGCGCGGCGGTCCCACCATGGAGTCATGTGCGCCCGCTGGGTGAGGACATTGTCGCGACACAATTAATTTTGCCGGCGGGTCATATCTTGCGCCCGGTTGACTTGGGTGCAATTGCCGCGTCGGGTTATGACGAAATCAAAGTGTCTCGCAAACCGCGCGTTGCCATTTTGCCAACTGGCACGGAACTTGTTCCGATTGGATCGAAATTAAAGTCAGGCGATATTCTTGAATACAACTCGCTGGTGCTGGCGGCGCAGATCAAATCCATGGGCGGCGAGCCAACACGTTTTCCGATCACGAAAGATGATTTCGATTTAATTTGTCAGCGCGTGATGGAAGCCGCACAGAATCACGATTTGATTTTATTGAATGCGGGTTCGTCGGCGGGTGCAGAAGATTTTTCAGCGAAAGTAGTTGAGAAACTTGGGTCGCTTCTGGTTCATGGAGTTGCAGTGCGTCCGGGACATCCTGTAATACTTGGAACGGTAAATCGAGAATCAGCAAATCAACATTTGATCCCCATCATTGGTGTTCCTGGCTTTCCCGTCTCTGCCGCGCTGACGATTGAAATTTTTGTCGAGCCGTTGATTGCTAAATGGTTGGGACGAAAACCAGACGAGCTTCCAATTGAAACTGCACAATTGACTCGCAAAATCAATTCACCTGCCGGCGATGAAGACTATGTGCGTGTGGCAGTTGGCAAGGTTGGTGATAAACTTCTCGCCGCGCCACTTTCGCGCGGGGCTGGAGTTATTACCTCATTGGTCCAAGCGGATGGACTTGTGATTCTTCCGCCCGGTATTCAAGGTGTTGAAGCCGGGGAAAAAGTTCAGGTTCATCTTTATCGAAGCAGGTCTGAGCTTGAGCGCACGATCTTTTGTATTGGCTCGCATGATTTGACTCTTGATCTGCTCGCACAATTTCTTGCGGAAGAGGATCGCCGCTTTGTCTCCGCAAATGTCGGCTCGCAAGGCGGACTGGTTGCGCTTCGCCGCAGAGAGGCGCATTTGGCGGGCTCGCATTTGTTTGATCCGCAAACCGGCGAATTCAACATCTCGTATATTCGTCAATATATGCCAGGTATTCCGGTTAAGGTGGTTGCGCTGGCTCGACGCGAGCAAGGTTTGTTATTGAAGCGCGGAAACCCAAAGGGAATAAAAAGTTTGGATGATCTTAGACACTCTGCAATCCGGTTCGTGAACCGGCAGCGCGGTGCCGGTACGCGTGTCTTGTTGGATTATCACTTGAACTTAATGGGGATTTCTCCTGAATTGATTCAAGGGTACAATCAAGAGGAATATACTCATTTGGGCGTGGCTGCGGCAGTTGCTTCTGGTCGTGCAGATTGCGGACTTGGTATCGCTGCTGCGGCGCATGCACTTGACTTGGATTTTATCCCCTTGTTTCAAGAACGCTACGACCTTGTTTTTCCAAAGGAATATGCGGATGATGAATTGCTAGCGCCGCTCTTTGGGCTTTTGAGTGGGCGCGAGTTTCGAGAAGCTGTTTCTAAACTGAAAGGATATGATGTGTCCGTGATGGGCACGGTGATTCTGGAGGATGAATGAATGAAGCATTGATCATTGATGATAATCGTTCGACGGCGGATGCGTTGCATCAAATGTTAACTGTGCTGGATGTGTCTGCACGCGTGGCGTACGGTGCCAGTCCGGCCATCACGTTGTTGAGTAGTTTTACACCTGGACTGATTCTCCTTGATATCAATATGCCTGGCGTGGACGGTTTGGAAATCCTTGCTTATTTGCGTCGCGAACCGCGGCTTGCTCCTGTTCCGGTGATTGTCATTACTTCGGATGATCAACCCGAAACGCGCGCCCGCGTAATGAAGGGCGGTGCGAACGCCATGATCATTAAACCTGCTACGTTGGAAGCTTTGGAAGAAGATCTAAAAAAGCTTGGTATCCTTAAATAACGCGACAACTTTAGACCTTGAAATTGATTGTCACTTCAACCAGGCTACTTACTGACGTCCATATGGCGGTCTCGATTATTGCGTTTATCCGTATACTGAAATAGATTCTGAAAGGAGATTACTGTTATGACTATCTCATCTGGAATACCTGCCCCTGAGTTCGAATTATTGGATGATACGAATACCTTGCATCGCTTATCAGACTTCAAGGGTTATCCTGTGATTTTATATTTTTATCCGGCAGACGATACATCGGGATGCACCAAGGAAGCTTGTGGTTTTCGGGATGATTATTCCGCATATCAAAAGGCGAAAGTGACGATTCTTGGAATTAGCCCCGATTCCGTTAAGTCTCATATTAAATTCAAAGTGAAATATCAATTGCCATTTCCATTGCTTGCTGATGAAAATCACCGCGTATGTAATGCATATGGTGTTTGGGGATCGAAAAAATTAATGGGGCGCGAATACGAAGGTGTTCTCCGTACTACATTTTTGATTGACGCCCGCGGTCAGATTGTGCGTGTCTTTGAGGATGTGCATCCTGCAGAGCATAGTGCGGAAGTGCTTGAGGCTTTGAAGAATTTGAATTTAATGGATCAACTAAAAACCCAGAATTGAAGCGATAATTCTTTTCCAAATCGGAAGAAAATGTCAGAATAATCGTGACAAATTTGAGAAAATTTGGTACATTAAGTGTCTCGCCTTATCCGGCGGAGTTTATTTGTATCAGTAATTTTTCGAGACACCAGTTTTATTTTTGAGATTATTGCCCCTTGTTTTGCGGCAGGCGTTTGTCGTGGAACAAGGGGAAAGCGCGCCAAGACGGAACGCGTGAAACCAAAATTCAGGAGAGAGAATATATGCGACATTATGTGATTGCCGGTGTGCTGGTGATTGTACTGTCCGTAGCAACGTATGCCGGGTTGATGGCGATACATCTAATGCCTGTCGAAGCCAGCGCACAATCTATACCGATCGACCATCTATGGAATATCGAGATTGCCATTATTTCGTTTCTCTTTGCGCTGATCATGGTTCCTCTGATTTACAGCCTGATTGTGTTTCGCAGGAGAAAAGGGGATAAATCGGATGGCGAGTACATTGTAGGAAATAATACGCTTGAAATTACCTGGACGATCATCCCTTTAATAACGGTTCTTATCCTCGCCTATATGGGCACGTATACGCTAGGAGACGTGTTGGCAGTGGATCCAAGTGCTTTGGTAATTAATGTGACTGCCCGTCAATGGGAATGGTCGTTTACCTACCCGGAAGGATTTACATCCAAGGAATTGCATTTGGTGATCAACCAGCCGGTCGTCTTGGATATGCAATCAACGGATGTGATCCATTCATTTTGGGTTCCTCAATTTCGGATCAAGCAGGACGTGTTGCCAGGTCGCATCACAACGGAGCGCATCACACCGATTCTGATTGGGAGCTACACCGCGATGTGTGCTCAATTATGTGGGACTGGCCATTCGTATATGACGGCTCCAGTCATTGTATCTACGCAGACAGATTACGATGTATGGATTCAAGGGCAGGTCGCAGCTGCGGCTGCCGCTGCTCAAACTCCGGTGGGACGCGGACAGCAATTGGTCGCGCAAAACGGTTGCACAAGTTGTCACTCCGTGGATGGCAGTAGCACCGGGATTGCGCCGACATGGAAAGGGCTCTATCAGTCGAAGGTCAAACTCTCTGGTGGAACCACTGTTGCACCCGGAACTGTTGTAACAGCGGATCAGGCTTATCTAATGGAATCGATTGTTAATCCCAGCGCCAAGATTGTGAATGGCTTTCAGGACAACGTGATGCCTAAAACTTTTGGGACCTCCTTAACCCAATCGCAGATTAGCGATATTGTTGCTTATATCGAATCATTGAAGTAATTGTGCGGAGAACAACATGAAAAAATTCTTTACATCGGCTTTGATACGCGGTTTGCTCTGGCAATTCATTGGGTGGATCGTTGGCGCACTTTTCCTGACGGGCATTCGTGTACTGATGGGTTTGAATCCATTCGTCACAGGTCAATATTTCTTTACAGAGCCGGCTTGGGTATTTGGCGCGCTGGTTGGTGCGATTTCCTATGTGGTCAGCACAGGCGCAGTGACGGATTGGTTCAAATGGGCTAAAGGTGAAGAAGTTCCTGAGCATCGTGAAGATCCGCCCGGTTGGGAAAAATATTTGAACGTTTCTCTGGATCATAAAGTAATTGGTGTGCAGTATACAGTTACTGCGTTGTTTTTACTTTGCGTTGGTGGCTTATTCGCTTTGATCTTCCGTACTGAATTGGCACATTCGGGTTTGCAATTTCTCACGCTGCAAGAATACAACACCTTTATGAGTTTGCACGGCATCGTGATGATCATCGGCATTTTGTTAGG
>Ga0335079_10003582_pt1 | contig 17901 bp, 10 predicted proteins | sample Lox_Sample_33_FD_206719 | JGI IMG/M metagenome (GOLD analysis project Ga0335079, IMG submission 206719) | Soil microbial communities from Loxahatchee National Wildlife Refuge, Florida, United States - Lox_Sample_3.3 | ecosystem: Environmental > Terrestrial > Soil > Wetlands | place: USA... | reverse complement strand
TGATGAGGTTCATCGCGTAGTGAACCACTTTCGGGTCAATCGGACCCGCACCGTAGCTATCCCAATTGTGCGGGAGTGTAAACAGATCGACGAAGCCTTGCATGAGTGGATCGAACCAGGCAGGAAGAGGCTGACCGTAATCCTGCCATTCAACCTGGTACTCTTGGCCGCGAGAGTAATACTTGCGTTGCCGGCGTATCAGAACTGGTTGCTGAAACACGCTGACCAAGAGGCGGTCACCACTGGAAAAATAGTCCAGGTAGGCAGCCGAAGCGCTCGTCGCCAAAATCCCGCGATCTTGAACCGTGAGTTCAGCGGTTCCCAATGCTGGCATCGTTCTTGATCCTCCAAATGTTGTGCATTGAATTGGTGGTAAGCCTTTTGAACGTTGTTACGATCCACTCCCGGCCGACGTCGAAAAAATCGACCGCGTCGCCAACCTGCCCGCGAGCAGTCAGGTGCAGCAAGTACATCGGGCGATTATCGGAGGTTCTGATCGCTGGCTGCAGGTCGACGTGGAGCCGCCCGATCGGTTTTCCGTCCTTATCCGGAATGACGAACCGGACGTGCAAACGCAAATCCTCCGCTGGTCCAGGAGGCATGAGATCCGTCGAGTGCCAAAATGTAAAGAGTTTATCCACCTGGCCGTAGTGCTCCCACCCCTCGCCGGCGAGGATGTGGTTCACATACGTCACTTCACATTGATTGACGTGCGGGGTGCCGAGTTGGTTTTTCTCCAGGAAAGCGAGAAAGATCCCGTAGTCCCTATCAAAGTGCGGGCGAATGGTCTCGTCGTAGTGGGGATATCTGTGGCTCTCCCCTTCCTTGCGCCAGTTCTTCACGAATCTGTCGTTCTGAACCTGGATCATCTCGCTCCCCTGATCGTTGGCGAACCAGATTCGCGGTATAGGAAAACTCTCCACAGCCTGGAACTTGAGACCGACCCGAGCGACTGGCGTTTCCGGAAACTGCTCGATCACGGGTTCGAGCGGCGGACGCTCCTCGGTCTTGGGGAAGGCAGCGCGGTATTCATTCCAAAGGAGTCCGAGATGCGCCGCCTGGACCAATGGCAACGGATCGAACTGCACAGACAAAACGGTTTCGACGACCGGTGGGTTATCGAAATCCGGCAGATGCTTTGGACGGGACGACACCGTACTCTGCCTTTTCAAAGCATTTTCCACAAAGTATGTTCTACAGTTGACGAAGATTGTATTTTAGCCGAGCGTCCCGCGTCAACGCTCTTTTTCAGGGCCCGGGGCAGATCACCCTTCTTTAGATTAGTCGATTTCGCAGGCGCATCGTGCCGAAGAACTGCCGTGAGCAAAGCGCGGAAGCCGTCGGCTCGCAACTCAATCTGCGCAGGGGCGCGTGGCGGGAGGGGGATTTTTCCTTGCCTTCTGGATTGCGGGCCTGTGCAAAGATTCAGCGGGTTGGTCGCGTCCTACTGCACAACCGCTGTCTGCTTCTCGCCAACGCCGGCCAGTCGCTCCTGGATCAGACGCGTGAGTTCTTCCTGGCGAGTGAGTTGGATCTTCGTGTATTCCTCGGTCATGCGGACCGTGCTGTGGCCGGCGATCTTCGACGCCTCAATGCTCGACCCACCCACTTCCTGCCGCCACGTGATATTGGCGCGTCGGAAGGAGTGCGGACCCAGACCTGGGAAATCGCAGCCCTCGGCGACCGCCGCCCGCTTTAGTGCCTGCCGCACGCCGGAATCCCACAACGGGAGTCCGCTGCCATCCGTCCGGACGAAGACCCAGTTGTCCGCCTTCGCGTTATCCGCCGCAGCCTTCGCGCGGTAGCGGTCGCCCAGGTATCCCAACGTGAGCGGTCGTTTACTGGTCTTTGACTTCGGATCGTCGATGTCGCCGCGCCAATAGCGCTGCGCGATGCGTAGGATACCAGTCTGGAGGTCGACGTGGCACCACTTGAGCCCGAGAATTTCGGAGATCCGCGCGCCGGTGGCGATTGCGGTTTCCAACACCAGCAGGTTGGGATCGCTCAGCCGCGCCAATACCTTCACCGTCTCCTCTTCCGTCAGAATTCGTTCGGGCCTCACGCTCCACTTCTCGCCAATCTTGACGCGGGAAATTGGGTTGCGGCGCCCCTCGGGCCAGTAGCCCCACTCCTCGGCTTTGGTGTAGATGCCGGACATGATGCCGCGCAGGTCGTTCATCATGTGCCAGGAGTCGCAGGTCGTGAACAGCCACTGCTGGACCTCGTCGGGCTTGATCTCGCACAGACGCCGGTCGCCCCACTGCGGAACGAGGCGCTGCTCGAGGTGGATGATGTACTTGTCGCGCGTCGGCTTCGCCAGCAGGAAGCGCCCGGCGGCTTCCGCTTCGACGTGCGCGGCCCGGTACTTTTCGACCATCTTGCTGAACAGGACCAACCCGTCAGCGACCTTCTCCTGGATGGTGGGCTTGTTGATCGTAGCCAAGAATTTGTCGCGCGCAATTTCCGCCTGCTTCTTCGAGAGCCTATCGTCGCCCTTGCTCGGGCCGACGGTATGAAACTTCCGGACGGACTTCGTCGTGCCGTCCTTTTGCAGGATGTCTTCCCAAAAGCGGAAATACCAGTACGAACCTCCGCGGTCGGTTCTCTCGTGAACTCCGGGATGCTGAATCCGTATTTTCAACTGCAAACCTCCAGTTAGCGCCTGAAGGTTACCGTCGTGTGGAAGCATTAAGCAAGTCTCATCGCCTCAATTACTTAGCGTCAAATCATGGCCGCCAGCGGAGATTCTTTCTGGCAGACGTAAAGCGTGTGCCGGGCGCGCGTCATGCCGACGTAGAAAAGCCGGATCACTGAGTCTCTTTGCGGTCCGTGCTTTCGGTAGGCGGCGTCACCGGCTGGGCTAACGTCCGGAAACAGAAAGACCACATCCGCCTCGCCGCCTTTTACCGAGTGGATGGTTCCCACGATTACCCGAGGTGATTCCTTGAGCGCGTCTGGTCCGCCGGCCAACGCCGTTGTGATCGGAAACTGCACACGCGCATGGAACTCCGGTGCGACGCGCCGGGCCCACCACTGGACCAATTGCCGGGGATCGGCGGAAGCTGCCGACAGAGCCTCAAACGCGGCGGACTCGAACAGTTCGTTGAGCCGCTCTGTGGTCACCGGGAGGGAATCGTCGGATGCCTCGATTAGCTCCTTGGCTCCGGTCCGCAGAGTGCCCTTTGGATTGAGCCACTCGGCCCACAGCTTGAGGTCGCCGTGCGTCCACGGCTGGTGGTCCAGCAGGGACAGAATCCGATTCGTCGAGGATCCTGTTCGTCCACGCCGGAGTGGATTCCAGAAGCCGGCGGATTTCCTGTACGGGTTGTGAAACGGGATGCCCCATTGCCGCAGCACTGCGATGGCCGGATGCAACATATAGGAACACGACGCCAGCAGCATCACCTTCTGTCCGTTCTCGAGGTGCTGCATGATCGTCTTGAGAATCCAATACTCGGGCGATTTGTAGCCGCCCCGCGAAATGTCCACGCACATCCCGTCTTCGGGCCGCGGATTGTAGGCTTTCTCCTGCCTGCGGGTCACTTGATGGATCAACCGGGTTGCCCGCGCATGAACGGTGCGCGGCACGCGGTGACTTTCCTTGAGGAAGATCTTGTGGTCCTCAGGAATTTCAGGGTCCAACACCGCGTCCGGCGTCGCGCCGCACCAGTAGTAGATGGTCTGGTCGTCGTCGGCCGCAACGATGAAGTACTGCGCGTTCTCTCCCCACCTTCGCACCAAGGCTAACTGCATGGGGTTGAGGTCTTGCGCTTCGTCGGCGAAGACTACATCCGGCCTCTTCGGCGCGATGCGAATCTCCCGCGCGGCGGTGTCGATGAGGTCGCAGAAGTCCATAAGCCGATTCGCAGTCTTGTAGCAGTTCCATTTGGCGGCGAATTCCCGAAGCGCTGTCGGCCAGAGTTCTACGGATCGCATCATTCCCCGAGACCGATTCAACTCGGCCAGCCAGTAGTCACCTCCTCGCACCTCGTCGATGAGATCCTCGTCAGATTCTTCGCCGTCCAGTTTCCGCTCTTTTTTTGCGGGAGTGATCCGTAGGTGGGGGTTGTCCCGGTTCCACTCCTCCACGAAAACTTCAGCGATTCTGGGGCGGCCCAGCGCGTGCCAGCAGTGGGAGTGCAGTGTTCCAACCCGGTCGGAACTGACTGGAAGATCCTGCCCAGCAAGTTCCGCAGCCGCCGCGCGTGAAAAGCTCGTCACCAGCACGGAATCCTTACCGAAACGCTGGACGGCGCGGCGGATCTGCCGGGTTAAGTTGGTGGTCTTCCCGGTGCCGGGCGGTCCGAAGATGCGGTACTCCGCGGTGATGGAGTGATCGCGATGGCCAATTGCACTGAGAGCTTCTTCGATGTCAGGATGGTCTGCCATCGCTTGTCTCCTCTCTGGCTCCGATCTGGGCCTCGGGCGCGAACTCACTTGATGGCAGCAGCCACCGGCTCTGGTCCCGCAACCGCGTCCGCTTGAGCCTGGTGCTCGATGCGCCGAGAGCTGACAGCATCGCAGTCACCTCTTTGATCGCGCGATTCTCGCCCCACGCTTTGTTGATGTGCTGCTGCAGGTCGTGCGAGCAAATCGCGACCTGTCCTTCGTAGACTGTAGGCTTGAAGCGCGTCTGGTAGGGATGATCCTGCTCCGCGTCAATGAATGGCGTCTCGGAGAGATACCGTTCTACGTACAGCTTCGCGGCTCCCACAAGCTTTGATTCGTCGCCGCCGTCTTCGACTGTCAAGGCATTCAGGATCATCTGAGCGACGCGATCCCAGACCTTCGGAGGAATTCTCGGCACCAAATGATCGACCGCACTCGCGATCTTCATGCGGAAGCTCTGTTGCCCGACGAGTTTGTCAACGCTGGGGAACCCGATCTTGGTGGCTTCGAGTTCCAGCCGGTAGGTTGGCTCCTGGCCGTCGATCTTGACGATGCGGAGTACGCGGACGCCAATAGCGTTTGAGATCTGCTCACACAGTAATGCCCGCGCGGTTGGAGAGTCCGGCTTCAGTCGTGGCGATAGATTGCCACCTTCCTCACCAGGGCCCTCGAAGGATCTGGCGGGCCCCGGGTTGTCGGTTCGCTTGGATGCTTTTGAAATGGTCCGCTGGAAGTAATCAAGGCGCGTTCGTTGCTGCTTGCCGTGGATTCTCCGGTGGTGGATCATCAGGTCGATGACCTGCTGTTCGGACAGACGTGTATCCAAGCCAAAGTTGGCAAGCGCCAAGTCATAACCGGACTGGGACTGGTCTTTGAGGTCGTCGCGCTGGCGTAGCCAGGTCTTCTTAAAGCGCGGGTCGGCCATGTACTGATTGAGAAGATCTTCCGGCACGACCGCGTTCGGGTTAATGGATAGCGGCTTTTCGGCAGACTCCTCTTTCCAGGCCCGGCTGGTACGTTCCTGTTCTTCCGCTTTCGGTATTCCCTGACCCTCAAGGCATTCCACAAAATCGCTCGGATTGTACCGGCGGCCAGTCTGCGAGTGGATTGAGACGGGCTTCAGATTCGCCGGATCTTTACAGTTTTGGGTTCCGGGTACCCGGAGAACTCGGGCGAGATCCGCGAGACGATCAAACGCCCAGCCGCGTGCCGCGGCATTGGCGCGAAGCAGGGATTGCCAACGAAGCGCGAGATTTCCGGCGTCACGGCGCTCCTCTTCCGACTCGAAGATCAGCGGCTCGCGAAAAAGCCACCAGGCGTGTACGCCGTTGCCGGTCCGAACGACGAACGAGGGCGGTAAGTGTTCCGGTAGGATCTGCAGTGCATCGTCGACGGTGGCTGGCAGTGCTGTCTTCGAATGCGCTTCTGACTTCAAGTCAAGATCAGCCCACAAACCGAAAATGCCGGCGACTTCATTCGATGGGCAGCGCCGGGTGGCACCATGATCTTGGCCGGAGAGGCCCACGCCGACATAGAGATCCCGCTCGCGCAGCGATTCCGCGAACTTTATGGCGGTGTCGATGTTCTGGAACCAGTGTGATCGCTTCTCTGGAAGCGTCCAGAGCAATAGGTACAGTTCATCCGGCTTGCTGGCGGACAGCGCTTCGAGAAAGATGCGTGCTTCAGACGGCACCGGCGCTGCATCCATGACGCTCACGGCTCAAGCCTCAATCCCGACCGCGCGCGCGACGGCGTAGGCAACAGCGCCGGGAACGGATGTTCCGCGTGCTTCACCCACAGCGCCATTGATGCGGACCTGGACGTGGATACTGCCGTTGTCCTCGCCGCAGATGCTGTACGCCTGCGGCGCAGCCTCCTGTAGAAGCCGAAAGGCGTCGTCGAGCTTGTCGGCCGGTTGAAATCGCCAGCGCGGCATCCAACCGCGGTTTCCCATCATGAACCTGTCTGGGCCGACGGTCCAGCCCATGACGCGTTCGGCAAGCACAGCCGTTAGCTGATCGTTCGACACTGGGCGGCCTCCCTTGTCTTTGCGGAGGCCACCGCTGGGGCAGACACGTTGGCGCGACCGTCAACGTACGCCTGGAGGTCCGTTTCGGAGATTCTGATCGTACGGCTACCGATGCGCGATGCGCGAAGTTCGCCGTCCGCTATCAACTTCCGGACTGTTGAACTGGCGCACTGCAGTCTGATGCTCACTTGCGCGACGGAAAGTAGTTTTGAAACCGGCATGTTCCTGTGCTCGATTCTGATTTTCAGGGCGATCAGGACGGTCAAAACATTGCCCGTTGGTTATGTCATTGTGAGCGGCGAATTTTCGGGGATTGACGGGCGATTAGGGCAAGAACGGGCTGCCCGTTTTGACTGATGGAAGCGATTGGAAATATTGGACCGAGGCAGAGTTACTTTGCCCGTTTTTGCCCGTTCGTTAGTTTTGGCTTGCCCGTTTTTTTGAGACCTCGCGCGACAGCGGATAGCCCTTAGCATTTCTGATGCGGTCGAGGCAGCGTTTGGCAGCTTCGCCCCCTGGTTCCAGTCCTTCGGCGCGCAGGGGTTTTTTCACGGTCGTGTCCCTCATGATCTCGGCGTTTGTAAGACTGTTGAATCTCTCCCTGCCGATGGCGTCGTGAACGCGCGCATCGCGATCGGATAGTGGCTGGCCACCCTTTTGCGCTGCAATGGGACTCTTTCCGCCGACCACTGGCACGGCTGCGCGGATGACGGATTCAACGGCGGCGAGGCGCAGTGCAGCCCGGTCGTGGGACAACTCATCCGCTAATTCCTGCATCGCCAAGTTGAGCGTATGTTTGCCATCCTGATCCGCCAGCCGGTCGTCACAACCTTCAATGACGCCTTTGGCCACAAGTGCCGTTCGAACGTCGGCCGTACCTGGCGATTTTGGGGTGGAGATGTCCAACAGGCCGCCGAGCTGGAGATCTACAGCCGCAAACAGACAACGTTGCCACTCCTCAGTGCGTTCCGCATCGTAGCTCTTTTTGAGGAACTTGGAGATCCACTGCACAACCTGATCCCTGATTTGGGTGTCTCCAACGGCTTTCGTTCCCAGGACGACGCCAAGAACGCCGACGGCATCGGAACAAAACGCCGCCGGCAATTCGTCAATCACAACTCCACGGCCCGCCTGCCGCCGGAGACCTTTCTTTAAGACCTCAATCTCGCCTGCCGCCAGGAGGCCAGCGTCTGCGCCGAAACCCAAAATAGCCACCGCGTGAAAATCTTGCCGCGCGCCCTCCCTGGTGGCCGCTTCGCGAACAAGCGAAACGAATTCAGAGTCCTGGTTGGCGTCACGCAGTAACCACGCACCGAATGCTCTGCTTAGCTCCGTGCGGCTCTCTTCGGACACACGTCTCCGCAGAGCCGCACGGGCATCCGCCAGCAGAAACTCTGACGTAGTGGTCACAGAAACCATCTACCCTTTCCGATGCGGCCCAACATTACATCTGGGTTCCATCGGTCCGTGAGCGACAGGTTGCCAAGCGCATTCGCGATCAGATCGGAATACTGGATCGTCACTGGAACTGACGCTGGGAGAAACGTCCGCCAAGAGTGACAGGCAAATGTGAACACCTGTCTGGTCAAGTAGGTCATATCGGTAAAGGTGGAGTCCCGGTGTAGACTCAGGAACACCGGGTGAGGCGTGCCATCTTCGGGCCGCTTCACCTCTCGCGGACCGGTGAGCGATAGCAGCACTTCTCGTTTCCCAAGTTCCAGGTAACGGCCTCTCTCGGGCGCATAGACTCCTTTAGTGCGCCTGGTTTCGTAGTCGAAAGCGCCACTCTGGCTCCGGTCGAAAAGGATGTACGGATGCTCGTCGCTCAGTTGAACGAATGCGTACTCGACGTCATAGTCCCCGAGTTCCTTCAAAAGCCCTTTGATCGACTGCACCTCCTCGCCGCTGAATTTCTTGAATCTTGCGTGGAACACCAAGCGGACATGATCCCTCGGCTGCCAATTCATATCCTGGCGCACTTTCAGAATGGCGGCCCGGAGTGTTTCGAGTAGGGCCGCCTGGTATTCATCCATGGAGACCGCCTTCGAAGAATTGGACAGATGGTAGTTGCCGTCTCCGCTGAAGATGGTCGTAATTCCGACGAACCGCTCCCGCTTACCGAGCCGACTCTCCCCGATGTTGGCGCTGCCGAGGCCGATCACGAGTTCGTGGGCAATCGTGGGATTTGCTTTGAGGAGCCACGGAATCCCATTCAGCTTGGCGTAGCTCGCCAGGCCCATGTTGTTGAGCACGTAAATGAGTTCGTTGTCAGGCTTCCGAGTTGTTTCAATTTCGAATTCCTGAACCGGAATCTGGAGCGTGTGGAAACTGGCCTTGCTGGCGAAGTACGGATTCGCCTTTGGGGCCAGCTCATGGAATGGTTCTTCTATCTGAACGAACGCCAGGTCAAATTTCTGCCCGGAGCCGTGTTTCTCCAGAGCGTTTTGGCAGGCCTTTCGATACGAATCAACCGAGTTGCCATCCGTGAGGAAGAATTCGTATTGGATGTCCTGCAGCGCATACTTCCGGCGGAAGCCTTTCTCGAAGTAGTTTGTTTGACGCTTCGGTGGCCGACTCCGATCGCGCGCTGGCGGCGGCGGTGGCAGTTTGATGCCTTGATCGAATTTGTGCAGGAACTGCTCCACCTGCCCTTTCATCGATTGCTGGCACACCACACAAATTCGCGGCTGGTTCGGCGTGAAGACTTGGGTCGTATACGGTCCGTGCTCCGTCAGGCCCCTGTCATGCCATGTGTCCGTCTTCGAGCCAGTCTGGTTGAAGACATAGGTTGGCCGCGGCGCAGATTCAAGACGCGGAAACAACGCACTGGCGCTGTCGAGAAGGGGACCGAACGTAAACGGCACGCCGGGTGCCATCTCGTGCTGCTGACTTCCGAAGAAGCCGACAATCGTCTTGATACGATCCAATCGAGTGGGACCATGCCTCAAAGCGGCTTGTTTCGCCCGGAGGACTTCGACGACCTTCGGCGTACGTTCTGCGAACACGTGCCGGAGGCAGGCGTCGAACGATTGACTCCAGGGCCACACCTCGCTCGCTTCGACACTTTCGATGCCATCACGCGAATCCGTCAGGCGAACTCGTGAGCCTTCCCGCGATTTGACGCAGCCGACCAGTTCGAGAGATGGTGCGATTCGGACATCGTCGCTGGGTACGCGCCTACGCACGTAAGCTCCCTCAAGGGATAAGCCGTCGTCCATCAGCTCGCGGACCGTCCGGTCGATCATCCGGGTCGTGCGCACGTCCACCACGGCGGCGATCAATGGTTCCTGCCTGAAGAAGTAAACAGGGCGGATCGCCACTTCATACAGAAGTCGAACGCCAAGCCAGTCCGGCGGCGAAATCCCAGGAAGCTGCCGCAGGAGGTCGTCACGGGCAATGAACCGCATCGGCTCGTAGCTCAATACGGTACGTCCCATTCCGGCCAGGTAGGTCAGCAAGGCGTTCCGCACCAGCGCTGCGGTCAATTTCAAGTTTTCCGTCAACCGGATCGTCTTTGGCTTTCCGATCAGAGCAGCATTGGCGGTTACGGAAACAGCCAGGATGCTGTCTGATCCGTCCCTGCGAAAAACGTGAGTCCCGTTGTGCTCGCGTCGAAGTTGCTCCAGAACCTGCTCGCCGTCCTTGCCATAGGGCAAGAGTCCGACGGTCAACTCGGCGTCCGCAAAACGGACGGGTGAAAAGTTCAAAACCTGCGTCGCCACCGGCGTACGCGATTTCTCCATCTCTTCAACTTCAGAACAGTTATTCAACATTTTGTTTGACCATCGCGGCCGGCCCGTGGTATAAAAACACTAAGAGCGTAGGTCGCAATCATGACCCCTCGCTCGGTGTTGCCCTCTGGCCTGAGAAACCGTGGCACCACGAAAACCGTAAAGATTTGGCGGGCCGCTTAGCGGCGGCCCATGTAGTCTACCGCTCCCACCTCTCTCTAAATAAGAATCTCTCCCCGAGTAATGAGCTAAACGGGAAGGCTGTGCAGTCTACATTATAATCGAGTCCAGTGAACTGTGCTATGCAAAAATCAGTTCACTGCACTGTGCTATAAAGAAACTGATGGCCAAGGCCGCTGATAGCTTCTCGACGGGCGACGCAGTCCGGATCACCGGCGTCTCTTTCCGGAACATCGATTACTGGGCCCGCACCAAGTTCATCGCGCCGAGCATTGCGGAAGCCCAGGGCACCGGCACAGAACGCCGATACTCGTTCTCCGACCTGTTGGCACTCCGCGTCGCCAGAGAGCTGAGGGAAGCGGGCGTGTCAACGCAAAAACTCCGGCGGGTTGTGGAGTTTCTGCGGACTCGAAAGACTTTGACTACCCATCCGCTCGCCGAATGCCGCCTGATCATCACTGGCACGGATGTTCACGTAGCGACGAGTCCTGAAAAAATAATGAGCGTGCTGCGAACGCCGGGCCAGACTTCCTTCGCCTTCGTCTTCGATCTCGCACGAACAGTAGACGAGATGAAGGAGGAGATAGGGGGCAGCGAACGAAAGCCTCCTGCTCGTGCGTCTCTCCCACCCGCACGAGCGCGTGCAGCCCGGCGCGCCGTCTAAGGGCTTTCACGTCGAAGATCAGCTTTCCGGGCAAGCGCTCGGCTCTGTAGGCGCGCCCCATTGTTCCGTGAGCGGCTCCGCTGAACCCCTTCCTTCTCCCCGCAACAGGGTAAAATCGTTGGGTTGTTCGGAAAATAAATGGCGAAGAACAAGAAGGCTAAGGCTCCGGCCGACGGCGGCCTCAATGCGGTAACCGACTACCGGTTCCCAGAGGCGACGCGGAAGAACAATCCGCCTGCCAAAATCGCAGCCGAAGGCTACGTTCCGCTGATTCCGAAAGCCGAGTACACGTACAGCCCGCGGCGCCCACCGGAACTCCGTTTCGATCCCACGGGCCGCCGCGACGAGCTGCCCGAGTTGCTGGCCAAGGCAACGAAGCACAAGTTGTCCGAGGCGGAAGCGTGGGCGCTGGCCGAAGCGCTTCGCGTTCAAGAGCCGTGGCTGGAGTGGGCCGGAAAGCGGGAGGCGAAGCGGTTCGCCGTTGACCCGGTCGCGCTGCATATCCACGAGCGGGTAAGCGCGCAGGCAATCCTGAAGGTAGCTGCGCGCGAGGACGTGAACCGCTCACTCTTCGCCGACCCGGAGCAGGAGTACAACGAGGCCGTCCAGTTCTACAAGCACGATGTGGACTGGTCGAACCGCCTCATCCTGGGCGACAGCCTCCAGGTCATGTCATCGTTGGCCCGGCGCGAAGACTTGGCGGGTAAGGTCCAAATGATCTATATCGACCCGCCCTACGGAATCAAGTTCGGGAGCAATTTCCAGCCACTGATCGGCAAGCGCGAGGTCAAAGACAAAGAGACGGACCTCACGCGGGAACCGGAGATGGTTAGAGCGTATCGAGACACATGGACCCTCGGCGTGCATTCGTACCTGAGCTACCTACGGGAGCGTCTTGTTGTGGCTCGCGACCTCCTGGCGGACTCCGGCAGCATTTTCCTGCAGATTGGAGATGAAAACGTTCATCGCGTTCGAAGCATGCTCGACGAGGTATTTGGATCTCAGAACTGCATCGCGATGATAGCGTTCGTCAAGACCAGCAGTTCTACGTCCGACTACATCTCCAGCGCTGCTGATTATTTGCTTTGGTACGCGAAGAAGAGAGAATCGCTAAAATATCGCCCGCTGTTCTTGCCGAAGGCACCAATGAGCACGGGTGCTGAGGCATACCGTCGGGTTCTCACACGACAAGGTGAATCGCGGCCACTCAGGGATGGCTCAGTGCAAGACGACGAGCGAGTATTCAGAGTGGACAATATCACTAGTCAAAGCATGGGCCGCGAGAAAGGCGAAGGGGCTGCTTGCTGGTTCCCCGTCAATGTTGGAGGGCGCGACTACTTACCCAACGAACGGTCGAGGTGGAAAACCAACGAAACCGGAATGCGTCGACTGCTGCAAGCAGAGCGAGTTGATGCCGGCAACGACCGGATCGGCTATATTCGCTTCCTCGACGATTTCCCAGCGTATGCGCTCAATTCAATATGGGATGATACGAGCCTATCCGGCGCAATGGACAAGGCTTATGTAGTTCAGACGGGCATAAAGGTCATCGAGCGTTGCATGCTGATGACGACGGACCCCGGCGATCTTGTACTCGATCCAACATGCGGCTCTGGCACTACGGCGTTCGTTGCGGAGCAGTGGGGACGGCGCTGGATCACCACTGACACGAGCCGAGTCGCACTTGCTATTGCGCGCCAGCGATTGCTGACGGCGACATACGACTTTTTCAAGCTCAAAGATGAGGAAGGTGGCGTAGCTGAAGGTTTTCGATATAAGACAATTCCTCACGTCAAGCTCGGGAGCATTGCACAGAATGCCAACCTTGACCCCATCTTTGCGAAACACGAACCAGTGCTGAAGCTGAAACTCGCGGCGGCTAATGCCGCGCTCGCAAGAGTTTCGGACAGACTTCGAAACGAATTGAAGGCGAGATTTGCGCTGAAGCAGAAACAAGAAGGCAAGAAGGCCATTACCGACGCTGACCGACGCAGGTGGAACCTGCCAGCGAAAGACACGCCGTGGCAGCACTGGGAGGTGCCGTTTGACGTTGATCCGGATTATCCCGCCGATCTGAAGACCGCTGTCGGCGAGTATCGCGCTGCCTGGCGGGCCAAGATGGACGACGTCAATGCGTGCATTGCCGCAAATGCCGATCAGGAAGAACTGGTGGACCAGCCTGAAGTGGATCGCAAAATTACGCGTGTGAGCGGACCTTTCACGGTAGAAGCTGTCCAACCGCCGGAGATGTCTATGGGTGATGCCATCGAGGTGAACACCGGTCAGTTCGCAGGCGAGCCAGACGAGTTGGCAGGAACTTTCGTTATCCGTGAGGTCCAGATGGGCGAGACGGCCCAAAACCTCGAAGCCTACCTGAGCAAGATGGTGGACCTGCTTCGCATGGACGGCGTCCGCTTCCCGGATAACAAGGAAAAGAAGTTCACGCGCCTGGACCCAATCTACGCTACCGGCAGTTCAGCCGGCATCCATGCCGAAGGGCGGTGGGTGAACGTCGGCGAAACCGATGAAGATCCGGAGGGCGAGGCCACGGTCGGTGTGGTGTTCGGTCCGCAGTACGGCCCCATCACCGCGAAAATGATCGAAGAGGTCATCCGGCCCGCCGCCAGGCGCTACGACGATCTGGTCTTCGCAGGGTTCAGTTTCGACGGTGCCGCACAGGCCGCGATCGACGAGGGCCACCCGAAGATGTATATCCACATCGCGCACATCCGGCCGGACGTAAATCCAGGTATGAACGGCCTGCTCAAGGAGCAACCGGGCAGCCAGTTGTTCACCGTCTTCGGCCGCCCGCGTACCACGGTGAAAGGTCCGGACGGCGACGGCATGTACACCGTCGAGATGGAAGGTGTGGACGTCTACGATCCGGTGAACAACAGCGTCGTAGACACTGGCGCGGCGAAGGTCGCGGCTTGGTTCGTGGACGGCGATTACGACGGGCGCACGTTTTGTATCACGCAGGCTTTCTTCCCGGACCGGAGCGCTTGGGAGAAGCTCAGCAAGGCGCTGGCTGGCGTCCTGGACCCAGAGCGGTTCGAGTTGTTCTCGGGCACTGTTTCCCTGCCGTTCCCCGCGGGCAAGCACAACAGCGTTGCAGTGAAGGTGATCGACCCGCGCGGCAACGAGGTGATGCGGGTGCATGCTCTCGGCGGGGACGGGAGGTAGGCGATGGCCCGCAAGAGCGGAAGCACTGTCGTCCAAGGCCAGGAGAAGCTGCCTGTGCAGCCTGTCGATCGGCCCATCCTCTGCAATCCTTACGAAGAGCCGCGCGACCACTGGATCTACGATAAGGAAACCGGAGCGGCGAGCCGCGCCGGGACCCGGCGCCCAGCGAGCTACTGGTACAAGACGGAGCGTACAGGCAGCGCGCAATTGACGCTCACCGGACTCGCGGAAGAGGAACGGGACGATCTGCCGCTCGTCAACGCTCTGCGAGAGGACGTTCGCAAATGGCGCGATGCCGGGTACCCGGGTGCCACCAACGTGACCCGCGACCTGCTTCGTCACTGGGCCCGCACCGACCGCGGACGGCGGTTGTTCTTCTGCCAGATTGAAGCCGTCGAGACAATCATCTATTTGCAGGAGATCCGGTTCCCCGGGAAGGTTGGCATTCGCGGGAATCCGAAGCTCGGCAAAGAGGACCTGAGCCGGATGCTGGTGGGGGAGCGCCCGTCATTCAGCAATCCTGCCCAGGACTTCTTTCCGCGCCTGATCGATCCGGCACAAGATGCTTCCCTGGCGCCGCTGCGCCGGATCGCCTGCAAGATGGCCACGGGCAGCGGCAAGACCGTGGTCATGTCCATGGTGGTCGCTTGGGCATTCTGCAATCGCGGCCAGAACCCCGCGACCACTCTATTTCCGAACGGGGTCCTCATCTGTTGCCCGAACCTGACTGTGAAGGAGCGATTGCAGGTGCTCCGCCCGGAGCGCGCGGACAATTACTACGAGGCGTTCGATATCGTTCCGCTCAAGTACCGCGCGCTGCTGCAGTCCGGAAAGGTGCTGGTGACGAACTGGCACCGCTTCGCGCCGGAATCTGAACATTCCGAGAACGGCAAGAGCTATGCGGTGGTGAACAAGGGGCCGGAAACGCCGGATACCTTTGCGCGCCGGGTGCTGGAAGACCTGTATGACCGGCTGCCCATCATGGTGATGAACGATGAGGGACACCACTGCTGGCGTCCCGCACCCGCCGATGAGGAGTTGACCAGCGAGGAAAGAAAGGCGCTGGAGGAGGAAGCGATCGAAGCGCGCGTCTGGCTGGATGGTTTGGACCGAATCAACAACTGCACCACCAATCCCGCCGCTAACGCCGGCATATCGATCTGCCTCGACCTTTCCGCAACGCCGTTCTATCTGAAGGGCAGCGGGTACCCGGAGGGCAGGCCGTTTCCGTGGATCGTGAGCGACTTCGGCCTGGTGGATGCCATCGAGAGCGGCATCGTGAAGATCCCCCGTCTGCCGGTGATGGACACAACGGGCCGACCCGATCCGAAGTACTTCAAGCTATGGAAAGCGATCAACGATAACCTGGAACCCGGCGAGCGACTGCCCGGCAAGTCGAAACGGCCCAAGCCAGAGGTGGTATACCGCGAAGTCGAAGGCGCGCTACAGCAGATCGCCTCTCAGTGGAAAGAGCGGTTCGAGCAGATGCAGGCCGCGACGCCGGGGCAGGAGCACGTACCGCCGGTGCTCATCCTGGTCTGCGACAACACGGATATCGCCGAGGTCTTCTACCGGAAGATCAGCGGGGAAACGGAGACAGAGACGGTCACCGAAGCAGACGTTACCGAAGTGCTGGGCGAGGAAGAGGAGGAAAACGGGAACGGCAACGGCGCGCCCGCCCCATCGAAACAGAAGCCGGCGAAATCCGGGAAACGCAAGACGACCACGGTGTACGGCAAGGGCGCGATCTTCCCCGAACTCTTCTCAAACACGCCCGACGTAAACCGCACGATCCGGATCGATACCAAATTGCTGGCGGAAGCCGAGAGCGACGATCCGAAAAAGAAGAGGCTGGACGCCGCCGAGGAGTTGCGCCAGGTGGTGGCTACCGTAGGTAAGCCGGGTCAGCCAGGCGAACATGTGCGCTGCGTCGTGTCCGTCTCCATGCTTACGGAAGGGTGGGATGCGAACAACGTCACGCACATCCTGGGAATCCGGGCCTTCGGCAGCCAGTTGCTCTGTGAGCAGGTAGTGGGGCGCGGGTTGCGGCGCATGGACTATGTGCCCGACCCGAAAACTGGCCTGCTCACCGAGGAGTACGTCGACGTCTACGGCATCCCGTTCTCGGTGATCCCGTTCAAGGGGCGGCCGGTGAAGGCGCCCGCGCCCGATGACCGGCCCAAGAATCATGTGCGCGCCCTGCCGGAACGTAAGGCTATGGAGATGCGGTTTCCGGTGGTCGAGGGCTACGCCTTCGCGCTACGGAAGAACCTGATACGGTGCGACGTGGATGGGATGCCGGTGCTGGACATCGAGCCGAATCGGGAGCCGACTGCCACGTTTGTCCGACCGACGGTTGGGTACCAGGAGGGCAGCCCGGCGACGCACAGCAGCCCGTTCCAGTTCGTCGAGCAGGATCGCGAGGAATACTATCGGGAAACGCACCTGCAAACCATCGAGTTCCAGATCGCGCGGCTCATCGTCGACCAGTTGACGGTAGCTGGCGCCGAAGCGAAGGACCGCAGGCGGCGCGTGCTGGCCCTCCAGTCGCGCCATCAACTTTTCCCGCAGGTGTTCCGGCACGTGGACAAATATGTGCGGAGGAAGGTGAACTTCCAGAACTGCCACCCGTGTGAGTTGGGCTTGGAGAAGTACGTCAAGCGGATTGTGGAGCGTTTGCGGGACGCCATCGTTCCGGACGAATCCGAGGGCGAGGCTCCGCTGATGCCGATCACGAATCGCTATAAGCCGATCGGCACCACGGCCGAGGTCGATTTCAAGACCACACGTGCCTGCCACGCCACGATGAAAAGCCATATCGATCAGGTCGTCCTGGACACTTTGGTTTGGGAATCAAGCGCGGGTTTCCGATTGGAGTCGAGCGACGGAGTCCAGTTTTATGCCCGCAACGACCACATGGGACTGACGATCCCGTACGAGTACACGGGCATCGACCACGCATATGAACCCGACTTTTTGGTGCGGCTGCGGAACGACGCGACCGTAGTGTTGGAGATCAAGGGCTTCGAAGACGACCAGACCAAAGCCAAGCACGCAGCCGCGAACCGGTGGGTGGAGGCCGTTAATAACTGGGGCCAGTTGGGTAGATGGGCCTTCCACATCTGCCGGAATCCGCAGGTGCTAGACAAGGAGATGGAATATCTGGCCCGAGCAACAACGCCCGCCGCTGCCGAGGTGCTATCGTAACCGAGTTCCCTCCCCGAGAGCGACATTGCAAGAAACAAGAACTGGTTCTCTCAGCAGAGAGGCTGTAAGTCATTGGTTCCCTTGCCGGTTCGGCAAATCAGCGCGGCGCTCTACGCCCCAGGCCCGGCCGTTCGATCAGCTCAACTCTGGGCGGCATCAGCGCGGCGGGGCATAGTAACCTCGGCGGCTGGAGATCCTGAGACGCTGCCCAAGGAACGACTCGACCTGCACGGTCACCTTGTGGAATTTGCCGTCCAACGTTGTGTTCGGAGGGGAGTATCCAAGAACGTATTCGTATCTGATTTCCTGGCTGATCAAGTCCATCGTCAGCGTTAGTTTTCTTAAATCGCGCACTGCATAGACCCGCCCGCCAGTAGGAGGCAACAGCGTGTCGAGAGTCGCCGGGTCCTGCCGCTGAATCGCGTATCGATTACCCGATCGCTGTGGCTGCCAAACATCGATGCCGTACATCGGAAAATCAACTTCTGCGATTAGGCGCTTCGTTGCCCGTTCCGTAT
>Ga0335079_10003581_pt1 | contig 17902 bp, 14 predicted proteins | sample Lox_Sample_33_FD_206719 | JGI IMG/M metagenome (GOLD analysis project Ga0335079, IMG submission 206719) | Soil microbial communities from Loxahatchee National Wildlife Refuge, Florida, United States - Lox_Sample_3.3 | ecosystem: Environmental > Terrestrial > Soil > Wetlands | place: USA... | reverse complement strand
GAGCTGCGTACCGCGCGCGTGCCAGCGGGCCCCGCAGCGGAAGTCGCTGCCGCGGTCGAGCGTCAACACCGTGGCTTCGTCGAATGGCGAGCAATAGTAGGCCGACGCGGCGTGAGCCTGGTGATGCTCGACAATGGCGATGCGGCTGTTGGGGAACTGGGCGCGTATCTGGAGGTGGAAATCGTCGGAAGTGGGGACGGGGCGGACGACCGCGACGGCGTCGATCTGGGCCGGCTTCGCGCAAGCCAGCTCCAGACAAGTGGCAATGGCCCGTCCGGGAAGTTCGCCCGCCTGATGGCTACGCGGGCGGTGACGGGCGAGCTTGGATTCCTCGACTGCGGCGAGAAGCTGGTCGTCCTTCAGGATTGCGGCCGCGGTGTCGCCCTGCAGGCCGCCGATGCCCAGGGTCATCATTTCGGGCGCGCCCCGCGCTTCTCGATCTTGGCCCACGTGTCCTTCAAAGCAACCGTGCGATTGAAGACGGGCGCCCCGGGCTTCGTATCGGGATCGACGCAGAAGTAGCCCAGGCGCTCGAACTGGTAGCCGGCGCCCGGGGTGACAATGGCCAGGCTCGGCTCGAGCTTGCACCCGGTGACCACTTCCAGCGAATTCGGATTCAGGTCCGCGAGATCGGCGGGCTCTTCCCTGGCGAAGAGCGTCTCGTAGAGCCGGACCTCGCCACCGACCGCGTGGGCGGCGGAGACCCAGTGAATCGTGGCCTTCACCTTACGCCCGTCGGGCGCGTTGCCGCCGCGCGTGGCCGGATCGTAGGTGCAGTGGACCTCGGTCACATTGCCGGACGCGTCCTTGACCACGCCGGTGCACCTGACGAAGAAGCCGTAGCGCAGACGCACTTCGCGGCCCGGCGAGAGCCGGAAGTAATCCTTGGGCGGATTCTCGCGGAAGTCGTCCTGCTCGATGTAGAGCACCTTGCTGAAAGGCACCTTGCGCGTGCCCGCGGACGGATCTTCCGGATTGTTCACTGCGTCCATCTCTTCGGTCTGGCCTTCGGGGTAGTTATCGATCACCAGCCTGAGCGGGCGCAGGACCGCCATCACCCGCAGGGCGCGTTTGTTCAGATCCTCGCGCACGAAGTACTCCAACCGGCCGAGATCGATGATGCCGTTGGTCTTCGAAACGCCGATGGAAGCGCAAAACGCGCGCATGGCCTCCGGCGTGTAGCCGCGGCGGCGGATGCCACTGAGGGTGGGCATGCGCGGATCGTCCCAGCCGCGCACCTTGCCGTCGTTGACCAGTTGCAGAAGCTTGCGCTTGCTGAGCAGCGTGTACGTAAGGTTGAGGCGGTCGAACTCGATCTGCTGCGGATGGTAGATGCCGATGGCCTCGATGTACCAGTCGTAGAGCGGCCGGTGGTCTTCGAATTCGAGCGTGCAGATGGAGTGCGTGATGCCCTCGATGGAATCGCACTGCCCGTGCGCGTAGTCGTACATCGGATAAATGCACCACTTGCCGCCGGTGCGGTGATGGTCGGCGTGCACGATGCGGTACATGATCGGGTCGCGCAGGTTGAAATTGGGCGAGGCCATGTCGATCCTGGCGCGGAGGGTGCGCGCGCCATCGGGAAACTCGCCGGCCTTCATGCGGGCGAACAAGTCCAGGTTCTCTTCGACGGTGCGATCGCGGTAGGGGCTCGGAGTGCCCGGCTCGGTGGGCGTGCCGCGAGTGGCGCGGACCTCCTCGGCAGAGAGGTCGCAGACGTAGGCTTTTCCCTTTTTGATCAGCTCGACCGCCCATTCGTAGAGCTGGTCGAAATAGTCGGAGGCGTAGAAGCAGCGGTCTTCCCAATCGGCGCCCAGCCAGCGCGCGTCGCGCATGATCGAATCGACGTACTCGGTCTCTTCCTTTTCGGGGTTGGTGTCGTCGAAGCGGAGATTCATCTTCCCGCCGAATTCCTGGGCGATTCCGTAGTTGAGGCAGATCGACTTGGCGTGTCCGATATGAAGATAGCCGTTGGGCTCGGGAGGAAACCTGGTGTGCACGCGGCCCTGATACTTGTTGGTTTTCAAGTCATCGAGGATGATGTCGCGAATGAAGTTGGACGAGCCGCCCGGAGGCGCGGATGGTGCGGTCATAATTTCTCGATTGCCTGGGCGATGCGTGAAAGGCAGACCTCGCGGCCCAGTACTTCCAGAGTACCGAATAGCGGCGGCGCTGTCTTGCGCCCGCAGACGGCGACGCGAACCGGTTCGAACATCTGGCCCGCCTTGATGCCCAGCGACCCGGCGGCGGCGCGCAGAGAGGCTTCGAGGCCGTCATGCGTGAACTCGGCCGCGGCGAGAGTCTCCTGCGCCTGCTCGAGGACTTTTTTCGCAAGGGCAGGGTCGCCTTTCTTGGGGATCAGCTCGGCGGCATCGTAAGGCGGGAGTTGATCCGCGAAGAAGAAGTCGGCCACGGTCTGCACGTCGCGCAGGAGCCTGATGCGCTCGCGGATGAGGGGGGTGATCTGCTTCATGCGGCCGAGGCCGACCGGAACGAAAGGCAGCAGCGCGGCCGCAAGATCGTCCACGGGCAGCGCGCGGATGTGCTCGGCGTTGAGCCAGAGGGCTTTGGGATCGAACGGCTCTTCCTCGGTGAAGTTGACCACGGCATTGGCACGGTTGATGCCTTCGAGCGAGAAGAGATCGATCAGCTCGGCGCGGCTCAGCATTTCGCGATCGTTTTTCGGATTCCAGCCGAGCAGGCAGAGAAAGTTGATGAACGCGTGGGGCAGGAACCCCGCATCGCGATAGGTGGTCACGCTGACCACGGGGCCGTGGACGCGCTTGGAGAGCTTCATGCCGTCGGGGGCCATCAGCAGCGGCAGATGAGCGAAAACCGGCGGCACGGCGCCGGCGGCCTCGAAGATGAGCTGGTGCTTGAAAGCGTTCGAGAGGTGCTCCTGGCCGCGGATGATGTGGGTGATGCGCAGGTCGGCATCGTCGGCGCAGCTTGCCAGGTGGTAGGTGGGCATGCCGTCGGAGCGGAGCAGCGCGAAATCCTCGAGATCGGCAAATGCCTTGGACTGCTCCCCGTACACCGCATCGGTGAATTCGACGGCACCGGCGCGGTCGCGCGGCACGCGGAAGCGGAGCGCGAACGGCTCGCCCGCGGCGGCGCGGCGGTCGGATTCCCCGCGTGAGAGGTCGCGCATGCCGGGGTTGAACAGCCACGTGCCCTGCGTCCCCGACCGTTCGGAGTCGAGCCCGCTGGCCGGGGTGAAATCGCGGTAGGCCAAGCCCTTTTCGAAGATGGCCTGGGCGGTGGCCCGGTGCAGCGCGAGGCGGTCGGACTGGTGGTACAACTCGTCCCAGGGCAGATCGAGCCAGCGCAGGCCGTCGAAAATGGAGTTGAGCGAGGCTTCGGTGTTGCGGTCGGCATCCGTGTCGTCGATGCGCAGGATCATCGTGCCGGAATGGCGCCGTGCATATAACCAATTGAAAATGAAGGTTCGGGCGGACCCGATGTGGAGAAAGCCCGTGGGGGACGGGGCGAAGCGGACTCGCGGCATGGAAGGGCTAGTATAACAGCCCGATATTGGCCGCTATTTCGCCGGGCTGAAGGTGAGCTTGACGGCTCCTCCGCGCAGTTCGGTGACGGTCGCCCGGACGGGGCCTTTGTGCCCTTTTTCCGCGAGCAACTCCTCCACGATCTGCTGCGCGGTGGCCACGTACTGGGGATCGTAGGGGCGTTCGACCAGCTCGATATCGCAGTCGTGGAGGCGTTGGACGATCTCGCGCGCGGTGACGCCCTGGAACTTCTGAAACTCGACGGAGCGAACAACCCCGGTTTCCGCCAGGAGCATGACGCCGGTGACCGTAAAAAGGAGGAGGAGTCTCATGCCCGAGTGATTGGCACGCGCGGTTCCACCATGCGGGTATTGAAAACACGCGCCCAACGGGTTAGAAAGCGGAACTGTCCGGCACGCGTGAGCAGTTGGGGCAACAGTGGAAGCAGCCGTCCGGGCCTGCGCCGTACTATGGTTTGAGCCTAACTTGCCTTGAGGAGGCACATCCGCCGGGCAGCGCGGCGCGCCTTGAGGCGTTCGTTGGCCTTTTTCTGTTTTTCCGCAGAAACGACGGTCTGGCAGGTATCGCAGCGCTTCCGGATCCGGCTTCGCGTGATGAATTCAGCGCCGCAACGCCGGCACTTCTTCGTCATCGTCTCCTCCAGTGGGAGGATTCCCGGCTTCTTGGGCAGGAGATGAGAATAATGGAAATCGCAATGATTCATGTCAGAGACCTCTTGGCTTTGGCGAGAAGGCAGATGCGAGAGCCCCACGAATTTCCGTGGTGGGTGTTATGGCCCAAAATCCGCGCAGGGTGCCTAGAAACCCAACACCCCGGTCCCGCCTGGGTGCGCCGGACGGACTTTTGGACTACAACCGTATCTGCATTAAAGGAAAGTACTTCAAGAGAGAATACAACAGCTTTCGAAGCTCGTCTCGAAATTCGTCTTCCACAAGCTGTCATGCTTTTCAGTTGCAAGTGCACGTAACCAACCGAACTCATGCCGCGCTCGCCGATTGCGGCCGGTAGGCGTCCGGCGCATTCAGCAGTTCCCACCGCAGGTGATTCACGTAGAAAAGGAGCAGCGGCTCCGGATATATCTCATGAAATTTTTCGTGGACGCGGTCCTCCCAGCCCTCGGTGAAGTATGGCTTGGGATCCATGTCTTTGGCGAAAAAGCCGTTCTCGTGAGGGACGCCGAGAAAATCCAGTACCGCGGTGATCATGTCGAGGTGAGACACCAAAACGGCCTGGGCGAAATCCTTGGCGAAATCCTCTTCCGCCAGCGCCCGCTCCCACAGCCGGGGAACGGCCTTGCGAAGGGTTTCGGTGTTGAGCTTGTGCAGGTGGGCCCGGACTTTGAATCCCTCGTAGATCTGGTAGGTCTTCAGCTTCCCGATGGAGATACCCCGTACCAGGTGAGCGAAGCCATCCGCACCTACCGCGCGGTAGACGTCCGCAATGTGCATAAACTGTCAGCGTATCATGGCCGGGGGCCTCCGGAGGAGGGGGTCTGGATTTCCGCTTGGCGGGAGCGTGGCGGGAAATATCCCTAGCCCCATTGCGGGTGGCTTGCAGGGAAGGACGACCATTCCGTTCGTGCACTCCAATCGGTTAGCGCTATCCTTCGATGACTTGCAGGCCCACCTTTACCACCTTAGGGTTGACTCCATGGCGCCACATTCAACGCACTCACGAGGCGTCTCGTCACTCGTGATCAGTCGATGTGCTGCCTGGGCGCTCGGAGTCACTCTGCTGGTTGGCGGAACTCCTCTTGCCGCGCAGGAGGCGCGTCTTTCGGCGGCTTCGCAGATTGGGCAAGGCTGCGGCACCGCCTTCTCCACTTTCCCGCTCCAACAGGACGCGGAAACTCAACTTCGCGAGGCGGGCATTGCGGTTTCCCGCGTGCACACGGCCGCGCTCGCGACCAACCTCGATTGCGTCCCGGTTTCCGGGGCCAGAGCGGTGGCCGTGCACCAGTGCCTCGGCCTCTCGCAGGTGGTGTCCGTGCCGGGACAGGGGAGCGGCGTCACCATGGCAACCACCTGGCGCCAGTGCCAGCAGTATACCTGTGCCGGCAAGCAGTGCGAAGCGCTTGCGCGCGGCAGCCAGCGGAACCTGCTTACAGCGTTCCTGGGCGATTTCCGCGAGCAGTTCACGAAACGCGCGCCGGCCGCTCCTTTGGCGCCGGTGCAGGCGAGCGTGGCGCCCGACCCGGGCCCGGTGTACCTCGCGATTCCGCGGCCGGTGCTGAAGCTGAGCGCCGTGTTTTACACCCTGTACATTCTTACGTGCATCGCTGTACTGGTTCGCTGGGAGTTTTGCCGGTAGCCCGCGAAACGCGCTTGCGTAGCGCTGCGTATAATACGCAGCGGGGATGATCTTATCGATTCGCGCCATCACGGCTGCCGCGTGCTGCGGACTCTCGCTCTGCGCGGCCGACGATCCCAAAGAAATTGTGGCCCGCGCGCTGCAGCGCAACGCACATAACGAGGAAATCGCGCGCAACTATACGTACCTCCGCCGCCAGGAGACCCGGGCCTACGATGGCTCGGGCTCGGTGAAGCACCGCGACTCCAAGACCTGGGATGTGACGCTGCTCGAAGGGTCGCCCTACACGCGCCTGGTGCAGCGCGACGACAAACCGCTGCCGCCGAAAGAGGAGGCGCAGCAGCAGGAGGCGCTTCAAAAAAGCATCGAGGAGCGCCGCAAGGAGACGCCCGAGCAGCGCCAGCAGCGTATCGCCGAGTGGGACCGCAAGCGGAAGGCGTTCGAGGACGAGCTGAAGGAGATCCCGGAGGCATTTATTCTGCGCCTGGTGGGAGAGGAGCAGGCGGCAGGCGTCCCGGCGTGGGTCATCGAGGGCACGCCGCGTCCCGGCTACCGGCCCAAGACGAAGCGGACCGCTTACTTTCTCAAGATGAAGGGCCGGATGTGGATCTCGAAATCCGACTACCAGCCGGTCAAGGTCGAAGCGGAGTCGATCGACACGATCGCTATCGGCGCGTTTCTCGTCCGCTTCCAGAGAGGCGCGCGCATCCGCGTGGAGTACACGCGTGTCAACGACGAGGTGTGGCTGCCCAAATCCGCCGCGCTCGCCGGGTCTGCCAGGGTGCTGCTGGTGAAGGGCCTCCGAATCGACACCGATTTCACTTTCAGCAACTACCGGAAATTCGTCACCGAATCGCGCGTGGTCAGCACGGAGCGGTAGGAAGCCGCCGACTCAGTTACTCGCGATCCCGATTACCGCCGTCGCGGGCGAGCTTACGCCACCTTGCGTAACAATCCAGCTAAAATAGTTAAGTTTGGACAAAATGCGAAATATCATCATTCTCGGCTCCCAGTGGGGGGACGAGGGTAAGGGCAAGATCGTCGATCTTTTCGCCGACCGGTTCGACATCGTTGCGCGCTACCAGGGCGGCCACAACGCGGGCCACACGGTTTTCATCGGCGACCGCAAGTACGTGCTGAAGCTGATCCCGAGCGGCATCCTGCGGCCGGGCAAGAAGGCCGTGATCGGCAACGGGCTGGTCATCGACCCGGCGGCTCTGCTGGCGGAGATTGACGCGCTCGAATCCGCCGGCGTGCAGGTCAAGGGCAACCTCTTCATCTCGAACCGCGCGCATGTGCTGTTTCCGGAGCACCGGATGATGGAGAAGATGTCGGAAGCGCGGCCGGGCCGGGTGTCCATCGGCACCACCTCGCGGGGTATCGGACCCTGCTACGAAGACAAGACCGGCCGGCGCGGCATCCGGGTGGCCGACCTGCTGAATACCGAATTCTTCCGCGCGCAATACGATTCCGTGATGGAGGAGAAGGCCGCGATCGCCCGCACATTCGATATCTACGATTCCTCGCTGGACCTTCGCGCCATCCGCGACGAGTACGAGTGCTTCGCCGAACGCATCCGGCCGATGGTGTGCGACACCGCCGCACTGCTCAACCGGGCCGTCCGCGACGGGCGCTCCATCCTGTTCGAAGGCGCGCAGGGCACGATGCTCGACGTGGACCACGGCACCTATCCGTTCGTGACTTCCTCGAGCGCCAGCGCCGGAGGCGCCTGTACGGGAACCGGCATCGCGCCGACCCGTATCACCGGCATCATCGGCGTCTCCAAGGCCTATATCACGCGCGTGGGCGGCGGGCCGTTTCCCACCGAGGCCCTCGATTCCGCCGGCGACCGCATCCGCGCCCGCGGCAACGAATTCGGCGCCGTGACCGGACGCCCGCGCCGCTGCGGATGGTTCGACGCGCCCTTGTTGCGTTACACGGCCACCATCAACGGCTTCGACTCCGTGGTGGTGACCAAGCTCGATGTGCTGGACGAATTCGAGACCATCCCCGTCTGCACCGGCTACCGAATCGGCGGCCGCGAAGTCGAGGAGATGCCGCCCACGGTGGCCGAGATCGGGAGGGTCGAGCCGATTCTGGAATGCCTGCCCGGTTGGGGCACATCGACGTTCGGCATTTCGGAATATGCTGCACTTCCCGAGCGCGCCAGGCAGTATCTGGCGTTTCTCGAAGAGCGCACCGGCGTCGAGATCGGCTGTATTTCGACCGGCCCCGAGCGGAATCAGACGATCGTGCGGCCGGGATCGCGATTCGAAAAGCTGGTTTGTTAGGGCGCTTTTTCGACGCGGATCTCCGCCGTCTTGTGGACGACATCCCACTCGATCAGCGCCACTCGTTTGGTGGCCGTTAGTTCCTTGGCCTGCGGATCTCCCGCCGGCAGCACCACGAGGTCCCCGCGCGCATAGAAGCACTTGAGCGCGCCTTCCACACCCCACCGGTGAAACTCCGCGGGCGTGCTCGAGAAAACGAATGCATCAACCCTCTCACCCGAATGGGCGAAGTCTTGAACCGCACGCATCCACGCGCGGATTTGGGAATCGCGGGCGATTGTCTCCCGTTGCCGGACGCGCAACTCGTGGACATTGACGGGCATCCAGAGCAACACTGCCAGCACCAAAACCGGAGCGTTCACGCCGCTGATTGCGATGGCCAGCCCGGCGAACGGCAGATAACAATACGCGCTGAAGATCCGGCCCGGCAGAAACGCCAACGGCACAAAGAAGAGCGCCGCCATCGCCAGCCCGAACCACACCCGCCGGTTTCGCACGGTGAGCGCGAGCGCGGGCACGAGCAATCCAAGCCAGGGAACGAGGAAGAGACGCCCGGCGTAATACGGAATCGTCCTCTGAAGCGCGGCAAGCGTGAATCGGAACGTGTAGTCGTTGTCGCGGTTCGGGTTCCGCAGCACGCTCTGCAGCCCGAATGACAGGGAGACCGCGAAGAACGGCGCCAGGTATTTCCAACGCCGTTTGCCGAACCAGGACTCGCACGCCAGCAGCACCAGCGGCAGCATCACGGCCAGCTCTTTGCACTTGTAGGCCAGCCAGAAGGCGATGAGGCTCCCGATCCAGGCGCCGCGGAGCCAGCACCAGACGCTTGCCAGGCAGAACGTGGCGCACAAAACGTCGAAGACGTACATCGGTTTCCAGAAATTGTCGAACAGCGCCATGTGCAGGCCGAAGAAGCAGCAGGCCGCCGCCGCGGCCACGGCCGGCGCGCCCAACCGCCGCATGACCAGCCAGAGCAGCCAGACATTGAGAAGATGAAATGCCTGCAGCACGCCCACATACACCGGGAAATTCAATCCCGCGATCGCCTCCACTGCGTGGAAATAGTAGTGACCCACAGGCCGGAAGTTGTTCGGGTAATACAGCGGCGAGAGCGCGGCTTGCAGGAACTCGAAGGACGACAGGTGCGGAGTCCAGCTCAGGTTATCGATCTCGTCGTCCTGGAAGTACCCGCGGCAGGCGTTGTGGTTGAGGATCACAAAGACGGCCACGAACGCCAGCAGCAGGACCAGGCCAGCCCGTTTTGGCATGTGAAAATATATGTTAGCTTGTGGGTTCGGACCATGCGCCTCGTCTCCGGGCCGGCGGGCTCGGGCAAAACCAGCCTCATTCTCGACCAGCTTCGCGCCAACGTCGCCGCTCCCGTCCGACTGCTGGTGCCCACGGCCACCATGGCGCAGCACCTGCAAAACCAGCTCGCGCGCGAGGGGCATGTTTTCCGCCGGGGTCTCATCCAGACGCTCTCCAGCTTCCTTCGAGAGTGGGTCGAGGATGCGGCGGAGGTCCCGCTGCCAGTCCTCTACCTGATCACGGAGGACGCCGCGCGGCGCGTGAATCGCCCCGAGTTCGCCCGCGTCATCGACCTGCCCGGATTCGGCGCGTCGCTGGCAAAGACGATCGCAGAGTTTGCCGGCGCCGGCTGCGACAGCGCGCGCCTGTCGTCCTGCCTGCCCGAGGCCCCGCTGGCCGAGGCCTTTCTGGCGGTCTACCGCGAAGTGGATCGCGAGCTCGCTTGCCGCGGCCTCGCCACTCGAGCGCGCCGCCTGCAACTGGCGGCTGAGCGCATCGCCGCAGAGGGCACGCGCGGCATCGTGTCCGTATGGTTGGACGGATTTCACGCGCTGCCGGAGCCGGAGCTGGCTCTGATTGCCGCACTTGGGCGCCACGCCGATCTCACCCTGACCCTGGACGATCTCGACCTGACCAGCGATTTTCGTGCCCGTCTCGCTTCGCTCGGATTCCGCGAAGAGCGCCTGCAACGTCGCCGCGCGCACCCCGCACGGCAGGTCTTCAAAGCTCCGGGAGTCGAGCGCGAGACCGAGGAGATTGCGCGGCGCATCCTGGACCTGGACGCATCCGGCCGACCGTTCCGTGAAATCGGCATCGTCGTGCGCGCGAGCGAGACCTACGTACCCGTGCTGCGCGCCACGCTCGCGCGGTTCGGCATTCCGGCGCGGTTCTACTTCGACCAGGAGCTGGACCGCCATCCCGCCGTCCGGTTCCTGCGCGGCGCCATGGATGCCATGCTGAGCGGCTGGGACCACGCGCGGACGCTCGCCGTGCTGCGGCTGGCCCCCCGCTTCGCCGATTCCGGCGCGCTCGACCGCTTCGATTTCGCCGTCCGCGAACAGATGCCGGGCTCCGGGATGGCTGACCTGCGCGCGCAACTCATCGACGATGCCGGCCAGTTCCGCCCCGGCGCCGACAAACTGGCGCACAAGCTCGATTCGCTTGCCGCCCTCGAGGAATGGCGCGGCTATTCGCTGCATCCGAAAGACTGGGCTACACGCTTCCGGACCCTCCGCAATATCTTCCGGCCGGCGCGGCCGCCGGCGGCCGCCACGCACGAGCTGGCCCTCGATTGGCGCAGCCAGGCGGATGCCCTCGATGCCTTCGACGAGGCGCTGGAGGAAGCCGCGCTCTGCCTCGACGGGCGCGAGATCTCCATCGAGCCCTGGTGGAGCACGGTCAAAAGCGTGCTGCGGCTCAAACGCCTGAGGGTCGCAGACGGCCGCCGCAACGTGGTCCACGTGCTGAGCGCCCAGGAGGCGCGGCAGTGGTCGCTGCCGGTGATGTTCGTCTGCGGCATGGTTGAGAAACAGTTTCCCAGGTTCCACACCCAGGACCCGTTTTTCCCGGATACCGCCCGATGCCAGCTCAACGAGAGCGGCATTCGCGTGCGCACCGCGGCCGAGTTCGAGCGCGAAGAACGCGCGTTGTTCGAAAGCGCCCTCGAGAGCGCCACTATGCAAGCGACCCTTTCGTGGCCCGAATTCGACGCGCGCGGCGAGACTAACCTGAAGTCGCTTTTTCTCGAAGAGCTGCTGCTTCCGGCTGCGGTGGATTCGCGCCCCGTGCGGCCGGCCGGGGGTGTACGCCTTCCGTTGAGAGCTGCCTGCATTCGCGAGGAGACGCTGCTTTCCATAATCCGCGAGCGCACGGCCTCCGTGACGCCCACCAGCCTCGAGAGCTTCCTGCAATGCCCGTTCCAGCATTTCGCCAACCGCATTCTCAAGCTGCGCCCGGCGCCCGTGCGTCCCGAAGACCGGCTGACCTTTCTCATCCAGGGCAACATCGTTCACGAAGTGCTCAAGGACTGGTGGACCGGGCAGGGCGAAATCGCGCCCGTCTTCGAGCGCGTCTTCAACCGCGTGATCGCCGAGAAGCACGTGCCCTCCGGCTACCACACCGAGCGGCTGCGGTACCAGATGCTCGACGACCTGCGCAACTTCGCCGCGGAGCACGGCTGGGAGCGCGGCGCGTTCCAGTCGCGCACCGAGGAGCCATTCGAATTGCGGCTCGCCGACATCCTGGTTTCCGGAAAAATCGACCGCCTGGACACTAGAGGCGACGGCTCGGCCTACGTAATCGACTACAAGTACAGCGCGCCGCAGCGGGTGAAGGCCAAGCTCAAGAACGAGAATCTCCTGCAGGCGCCCCTCTACCTGCTGGCCGCGCACGAATGCTTCCAGGCGCGGCCGGAAGGCATGTTCTACATCGGGGTGAAATCCGAGACGGTGTACGCGGGCTGGAGCGACACGGCCCTCATGGGCGGCATGCCAATGCCGCAGAACTGGCTGGCGGACACTCGGGGCCGCGCCCTGCGAATCGTCGAGGAGATTCGCTCCGGCAGAATCGAGGCGGCCCCCGCCGACCGCGACAACTGCGGCTTCTGCGACTTCCGCGACGCCTGCCGCGTCGATCTGGGGCAGCCATCCGGCCTGCCCGCCGCGGAGGGCGCGTGAGCGGCCTCCGCCTCACTCCCGCGCAGCTCGACGCGGTCAACGTCGAACTGCGACATCTCGACGCGTGCGTGGTCGCGGGACCCGGCTCCGGCAAGACCACCGTGCTGGTCGAGTATTTCCGCCGCCTGGTGCAGGCCGGCGTCGATCCGCTGCGCATCCTGGCCATCACCTTCACCGAAAAAGCCGCCGCCAGCATGCGCAAGAAGCTTGGCGAGGCATTCCAGGACGATGCCGGAATCCGTGCGCGCCTCGAGCGCGCCTGGGTCTCCACCGTCCACGGGTTTTGCGCGCGGCTGCTGAAGGAGAACGCTGTATTCGCCGGCGTCGATCCGGACTTCCGCGTCGCCGACGAGCGGCAAAGCTGGCGATTGCAGCAGGAATCGCTCCATGCCGTCATCGACGGGCTGCTGGCCGGCCGACCGGACGCCATGCGCGCCCTGATCCGCGGCCTCTCGTCTTACGAGTTCGAGCGCGCCCTGCTCAATGCCTACGACACGATGCGGGGGGCGGGGACCGCCGTCGAGGAACTGGCCGCGTTCCCCGTTCCGCCGGGAACCACCCTCGACGAAATCGAGGAAACACTGGACGCACTCCGCCGCGAGACCCTGGACAGCACCTGGCGGTACGACCAAAAACAGGAGTTCGAAGCCGCCCTGGAATCCGCGGAACGCGTTGTCGCAGCCAAGAATCCTGCAGCCGCGCTGCAAGCCGTCGAGGGCTTCGCCTGCAAGCTCCGGAAATGCCGGCCGGGCAATAACGCCTACAACCTGCTGCGGCGGATGAAGACGCAAATCGAGGAATCGCCCTACGCCCTGATCACCGAGCTCTACGCGCCGCAGCGGGAACTGTTGCTCGAGATTTTGCGCACCTTCGACCGCTTGTATCGCGAGCGCAAGCGCGCCGCGGGCCTGCTGGATTTCGCGGACCTGGAAGAGTGGGCGGTCCGTCTACTGAAGCAGAATCCCGATGCCCGCGCCCGCGTCCGGCGGCAGTTCGATCACGTTCTCATGGACGAGTTCCAGGATACCAACGGGCAGCAGGCGGAGCTGATGAAATGGCTGCGCCCGCTGGACCGGTTCTATGCCGTCGGCGATATCAACCAGTCGATCTACGGCTTCCGGCACGCGGAGCCGCAGGGCTTTCGGCAGTACCGCGACGAGGTGCGCGAGCGCGGCCGGCACCTGGTCGAGCTGACCGGAAATTTCCGTAGCCGGGCCGACATCCTGAACGCCGTGCAGACCATCACGGACGGCCTGCCCGGCATCGAGCCCCGCGCCCTGGTCGCGGAGCGCGAATTCGAAGACCAACCCGAATGCTCCGTCGAAGTAATCGCGGCGCCGAATCCGGCGGTGGAAGCGCAATGGGTCGCGCACCGCATTCTGGAGATGCAGCAGTTCCAGTTCAAGGATTTCGCCGTGCTGGTGCGCAACACCGAGGTGATCGGCGAATTCACCGCGGCCTTCGACGCCGCGGGCATCCCCTACCAAGTCAACCGCGGGCGCGGATTCTACGAAGGCCGCGAGGTCAACGATCTCACCCACCTGCTGCGCGCGATCGCCAATCCGCGTGACGAGATCGCCCTGGCGGTCGTGCTGCGCTCGCCCCTGGTTGGCGCGTCCGATGAAGACCTGCTCCGGCTGAAAGCCGAGGGAGGCAACCTGGGAGCGGCACTGATGCAGTGCGGCGATTCCTCGCCGCTAGCGCTGTTCCGCGATCGCCTGCGGCAATGGCGCGCCCGCCGCGAGTACGTCACGTTCGACCGGCTGCTGCTGGCAGCCATCGACGATTCCGGCTACGCGGCCTCGCCCAACGTGGATAAGTTTCTGGCGCAGGCCCGCGACGCGGCCGCACGCATGTCGCTGGACGAGTACATCGAGGAGCTGTCGCTGGTGCGCGCCGACGATCCCCGCGAGCCCGACGCTCCGCCCGATGATTCGGCCAATGTCGTCAAGGTCATGACCGTGCATTCGGCCAAGGGCCTCGAGTTTCCCGTGGTGTTCGTCGCCGCCATGCACAAAGGGGTAGAGTCCAAGGCGCCCGTGATCGGTTTCTCCCGCCACTTCGGCCTGGGCGCGCGTTGGCGCAATCCCGCCACGGGCGAGGATAAGAGCGATCTATTTCTGCACGCGCTGAGCGAAGAGTGGAAACAGCGGGAGACGGAGGAAGCCAATCGCCTGTTGTACGTGGCGATGACGCGAGCGGAGTGCCACCTGGCGCTCACTTTTTCGGCCACCAATCGCAAGCCGTCGCAGTGGGACAAGACGGTGATCGAGCGCCTGCTGCTGGACACCTCGACGCCCGGAGTCAGGACGTCGCGGCCCACCGGCACGTTCCAATTGCGCGTCGTGGTGCCTGAGGCCTCGCCCGAGCTGCTCACGGCCTCACGCGCAGCGGGGACGGAGTCCGAGATCGAGCTCGTCACGCCGCCCGCCGTGACCGGCCAGCAGGATACCAACGTCACGGTCACCGCACTGGCCCAGTTCGCCAACTGCCCGCGCGAATTTTACCTCGCTCAGTACCTGGGGTACGAGGGCCGCCAGCGGAAGCTGGAGCGCGAAGAAGAGGACGGCGACCTCCCGGCGGGCGAGATGGGCACCCAGGTTCACGCCCTGCTCGCGGGCAAGCCGGTCCCCAAGCCGGACGCCGAAGCCGCGCGACTCGCCGAAATCTTCCGCCAGAGCCCTCTCGGCCGCCGTGCAGCGCGCGCCGCGCGTGTCGAGCGGGAGTTCGACTTCCTCATGGCCGTGGAAGACCTGGTGGTTCGCGGGCAGGTGGACCTTTGGTTCGACGAGGGCGGTGAACTGGTGGTTGTCGATTATAAGACCGATGGCGTGACTGCCGCCGAAGCACGCGAGCGGGCGGCCGACTATGCCGTGCAGCTGCGCCTGTACGCCATGGCGGTGGAACGTATCGCAGGCCGTCCCCCGGCCCGCGCCTGGCTGCACTTCCTCCGGCCTAATACGGTAGTGGAGGTGGATTTGAGGCCGTCGCTAATCGAAAGTCCCGAACAGGTGGTCCGGGACTTTCAGGAGGCGCAATCGAACCTGAGTTTTCCGCTGAATGAAGGCGAGCGCTGCCGGAGATGCCCCTTTTTCCGGGATCTCTGTCCGGCGACGCTGGGAACCCGTTCGGCTTGACTACCTGCCCTGCCGCGGCGGCCGGGCCGTACGCGACGCCGGCGTCGGGCTCTTGTGCCCGGCCTGGATCAACTGAATGAACATATCTTCCGGCAGGCTGGCCGACGCTTTGACCACATTGCCGTTGGCGCTGACGGTCACGCTCTTGATCAGCGCGGCCGTGTCAGGATTCGTGCCGGCCTGCATCTGCGCGAGGTTGATCATCAGCTTCACCAGGTCGCTCAAGGTCTGGGCGTTCTGCGCGGTGTCGGTACCGGCTTCGCCACTGAACACCACGTTGCCCCCGAACTTCACGCCCCCCGCGGCCTGCTGAACACTCTGCGCGGCGCCGGCAAAGGGATTGTTCTGCCCGTTTTTTGTGCTATTCGGCGGCGCGAGGCTGGCCGGCGGCACCGTGGTGATGCCCCAGGCATCCTGCGACGTGCTCCACTGGTTGACCTTCACCAGGATCGCGGCCGGAAGGGGCTGCGCCATCGTCTGGCGGTCGATGGCGCCCTTGACGCTGGCGATGTCGCCGGCGGCGACGGTCGTCGAGTTGAGAAAGGCGAGGCCTCCCTCCTGCTTCGGGTCTTCGATGATGGTCACATTTCCGTAGACCTCGGTTACCGCGCCGTGCTGCGTGGCGGCGCCGATAATCATGGCTACGTCGAAGCTTCCCCGCGCGAGGGCCAGGCCGGTATGCCCTTGTGGTGTACCGTCCGAGGCCACCAGCAGCTCGTTCACATCGCGCCGCGGGTCAAATCCGGTGAGCGTGATGAGCTCCTGCAGGTGGGCGTCGCCGGTCTGCAACTGGTTCAGGATGTACTGCCCGAACGGGGTTCCCTTGGCCTGCTGCACGTTGACGCCGGCGATCACCTTGGCGTCCGGCATCACCAGGTTCAGCAGAATGGGATCGGCGGCGAACAGGACGCCGGAAAAACTCGTGAACAACGTCGCGGTAAGCAGTTGTGCCTTCATATTCATCAGGACGGAGGCTCCTGTCTTATATTAACGGGGATGGTGAGAGAAAGTTCCCGTGTGTCCAGCCGGAGGCCGGGCTACCGGGTTTGGGCAACGGGCCAGTCCTGGCGGCCCGCTGCTCTCAGTTGTGGTTGAATTGCAGAGCCCGGTGGCCGGAGCCGTCCGCTTTGGTCTCGTGTAGATCCAGGCGGGTTCCGCTGATCGTGCCTTTATAGTTGTAAACCACCCCGGAGCGGCTGATGCTGAACCAGAGGCTGACGCCAGAGATCTTCCCGTTGAGGATAGGCGAGCCATCGGCCGAACCGGTCAGACTCTCGCCGCTCGTTTGCATCGTAATGATCTGCGGGACACCCTGGGCCGAGTTGACAGCCGTCCAGGTTCCGTCCGCGGGGCCGCCGAATGCCACCAGCGCACACGAGAGAAGTAAGCCGAGCAGGAAAGCAACACGCTTTTTCACTTGTTCTGTCCTCCCACAAAAAGGCAACAACTACGCGGTTCGGAACTTTGCATAGAACGCAATACAGGCCAGCAGGATGCCCGTGATCGCCAGCACCGGCAGGTTCATGGTGGGCACTCCCTGTACCGTCGAAGGTCCAGGATTGTTGATGGCGCCATTGCGCACGTTGAATACGTACCGCCCGGCCAGACCGCTGTTCAGGCTGTTTGCAATCAGCGAATTCGGACCGCCATCGATGAACGCGCGGTCTACCGCCGATCCGGGTAGCTCAAAAGAGGCGTTCGCATTGCCCGTGAGGCCGTTCGAGTAGCCCACACGCGCCGGAGAGCCGCCGAATCCGCCGGTGCCGGAGCTGGCATCGCCGGTATTCCATTGGATCGAATCGTAGTTGAACTCGAAGTCGAAATTACCCGGACCCGTGTCGGAACGATCGATCAGCACCAGTTCGAACGTGTTCAGCTTATCGGTGTGGACGGAATAATACCCGACGCCGGGCCATTCGACACCGAATGCGTTTCGGCCGTTCACCGTCGAAGTCCCGAAAGTCACCACGTTTCCCGCTCTCGTGTCCACGTCGGCGAAGAACGGCGCAATGATCTTCGTAGCCGTTGACGTAAGCGAAAACGGCGTGAAGATCCCCAGCGACGCGTCAAAAGTCACATTGCCGTTGTTGTTCACGTACAGGCTCGAATAGCTCGTGCCGAACAGGTTGATCGTAAACCCAATCGAGATCTGTCCCGTTGAGCCATCGTCGTTGGCTGGGAGCGCAGTTGTTGAAAACCCCGGCAGGTTGCGGCGTGCCGCGGCGAAGCCCGGTATTGCCATGGCAAGCAACACCATGCTTACAGTAATCATCAGCACAGAGCGTCTTTTCACGTGACGCGATCCTCCAGTTGAACTTGAATGGCCCCGACTGCGATTAACCGCACAGTATACTCCGAATTAACAGAGTTTTGCAAAAATAACAGCAGGCTGAAACGTGATATTCCACGCAGAGGCCGCTGCCGGCGTTCTGGATGGCCCGCTTGGTCATGGTACGCCCGGAGCACGGGCTAGCCCACCGGCACCTGGTCCACGATCTCGATTCCGAAGCCTTCCAGCGCCACGATTTTGCGCGGATGGTTGGTCAATAGGCGAATCGTGTGCAGCCCCAGGTCGCTCAGGATCTGCGCCCCGATTCCATGTTCGTGCTGCAACTGGCGTTGCCCGGCGTCACCCTGATAATGCATGAAATCCC